>Ga0364919_10036_pt2 | contig 79574 bp, 77 predicted proteins | sample SorcelJu500001C7_2_FD_206953 | JGI IMG/M metagenome (GOLD analysis project Ga0364919, IMG submission 206953) | Enriched cells from Trout Bog Lake Hypolimnion, Wisconsin, USA - BchlTB.June20.5000.01.C7 | ecosystem: Environmental > Aquatic > Freshwater > Lake > Hypolimnion/Profundal zone | place... | reverse complement strand
AAGACTTTTTTATAAACGTTGATGAAACTTTATATCTCTTTGTTCTTTTCAATCTTATTATCAATGCCTTTTATTTTATGAAGCCATATCCGGATGACCGGATTGCTGTAAGTCTTCAGAAGGGAGCCTCGCTAAACAGTGTCTATGTGAGAGATACAGAGCCGGGAATACCTGCAGAAAACCTTGGAAGGCTTTTTGATACCTATTTTACATCAGGTAAAAAAGGAGGAACAGGGCTGGGTCTTTCAGGTGAGTAGACCGGAGGAGTTTCACTTCCAGCCCCTCGTAAAACCGGACAGGAACCTCTCGACTCATCCGGCTTCCATTATCCAAGCATCAGGGTATACCCCGCTTTCCAGTGTACAAATGCATTTGGCATTTTCCGTGCGATCAGATGCAGCTTCTTACTTGCCTTTGTCTTGCGACCGCACAGTGTCTTGTACTTTCTCATCATCCAGCGAACCAGATAGCTATTGAAATGCGTCCAGATCGGTGCCATGGCTGACCCATAGTATCGTGCATAGTAATTCATCCACCCATTGAGAATCGGGTTGAACATCGTGGCTAAATCCGTGAGTTCCAGGCTGTTCTTGAAATGCACATTCCACCTTCTGATCGCTTGCCTCATATGCTGTAATGCATCTTTACTTACAGCAGGAAGGTATCCTGTAAAGGAATTTCCTGCCTTATCCACCGCATGTCGCGGACGAAACGTAAAGCTTAGAAACGTAAACTGTATTATGGTATAGTCTTCTTTACGCCGACTATCTTGACAGTATACAATCTGCGTCTTTTCAGGATGAAGCTCCAGCTTGCACCCAAGGAAACGTTCTCGTAGTTTGCGGACTACCAATTCCGCCTGCGCTTTACTTTTGCAGTGGAGGACACCATCGTCGGAGTACCGGCAAAATGGGACCCCGCTGAGGTTCTCACTTACCCACCGATCAAATGCGTAGTGCAGGAAAAGGTTGGCTAACAGTGGACTCACGACACCGCCTTGTGGTGTGCCTTTTATCCTTTCTATCAGCTTACCTCCCGGGGTTGCTATCGGCGCTTTTAACCAACGCTCGACATACAACAATACCCACGGTATTTGGCAGTGTTTCCTCAGGGATCGCATGAGCGGAGCATGGTCAATGTTGTCAAACAGTCCTTTGATGTCAAACTCTACCACCCACTCGTATTGCCAGTTTCTCCTCCTCACCACAGCTATCGCATCATGGGCTGAGCGCCCGGGACGATATCCGTATGAGTCTTGATGAAATACCGGCTCCAGTATGGGTTCAAGCACCATTTTCACGACGCTTTGGGCAACCCTGTCTGATACAGTTGGAATACCAAGCGTTCGCACTCCTCCAGATTTCTTCGGAATGTCTGCGCCTTGCACCGGCGGCGGAAAATAACTGCCGGAACTCATTCGGTTCCATATCCTGTAGAGGTTGTCTTTAAGCTTCGCTTCAAATGCCTGTATCGATTCTTGGTCTATGCCTGCGGCACCTCCGTTTTTTCTAACTGTCTGATAGGCATTCCAGACAAGCTGTTTGGAAATTTGATATGGCTTTGTCATACAACCCCACTCCTTCTGCTCAGGCAGTTGATTTGATTGCATGACTGGATAACGTGACCTCTTTGCTCCAGTCTCATTACAAGACCTTCATTGCTCTTATAGGTCACTCCGCCCCTTGATGGCGCATCGGTACTATCGGCCTCGCTTTTTACACTTGCGCCTTTCCCTTGGCATCGCCAACGAAGGTTCCTGTAGTTCAATGCAAGAGCCCGAACCAGAATCGCGCTGCCTTTATGCCGGACACCGCTTGGCCAGTAAGCAGGTTGCCGCCAAGCTTGTTTTGAGCCTACAATACTGCTCAGTTTTGATGTCATCTAACCCTTTCGACACATATTTATGGCAGTTCACGGATGTTCGCCTTTGCGGCTACTGTCTTTGCAGTAAACGACTTGGGTCTTTTCCGGATGCATTTCCAAACGGCACTCTGCCAGCCTCTCCTCCAATGCCGTCCTTAGCTTTACTGCCTCCTGTCTTGTACGGCAGTGGCAGACACTATCATCGGCATACCGCTCGAACGGGACGTCCGGGAAATTCCGGCGCATCCACATGTCGAACGCATAATGGAGGTACAGGTTGGCCAGCAACGGGCTTATCACCCCGCCTTGCGGCGTCCCTTTTCCCCTTTCCTCAAGACTTCCGTCCGGCATCATTACCGGGGCTGACAGCCATCGCTTCACATAGAGCAATACCCAGTTATCCTGACAGTGTTTCTCCAATGCTCGCATCATCAGGTCGTGGTCGATTGCATCGAAGAACCCTCGGATGTCAAGATCTAGAACCCAGTCATACTGCCAGAATCGCTGCCGTGCTTGCTCTACTGCTTGATGTGCTGATTTTCCCGGCCGGTAGCCATAGGAGTCTGGATCGAATGCACGATCCAGTTCCGGTTCAAGGTGTTGCTTGAACACCGCCTGTGCTATGCGATCCGCAACTGTCGGGATGCCTAACGGTCTTTTCCCACTTCCTGACTTGGGGATTTCCATCCGCCGTTCTGCTGGTGGGAAATAGCTCCCTGATGCCAATCTGTTCCACAGTTTGTAGAGATTATTCTCCATGTCCTGCTCGAACTCAGCAAGGCTTTGACCATCGACTCCCGCCCCTTTTCCATTTCCCCTCACCTGCTTATAAGCATTCCAGACCATACGCTTCGTAATTGGCAACGGTTTGCCTGTAATCATGATGTTCCTCCCGATACTTCTTGGTTGACACACGATTTAAGGCTGGATAACGTGATCCCTTCGCTCCATGACCATTACAGCCACTTCAACGCTACATACAGATCACTCCGCCCCTGTCATGGGCATCGATATTCCCTCTTATGGTTTCTTTCCACTTGATGGTTTCCCTTGGCATCCCATGCCAGGTTCCCTCGTTCCCTACTAATGCCTGCGATGAGATCATGCCGCCTACACACCGGCTGCCGCATGGACCGTAAGCAGGTGGCGTCCATGCTTCTCCGGGAGTCGTAGATCAACCCCCGTTTTGACAGCATCTCTGCGCTTTCGATGAGTCACTAGCGGTTCTCTTTCGATCATCTTCTCATCACCTACTTGATGGTGTCCAGCACCACCTTTTCTCCATCGCTCACCACCACGTCTCTTTAACGCAGCAGCATGGAGTAGTTTGAAGCCTGCCCCTGCAGACCGGCTCCTGGAGGCCTCATCTCCCATCATCAGTAAAGTTGCGCAAGCTGTTTACGCTTGCTCGAGGCACACACCCACCGCACACTATTGTAAAAGGGTTATGCGGGCTTTTAAAGGTGATATTGTATGTCAGTCCGTACAGGGCAGGTATACAGAGTTTATGCTTACTTTTCCTGTTGTCAGTGACAAGTCAATTGCTGAACAGAACAAAGATAATCGCAGATCATCTTGAGATTTTCCGTGACAAACGGATTCTCCTGATTGACGACAAGGTTGATGATAGAAAGCAGGTGATAAATTATCTGAAACCATTTCATGCAGATATCGACGAAGCAAGTAACGGACTTGAAGCAATAGAAATGGTAAAGCAACACCATTATGATGTTCTGTTGATGAACTTGAATATGCCTTTTCTGAATGGCTATGAAGCAACCGAAGCTATACGGGACGGCAAAGCCGGAATCTTATCCATCGATATTCCAATTATTGGCCATACTGTAGACCCTCTTTATATAGCTCGCGCTAAAACAGAAAAAGTGGGAATGCAGGGGTTAATTACAAAGCCTGTCCAGGAAGTTGATCTGATCAAAAGTATTGGGTCGATTTTAAACAGCAAATATTTCAACAGTACCTTGGCATTTTCCGGTCTGACCGTCATGCTTGTTGACGACACAAAGGTCATAAGGTTGCCACTGCGCTGGCTGCTTGAAAAAGAAATGGAGAAGAAGCTCTTAAGCTGTTGAGGGATAACAACAAGGCGTACGACCTTGTTCTGATGGATATTCAGATGCCTGGACTTGACGGTCTTGAGACAACCCGGCAAATTCGCGATGATCACCGTTTTGGGTTCAGAGATATTCCTATTATTGGTTTCAGCGGAGAATCGGATGAAAAAGAAATATCCAGAGCATTTAACGTTGGAATGAATGATTATCTGATTAAACCCATTGATAACATGTTACTGATAAGAAAATCGGGCAGTGGACGAGGATTCGAAATAATGATACTTCACAATGTGATGGTCAGGTATTCTCGTCTGAAACCCTCTCTGAGAAACTGTTCATCCCGAACATAGCATTGATGTGTTAACTGCGCCCAGTATAGACGTTGGAGAAGTTCTTATTGGGAGTCTGCCGCAAGCTAAGATAAAAATTGTCCAGGCATGGATTGAGATTAATAAGGAAGATTTGATAGCTGATTGGAAGTTGGCAGTTGCCGGTGAACCCGTTTTTAAGATTGACCTGGTTAATATAAGAAGAGAGAGATATATGGATAAAATCATCAGCGCTATTTCGCAGTGAAGTGAATACGGGCGTTAGACACCTCGCGCGGCAGCTCCCTGCCCTGCATTACCATTCAAAAAAAACTTTATATTATTATACTTATTAAGGTCATGCAATGCTCTTTTTTCTTACCTTCAGGGTGTTTTTTTAGAGCGTGTTAGTGAATTTTTTGTAAACAAATACTATCAGCCGATATGTAAATATCCCTATAAAGATTTTTAAAATATTAGTTTATAGCGATTCAACCAATATCTTTCATGAAACACATCATATCAGTACTCGTTGAAAACAAGTTTGGAACCCTTAACAGGGTTGCTACGATGTTCAGCGCACGGGGTTTTAATCTTTCAAGCATTTCCATTGGCGAAACGGAAGATCCCGAAATCTCACGGATGACTATTGTGACCTTTGCAGACGACCAGATCATCAATCAGGTCATCAAACAGTTGAACAGACTGATTGATACCATTAAAGTAACTGATCTGACAAATCAGCCTCATGTTGAGCGGGAACTGCTTCTGATGACTCTGAAACTCAGCAAGACGCAACAGCATGAGATTTTCGAACTTATCAATGTTTTTAAAGGAAAAGTCGTGGATATAAAACAAAAATCCATTACTATTGAGGTCATCGGTTCACCGGATAAGATCAACACAACTATTGATATCTTCAAGCCCTACGGAATAAAGGAGTTAGCCCGTTCCGGCGCTGTAGCGATACACCGTGGAGAGTGACACCGTTTTACTGTATTATCAATCAAAACCATTTCACTGATGAATGTTTATTACGATAAGGATGCCGATCTGGGCTATCTCCAGGGGAAAAATATAGCAATACTCGGTTACGGCAGCCAGGGCCATGCTCATGCTCTTAACCTGAAGGATAGCGGCTTGAATGTCCGAGTCGGTCTTCGCACAGAGAGCTCTTCATCCGACAAGGCAAGGGAAGCCGGACTGCAGGTCGGCACCGTTGCTGAAGCGGTAAAATGGGCAGACATCGTGATGGTGCTTCTTCCTGACCAGAACCAGAAGGCAATCTATGATGCTGAAATTGCTCCGAACCTTCTGCCAGGCAACACCCTTGCTTTTGCTCATGGCTTCAATATCCATTACAAACAGATCATTCCGGATGAGACGATCAATGTTATCATGATTGCTCCTAAAAGCCCAGGCCACCTTGTACGCCGCACCTTTACCCAGGGCAATGGTGTCCCCTGCCTTATCGCAGTACATCAGGATGCTACCGGAGAGGCAAAACATCAGGCACTTGCATGGGCTAAAGCTCTTGGCGGTACCAAGGCCGGCGTTATCGAGACATCAATCAAGAATGAAACTGAAACAGATCTTTTCGGTGAACAGGCTGTTCTCTGCGGTGGTTCAGCCGAGCTTATCAAGGCCGGATATGAAACTCTTGTTGAAGCCGGTTACCCTGAAGAACTTGCCTACTTCGAATGTATGCACGAGTTGAAACTGATTGTCGACCTTTATTATGAAGGAGGCCTGTCGAGAATGAACTATTCAGTGAGCGATACCGCTGAGTACGGCGGCATGACACGCGGTCCGCGCCTTATTACTCCGGCAGTCAAGGCTGAAATGAAAAAGATCCTTGAAGAGGTTCAGGATGGCCGTTTTGCCAAAGAGTTCATTGATGAATGCAACGGCGGCTACAAACAACTGAACAAGCTCAGAGAGGAAAACCGCAACCATTCAATTGAAACGGTAGGGGCAAAACTTCGGAATATGATGAGCTGGCTGATCAAAAAATAACCTACCCGACAACGTGATGTACAAGATTGTATCAATACCGGGTGACGGTATCGGCCCGGAAGTAGTTGCCGGAGCAGTTGCAGTACTGAAGCAGCTCTCCAGAAAACACGACTTTGAAATAGAGATTGAGGAGCATCCATTCGGTGGTGCTTCTTATGACCTGCATGGTGAAATGCTCACTCATGCTACGCTCGAAGCCTGCAGAAAGTGTGATGCTGTTTTACTTGGTGCAGTCGGCGGTCCGAAATGGGAAAAGCTGGCGCATGAACACAAGCCTGAAGCAGCACTTCTGAAAATCCGTAAAGAGCTTGAGCTGTTTGCAAACCTTCGACCAGCAAAAGTCTATGATGCACTGCTTGGCGCATCTTCTCTCAAGGCTGACGTAGTTCGCTGCACGGATTTCCTTGTCTTTCGTGAACTGACCGGCGGCATTTACTTTGGCCAGCCGCGCGGGTTCGATGAAAACAAAGGCTGGAACACCATGGTGTATGAGCGCTACGAAGTTGAGCGTATTGCCCGTCTGGCATTTGAATCGGCACGGAAACGTGATAAAAAAGTTATTTCAATCGACAAGGCAAACGTTCTTGAGGTTTCACAGTTCTGGAGAAATGTTGTCCACGAGGTTCACAAGGATTTCCAGGATATAGAGCTGAGCGACATGTATGTGGACAATGCTGCAATGCAGATTGTCCGCAACCCGAAACAGTTCGATGTTATCGTTACCGGCAACCTGTTTGGTGATATTTTAAGCGATATCGCAGGTATGATAACCGGAAGCCTTGGTATGCTGCCGTCTGCAAGCATTGGTATAAAACATGCCCTGTATGAGCCTATCCACGGCAGTGCTCCCGATATTGCAGGACAGAACAAGGCAAACCCTATTGCCACAATCGCATCAGTAGCAATGATGTTCGACTATAGCTTCTCTTTACCGGAGATTGCAACAGAGATTTATCAGGCAATCGAGGCTGCACTGGCTTCCGGCCTCAGGACAGCAGACATCGCAAATCCCGGAGAGAGTGCTGTTTCAACAACAGTTATGACTGAGGCAATTGTCAGGCATCTGGGCGCTTGATTTAAATTTATGGCATAAAAGGCAGAAAGGGGCGGGCAGATAATGTGAAAGAAAGAATTCTTGTATTTGATACAACACTGCGCGATGGGGAGCAATCACCCGGCGCATCTCTGAATGTTCAGGAAAAGGTTGAAATTGCCAGGCAGCTTGAAAAGCTTGGGGTGGATGTTATCGAAGCCGGCTTCCCCGCTTCGTCGCCTCTGCAGCTTGAAGCCGTTCAACGGGTATGCGCTGAATCCTCAACTATTGTGGCAGCCTTGGCCAGAGCGGTTGAAAACGATATTACTGCAGCATGGAACGCACTTCGCCAGGCAAAAAAACCCCGCATTCACACCTTCATCGGCACTTCTGACATCCATATTGCCGGAAAATTCGGCAGTGACCGTTACGGGGTCAGTCTGAAGGAAAAACGACAGACCATCCTGAAAATGGCTGTTGATGCCGTTACCTTTGCAAAAACATTTACATCTGATATCGAGTTTTCAGCGGAAGATGCAGGCCGTACCGACCAAGGCTACCTGGCTGAAATCATTGAAGCAGTCATTGCCGCCGGGGCAACTACTGTCAACATTCCCGATACCACCGGCTATACATGGCCATCGGAATTCGGCATAAAAATAGCCGACCTTCACAACCGCGTCAAGAATATCAGTAACGCGGTTATCAGCGTGCACTGCCATAACGACCTTGGCCTGGCCGTGGCAAACAGTCTCAGCGCACTCGAACATGGCGCACGACAAGTTGAGTGTTCAATGAATGGTATAGGAGAACGTGCAGGAAATGCTTCGCTGGAAGAGATTGTGATGGCACTGAAAGTACGCAGTGATCTTCACAACTTCTATACAAATATTGTTACGGAGGAGCTGTACAATACAAGCCGGATGGTCTCGACCTTTACCGGTATTATCATACAGCCCAACAAGGCAATTGTCGGCGACAATGCATTTTCGCATGAATCCGGTATTCATCAGGACGGCATGCTGAAAAACCGTCAGACCTATGAGGTGATGACACCGGAATCAGTAGGTGTGCCGCAAACGAACATCGTGCTTGGTCGACATTCCGGCAAGCACGGACTCCAATCAAGACTTCAGGCCCTCGGCTACGACCTGCAGGAGAGTGAACTCGAAGCGGTGTACAAGCGTTTTGTCGATATTGCCGACAAAAAGAAAGAGGTTTATGATGATGATTTAAGAGTATTAATGGGGGATGAACGAAATAAACCCCGGAACGCTTTTGAACTTGATTACCTTCATATCAACAGCGGTACTGCCTCGATTCCAACGGCAACTGTCAGGATCCGGCACAATGCTCAGGTATTTGAAGAATCAGCGACTGGCGATGGTCCGGTAGATGCCTGTTTCAGGGCTATCGAAAGGGCTCTTGGCCTTGAGTCTATGGTCACCTCCTATTCGGTACGTTCAACCACAGCAGGCCGTCAGGCTCTCGGTGAGGCGCTTGTTCGGATAAGAGACAACAATATTTCTTTTAACGGAAGAGGAGTTTCAACCGATATTATCGAAGCAAGCGCCAAGGCTTATTTACAAGCTCTCGGCCTGCGTCAGCATCATTTTGACAACAATACACCTGAAACCATAGACAGCGGGGTTTAAAAAAAATGGCACAAACAATAACCCAAAAAATTCTTTCGAAGGCGGCAAACAGAACATTTGTCGACGCTGGCGAAAGCGTCTGGCTGAATGTCGACATTCTGCTTACGCATGATGTCTGCGGTCCGCCGACCTTTGATATTTTCAAAGAAGAATTTGGTTCTGAAGCGAAAGTCTGGGATCCGAAAAAAATTGTCGTTCTTCCCGACCACTATATTTTTACAGCAAACGAACACGCCCATCGCAACATAGATCTTTTGAGGCAGTTTGCACAAGAGCAGGGACTTGAAAATTACTACGATGTAGGAACGGATCGATATAAAGGAGTCTGTCATGTCGCGCTTGCCGAAGAAGGGTTCAATCTCCCTGGAACCGTCCTCTTTGGAACAGACTCTCATACCTGTACATCAGGAGCTTTCGGTATGTTCGGTTCAGGTATCGGCAATACTGATGCAGCGTTCATTCTCGGTACAGGCAAACTCTGGGAAAAAGTTCCTGAGTCAATGAAGTTCACCTTCGATGGCCCTATGCCTGAATACCTTACGGCAAAAGACCTTATTCTGCAGATTCTCGGTGACATAACCACCGATGGCGCAACCTACCGGGCCATGGAGTTTGATGGAGAAGCTATTTTTTCGCTCCCTATGGAAGAGAGAATGACACTGACCAACATGGCTATCGAGGCCGGAGGCATGAACGGCATCATTGCGGCTGACGAGGTCACTGAACGTTATGTCCGGGCAAAAAGCAGCAAACCTTATGAACTGTTCATAAGCGATCCGGATGCAAAATACCACAGCAAATACAGTTATGATGTCCGTAAACTTGAACCGGTGGTCGCCCAGCCACACAGCCCTGATAACCGGGCAACGGTCAGAAGCGTACAGGGAACAAAAATCACAAAGTCTTATATCGGTTCCTGCACCGGCGGCAAACTGACTGATTTTGTCATGGCGGCAAAGATCCTGAAAGGGCAGAAGGTGGCGGTTACCACAAATATTGTTCCGGCAACCGTTAAAGTTGCCCTTGACCTTGAGTGTGAACGCTACGATGGACAAACCCTTAAACAGATTTTTGAAGATGCCGGATGCAGCATTGCGCTGCCTTCATGCGCAGCTTGTCTTGGCGGACCTGCAGACACGGTTGGACGTTCGGTTGACAATGATGTTGTTGTTTCGACAACCAACCGCAATTTCCCCGGCCGGATGGGCAGCAAACACGCTGGGGTCTACCTTGCCTCGCCGCTGACGGCAGCTGCATCGGCAATTACCGGAAAACTCACCGATCCGAGAGATTTCCTCTGATCGGCTCGTAAGGACTAACTTATTCGCTTCACACAAAATGGAAAAAGTAATTCAGGGAAAAGCCTATGTGTTAGGCAAAAATATTGATACCGACCAGATTATTCCGGCCGAGCATCTTGTTTACAGCCTCTCCAATCCTGATGAGGTAAAATTATACGGGAAGTATGCCCTTTCAGGGGTGCCGCCGGAACAGGGCGGGCTTCCTGTCGGCAATATTCCTTTCATTCAGGAAGGAAGTTTCGAGTCAGACTTTACGATTATTATCGGCGGCCCGAACTTCGGTTGCGGCTCTTCAAGGGAACACGCACCATTCGCCTTGAAAGTTGCCGGAATTAAAGCCATTATTGCAGAGTCTTACGCAAGAATCTTTTATCGCAACTCTGTCGATGGCGGTTTTGTTATTCCCTATGAAACCTCAGAGCATCTTAACCAGCTGATCAATACCGGTGATGACCTGAAGATTGATGTAGAATCCAATACGCTCGAAAACCTGACAAGCAAGGTCACCTATACACTCAATCCGCTTGGTGATGTCTTCAGCATCATCGAGGCCGGAGGTATTTTTGCTTATGCCAGACAGGAAAACTTAATGGCTCAACGCTGATTTATGACTGTTACCACAAAGCCAATAGAGCTTTACGATACCACCCTGCGTGATGGCACTCAAGGTGAACATATCAACCTTTCTGTACAGGACAAGCTCCTTATTGCTGAAAAGCTTGATGAGTTCGGTATGGACTATATTGAGGGCGGATGGCCGAGCAGTAATCCCAAGGACGAAGAGTTTTTCATCAAGGCGAGACTTCTTAAACTGAAGCATGCAAAGCTCTGCTCGTTTGGTTCGACAGCCAGAACGGCAGCAACTGTTGAAAATGACCCTAACCTGCTCGGTTTGCTTCAATCTGAAACACCGGTTATCACGATTTTCGGAAAAACCTGGAAAGCCCACTCTGTAAAAAGTCTTGGCATTTCGGACGATGAGAATGCTGAACTGATATACCGCTCTGTCGCTTTCCTGAAATCGCAGGGAAGAGAGGTGTTTTTTGATGCTGAACATTTTTTTGACGGCTTCAAGGACAACCGTGAATTTGCCCTGAAAATGCTGCTTTCAGCAGTTCAGGCCGGTGCGTCAAGAGTTGTGCTCTGCGACACCAACGGCGGCTCACTACCTCATGAAGTTACAGAAACTGTAGCGCAGGTAGTAGCAGTTACAGGAGTACCCGTGGGTATCCACAGCCACAATGACAGCGATCTGGCTGTGGCGAATTCCATAGCAGCCGTCATGGCCGGGGCAACTCATATACAGGGCACGATAAACGGAATCGGTGAACGATGCGGGAATGCCAACCTCATTAGCATTATTCCAAATATCATGCTGAAACTGCAACGTTCATTCTCCTGTGTTGAGCATCTCAATCAGCTTACTTCCCTTTCGAAGTTTGTCTATGAAATTCTGAATATGCCTTCAAACACCAGAGCGCCGTTTGTTGGAAAATCGGCATTTGCCCATAAAGGCGGCATCCATGTCAGCGCGGTTATGAAAGAGAGTTCGCTTTACGAACATATTGATCCTGCACTTGTCGGAAACCGTCAACGTGTTCTTGTTTCAGAGCTTGCAGGGCAAAGTAATATCCGGTACAAGGCACAGGAACTCGGTATCGGCATCCCGGAAAAGAAAGATCTTATAAAGAATATCGTACACCATATTAAAGAACTCGAACACGAAGGCTATCAGTTTGACGGAGCTGAAGCTTCATTTGAACTGATTCTGCATAGGGAACTTGGCAACTTTAAGCCGTTCTTTGAAGTCCTGGAAACCAAAGTGCATATTGAATCCAGCAAAAATGCAAAAAATGTTGATCAGGCTGTTCTTAAGGTCAAGGTTGGCGAAGAGATAGAGCATATTGCCGCTGATGGTGATGGACCGGTCAATGCGCTTGACAAAGCTCTTCGTAAAGCGCTGATCCATTTTTACCCTGAAATCAAGAGTATCAAACTGGTTGACTACAAAGTCCGGGTTCTTGAAGAAAAACGTGGTACCAGCGCCAAAGTGCGTGTATTGATAGTGTCAAGCAATGGCCGCTATACCTGGGGCACTGTTGGGGTATCGACAAACATCATCGAAGCAAGCCTGCATGCCTTAGAAGACAGCATGAACTATCACCTCTTTACCCTGAAAGCTTCAGTACCACTGCCAGATAAATTTTCTCAGGCATAACCCCTGTGGTTGTATACAGGGTTCTTTTTTGGTAAACCAAAAAAACATGCAAAAATGTAGTTGCGATCACTCCCTATTTCTTTATCTTGGTTAATTACACCATTATTACGAATAAAACATCGCAAATATGCGAATCCATGATCTTGATCCTGAAAACAGACCATGCGAACGCTTTATCCGAACGGGACCAGCTTCACTAAGTCCTGCAGAATTACTTGCGTTGATCTTGCGTTCAGGATCAAGAAACCTTAATATTGTGGATACCTGTCATGAAATTATCAGAGAGTTCAGCCTTGAAAAACTTGCCGATACAGCTCAGGCCGATCTTCAGAAAATCAGAGGAATCGGCAAGGTCAAAGCAATGCAGATCATTGCTGTTTTCGAACTGAACAAACGACTGCATTATGCACGAAATTTCAATAAAAAAATAAAGGCAGCAAGGGATATTGTCGAATACATGGCAGGCAGAATACCGGATGAGACAAAGGAGCATCTCTTCGTTCTGCACCTGAACACCAAAAACCAGATTATTAAACCCGAGCTGGTTTCAGTAGGAACACTCAACGCTGCCCTTATTCATCCAAGAGAGGTTTTTAAATCAGCTATCAGAGAAAGTGCTCACGCTATTATCCTAGTGCATAACCATCCTTCAGGTGACGTTGAGCCAAGCCATGCCGATAAACAAGTCACCACCCTGCTGAAACAGGCAAGCGCTATCATCCAGATCGATCTGCTGGATCATATCATTATAGCAAGATCAGAATGGTTCAGCTTTCGGGAACGCTCACTTCTTTAATTTTAACCAAATGATTCCTGGCGAAAAGAAGGAGTTTCTGAAAAACCATTATCTGCAACTTCCCTGACATTTTTTGCCTGCAATCCTTTCTGGGTTTTGTCAACTTCGAAATCCACGGCAGCATCCTGATTAAGCACCTTAAAACTCCGATCTGACTGGATAGCCGAAAAATGAACAAAAATGTCCTCGCCACCCTCTGGATTTACAAGAAACCCATAGCCTTTTTTACCATCAAACCATTTAACTTTGCTTATAGCCATGATAAATATTAAGATTTAGCATTGTTAAAGATTTGCAATACACTAACGGAATCGAAGTGTATATACGATTAGTTTATAAATTAAATATATATATCTACACAGTATTTTCCAGCCTGAAAATAAAATAAATTACGGCAACACAGTAATAGTACTTTAATTAACAGCATCTAATATATACTTATACAGAAAACCATATAATAACCGAAAAAATAATAAATGAAACAGATCATTATCATAACCGGTGCAGGTAAAGGAATCGGAAAGAGCATTGCCCTTGATTTTGCGCAAGCAACCAACAAGAAAAACGACTTTAAACCAGTGCTGATCCTCGCCTCCAGAACGGCTTCGGATCTTGAGGCTGTTGCAGACGAATGCCACTCCTACGGTGCAGCATCGGATATTATTCAGACAGATATTGCCGATATTGCCCAGATTGACCGGCTTGTTACTACAACGCTCGAACGCCACGGGTCAATAGACTGCCTTGTCAATAATGCCGGTGTCGGAAGATTCAAGGTGCTCGGCGACATGACTGAGGAGGATTTCGATTATACCATGGCAACGAACCTGAAGGGAACTTTTTTTCTTACACAAAAGGTCTTTGCAGTCATGGAAAAACAGAAATCAGGTCACATTTTCTTTATCACCTCCATTGCAGCAGAAACAGCATTCAAGAGCTCTTCGGTCTACTCGATGTCGAAATTCGGGCAAAAAGGTCTGGTTGAGACAATACGCCTCTACGCAAAAAACTGCAATGTCAGGATCACAAATGTCATGCCCGGAGCAGTGTATACACCCATGTGGGGCGAGGTTCCCGATACAAAAAAAAATGTGATGATGATGCCAGAGGATATTTCAGCTCCCGTGGTGCAGGCATATTTTACAGCGCAGCGGACATCAGTTGAAGAGCTTGTCATAAGGCCGGTTTGCGGGGATATCAATGAGTAAACAATACAAAAGCTCTTGTGGGAAAGCCGCATTTTTTCCTGTATTTTCCGTTACTCCGTTTTAGAAAAACCAATTTGAATTATAAACGACCATGAGTCTGAAAGAAAGAATAGACCAGGATCTCAAAAATACCATGAAAAGCGGTGATAAAGACCGCCTTAATGCAATTCGCTCAATCCGTGCAGCTTTGCTTGAAAAAGAGGTATCAATTCGTGTAGGAGGGAAAGCTGTGCTTAGTGACGATCAGGAGATAGAGGTACTGGTCAGTATTGCCAAAAAACGCCGAGACGCTATCGATCAATTCACTGCAGGAAACCGTCCCGACCTTGCATCCATAGAGCGTTCAGAACTCAGTGTTATCGAAGAGTATCTTCCTGAACCGGTATCCGATGATGAAGTGATTGCCATTGTGAATGATGTGGTCGCAAAAACAGGCGCTGCATCCATGAAAGATATTGGTAAAGTGATGGGTGAAGCCATGAAAGCGCTCAAGGGAAAAGCTGACGGCACCAAGGTTCAGCAGATCGTCAAGTCACTGCTTTCAGCATAACCTCATTCTTCTTAACCATCATGCTTGATATCAATGTTATCCGTCAGAATCCGGAAGAGGTGATCGACATGCTGCGCAAGCGCCAGCTCTCTTCCGAAGAACCAAAACTTGCCGAACTCCTTGACCTTGACAAAAAACGCAAGGAGCTGGTTCAGCGCTCAGATGACCAGAAAGCTTTGCGCAACAAAGTATCCAAAGAGATTGCCGAGATAAAAAAAAGTAGAACTGGTTCCGGCGATGAGCTGATTTATGAGATGAAAAGAGTCTCCGAGGATATCTCAGGGATGGACACACTGCTCAGCGGTCTGGAAGAGGAAATTGAAAATATCCTTCTGTGCCTCCCCAATAAACTTCACCACTCGGTACCTGCCGGACGCTCAGCGGAAGATAACATAGTATTCAAAGAACCGGTAACTTTCGAGTATGATCTGAACTTTCCTGTAAAAAACCACCTTGAGCTGGGTAAAACCCTCGGGATCCTTGATTTTGAAAGAGGTGCAAAGGTATGCGGAGCAGGATTCCCCGCCTATATAGGAAAGGGAGCACGCCTTGAACGCGCATTGATCAATTTCATGCTTGACCTTCATACTGAAAACCACGGATATACCGAAATCTTCCCTCCCTTCTTAGTCAATCAGGAGTCGCTCAGGGGAACAGGACAGTGGCCGAAATTCGCCGACCAGGTTTACCATATACAGGAGGACAACCTTTACGCCATCCCGACTGCTGAAGTGCCGATAACCAATCTGCACAGGGGCGAAATGCTGGATCAGAAAGCTCTGCCGATATCCTATGCCGCCTATTCAGCCTGTTTCCGACGCGAGGCGGGCAGTTACGGCAAGGACACCAGAGGCTTCCTGAGGGTACATCAGTTCAACAAGGTCGAAATGGTGAAGTTTACCCGACCGGAGGAGTCATACACAACTCTTGAAGAGATACGCGAGAACGCCGAGGCGATCCTTATCGCCCTGAAGATTCCTTACCGGGTGCTTTTGCTCTGCAGTGGCGATATCAGTGCCAATGCAACAAAATGTTATGATATTGAAGTGTGGTCGCCGGCGGAAAATAAATATCTTGAAGCGTCAAGCTGTTCAAACTTTGAGGATTACCAGGCAAGGCGCGCCAACATTCGTTTCAAACCTGACAGCAAGTCGAAACCGGAGTTCGTTCATACCCTGAATGGTTCAGGCTTGGCTACATCCCGACTGATGGTCTCGCTGCTTGAGCACTACCAGACTCCGGAAGGAAACATAAGGGTACCGGAGGTGCTGCAGCACTATACGAGGTTTGACGAGATTACTCAGGCTGCCGAATGAGCCTCCAATGCCCTGCCATCCAGAAAATCGCGAACCATACGGCTGACCTTTTCAACATCGATAAGAAAAGAGTCGTGGCCGTATGGTTCATCGAGATAGAGTATTCTTGATTTCGGTATAAACCTTGCCAGCTCTTCCTGCTCCTCTTTGGGATAGAGAATATCGGAGTTGATCGAGAGGATCTCGACAGGGATCTGCAAGGATCGAAGTACCTCTTCGTACTCTCCCCTGCCCCGACCGATATCATGCATATCCATAGCCTTGGTGAGGGTAATATAGGAATTAGCATCAAACCGCTCGACCAGTTTTTTACCCTGATGACGCAGATAGCTTTCAGCTTTGAAGGTACCTGTACCGTTCTGGACCTCACGACCAAACCTTGACTGAAAATTCTCGAAACTGCGGTAGCTGCACATGGCCATCATCCTCGCGGCTGAAAGCCCTCGGGCAGGAGGATGACTCGGATCATACCATCCATTATTCCAGTCACGATCGGCATAAATCGCCTGACGCTGCGCTTCACTCTGACCTATGCACCATGCCGAATGACGTCCGGAAGCGCCCATAGGCATAAGCGCCTGAACAACATCAGGATAAAGAAACCCCCACTCAAGCACCTGCATGCCGCCAAGAGATGCTCCTACCGCAATTTTAACCCGATCAATACCGAGACTGGCAAGCAGACGGTGCTGCACATGAACCATATCCCTGATCGTTATCAACGGAAAATCAGGACCGTAATGACTGCCAGTAAAAGGATTAAAAGAGAGCGGGCCTGTTGTACCGTAACAACTGCCAAGCACATTGCTGCAGATAATAAAATCGGCAGTTTCATCGAAAGCACCTCCACGGGAAAACATTCCTTCCCACCAGGCATCCGCATCAGCAGAACCTGTCAAGGCTTGACAGATCAGTACCACATTGTCTTTCTGCGAATTCAGCGTTCCCCATGTCCGGTAAGCTACTCGTATTGATGGCAGCAGCGCACCAAGCTCTGTAACAAACGGTTCACTTGAATCGAAATAGCGTGTTTTTTTTGAAATGATCTCTTTATATGCTCTCATGCGTCTCCGCTCATTGTGCACAATGGTTGAAAAAGAGAGCTATCGCTCTACGAAAAGGGGAGTTAACCTCTTTTTAATAAAGGTTTAAACGGAAAATGTCTGAAGAAAGGTATGAACCTGCAGAAAGGCATGCATACCATCATCATTCCCGGTTATAACTCCGGGATGGAATTGGCACCACTCATCGTGTAATGACGGTTGCCAAGGCTTCTCAGGGCCAGTCCCTCCACCTTTCTGGATGATAGCTTAAAATCTTTAAAAGAACATTTAGTTCAGTTAATCTACAACAGGGAATAGTATTTTACAAACAGCCTGAAGAGGGCAATGCACTTAATTGTTTTTTATTATTTCCCATGATCACAGCACGAGAACTGGCACTGAACGTCCTGAAGGCACTTGAGACCGATAACAAAAAATCAGATCAGCTGCTGCACCGGATGCTGCATCACACGGCGCTTAACCGCATCGACCGGGCATTGGCGACCGGATTGGTAAACGGAGTCCTCCGCTACCGGCTTCAGCTTGACTTCATCATCACCCGATTCTACCACCACAAGCTCGAAAAAGCTGCGCCGGTGATGCGAAACATACTCCGCCTTGGAGTCTATCAGATTCTCTTTTTCGACAAGGTACCCGACTGGGCCGCTGTCAACGAATGTGTTAAGCTGGCCCGGAAGTACAAGGGTGAGAGGATGTCGAAACTTGTCAACGGCGTTTTAAGAAAGATTACTCCGGAGAGTGTAACCCTTGAAGAGTGGCTGAAGGATAAAAATCCTGTTGAGCAGCTTGCTGTAAAATACTCACATCCGCAGTGGCTGGTCGAGCGCTGGCTTGATAACTACGGCAAGAAACTGACAGAGGAAATCCTCTCCTATAATAACCAGTCCCCCCTTTTTGGATTCCGGATCAACCGGCTCAGAACCTCCATCAGGGAATTTTTTTCCGACCCGATTTTTGAGGCTGTACCGCACCAGAAGTGCGGGATTGAAGACTTCTTTCTTTCAAAGGATTTCAACAGCTTTGAACCTGCGGTGACTGAGGGACTCTGTACGGTTCAGAACCCTACCCAGGCACTTGCCTGCCTGCTGCTGAATCCAGCGCCTGGAACAAGAGTGCTCGACTTTTGTGCAGCACCAGGAGGTAAATCAACCTTTTTGGCGGAACTGATGCAGAACAGCGGAGAGATCACCGCTGTTGACCTGTACGAACAGAAACTGCTGAAGACAGTGAGTCATTCCCATGCCCTTGGCATCACCATCATCAATACTGCTGCGGCGGACGCCCGTACTTACAAGGCCGAAAAACAACCTGACATCATTCTGCTTGATGTCCCCTGCACAGGAACAGGTGTTCTTGGCCGCCGAACTGAACTGCGCTGGAAACTGACACCTGCGACATTGCAGGAGCTCCAGGTGCTGCAGGCGGAACTGCTTGACCATTCAGCAGAGCTGCTTGGCGAGGGCGGCATCCTGGTCTACGCCACCTGCTCCATCGAACCGGAAGAGAACGATCTGCAGATAAAGGCATTTCTCAAGAGACATCCTGATTTTGCTTTCGATCCAGAAAGTAACAGCATACCTGAACTATTCCGACAAGGTCAGGAAAGCAGTGGCGCTATCCTCACTTTGCCTGGCAGGCATCCGGGTTTTGACGGAGGATTCTGCCAGCGATTACGAAAAACCAAAAAGTCGACGAATGGATACGCTCCATAGCCAGTTCCAGAGCGTTCTTGAAAATTTCCTGAACTATATGCTCGTTGAACGCAACTTTGCACAGAACACCAGGGAGGCTTACAACAACGATCTCAAACGTTATCTGCTTTTCATGCAGGAGAGCGCCGGAGAGATGGGAACCATAACGGCTCATCATATCGAGCAGTTCATCCATGAACTTTTTTCTACCGGACTGGAGGCAAGTTCAATGGCTCGAAACATATCGGTGATCCGATCATTTCACAAATTTCTGGTTATAGACCGGGCACTTGAAACAAATCCGTCGGAAAACCTCCATCTGCCCAAACAGGCCAGATACCTTCCCACTGTTTTGACTGTCGATGAAACCATGTGCCTGCTGGAAGCACCGATAAGCACTATCCCGCAAGGCAGATATTGTACAAGAGACAAGGCATTGCTTGAACTGCTTTACGCAACGGGGGTAAGGGTCAGCGAGCTGGTCAACCTTCAGCAGCAAAGTCTTTATCTGGAAGCCGGTTTTGTAAGAATCTTCGGAAAGGGGTCGAAAGAGAGGCTGGTACCGGTCGGAAACTCCGCCATCAAATGGATCGGCAAGTACCGGTCGGGGCTTCGTCTGTCGCTGGTGAAACGCGACTCGAATGACTATCTCTTTCTTAATTCGAGAGGAAAAAAGCTGTCAAGGATGGCAGTTTATAACATGGTGCAGCACTATGCGAAGCTCGCAGGAATTGAAAAAAATATCAGCCCGCATACTTTTCGCCATACTTTTGCAACCCATCTTCTCGAAGGCGGGGCCGACCTGCGGGCCGTGCAGGACATGCTCGGCCACAGTTCAATTGTCACTACCCAGATTTACACGCACATCGACCGTTCCTTTATCAAGGAGGTACATAAAACCTTTCATCCGAGGGGATGAGAATACTTTATTCGTTCAGTATCCTTTTGTTTCAAGAATAAGCCTTTTTTTGTCGTGGCTATCCATCTCGATTCTGAATGCAGCAAGGTTCATATTGACATCAAGAAAGAAAAAGAGCAGTGAACAGCTCAAACAGAGCATACTGCAGATAAATACAGCCGACAAAACCATCGGCAAGTCAATATTGACCAGGGCGCTGAGAAACAGCATGATAATCAGCAGTGAAGCGCCAAAACAGGTCATACAGGCAAGCAGAATAGCAACACGGATATAACGGGCCCGTTTCCAGAGAATAGCCACCTCCTTGTTTATCCGCAGAACATAGGACTCAGGATTGGACTCCAGATCATCAAGCAGCGATCTTGAGCGGTCAATAATACGACCAAGCCTGTTGGTCATGGTAAGAAGAAGAAGACCGAGACCGGAGATGAGAATCATCGGCCCGATTGAGGTCTGAAGAATAGGGACAAGCTCCCTGAACGAAGTAACTGACATAGTATCTTTGTTAATAACATAAAAAAACGATCGTCATCATCATCAATGCGGTACTGAAACCGATAACCATCACCTGTAAAACATTGTTAAAATAGTAATTGTTCCAACACACGCAACCCCGGAGCAGTTGTTTTGCAAAAGAGTTACAAAGAAGTGACTCCCAAGAGTTGACAAAATATTTTATATGCCAAAGCTGATAACATCACCCGATGCTGGAATTGTGGCGTTCAAATGTAAACGTTCTTCTATTGCATCACGAAAAATTTTTTTAACCGCCTCATCGCCATGAACGACAAATATTTCCGGATTATTGATAAATCCGCCCGCCCAGCGAAGCAGATCATTCTGATCACCATGCGCTGATAAACCACCAATAGTATGGAGAGCTGCCTTGACCTGGCAATTCCTGCCATGGATAACCACCTCTCTCTCTCCGTCAACAAGTGAACGGCCAAGGGTTCCCTCCGCCTGGAAACCAGTCATGATCAAAGAACATTCAGGACGTTCAATATTGTGTTTAAGATGATGTAATATTCTGCCACCGTTGCACATACCGCTGCCGGCAATAATAATCGCACCGCTTTTTACAGCATTGATGGCCTTCGACTGCTCCGGTTTCGGGGTAAAATGGAGGTTCTTCAAATGAGGCATAATGCTTTTATCATTACGGAACGCAATCGCCTCCTCATCATACAATTCCGGATAGTCCCAATAGATAGTGCTGGCTTCTATAGCCATAGGACTGTCAAGAAAAACCTGCCACTGATCAAGTCCCCACTCTTCATAATACTGCCCGAAAAGGTAGAGCAACTCCTGGCTTCTGCCGATAGCAAAAGCAGGAATAAGAATGTTCCCGTTTCGTGTACCGGCCGACTTGATAATTTCCCCTATTTCAGCAAGGGTAAGCTTAAGTTCCCTGTGCAATCGATCGCCATAGGTACTCTCAAGAATAACGGCATCTGCCTCTTCAATGGTTTCGGGATCCTTCAGAATTGGACCACCATACTGTCCAACATCTCCGCTGAAAACCAGTTTCTTTGCAACTCCACCTTCATTCAGCCAAACTTCAACAAGAGCTGATCCGAGAATATGCCCGGCATCGCGGAAGCATATAACTATCCCGGGAAGAATTTCAAGCTTCTCGCCATATGGCAAACCTGTCATAGTGGTCAGGGCACGCAATGCATCATCACGAGTATAGAGTGGCACGGCATGTTTATCAGCCCGCGTTTCAGGATGCTTCTGACGGTACTCGGCATCCCGCTCACCCAGAGATGCGGAATCAAGCAGCAATACCCTGCAAAGATCAATGGTTGCCGGTGTTGTATAAACCGGCCCTTGAAACCCTTGCTTTACAAGCAAGGGAAGGCGTCCTGAGTGGTCAATATGGCCATGAGTAAGGACGACGGCATTGATTGATGCAGGATCAAATGGAAATGGCAGACGATTGAGCGCCTCATCTTCTCGTGAACCCTGTATAAGACCGCAGTCAAGTAAAACAGTAACACCGTTCACTCTAAGAATATGAGATGAACCGGTTACCCTTTCCGTTGCACCATAGAATTGAAGCTCCATTATTTGTTTCCCTGATATCCGAAAGTTTACTTATCCCTCAACATCCTGATGTTTTGGGGCAGATAAATCGATTACAATATATAACTTATTGCGGTTACCCGTGAAATTGTCTATACAGCCTTTCTCCCAACAACTTCCATCAGCTTGCAAAAATCGGTCACAACATCATACTTGATCTCTATCAAAAGCTTAACAGCTTGATCAGAATGGGCAAAAAAAAGCGGGGAAGCAACTCCCCGCCTGAAAAAATAATATGTAGTATTGCTCAACTTTTGTATTTCTTTTTGGTGCCGGTAAAGAAAGCGGTTTCTTTTCCTGCCGGTTTAAAAGGTTTTTTAAAGCTCTTTTTTATTCCGTAAGGCGATGACTGACGCTCCTGATCTTCCATTTTGGTGAGCCTTAGCTGACGACCGCAGACCCTTACCTTTCTGAGTTCATGAAATACGTTATCCGGCATTCCCTGAGGCAGTTCGACAGTGCTGTATGCTTCATTGATTGAAATCTGACCAACTGATTCCGGATCGAGTCCGACCTCGTTGAGAATAGCGCCAAGAATATTGCCCGCTTTCACGCCATCCTTGCTGCCAACTTCAATTCTATACCTTTCCTTGCCTTCTTCACCATAGGTCTCATCCTTTTTTCTTCTTTTGACTGGTGCGCGGTCTCTGTCTGAACCGCGATCTCGGTCAAATCCTTCCCGATCATCACGAGACCTTTGTTTTTCAGGCTTGTTTGATAAAAGAAGAGGCGTTTCGCCTTGAACCATGGAGGCAAGTGCTGCAGCTGCTTCAACTACGGGAACATCATGATCGTGACAGTACTGCTCAATAAGACTGGTAAAAAATCCTAGATCTTCTGCGGCAATGGTATCGGTAATTTTCTGATTGAACTTTGCCACCCTCTTGTTATTGATGACTTCTGTTGAAGGAAGCTCCATCAATTCTATGCGACTGTGGGTAGCTCTTTCAATAGCGTTAAGCATATTTCTTTCCCTTGGCGAGACAAACAGAATGGCATCGCCAGTACGTCCGGCACGTCCAGTTCGTCCTATACGGTGCACATATGATTCGGTATCGGAAGGAATATCGTAATTGATAACATGGCTGATGCGCTCAACATCGAGGCCACGTGCTGCCACATCGGTGGCAATGACAATGCTTAATGTTCCATTTTTCAATTGCTCGACGGTGCGTTCGCGCAGATTCTGGGCCATATCGCCGTTTAGAGCTGCTGCACCATATCCCCTTGCCTGAAGTTTTTCGGCAAGTTCAAGCGTCATGGTTTTTGTACGAACAAAAATCAGCATGCCATCAAATGGCTCTACTTCAAGAATTCTTGTCAGAATATCAATCTTGTGACTTCCACCGACAATCCAGTAACGCTGGCGAATGGTATCGACAGTGGTGGTTTTTGTCTGAATGGTAACTTCTGCTGGATTATTCAGATACTTTTGCGCAATACGTCGAATAACCGACGGCATTGTTGCAGAAAAAAGTGCAACCTGCCTGCCTTTAGGTGTCTGGTCAAGGATCCATTCGACATCATCGATAAATCCCATACGCAGCATTTCGTCGGCTTCATCAAGCACAAGACACTTCAAAGAGGAAAGATTGAGTGAACCACGCCTCATATGATCCATTACGCGACCAGGTGTACCGACAACGACATGCACACCACGTCTCAGCATGCGAAGCTGGATTCCGTAATCCTGTCCTCCATAAATAGGGATAACATGGAAGCCCTTGAGATATTCGGCATAACGCTGAAATGCCTCGGCAACCTGTATGGCAAGCTCCCGTGTCGGAGCAAGCACAAGTGCCTGAGGTTCGGCTTGTTCAATATTGATTTTAGAGAGTATTGGCAGGGCAAAAGCAGCGGTTTTTCCTGTTCCGGTCTGTGCCTGCCCAAGGACGTCACGTCCTTCGAGAATAAGAGGAATTGTCTGAGCCTGTATCGGTGTCGGGTTTTCGTACCCGACCTCTTCAAGGGCCCTCATTATGGGTTCCGCAAGCTGAAGGATGCGGAAATCCTGCGGCAATAATTGCTGTTCTTTCATTGTGTAATCATTCCAAATCATTGAGAAAAAAAGCCTCGTTTGAGGCGGGAGTGGCAGCAATGCAGGAAAGAAAAAAATGAAGAAGAGTTCTCATCAACCGAAAACATCCGGGCAACTTCAGACAATACCGAGCGCCATCGTTCCGTCACAAACGAAGGGAAATTCCTGAACTGTAAAATCAAAATATCCCTGCGTCCTTTCTTAGCATATTCACCACGCATTAAAAACGTCAGAATAGTACGATTTTTTTTTGTTAAAGACGAATTTATTATGGCAAGCGGAAAAATACCCCAATGATACAGGTTATTCTATTTTTTTATCCAGAGATGTGTTGACGAGAGTCAGCGACTGACTTTTTTATTACCTTTATGCTATTTAATGATGTAATGAGCATGATAATATCGTGATACATAGTTTCTACCTCTTTTTCTATACCCTTTTTTTCCCGTTTATTCTGGGTACAGCAAGACTTTTCAGCCCACTCTCACCTAAACTTCTAACTTTTTTCAAGGTACGCAAGGGCACGATAGATGAATTGGAAAAAAAAATCACTCATCTCTCCAATTCCGCTTTCAGGGTATGGATACATGCCTCATCTGTCGGTGAGTTCGAACAGGCACGTCCCATCATTGCTGCTCTAAAAGAGAAGCGACCTGATATCATCTTTTTTGTCTCTTTTCTTTCTGTTTCAGGATACGACGCAAGAAAAAACTTTCCTGATGCTGCTGCCGTATTTTACCTGCCAATTGACACGCAAGCCAATGCAAAAAAGCTGATCACGTTACTCAAACCTGATATCCTGCTTCTTATGCGCTATGACTTCTGGCCAAACCATCTTCTGACAGCACAAAAATATGGAACAAAACTGATCCTCGCTGCTGCAGTACTGCAAGAGAACGCTCCATACTTCAAACCAGTATTGAAAGGTTTTTATAAAAGCATTTTTCATCTCTTCGATCAGATCTACACGGTATCATCAAAGGATTCCATCGCTTTCAGAAAGATATTCATGTGCCGGCAGACAGAAACTGCGGGCGACCCCCGGTTTGATCAGGTCTTAATGCGCAGTAAAAACCATGGGAGAATAGATCACCTCAAACCTTTTTTTGAACATAAGACAGTACTGGTTGCCGGAAGCATCTGGGAAAAGGATAGTACAATACTCCTTGATGCATGGCAGGAATTGAAAGTGATTCCATCTCTTATCCTTGTTCCTCATCAAGTGCACCCTGAACATATGGAATGCCTCTACCATGATCTTCAAAACCGCTCACTGAGGTTTGTGAAGGTTTCGGCTATTAACGGAGCATTCGATCCTGAACGTGAAGTTCTCGTCATTGACCAGACCGGCTATCTTGTTGAGCTTTATTCAATAGCATCTATAGCGTATGTAGGCGGAGGATTCGGAGTCAATGTCCATAACACGCTTGAACCAGCGGTCTACGGTATTCCTGTGATGTTCGGCCCCCGTTATCACAACTCGCCTGAAGCAGAAGGTCTTGTTGCAGAGGGCGGGGCAACAGTCATTCATGATGAAGCAACACTGACAGCGGCATTGAACACCCTTATAAACAATACAACTGAAAGAAACAGGAGAGGAAAAATCGCTGAAACTTTCGTCAAAGAGAGAACCGGGGCCACAACAAAAATAGCAGAAAGTATTATGAGCCTGCTTTCATGAGAACAGCTCAGGGAACTAGCGTATCCTTAACTGCCTTGATTGGCGCAATTTTGGGCACTTGAACAGGGCGTTTACGATACCTCTTTGACCAGCCCTGTATGGTATATGCTTTAAAAGTCTGCGTAGCGACTACAACACCTGTGATTTTAACATGTTTACCAGGAACAAGACGAGTGCCGGGCCGCACTTCGGTACTGGTCATGTCAATCTGCCAGATATTTTTGTTAAAATCCCTTATAATAAGAAGTTGTTTATCCTTCTGATACTGAATAACCTTGCCTCCGAGCAGGCCTTTTTCTGCATGCGTCCAGCGGTGTTCATTGGCGTATACCAGCTTGTTATACACATGAACATTTTCAATAAGAAAACGATGGATATACTTGCCGACGTCAATCGTGTTGAATCCGACACTGAGTAAAAGGCTTGCCAGAAGAGCACCCGCGATAACCTTTGTTGTAGCATACCGATAGCCTGTTTTAGTGTGCCGAAATCCGAAATAGGCAACCAGGGTAAACAGCGCAAGCGTTGCCAGCCATATATAGGGGATGCTTGCTACAATTTCGGCGATCAAGGGTCGCTCAGCTAAAAACAGATGGATGTATTCATGATCTTCAATGAAATCGTTATCAATGAAAACATAAATAGCAGTTGCCATCGCAATACTGCCGGTTATGACAGAGATTGCCGCAAGCAGCCAAAAACCAAATCGCTGGAGAACAAAGTGCCACCGCGGTATCGGTACTACCTTTCTTTTTTCGATTTCCTCCAGAATGGATTTTGATCTGTCCTTTAGCATAATCATGATATCTAACTCTCTTCTAAATAACTTTTTATCTTTTTCTTTGCACGATTAATCATTGTAGCAACTGTTCCCTCAGGTATCTGTAAAATATCTGAGATTTCTTCATAGCGTTTTTCTTCAAAAAATTTCAAGACAATTATTTCACGACTCCTGGTATCAAGCCGCTCAACAGCCACCTCTATTTCCGCTGCTGAATGCTTCTGACCATCCTGATCTGACAGTTCTAGATCATCAATCACTTTATCAAAAAGAAACAAGTCCCCCTCTCTCTCTAATACACACGGGCTGTTCTTTTCCTTTCGAAAAGAGCTGATTATTTCATTATGAGCGATTCTGTAAATCCACGAAGAAAACTGAAGCGAATGATCGTAATCGTTGAGATGAATGTAGGTTTTGATGAATATCTCCTGCAGCAAGTCCTGTGCTGTACTGGAATCCCTGCAACCCAGGCGGGTTATATATCGTAAAAGAGGAGCTTCATAGCGACGAACGATTTTCGCAAACGCCTGTTTATTGGCAAGCGTTTGAGTAACCAGATCCTGATCAGAGGAGTGCTGCTGCTCATTATGTCTTGAAGTTTCAGCCATATACCTTGAAAGATCCTGGATGTCAGTGTTTCAATCTTTATAAAGCAGCAATAGAGCCTGCCTGACTAACTGATTTCGAGAAAGGAGATGGCAATGCTTTATATTGAGGCATTTAATCCAGCCGCGGCTTAACCCCTTTAATATCATGGAATGAAACAACACCAAGCATGTAATCATTCTCATCTGTTATCGGTATAGCACGGAAAGAGTAACGAGCAAACATATCAAACGCATCCTGAAGGGTCTCATCTGGACTGAGTGTAATAAGATTATCTGTCATAATCCCGCCAAGCGTCTGCTCCGGTTCAGAGGCAATCAGCTCCCTTAAATCAACAACCCCCTGAAGGATATTCTCTTGATTGACAACATAGACATACATGATAACATCCATATCACCGGCAACTTCCCGGTAATTATTGATGACATCCCTGACGACCGTGTCATGTGGACGTTTGATAACCTGCTGTGTAGAGTAGAGCATGATGTTTTCATCGTGTTTATCGATCATCTGCTGCACCCTCTGTTTGTTTTCACTGTCTACAAACTCGATAATCTCATCAGCCTCAGAAGCAGGCAATGCTGAAAGAATATCAGCAACCTGCGCAGGACTCATTTCATTGATTAATTCGGCAGCCCGCTCTTTTTCCATTGACCGGATAAGCTCTCGCTGCACTCTCGGCTCAACCTCCTCAAGAGTATCAGATGCCAGTTCCGGCTCGATTTGATTGAATACGGCCATACGCTGGCTGCCGTCCAGCTCCTCGAGAATATCAGCAAGATCGACGGGATGGATGTCGTTGATGTTTTCCTTGAGAACATTGAGCTTGACATTGCCTTCAAAGCTGCCGATAGAGTCCGGCAAAGGCTGCACATAAAGCCATGAAATGCTCCCACCCTCATTATACCGTGCCAGATAGTTTGCAAGATTCTTAAAGCCCATTCGGCGGAGTATTCGAAAGCGGTTGAAATCTACATCAGTGACAAAAAGCCGGTCATTCTGAAACAGAAGCTTGACATCATAGACCACTTCAACCTCATGGCCATCCATATCAAGTATCTTCTTGTCAAGGATATAGTCTTTCAGAAAAATATGGTTGTCGAGAGGATTCAGTTCATACCCATCAGCGTTGGTTATTTCCGAAACAATCTCCGTGTTGGATATCAAGGTAATTTTATCCCATGGCAACAGCAGAAGCGGGTCTCCATAAGGCTGGTGAACCAGCAGGTGGGTAACTTCCGGAACTTTTCCAACGTTCTCCTGTATAACAAAATCTTTAAGCTTGCCGATCGAACGTGTTTTCAGATAGACTCGGCGTCCGACAATCTCTGTGAGATAAAATTCACGATCAAGTATAGTAACCATTGGCGTGTTTGGGGTTTTATAAAACCGTGATGAATTTGTAGATCATCAAAAGCACAAGCACAAAGAGGTATATCCTGAGAACCGCCAGAGAAAATTTGACGCTTTTCGACATTTCAATCTTTGGCTTGGCATAGCGCTGGTTGATCTCACGAATCTTGCTTCTGAACTGTTTGAGCATCCTCATTTCACCTGTCCCGCTGGATTACTGGAAAAGATTAGGAAAAAGTGCACTGACACCGTACAACGTCGAGAGTACAATAATTAAAACAACAATGATAACACTGACAGTATTCTGTAAAGGGGTATTGGCATACTCACCCATTGTCTTTTTATCGTTAAGCAGTAATATCAAAAAGACCAGTGCTGCGGGCAACAGAGTTACAGCAACAACCTGCACAAAAAGCGTGATAAGTACCAGCGGAGCTCCAGGTATAAGAGGAACAACACCTGCAGTCGCAAGCGTAAGAAAAAAAGAAATATAGAACCAGGGAGCTTCCTTAACCTTCGTGTTAAGCGAGTGGGCCCATCCGAAAATCTCTCCAAACGCCCACGAACTTGCCAGTGAGATGCAGATTGCCCCGAGCAGACCGGCGTCAAACAACCCGATAGCCATGAAAGCACCGATATAGTGATTGGTTTTCATCAGCATTCGGGCGGCTGTTGCAGCATCATCGATTGGCACACCATTAAGGAGTGTTCCGGTTACAATGACAATAAAAATCGCAACGACAACAGTGATGATGGAGCCGATGAAGGTATCAAGTTTGCCCATGTTGATATCCTTTTCCTGTAATCCTTTATCAACTACTGAGCTCTGCTGAAAAAACAGCATCCATGGAGCAATAGTCGTCCCGATATTAGCCATGAGCAAAAAAAACAGCTCATTATTGAATCCACCAGGCAGATTAGGAATCAATCCCTGACCTAAAATGCTTGATATTGAAGGGTTGACCATAAAGGCCGCTGGAATATAAATCAGGTTCAGCAGGCAAAATCCCAAGGCAATCTTTTCCCAGGTCCAATATCGGCCATTGAGAACAATAATGCTCATAAGGAGTACCACTAAAATCACGGTCAACCAGGCAGGAACGCCGAAAATACTTAACGCTGCCGTCATGCCGACAAACTCAGTGACCAGGGTCAGCCAGTCCACAAACATGAGGTCAATGAGCGAGAACCAGCCCCAGAATGCGCCAAAACTCTCAAAAATGGCCTCAGCATGACCTCGTTTGGTAACCGCACCAAGCCGAACGGTCATCTCCTGGACGTAGTAAGCTACAGGAATGAGAAGAAGAAGAAACCATATCAGGTGATAACCGTATTTGGCTCCTGTAGCTGCATAGGTAGTTATGCCACCCGCGTCATTATCTGCAATCATCACCACAAGGCCCGGCCCTGCAATAACAAGATAAATGCGAATTGCTTTCCAGACTTTTTTAAACCGGTAGTAGAGAACGGAAAAGAAATCCATATCCGTTGAATTGGACGTTGACGAAACCCGGCATTGCTCTTAAGAAGGAAAGGAAAGGCATCGAACTCAAAGGTGTTCACACTCACCATTCGATCTGGCGCAAATTTACAACTCTTGGCTAACTTTACAAAGTCGTTTTAACATTCTCTGAAACCGAGGAAAGCAAGAACTATACCATATATGAGGTATTTTTTAATAATCACTTGCAAGCTCCTCATATATTGTTCTTTATTAGCAATCCGGATGACGCAACTCACTGCGCAAAACGATACCCCGTAACACGAATAAAACACTTGATCCAAAAGGAAAAAATTATTCATGCCATTGCCGATTACTTCGAATCCCGCTTTTCTAAAACTCTTGTCTTTTAGAATATTCATTGTTCTTGCCTACCAGATCATGGCAATCGTTGTGGGCTGGCACATTTATGAACTGACACATGACACGCTTGCTCTTGGTTTGATTGGACTCGCCGAGGTCATACCATACTTTTCCTGCGCACTGTTCGCTGGCTATGCGATAGACCACTATTCACGTCGGTTGTTCGGTGTAGTCGCCTGCCTGATGTTAGTTGTCAATGCAATGACACTCACCGCGGTATCTGCAGGTTGGATCAGTGGTCATCCTTCTTTGTGGATTTACGGTTCTATTGCCATAGGCGGGGTGGCTCGCGCATTTATCGGTCCATCTTATAGTGCCATGTTCGCCCTGATTCTGCCTCGTCATCAATATGCCAGAGCCTCAGGAATCGGCAGTTCCGTATTCCAGCTTGGATTGATTGTCGGACCTGCTTTAGGTGGTATTCTTGTCGGATGGGCAGGGAAAACAGCTGCCTATAGCGTTTCTACAGGACTATGTGTGATTGCGGCAGTGATGATGCTGTCAGTCCGTATTGAAGAGCCTCCCTCGGCGGAAAGCACACCAATCCTCACCAGTATTGCAGGAGGGCTCCGTTTCGTGTTCAATAACCAGATTATTCTGGGTGCACAGTCACTTGATATGTTCGCCGTGCTCTTCGGCGGTGCGGTTTCCATGCTGCCTGCATTCATTCATGATGTCTTTCATTACGGCCCGGAGGGACTTGGCATGCTTCGTGCTGCTCCGGCAATAGGTGGTTTGATGACTGGACTATTTCTTGCACGCCATCCTATCAATCTCCATGCCGGACGATGGCTGCTGGCCGCTGTGGCAGGGTTTGGCATCTGCATCATCTCCTTTGCCATATCGGCAAACTTCTGGGTTGCCGGCCTGCTCCTGATGCTCTCCGGTGTTTGCGACGGTGTATCGGTGGTTATGCGTACAACCATCATGCAATTGGTGACACCCGATGCAATGCGCGGCCGGGTTTCCGCTATAAACGGTATCTTTATTGGATCATCCAACGAGCTGGGTGCTTTTGAATCAGGTTTTGCAGCACGCTTGATGGGACTTGTTCCGTCAGTAATATTCGGCGGTATAATGACCCTGACCGTAGTCGCGGCAACAGCAAAACTGGCACCGAAACTACGCCGACTGGAGCTTCATCAACTGTATTGATCCTGACCAGGAGTTACTCCTGAAGCTCTTTTCATGCCAACATTTCCATGCAGAAGCTGCTGTTATTTTGACGGATTTGGATTGTTGTCCTTATCATCTTTCTTCTGCTTGCCTGAACTATTCTTGCCATCATCCTTCCTGGTTTGATCTGGAGATTTCTTAATATTGGCATCCTTTTTGGGCTGGTCAAGCACCTTCATGACGTTATTACTCTTGGGTTGATCCGAGGTTTTCTTGTTGTCGTTACCACGATTATTCCCTTCGAAAGAGCGAATGCCGTCATTTCGCTGATCACGGTTACCGCCCCGGTTATCATCACGGCGTTGATCCGTGGCTTTCCTGTTGTCGTCACCACGATTATTCCCTTCGAAAAGGCGATTGCCATCATTTCGCTGATCACGGTTATTGCCCCGGTTATCATCACGGCGTTGATCAGGATTAACCCTGGGGCCTTTATCGTTGAGCCTTTCTCTATCCCTTTCACGCCGGCCCTTCTCCTCCCAGTAGCTGCGGTCATGCTTGCGGTACTCAACATCACGATACCTTCTTATGTCCTCCCACCGATGTCTTCTTATTTTATATGGGAGATCATACTCATGGACAACAATCCACGGACCACGATAATCTGAAGAACGAAACCAGCCGCCATCTCGATAGAGATAATAGAGATCATCATAGTATATAATATCATAAGGACTGTCAATGGATACTGAAAAACCCTGATCATCCAGGTAGATAAAATCCGGCCGCGTATCGATGACAAATGTCGGCCTCTCTCCTGCATCGATACGAATGTCGCCAAGGCGTATACGCAGATCAGCCTGAGCATCATTAGAGGAAACGCCGAAGAACATTCCTGCAATTCCTGCAACTACCAAAATATTTTTCTTCATAGTTTTAGTTCCGTTAAAATATTATCCGAATTATAATGCAAGTATAAGGAAAATCTGTCAAGCTAAGAAACATAACCGATGATGGTATATATCCGCCGGGAATTTTTTCTTATAAAAAAAGGTTATTTATTATTTTATATACATGGGATTTATATACAGGGATCGTGTTAAACTCTTAACCCTCTAAAAAAAGGAGATGCAGCCATGGCACTGACACTTTACGGAAAAGACCCCTTGAAGTTGTTTGAAGATGTCTTTAATGACAAAGTATCACCATTTTTTTCTTCAATGGTGGCTCCGTCCTTCAAGGTTGATATCAGTGAGGATGATACTGCTGTTTTCATTGAAGCCGACATGCCTGGAGTACAAAAAGAGGATATCAAGGTGTCGATGGAAGACGATGTGCTGACGATCAGCGCAGAAAGAACACAGAAGGAGGAAGAGAAGAAAAAAGGTTATCATCGTGTTGAGCGTTCCTGGGGCAGCCTTAGCAGGAGTTTTACCGTGGGTGAAAATGTTGATACTGAAAAAATCGAGGCCGCCTATGATAATGGTGTGCTGAAGATCAAGGTGCCTAAAATCGAGCCTAAACCAAAAACGGGCAAGGAAATTCCTGTTTCATAAAGCGCCGGATAACATCAAAAAGCAAAGCCCTCGAGATAAACGAGGGCTTTGCTTTAACTACCCTGAGCATTGACAACCCAGTAAGGTTCACCCTCATGCTCAACCAGCTTAAACCTCCCTGTTGCGAGCATATCCTGCATGACTTCGCTTATCTTATCGTTCTCTCCGGGAAAACAATCGGCAATGGCTTTCTGCAGTTCGCGTTGCTGTACCGGATGTCGAGAAACTATGGCTGTTACCGCCTGAAGCATGTCAGGTGCATTGCGAAGCTCCATAGTGCCTTTGACCGGATGAACAACGGGAGCTACCGTTGAAAGGATGGCGATGACTTCCTCAATACGCTCTTCAGAGGGAAGGCGAACCTCCTGTTCGGGCGCTGGTCTGGTGGGCAGCACAAGGTGAACCATATCAGGATTGATCTCTTTAATGACGGCAGCAAGTTCATGAAGTGCTTCATCAGAGTCATTGATCCCGCCAAGCAGCATCACCTCAATCCAGAGCCGCCCTTTATATTCCCTGCGAAAAGCTGCAAGACCCTCAACATGCTGGCGAAAGGTCAAACCTGCAGCAGGACGGTCTATTTGTTTATGCAAGGCTTCCGAGCCGGCATTAAGCGATGGCAGCACCGCGTCAGCCATGAACAGCTCTTCACGCACTTCCGGCAAATATAAAAGCGATCCATTGGTAATGACAGCGACAGGCGTAGTGGTAAGCTTTTTAACCTCCCCGATAAGCCATCCGATCCCTTTGTAAAGCATGGTTTCGCCGGAACCGACAAAGGTTATCCAGTCCAGTTCTTTGTTGGCAGCTATGGCCTGACGAATCTCCTCCAGAATATCTTCGCGAGGAAAAAACTCCTGCCTTTCGGTGACAAATTTCCTGGTTTTCCCCAACTGGCAATAAACGCAGTTCCATGAGCAGCTTTTAGGAGGAAGCAGGTCAACGCCGAGTGACTGGCCGAGTCGTCTGGATGATACAGGCCCGAAAATGTATTTCATAGTTTTACGTGCATTTTCGCGGGTCATCAGAGTTTGCGGGCAAGGGCAAGTTCAGCCATCTTTGCCTCACTTTCAGCCTCAAACGCCTCTTTTGAAATGTGCGGCAACACCAGGCTTGCAATGGTGAATGCAATAATTTCAATAGCAAAAATTGCAACATAGGCCCAGACATACTCCCCTGAAAGATGGTAGACAGTATCAATAATAATACCTGCTCCCAGATGGCCGATAAAAATTGCAAGGCTTTGCGCTGTACCCCAGAGTCCGATGTAGACACCGCTGCGACCTGCGGTCATGGACATCATCATGGATATATTGGAAACACTGGACGCTCCAAGGCCGATGCCGGTAACGACAAGGGCAAAACGGAGAAACTGCACATCACGGAGAAACGCTGCCACGATCAGCAGGCCGAAGCCGATGATACAAAACATGTTACCGATGAAAGCACCGCGTTTCTGCCCGATGCGGTTAAGCAGAAAGCCTGTAATGAGCATAAAAATCAGCTGGGTACCGCCCATGGTCGGTCGGAAAAGTTTGGTAGTGGTACCTACCGGCATACCAAAAACGTGAGCGCCGAAAGGATCCATAACGATTTCGTTAGCAAAAAGCGCAAAAATCGAAATAAAGATATAGGAGGCAAAAAGCAGGGTTTTGGGAGATGATGAAAGCAGCATGATGGACTGAGTGAAGGATATAGCATGCTTGCTCTTCCCCTCTTTCACTTCGGCATTGCGCTTTTCTATACCAAGCACAGCAAAAAGACCTATACCAAGTGCAATCAGGCCACCGATCTCTGCCACTTTCATCAGGCGCTCCGGTGTAAAAACATCAAGAAAAGATCCGACAATTCGGGTAGAAATAATAGTGGTGAGCACCATCAGGGTCCAGCTCGCTCCGGTAACCTTTCCGATATTCTCCTCCCCTACTGTGTCAGCAAGCAAGGCATAATAGGCAGTTGTAGCAACCTGAAGGCCAAAGCCAAACACAAGAAAAATAATGGACAGCTTCAAAAGGCCGATATCCTTCATCATGGCAGGAAGCATCTCTGATAATGCCACACCTGCTATTTTGACCTCATAGGCAGCTGATGGAGCGAGCATGAAGGAAAAAACACAGCAGAGAAGACCAAGCAGGATATATGGCGTACGCTTCAACCCGAAAATCTGTGAACGATCAGACAGGTTGCCCGCCCATACCTTTACACCGAAAATCGCCAGCAGCTCCTTGAGACTGATCAGGCCGAAAACAATAGTGGCAGAGATACGGAGCTCGGTGGTCATGACCCGGTTGAGGGTATCAAGCAGAAAGCCGAGCATGATGCCGAAACCCATCTGGAAAAGGGAGAGGCGGACTAGATTGATTCTCTTCATAAAAGCAGCACTCATGTTTACGGGAATATCAGGTATGCTCAACACATATTTCTACTCTTTCGGAGGGCACCCTTAAAGCATGGCCGAAATATAATAAAAAAGCGGGATGATCATCATTGCCGGTGGTTATCCTCTGTTTATCAGGAAATCCTTGCGGAGGAAATCCTTGCGGCCAGACCAGTGAGTCTTTGCGAAGAACGTCTGTTACCTATAGCCATTGCAAGAGCTTTTGGGTCGCCAATGATCATCACCAGCTTTTTGGCTCTGGTCACTGCGGTATAGATAAGGTTTCTTTCGAGAAGCGAGTAGTGCTGCATGGAAAGCGGTATCACCACTGCAGGATACTCCGAACCCTGACTTTTATGGATAGTGATGGCATAAGCCAGAGCAATTTCATCAAGTTCGCCATATTCATAAACAACCTCTCTATCGTCATACAGCACGCAGAGAGAGTTCTCCTCCTCATCCGCTGTTACAATACGCCCTATATCGCCGTTAAAAACCTCCTTATCATAGTTATTGACCATCTGTATCACTTTATCACCTTCTGCATAGACAGTCCCATAACGTTCAATTTTTCTCGCAGAATGAGGGTTCAATGTTTCCTGCAGCAGAGTGTTAAGAGCTTTTGTACCAAGCGGCCCCTTGTTCATTGGTGTCAGCACCTGAATATCATTAAATGGATCCAGTCCGAAGCGTTCAGGAATTCTATCGGCGACCACCTGGAGGAGCCTGCGATGAATATTTTCAGTACTCGCAGAAGGAACGACGTAAAAATCGGAAAGCTCTTTTCCGACGAACTGGATCGGCAACTCTCCACTATTGATTCGGTGAGCATTGACAATAATCCTGGAGGTTTCGGCCTGACGAAAAATCTCTGTCAGACGAACCACAGGCAGAACTCCGGATTGAATCATATCCGCAAGCACAAATCCCGGACCAACCGGTGGAAGCTGGTCGACGTCACCGGCAAACATGAGAGCAGAACGATCGGAAATGGCTGCCAGCAGGCGGTTCATCAGCACAATATCAATCATGGAAGCTTCGTCGACAATAACCAGATCGGCCTCAAGAGGATATGAGGAGCCCCTTTTAAAGTTACGGGCATAAGGATCAAATTCGAGAAGGCGGTGAATGGTTTTCGCTTCCGAGCCTGTGGATTCCGAAAGACGTTTGGCCGCCCTTCCTGTTGGGGCGCAGAGAAGAAATTTCAGCTTCCCTGTACCGAGAATTTTAAGAATGGTATTGATGATGGTGGTTTTTCCAACACCTGGGCCACCTGTAATAATGATCAGTTTGTTCAAGAGCGCAAGCGATACAGCATTGCGTTGCGATTCCGAGAGTTGAAGATCTGATTTTTTTTCTGCCGCCTTAATAGCTTCTGCCGTGTCAACAGTCCGCCAGGGAAGCACACCCTGCATGATTCGACGTATACTGCCAGCAACCCCCGTCTCTGCATGGAAAAGAGCTTTAAGGTAAAAGCTTCGATCGCCCTGATTCTCAACAACAACAAGAGTACCTGAGGAGAGTTCAACATTGATAGCCTCTTCAAGAACCGACGCAGGAATATTCAGGAGCCTGCCGGAAGCTTCAAGCAGCATTTGTTCAGGTACCCGGCAGTGCCCCTCCGATGAAAGCTCCTGCAGCACATAAGCGATACCTGCCCGAGCCCTCAGCGGAGAATCAGAGGCTATTCCGATATTCCGGGCAATCTGATCGGCTGTTTTAAATCCTATTCCCGGTATATCAAGCATCAAGCGATACGGATCAGCTCGAACCATAGAGAGAGCCTCAGCACCATAAGCCCGGTAGATACGTACTGCCCGTGCAGTACCAACACCGTGAGACTGAAGAAACACAATAATCTCCTTGACACTCTTCTGCTCCGCCCATGCCGCAATAATCTGCTGCATGCGCTTTCTTCCGATCCCTGGAAGCTCAAGCAGTTTTTCAGGTTCATCCTCGATAATGCTGAAAACCTCCATTCCATAAGCACTGATAAGCACCTTTGCCAAATGGGGGCCAATACCTTTCACCATTCCAGAAGAGAGATATTTGCTTAATCCATCAAGAGTATCGGGAGATATGACCGCAAGATGGGTTGCCTTGAACTGCAGCCCCCAGGTTTTATCGTTATGCCAGAAGCCGACTGCCTCAACATGCTGGCCAGCATCAACAGCAGCAATACACCCTACAACCGTCACAGGATCCCGCTCCCCTTTTACCTCAAGACGCAAGACGCTGTAACCCGATGATTCGCTGAAAAAACTCACTTTTTCAACAATACCAGTAATGCGTTCCTCACCGGCAGTGACGAACTGGCTTTCACTCATTAAACGGATTGCAGGATAATACAAGGTTACAGAAACACAATATCATCAGGAAGGTCGCTCAACCTTAAGCCGCCCTCAGCAGTGACAACAAAGGTATTTTCGATGCCGATGACCCCTTTGCCCGGAATTACAAACTTTGGTTCGACGGCAATCACCTGGTTGGCCTGCAGAAGCATTGAAAACCCTTTGGCCAGCACCGGCAACTCATCAAGTTCGAGACCCACACCATGGCCCACAAATTTTGCCTGTTGACCCGGCATACCCATGAAGCAGGAACCAAGTCCAGCATGCTCAGCCATTGATGCTGCTGCAAGAAAGAGCTCTTCACCAACTACTCCTGGCTTCATGCCCTTGCGTACAATCTCCTGAATGTCGATCGCGACATCAAATGCCCGCTGCAGTTCCTCGTCAAGCGTTCCGATAACAAAGGTACGGGTCATATCGGCAATATAACCATTGAAGACCCCGACGAAATCCATAAGAACCGGCTGTTTCGGGAGAATCTCTTCATATGATGCTCCATGTGGTGAAGCGCTCGACAACCCCTTTCCCGTCACTGGTCCGTCAAAGAATCCGCCGTTTAACCCTCCGGAGGAAACTGCCAAACCAAAAAAAAGCTCCTGATTGAAAGCCCGCATGCGTATATATCCCTCATGCCCTGCCTTGCGGAGTCGATATTCCATTTCGGCAGAGAGATCAAGCTCGCGCATCCCCGCTTTCAGAAAGTGCGGCACCTCGGCAAAAACTGAAGCGAGCTTGCCTGCGCTATGACGGAGCTGCTCAAGTTCAAAGGGCGACTTCACTGAACGGAGTTCACGAACCATCATCGAAATGTCCACAAAACTGCGCCCCGGAAGCGCCCTTGTGTAAAAAAGATGCTGCTGTATCGGAACGGCGTCAAACGTCATGCCGATGCAGGTCTGATGATCACTGAAAACGGCGGCAAACTCTTTGCTTGAGGGAAAAGGGCGAATATCAGCAATCGGGCTCTCCTCCCTGGCCCGCGAAAGACTTTTACGCACCAGCAGCATCGGCGTACCATCCGCTGGAATCCAGAGTATGGCGTTCTGACGGGTACCGGAAAAATAGTAGACATCAATCGGCAGAATGAAAAGAGCCGCCTGGATATCCTTGCTCCGGAGCATTCCCTGCAGCCGCAATATCCGATCTTGTGATTCAGTTTCTGTCAACATAGTTTATTTTTATCGTCATTGAGGAACGTCATTGAGGCTTCACTGCTCAGTTTACCTGATTCCTCAGAAAAGGTAAAATTTTAATTTCAGGATTTCTGATGATAAAAACCTGACAAATACACTGTTTGTATAATAGAGTGGATTTCAGTATTGTTTCGTTAAATTCTCACCATGGGGCAGTAAAGATGAACCCCCGGCTGTTTAAACATCTTCTATGACCAACGCAACTGACAACACGTTCTGCCCTGAACAACGCATTTACGGGGTTCCTTCTGAAAAAACCTTTATCAAAGGCACCCTTTATCCGATAGAGGTTGGCATGAGAACATTGAAACTCAGCAGAACCTATCTCTGCCGCGGTCAGGAATTCTCTTCGTTTCCTCTTTACGATACCAGCGGACCGTATTCCGATCCCTCAGTCATCATTGACCCTGAAAAGGGACTCCCTGCGCTGCGTGATACCTGGGGCTTTTCTGAACGGGTTACTGTACCGTCGACCTTTTCATCGGTTTCTGGAGCAAAAACAGCGCGTAAAGCAAAAGATGGCTTCGGGATCACCCAGATGTACTTTGCCCGCAAAGGGATTGTGACCCCTGAAATGGAGTATGTTGCCATACGGGAAAACCAGCAGCTGGAAGGGTGGATTGCATCGTTTTCACAAGGCGGCAGACAAAGTGTGCCGATAACTCCGGAATTTGTCAGAGACGAAATCGCCAGAGGCCGGGCTATTATTCCTTCCAACATCAATCATCCTGAACTCGAACCGATGATTATCGGGCGGAATTTCCGTGTCAAAATCAATGCAAATATCGGCAACTCTGCACTTGGCTCATCAATAGAGGAAGAAGTGGAAAAAGCAGTCTGGTCGTGCCGCTGGGGAGCTGATACCGTGATGGATCTCAGTACCGGAGCAAATATCCATAAAACCCGAGAGTGGATTCTGCGGAATTCCCCGGTACCTATCGGAACAGTGCCTATCTACCAGGCACTTGAAAAAGCAGGAGGACAGGCTGAAGACCTCACATGGGAACTCTATCGCGATACGCTTCTTGAACAGGCTGAACAGGGCGTCGATTATTTTACCATTCATGCAGGCATCCTGCAGGAGCATCTCCCCTTCGCTGAAAAACGCCTTACAGGAATTGTATCCCGAGGCGGTTCGATCATGGCGAAATGGTGTAAAGCTCATAAGCAGGAGAACTTTCTCTATACTCATTTTGAAGATATCTGCAGGATACTGCAAGCCTACGATATTGGCGTTTCCCTTGGAGATGCCCTGCGCCCCGGCTCAATAATCGATGCTAATGACGAAGCGCAATTCGGAGAACTCAAGGTGCTCGGTGAGCTTACAAACGTTGCCTGGAAATACGATGTACAGGTGATGATTGAAGGCCCCGGTCATGTGCCTCTTCATCTTGTTGAGGAAAACATGGATAAGCAGCTTGAATATTGCCATGAAGCCCCTTTTTACACCCTTGGACCGCTGATTACCGACATTGCCGCAGGATATGACCATATCAATTCAGCTATAGGCGGTGCGCTGATAGCAAGCAAAGGGTGTTCAATGCTCTGCTATGTCACACCGAAAGAGCATCTTGGCCTGCCTGACAGGAACGATGTCCGTGAAGGAGTTATTGCCCATAAAATTGCTGCCCATGGCGCAGATCTGGCCAAAGGAAATGCTGTGGCATGGCTGCATGACGAACTCATGAGCCGGGCGAGATACGCTTTTGCCTGGGAAGATCAGTTCAACCTGTCGCTTGATCCTGTTAAAACCCGTGAAGTACATTCGCAAAGCATGGCATTGAGCGGCCACACGGAAAAAAATCCTGATTTCTGCACCATGTGCGGACCTGATTTCTGTTCGATGAAAAAGTCGAAAGAATGTGCCGAGTTATGATTACTGAGGAAAAAAGAAAAAATGTATCTCTCCCTTTGGTCGAGATGACGTAGTTTGGTCGAGATGACAGAGGTAAAGTGAGGGACGAGTGCTGATGGAAAAGTTGGCAGTGGACAGTGAGCAGGATCACTGTCCGTTACCTGGGTAAAAAAAGGACTATACTGAGGCGGCTTGGACAATTGCGACAAAGTCGTCTGCATTGAGGCTGGCTCCTCCGATAAGACCACCGTCAATATTCGGCATGGCAAAGAGTTCTGCTGCGTTGGAAGGCTTGACGCTTCCACCATACTGAATTCGTACCAAGCGGAAGGCTGGCTCGCCATAGAGCTCACCGATGAGTGTACGTATAAAGAGATGCACCTCTTCAGCCTGAGCGGAGGATGCTGTTTTTCCAGTACCGATAGCCCATACCGGCTCGTAGGCAATGACAATGGCTCCTATATGGCTGATACCCGTTAAACCTTCGCGGATCTGAGTGGAAATAACTGTTTCAGTCACTCCTGATTCGCGCTCTGCAAGAGTTTCACCGACACAAAGGATCACCTTCAATCCTTCACTCAAAGCTTTTTTAATTCTGAGATTCACTGTGGCGTTGGTCTCACCGAAATACTGACGGCGTTCCGAGTGACCGATAATGACATAAGAACAGCCGATAGCATTAATCATTCTGGCCGATACCTCTCCTGTAAACGCTCCGTCATTTTCATAATGACAGTTCTGTGCAACAAGCTGAACCTCACTTCCTTCAAGCAGTTGACCCACAGCATCCAGAGCAAGATAGGTAGGTGCCAAGCCAACATCACAGCCTGAAAACCCTTCACCAAGCGCTTCGATAACATCCGTAGCAAGCGTCACCGATTCGGCTACGGTATTATTCATTTTCCAGTTGCCGACAACAATTTTTTTTCTCATTTCTAATAATCCGTTATAACATCACAATATATCCGGTCAATCTGATCCAGACTGAACCGGTGTTTTCCCGAACGGGCATCTTTAAGCTCAACATCGTTACTACCAACAGCAATAATGGTTCCATGCCACACTCTTGCCTCGTTGGTTACCAGGTTGATTTCACGATTCAACAGGCCCTGATTACCTCCGATCCTGTCCTTACGATATATAATTTGACGTTTTCCCATAGCCGAGCTGGTTTGAGTGACCATTATGAACAAAATCAAAGCGAATTGTAACCTGTTACACAATTATGAGATACAAAATGATTTGACCCTTATGTATCATACGGTTAAACAAATCCCGCTTTTTGCTGTCGGAAATATACGAATCACAGGGATAAAACAAGGCTGAAATATTTCCAGAGGCTATACAGACCCACTGCATGGCTAATCATTCCTTCAAACACCAATTAAATACAATAACTATCATTATTTTAAAATAATTTCTGCTCGGCGTGTCTGGATGGCAAAGTAGGTCTGGGCAAAAGCAATTTCCTGCTTGCGTGGGTCGCCGTTCTGGGCGATGAGATAACAGGCATAGCGGGTGAGCATGATATCATCAACATCGCGTTGGCTGCCTGATCCGAGATCGACCATTTTCCCGACGTCGGCAAAATGGTCGACAGTCTTGTGACCCGAAACTTCACAAGCTGTTTTAGCTCTCGATACTACATTCAGAAAGTTGTCCCACTTGCTATAGCCAAGAAGAGGCTGGATATCGCGGGCCAACCAATATTCTACTCCTCCTTCAACGTTATGGGCATGTGCCTAAAACTTCGTTGTAAGGGTTTGGATAAGTTCGATTTTCATGCTACAAGAATTTGAGTAATATTTCAGGCAATTGGAACCTTAAGTCCGTGAACATCAGCATTGAGGCATTACAGTTCCTCGTTATGCGTTTCGAGTTGCTTATTATAATCTGCGTTGTTCATTGTTTCACCCTGCGCTTCACCTTCATAAATAGCAGGTATTTATTTATAAAGGAAAAAAGTATATTACTCGTGTTTTTTATTTAACATTACAGTATAATAATTATTTTCATGCTATCAAATTATACGGTGTGGGGTGTGGAGGTAGTAGAGTATGAGTGGAATGAGAAAGCCCCAGACTCCGAACAGGAAGCGTGGGGCATAGACAAGCTTTTTAAAAAACTGAAAAAGCTATTTGACGAAAATCTCCAGGATCTCATAATGCAGTTCACCTTTGGGCACTATGATCGAAACTTTATCTCCAGGCTCTTTTCCTATCAGTGCCCTTCCGACTGGAGAACGGACAGAAATTTTGCCTGAATCGGTATCTGCCTCTTCGGAAGAGACAAGCGTATATTCAATGATTTCATTCGGATCATCAAGATTGCGCAGTTTTACAGAGGTCAGAATATAAACCTTATCGGTCTTGATATGCTTCGGATCAAGAATCGTAGCTGCTGTAAGCTTGTTTTCAAGCTCGGCAATGCGCGCTTCCGTATGTGACTGCTCCTCGCGCGCCGCATCGTATTCCGCATTTTCGCTCAGATCACCATGGGCTCTTGCTTCAGCAATTTTTTCCAGAACTTCCCTTCTGGTTTCATGAACCAGCACATACAACTCCTCTTTCAGCCGGTTATACCCATCATTGGTAAGGTAAATTCTGTCAGTCATCTCTTGTACTGTTTTTGTTGAAAAAAAGAAATAACTCCATAGAGCTACTTGCTCGCCAATCGGAGAGGATTGCAAACAAAAAAAAGTAAAGTCAGCTGGTCGCTGCTGACTTTACTTCAAAGTAATGTACAACTCTTAATCCTTCAGGCAAAAAAAACTTTACACATTAAACGCAAAATAGATTTTGCTTCCTCCACGGTCGACAAGCAGGAACAACAGGTCGCCACTTTTGACTGAGTGTATTAGAGAGCTGTACTGTGCAAACGAGGTCACATCCTGCCTGTTTACAGAAAGAATGATATCACCACGCCTTACGCCTGCCTGGTATGCGTTTGAAGATGAAGAAACAGAGGTGACTATCACTTTACCGTCATCCGGCTTCCGGTTAAACTTCTGAGCAGTTTCAGCAGTAAGCGCTTCCGCCTTGAAACCAAGAGCTGAAGTGACTTTTTCCTCACCCTTTGACAGTGACGCGATTTCCTTTCCAGTCTGCTCTTCAAGTCGAACACTGAAAAGCCTGATGACGCCATCTCTAAACACCCTGAACTTCACCGTTGCCCCAGGTGACTGGCTTGCTATGGAATTACGAAGCGCAACGCTGCTTGTGACCTTCGCTCCGTTAAAATCCAGAATAACGTCACCGGTTTTTACGCCGGCTTTTGCAGCAGGACTGCCGTCAACAACCGTTCCGACCAACACCCCTCCATCCACCTTCAGATGCATGGCTTTTGCAAGATTTTCATCAATATCCTGAATGCTCACACCCAGATAGCCCCTGGAAACCTTGCCGGTAGTAATGAGTGCCGTCAGTATCTTTTTTGCCATATTTGAAGGAACGGCAAAACCTATTCCCTCAAATCCGCCGGTACGGCTTGCAATAGCAGTATTGATGCCGACAAGCTCGCCATTGATATTGACAAGGGCACCTCCGGAATTACCGGGATTGATAGCCGCATCGGTCTGAATGAAATCCTCATAATCGGCGAGTCCTACATTAGCCCTACCCTTGGCGCTGACAATACCCCGCGTAACTGTTCTGGCAAAATTTTCACCAAGGGGGCTTCCGATGGCTATAACCCATTCAGCAACCCTGAGTTTGTCACTGTCACCAATAACGATTGGTTTAAGGCCTTTAGCATTAACCTTGATAACCGCCAGATCAGTTTTAGGATCCTTGCCGATAACCCTGGCATCAATTTTACGGTTGTCGAAGGTGCGGATATACACCGCATCCGCATCATCAACAACATGATTATTGGTGAGAATATAGCCATCATCTGTCACGATAACCCCAGATCCAAGGCCGTGCTGAACGTTTGAACGACCACCGCGTGAACCACTTTCAGGTTTGTCGAAAAAGTCATCGAATGAATGCCCGAAAAAGTCATCAAAATGATGTCCGAAAAAATCCATGGGACTAATACCTCTCTCAGTCACTTTCTTTTCGGTAAAAATCGTCACCACAGAAGGTGTCGCCGATTCAGCGATCTGCACAAATGCATCGTTGAAGCTTTTGAGCGACTGTATGGGATAGTTTTCAAACGTGTTCTTTGCCGTGGCAAAATTCGGCCTGCTGGTAAGGTGCGGGCCATTGACAGAAAGGTTGAACTCAACATTGGAGAACACAAGTGCGCCAACGGCTATTCCTGCAAAAACAAGAAGCAGGTATTTCAGTAACTTTTGATTTTTACTCATAGGATATTCAAGGATTTATTAATGTTACGATAAAGCCTCAATATTTTCAACGGCTGTTAAACCCGCCTTCATTTTATTCATTGTCTCTTCATACTCCGCCTCAGGCGTTGAATCAGCAACTATACCACCAGCTGCCTGAAAGTAAATAGTTGCATCCTCAATAACCATAGTGCGAATGGCAATAGCGGTCTTCAGATTTCCTTTGAAATCAAGAAATCCTACGGCCCCGCCATACAAACCGCGTTTTTCCTTTTCAAGTTCATAGATGATCTCCATGGCACGAACCTTTGGAGCACCGGTAAGTGTGCCGGCAGGAAAACAAGACCAGAAGGCATCCATAGTGCCAAGGTCATCACGAAGTTCGCCGCGTACATTACTGACAATATGCATGACATGAGAATATTTTTCAACTACCATCATCTCATTGGTTTCGACAGTGCCGATTTTAGCTATTCTGCCAATATCGTTTCTGCTGAGATCAATAAGCATGAGGTGCTCAGCCAGCTCTTTTTCGTCAGCAAGAAGCTCTTGCGCGATCCTTTCATCCTCTTCAAAACTGCTTCCTCGATGTCTTGTGCCTGCAATAGGGCGGGTATCAACTATTCGCCTGCCGGTGCTGTCTCGCTCTACCTTTACAAGCAATTCCGGGGATGATCCAACAATTTCGAACTCCTTCAAATCAAAGTAGTAAAGATAGGGGGAAGGATTGATGGTTCTCAGCATCCGATAGACATCAAAGGCCCGGGTATTCAATTTCCGGTTGAGACGCTGTGAAATCTGCACCTGAAAGATATCTCCCTCCAGAATGTACTCTTTAGCTTTTTCAACTTTCTGCAGATACACATCTCTCTCTGTGTTGGAAACTATCTCTTCAGGGTGTTCGGGCTGGAACTCGATCTCTTCACGGAGCAATGGCCTGAACATCTGTTCGGCAATCAGCTCCACTTTTTTCAAAGCAGCCGGCTTATCGCTATCGTCAAGGTAATTGGAGACAATGAAGACCTTGCGCAGAATATTATCGAATATCACCAGCGTATCACAAAAAAGAAGATAAATGTCGGGCATCCCTGCCGGATCGGGGAGTTCCGGTTTTGGTATTCTTTCGACCAGATGCATGGCATCGTAACCGAAATAGCCAAAAACCCCTGATGTTATCATCTGGGGCGCACCGTTTTTTTTCCTCGGTATCTCATCAGTATCAAAAGCTGCAAGACACCGATCAATTTTTATACGAAGATTTGTTTCCTCCCCGGCGATTCTTCCAAGATCATGGAATTTTTCATCAAGAATATCGATGTGTGCCGATCCATCCACAGAGCCTCTGAGGATAGCGACCGGATCTATGGCAATATAAGAAAACCGGGCAAGAAGCTCCTCTCCCTCTACCGATTCGAGCAGGCATGAAAAGGGTCGTTTTAGTTTGAGATATACTGAAACAGGAGTCTCTGTATCAGCATAGACCTCTTTCAAAAGCGGCTTGAGAAGATAGGGCGCATGCCGTTGATGTAATGGCATAAAAAGAGAAAACTGAATTAGTTATTGTTACAGCGTAATAAAGAAAAATATTTTGTATAGTAAAAAAGATAACCGGCATTACTCTCCACAAACAGCCGAAATCAATCAGTAAGAATGCCCCTCTTACCCCGCAGAAAAAAATTTATCTTAAACTGGCTTAAAGCCTTTATGCTCTCTCCCGGTGTCCTTTTTCCGACTGGATATCTGTTACTTTATCTCTCAACCAATATCTATCTGAATGTCATTTTCAAAACAAACCTTTCGGAATCGGTAGAGAGAGCAACCGGCAATACCTGGCAGACAAGCATCAAATCAATCAAATCCGGCCTGGTTTTTGACTGCGTGACCCTTAAACATATCGAACTCACAAAAACTGCAAGACCTGGGATCAGCGCAAACGTCAGAAGTCGGACCCTTACCATCGATACACTCGAAATTCCATTTCCAAATGTTCAAATGCTGCTTTTCAGCAGCACTGAACGTCAATCGTCGACAAATGCACTCTGTGAAAAAATTCTTGCAGAGCAACACCTTGATCAATGAACCATTAAACCGGTACGCTGCAATCGTATTGAACCGACTTTGCTCACGAGATCGGTGAACAGGGACAAATCCGGATTCCATGACCAGTAGACCATGAGTGCCTGACCGACAATATCTTTTTCCGGCAAAAATCCCCAGAAGCGGCTGTCGAGACTGTTATCCCTGTTGTCACCCATTGCAAAATAGTAGTTTGACTGAACGGTGTAGTTCTGAACCGGTGCACCATCAATAAAAACCGTCCTCCCCTGTAAGCTGACTTCATGTCCTTCATCGGCAATGAGTGAACTGTAAAGCGGATAGGTTGCAGGGTTCAAAGGTACGACATCTCCTTTGCGGGGAATACGTATCGGCCCGTAATTATCCTTGTTAAAGTTTGAAAACTGTGGGAATATCATATAATCCCCATCTCCCGCCGCCATACGGTTTCCGATAAACTGAGCATGCGGCGGCAGAGGTACCGGTTTTTTATTGACTGAGAGCTTTTGACCATGAATCTCGAGGGTATCTCCACTGAGTGCAACACAACGCTTGATATAGTTCAGGGAGCGATCTTTGGGAAACTTGAACACAATAATATCCCCGCGATCAACCTTTTTAATTCCAGGCAGCCGAATATCGGTAAAGGGAATTTTGGGGCCATAGACGTACTTGTTGACAAAAAGAAAATCTCCAGCAAGCAGAGTATTCTCCATCGAGCCTGTCGGAATACGGTAAGACTCAACGACAAAAACACGAAGAATGGTCGCAAATATTGCTGCGATAATAAGAGCTTCAAACCACTCCCTTGAATGTTTTTTTTCCGGTTTTCCTTTCTGAATATTCAATGATGTCAATTTTTGATTCGTTAAATAAAATTTTACAACGAAGCGGGGCGCTATTCGTCAATATTCAATAATGCAAGGAAAGCTTCCTGAGGAACCTCCACCCTGCCAACCTGTTTCATCCGTTTTTTCCCCTCTTTCTGTTTTTCAAGCAGCTTGCGTTTTCGGCTGATATCGCCGCCATAACATTTCGCCAGCACGTTTTTCCTCATGGCCGATATGGTTTCGCGCGAAATCACCTTGCTGCCGATAGCTGCCTGGATAGCAACTTCGTACATCTGTTTGGGAATAATGCCTTTCAGCTTCAGGCAAAGCTTCTTACCCCAATCATAAGCTTTTGAACGGTGAACAACAATAGAGAGTGCATCGACCGCCTCGCCGTTCAGCAGGACATCGAGCTTCACCAGATCGGAATCACGGTAGCCGATGTACTCGTAATCCATCGATGCATACCCTTTTGAAATGGATTTGAGCCTGTCATGAAAATCAAAAACAATCTCTGCAAGAGGAAACTCAAAATGCATGATCACCCTTGTGGGATCAAGATAATCAGTAGTCTTGTAATCGCCCCGGCGTTCCATGCCAAGCTTCATAATATTACCGATATAGTCGGCAAGGGTAATAATCTGCATGCTGACATAGGGCTCCTCAACAAGATTTATCCTTGTCGTATTTGGCATCTTGGATGGGTTGTCGACAATAACAACTTCCGAGTTGGTCATGACAAGGCGATACTCCACGTTAGGAACCGTGGTAATGATATTAACTCCATATTCACGCTCAAGACGCTCCTGAACAATTTCCATGTGGAGCAGTCCGAGAAATCCGCATCTGAACCCGAAACCGAGAGCGACTGATGTTTCGGGGGTATAAACAAGAGAGGCGTCGTTCAGAGCGAGCTTTTCAAGCGATTCCCGAAGATCCTCAAATTCATTCGAGTTAATCGGATAGAGACCACTGAACACCATAGGTTTAACCTCCTTGTAACCCTCAAGGCGCTCTTTTGCAGGAGCATCGACAAGCGTAACCGTGTCGCCAACCTTGGCATCCTTGACATCCTTGATGGAACAGATCAGATACCCGACATCTCCTGATTCAAGAAGATTTTTAGGCTGCCTTTTCATGCCCATGACCCCTATTTCATCAGCAAGAAAATCCTTGTCACTGGCAAAAAACCTGACTTTGTCACCCTTTTTAAGCGATCCCTCAACAATTCGGAGATAGACCACCACTCCTCGATAGGCATCAAAGACCGAATCAAAAATCAGGGCCCTCAAAGGAAGGTGATTATTGTCGTCAGGAGCAGGGATCCGTGCAATAATGGCCTCCATGAGTTCAGTAATCCCAAGACCGGCTTTAGCCGATACCTGAAGGATATCCTCTCGTTTATTGCCGACAAGATCCATAATCTGACGGGCAACGCCCTCCACATCCGATGAAGGAAGATCAATTTTATTGATAACCGGAATAATTTCAAGACCGGCTTCGATAGCAAGATAGAGATTGGCGATAGTCTGAGCTTCAACACCCTGGGTGGCATCAACTATAAGGAGTGCGCCTTCGCATGCGGCAAGTGAACGGGAGACTTCATAGCTGAAATCAACGTGACCTGGAGTATCGATGAGGTTTAACGTATAATCGATACCATCAGCCGCTTTGTACTTCATTTGAACAGCATGGCTCTTGATGGTAATACCCCGTTCCCGTTCCAGATCCATATCATCGAGAACCTGTGCGGAGGCCATCTGAGTGCGGTCAAGAGTATGCGTTACCTCCAGCAGCCGATCGGCCAATGTGGACTTTCCATGATCAATATGTGCGATAATGCAGAAGTTCCTGAGGCGGCTGACTTCTGTACTGGACAATGCCATAAAATAAGCGTTAGATTCTGATAAAAATTCAAGGTGAGAAATATAAGCAATTAATACGATTGTGACATGGCAGAGTGGCTATACAAAGAGATGCTGCTGGCGGTCTTGACGGAAGCCCCGAAGAAACTCAACGGACTCCATTGGTCTACGACCCTCAAGCTGCAATGACAAAACCTCAAGCCATCCATCAGCACATGATGCATAGAGTCTTCCGTTCTCGACATAAATCGTCCCCGGAGAAGCCGACGTTGTTTCAAGAGAAGGAGTTGCGGGAGAGGCCTTGAATATCTTCATGGTTTTCCCGTTGAACGTTGTCCAGGCTGTTGGCTTCATGGCAAGACCCCTGATAAAATCATTGACGCATTTGACCGGTTGCGACCAGGTAATTCGAGTATTGTTGCGGGTAAGTTTGGGCGCTCTGGAAACAAGCGTTTCATCCTGACAAGATACCGCAACCTGGCGTGAAGCAATAAGGTGAAGTGTATCGACAACAACACGAGCGCCGAGAACCGACAGGCGACAGGCCAGTTCTGTGGCATTTTCAGCAGGATCAATAAGCATTTTTTCCTGAAGAATGATATTACCGGTATCGACGCGCTGCTGGAGAAAAAATGTCGTGACACCGGTTTCGTGCTCACCCTTGATAATGGCCCAATTAATCGGAGCCGCTCCCCGGTAAGCAGGAAGCAATGATGCATGAAGATTAAAAGCTCCAAAGGCAGCCTTCTCAAACACGGCGGGAGGCAGAATACGGAAAGCAGCCACAACTATGACATCCGCTCTCTGGGCCGCGACAATATCAGCGAACTCCCGGCTTATAACATCATCGGTTTCATAGAGAGGAAGCCCAAGAGAAACAGCTGCCAGTTTTACTGGAGATGGTTCAGCCTCGGCATGCTTACTCCTGCGGGGTTTATCAGATCCAGTGACAACCAGAACCGGTTTAAACTGTTTATCTTCTTCTGCAATAGCCTTCAATGAGGGAACAGCAAACTCCGGCGTTCCCATAAAAATAATCCGCATGGCACTCAAGATTATTTAGCGGCAAGAGGCTCGCGCGCAATTGGATATGCAGCGGTCACACTGCCTGTAACAAAAGCATCGAGCTCTTTCTGGATTTTTCTCCGGTCGCGCTTCTCCATCCTGTCGACAAAGAGAGTGCCATTAAGGTGATCTATCTCATGCTGGAGAACCCTGGCATACATACCGGAAAACTCCCCGGTCATCTCTTCAAAGTGCTCATTACGATATTTCAGGGTAACAGCGGCAGGACGTTCAACGTCCCCCTTAACGCCGGGAAGGCTTAAACAACCCTCTTCCATGTCATTGTATCCCCTGACAGCAAGAATATGGGGGTTAATCACAACCATCGGCGTTGCATCGGAATAATTGGTCAGGCCGGAAATATCGAGGACAAGCAGCCGAACCGAGTGCCCGACCTGGGGAGCGGCAAGACCGATACCCGAAGCATTTCGCATTGTCTCAAACATATAGGCTATAAGCTCATCAATGCCACTTTCTATACCTTTCAGAGGTTTGGCTTTCTTTCGAAGTATATCGTCGCTATAAATATTGATCGGTAATATCATAAATCACACTACAGTTTATTTAATGTATCAGCTGTGTCATCAACCTTCCTGACAACCTGAAAGTTGCCCACCCCATACTGGGGCTTCAGGCCTTAATGACCAAATAATAGGAAGCCCCGGGAAATTTCCAAAGTCTAAAAGGAAAGCGAAGACATCGTTAATGCTCACAGGAAGAGTCGGGCTTCTTTTTTTTGTACATTTTTTCAAGAAGCTTTCCTATACCATCAAACCTTAAAAAAGTTTTTTTGACTGTCGAAACAGGTGATTCCAAACTGATATCATCTTCTCTGCCAATCTGAACAGGATAAACCAGAATAAAACTGTTTTTCTGGAAATACCTGTTAAGATAAAGAGGCATCTTTGCCATTTTACTATGATAGGAAAGATTATTTTTCCTGCTCATCACAACAATGAGGTTGTCGTCATTTTTTATCTCAGTCGACAGGCCGAGAAAATCATCCCACTCCTTGAACTGTCTGTATTCCGCATTGGAAACAGTCTGGGAACAGGCCTCCTTCAGATAAGCAAGAGTTTGTTTTGGTGCATACACAACCAGTTTTGATCCAGTATTTTTTATGATATTGATCACTTTCTGCATCCAGTGAACAAACCCGATTTCATGTTCAGCTCCCGCAGGGACAACGACAAGCGTTCGCTTGATTGTCGCAAGTGGCTGAACCGGTTTATAAATAAAAATCGTGATATTACACCGGCCAAGAATGTTGTCGGATGGACTGCCAAGTAAACTATCGGTGAGAATGCTCTTTTGATGCAATCCTAAAATAAGATCCGTGATTTTCTGTTCTCTGATGACACCGGTGATTCCGTTAACCACATTGCTGTCGTAACGAATCAACCGCTTCATGTTGAAGTCTATAGACGACGCGGCAACCGCTGCTTTTTCAAGCAGTTTCCCTGCATGCTTTTCTGCAGCTTCGTCACTCATGGTGCTGTCAGCTACATGAAGGGCATAAATCCCGCTCTTGTCCTTTTTCGATTTTACAGTTACGCTGAGATTGACAAGCTCTTCAACCGTGCTGAGATTGTTCATGGGAATCAGTATACGCTCTTCAGTAACCGCAAGACCGGTCTCGGCAACCTCATCGACAGTATCGGCAAGAGCTATATTCTGTGCACCTTTTTCCCCTACAATTGAAGCCAGAGTGCAGGTTATCAGTATAAAGAGGATAGTACCGTTCAAAACACTCTCATCAAGCAATCTGACAGGATCGCCTTTAAGAGAGTAACCGGTAATAATGTTATAACCGATCAACACCGTTGCAAGCGCCAATGCCGCATGAGCACTGATCAGTCCAAAAATCAGCCGACGCTGGTCAGGAGAAAATCCAAAAAGTTTCTGGGTAATCCAGGCTGAAAGATATTTTGCCACCGTAGCTGCAACCGTTATAACCGCAGCAACCTTTATGGTGTTATAATCCTTGAAAAATGCCCGGATATCGATAAGCATTCCAACGCCAATCAAAAAAAACGGAATAAACAGGGCATTGCCGACAAACTTGATTCTGTTCATGAGTGGTGATGTACGGGAAATCAGACGGTTCAGGGCGAGACCGCTGAAAAATGCACCGATAATCGCCTCAACACCAGCAGCTTCCGCAAGAAAACCTCCAAAAAACACCATGGCCAAAACAAAGAGATACTGGAGCACACTGTCATCAAAACGCTTGAAAAACCAACGGGCCATAACCGGAAAAAGCAGCAGAACAATCAGGCTGAAAAGCGTTATGCCAATCAGAAGCTTTATCCAGAATCCTGTCATCAACTCCCCTGACGACATTCCGGCAATAACTGCCAGCACAAGCAACGCAAGGGTATCGGTGATAATGGTGCCGCCAATTGCAATAGTGACCGCCTTGTTCGATGACACACCAAGCTTGCTGACAACAGGGTAGACTATAAGCGTATGAGACGCAAAAATACTGCCGATAAGAATAGATGAAAACAGCGAAAAATCAAGAATGTAGACGCCAACAAGAATACCGAAAACAATTGAGATGGAAAAAGTATAGAGACCGAATAGAATACTGTTTCTACTGTTTTTCCGGAAATCCTCAACATCAATTTCCAGTCCGGCAAGAAACATGATATAGAGAAGACCAACCGTTCCAAACAGGATAATACTGCTGTCACGAAGCATTAAATTAAACCCATGAGGTCCTATCGCCGCACCGGCAATAATAAGACTGATCAAACTCGGAATTTTCAGCCGGCTGAGAAGAACCGGTGCAAAAAGAATAATCAACAGTATCAGTGAAAACTGTAATACCGGATTCTTCAACGGCAATGCTATATCAATCAGGTTCATCAACACCATCGTCTACAATCCAGAAGTTACGCATCAGCCCTGCAGGATGAGGCTCATATTTTCATCAGGAAAAATAACTTATCCGGAAATAAATATGCATATCTTTTCAGTTGATCACAAACCACCCTGATGACATGCTCAGGCCAAGCCCAGCCTCTTTGAACCTTTTTCCTCCCGGTAACAATGCACTGGATCTATTTGATTATTGCAATCCTGTTTGAAGTATCCGGCACCACATGCATGAAAATTTCGGACGGATTGACTAAACTTGTGCCAACACTTTTTATTTTCTTTTTTTACGGGCTTAGCTTTACCTTTCTTTCGTTAGCACTCAGGGTACTGCCCATTTCGGTAACCTATGCCATCTGGTCAGCAATTGGAACAGCTCTTATTTCCGTCATCGGAGTTATCTGGTTCGGAGAGAGTATGAGTGCCATCAAACTCGTTTCCCTGCTGCTTATTATTATCGGAGTGGTGGGGTTGCATTTCAGTCAGGAACAGGTTCACTAAAGCATGAAAAATCTACATCCCAGCTATAGAAAAATTGTCGTAAAAATCGGCACGAATGTTATTACCGATAAAAACGGAAAGCTTGACCTTGAGATTCTCCAGCAGCTCACCACCCAGATAGCGGAACTGCAGAAGCAGGGGATTCAGATCATCCTTGTCTCATCGGGTGCTGTCGGTGCAGGACGTTCGGTGGTCAAACTCTCCGGCGCCATCGCGCCGGTTGCTGCCCGGCAGGTACTTGCTTCAACAGGTCAGATCAAGCTGATCAGCACCTACAACGAACTCTTCAGTAAGCACGGACTGATTACCGCGCAGATCCTTGTAACCAAAAGCGATTTCAGCGACCGCCTGCACTACCTCAACATGCAGACTTGCTTCAGCTCCCTTCTGCAACAGAACATTATTCCAGTTGTCAATGAAAACGATGCCGTTTCAGTGACCGAGCTGATGTTTACCGACAATGATGAGCTCTCCGGACTCATTGCATCAATGATGGATGTTGAGGGCTATATCATTCTTTCACATGTTGACGGCCTCTTCGACATGAAAACAGGGGGCGGCACCATCATCCCCGTTATTGACGCCTCGACTAAACATTTCCACCAGTATATCCATCCTGGAAAATCCGAATTCGGACGAGGGGGCATGCTGACCAAGTGCCACATAGCGCAGAAGCTTTCACGGCTCGGCATCACTGTCCATATCGCCAACGGACGTACCCCGGGTGTTCTCCTCTCGATTCTTGAGGGAGAACAAAACGGGACAAAATTTCTGCCGCAAAAAGCAACACACGGGCCAAAACGATGGATTGCCAACAGCGAAGGGATGGAAAAGGGAGCAGTCACCGTCAATATGGGCGCTGAAATGGCGCTGGTGGCCGGAGAGCGCGCCAACAGCCTGCTGCCGGTCGGTATTGAGTCGATTGAGGGGCGTTTCCTGAAAGGCGACATTATCAAGGTATGCGCCACAGACGGCACCGTCATCGGCTACGGTATGGCGCAATACAGCTCAGAAAAAACTAAGGCCATCATGGGGCTGAAGGATCAGAAACCCCTGATTCATTACGATTACCTCTATATAACCTCCTGAACTCCATCCGACATGAAGGAAACGATAATAAAACAGCTCCGTGCCGTCCAGCAGGCAAGCAGAGAGATCATCACCCTCACCGATGAGACGATCAACCGCCTGCTGTTCGCCCTTGCCGACAGCATTCCCGCTCACCAGGAAGCCATTCTCCAGGCCAACCAGAAGGACATCGAACGGATGGATCCGGCAGACCCCATGGTTGACCGACTGCTGCTCAACGCATCGCGCCTTGATGCCATTGCCTCCGACATCCGCAACGTCGCTTCACTCCTCTCTCCGCTCGATTCAGTGCTTGAAGCACGAGTGTTGCCGAACGGCCTCAACCTGAAAAAAGTCACGGTTCCAATAGGAGTAATCGGCATTATCTATGAAGCGCGTCCCAATGTAACCTTCGATGTCTTCGCGCTCTGCCTGAAATCCGGAAATGCCACAGTACTGAAAGGCGGAAGCGATGCCATGTATTCGAATATTGCCATTGTTGATCTCATCCATACCGTTCTAAAGGAGCACTCGATCAATCCCGATACGCTCTACCTGTTACCGTCAGAACGGGAAGCAGCAGCCGTCATGCTCAATGCGGTCGGCTTTATCGACATGATCATTCCGCGGGGCAGTCAGAAACTTATCGACTTTGTCCGTAATAACGCAAAGGTTCCCGTGATTGAAACCGGCGCAGGCATTGTGCATACCTATTTCGATAAAACCGGCGATCTCAACCTTGGACAAAAGATCATCTTCAATGCAAAAACCCGTCGTCCGAGTGTCTGCAATGCACTTGATACTCTGGTGATCCATAAGGAACGGCTTGATGACCTTCCGGCACTCGTCAAACCCCTGCAGGAAAAAGAGGTGATACTCTTTGCCGATGAGGCTGCTTATCTGAAACTGCAAGGTTCTTACCCTGGTGCACTGCTGCATCGGGCTGAACCGGAACATTTCGGCACCGAGTTCCTCTCTCTGAAAATGTCGGTAAAAACCGTAGATTCCCTTGAAGAGGCGCTTGAGCACATTGCCCACTACAGCTCCCGTCACAGTGAAGCCATCATAGCGGAGGATCCGGAGACAAAAGAGATATTTTTAAAAAGAGTCGATGCTGCTGTTGTCTATGCAAACACTTCAACAGCATTCACCGATGGCGCCCAGTTCGGACTGGGTGCAGAAATCGGCATCAGCACACAGAAACTCCATGCGAGAGGTCCGATGGCCCTGAAAGAGCTGACTACCTATAAATGGATTATTGAGGGGAATGGGCAAGTGAGGCCGGTGTGATGGGAATCAGATGAGCTTGAGGGTTTTGAATGATTGGGATAAACTGTGATAATAAGTTGTTTTCGTTCAAACACTCCATATGAAAAGGGAGAGATGAAAGCAGTTCCAGCGAAAGAAGTTTTCAGTAAATTGAAAGCGGCAAAACCAAATAAATCTCTTCATTATCTTTTCTCCTCTTGCATCATGATATCATATTCAGTATCATGCTTCTTGTGAGCAAAGCAGATAAAATCCTCCAGCTGACGCAAAAAAATCCCCTTGATTGGCGGATTGACAGTCTAAAAACCGTTGCTGGCGCTTATCAAATATTGAATGGCGACAATGCGGTACAAGTCACGTCGTTTTTGTACGCACTGATGGTCGGACGTTACCGGTTCCTGCTCATAGGCCAATTAAACCGATATACATCAAGAAATTTGTTGATTTTGTAATGGATTGAACTATGACAGATTTAAACCAATACCCATTTGAAATTCGTCCTCTTTCAAAAGAAGATGGTGGCGGTTATATGATTTCATTTATTGACTTTTCTGAATGTATTACAGATGGTGAAACAATAGCAGAAGCAATTGAAAATGGTATGGATGCCTTACAAGAAACAATTGCTGCCTTAGAAAGCTTAAACTTGCCTGTTCCGGAACCAGGTAGTGGTGGCACGTATAGTGGTAAATTTATTCAAAGGGTTCCTAAAAGCATTCATTCACGTTTGGTTATGAGAGCAAAACAAGAGGGTGTCAGCATGAACTCTCTTGTAACATCCATGTTGGCAGAGAGCTTAGGCAAACGCGAAACGGTTTCACGATAAAATGACAATAAAACAGCGGCAAACAACCATGCGCACGCTCTGCTTCACAAAATTGATCAAGATGCCTGGATTTCAAGCCAAAAGAAAGGACTCGCCTTACGGAAAGTCATGATTGAATAAATCAGCATCCCATCTCTCGAAGACATTGCAGGGACATGGGCCAAAACAGACCAGCGTCATAATGCTCACAGCAAAAAACATCAGCAAGTCCTACACCCTTCCTGGCAAAAAGAGCCTGGAGATCCTCCGCGGAGTCAATCTCACGCTGGGTGAAGGTGAGATGGTGACAGTCATTGGAGCTTCGGGCAGCGGAAAAACGACACTGCTGAACATGCTTGGTACACTCGATACACCCGACGGAGGAGAAATCCTGTTTGATGGAGAACTCCTCTTCATGAATAAAAAATACACGTTATCCCAAAAGGCACTGGCAAAGTTACGGAACCGAAAAATAGGATTCGTCTTCCAGTTCCATCACCTGCTTTCTGACTTTACCGCCATTGAAAATGTGGCAATGCCGGAGTTTATTGCAACAGGAAAACTCAAGCCGGCGAAAAAACATGCCGGTGAACTGCTTGCCGGACTCGGACTCAGCGAGCGCATCGAGCACCTTCCCTCGGAACTGTCCGGCGGCGAACAACAGAGGGTCGCTATTGCCCGGGCCCTGATGAATAACCCTAAGCTGGTTCTGGCAGATGAGCCGAGCGGCAACCTCGACAGCAACAACAGCCGCATACTCTATGAACTGATGGCCCGCCTGAGCAAAGAGCGCCGTACCTCCTTCATCATCGTCACACACAACGAAGAGTACGCCGCCCTGGCCGACCGCTGCCTCCGCATGGAGAGTGGGCAGTTGCGTCCCTGCGGAGAGGCAAGGTGAGAAAACCTATGACATCAAGCCATTGCAGTATGCTCCCAACTTATTTTATTGAATGGACATCGGAATCCATTATACATTCCTTCTGGTTAAAGCAGAAATAGGCAACACCAATGGAGACCATAATACATGCGAGGCCAATCATCTGGTTTAAATCTGTTTTATGTATATCGAGGGTGATCATTTTGTTTGATATTGCAATGATTGCTATCCGAAGTATCTGAAGAAATGGAATTTTTTCTGAGTGTAAAATGATAGATATAGCTTTCATAAGCTCATAACCTACCACCAGGATTAAAATCATTCCATATATCTCGAACAGTTCATGTATGTCGAGCACAAAATAAAGCGGATCTGGCGATAACAGACCGGTCACCCAGATATACGTCAGATGCGCCGCACCAAAAATCATGCTGAGCGCCAGCATTATAATCATAAATCGCAAAACATATTTAGCGACTGTAACAGGATAATGCATAATTTTTTCGTCCATACTATTTATAGTTTTATAGCAGGTTTTTTTCGTCGGAGGGATGAAGGGATGTTAACACCGTAATAAAGGTAAGTAAAAAAAACAGAAATGTTGTATGTTACTCTTCATGAAGAAAAGAGCCGGCACCTTGACTGAAAGTCTTTATAACAAAAGTTCAGGAACTGAAGTGTGAAATGCAAACAAGAAGAGATCGGGCTTGAGGCCTCCATCTGGTTTCAGAAAGCACAGAACAAGTTTCTTGGCGGTGACAGAATCGCTCTGCTGGAAAAAATCAATGAGCTTGGTTCAATCAACAGTGCAGCCAAGGCCGTCGGGATCAGTTATAAAACAGCATGGCATCTCGTCAATATGGTCAATAACCTCTCCGAAAAACCTCTTGTAGATCGAGTTGCAGGCGGAAAAGGGGGAGGCGGTACTGTTCTGACCAAAGAGGGGAAAAAAGTTATCAAACAGTTTCGGGTTGTTCAGGAAGAACACCGAAAGTTTCTCCGGAATCTTGAAGGACGTCTCGGAGAGACCAATAACCTTTATCAATTTCTAAGAATGATATCAATGAAAATCAGCGCACGCAATGTCTTTTCCGGCACTATTGAAAAAATCACCAAAGGATCAGTCAACGCTGAGGTTATTCTTCTGATCAATGCTGATACCCGCATCGTTTCAACTATCACCAATGGCGCAGTGGACAACCTCAGCCTGAAAGAAGGTATGAATGCCTACGCCATCATCAAATCAAGCTCAATTATTGTCGCCCGGGAGCTGCTGGATGCCAAGTTAAGTGCGCGCAACGTTATACCCGGAAAAATAAGCAAACTTATTGAAGGCCCTGTCAGCACAGAGGTTGATGTTGAAATCGGAGAAGGCAACGTTATTTCCGCCATCATCACTCATGGCAGTTCTGAAAAGCTTGAACTGAAAGAGGGAGACACTGCCTGTGCAGTGTTCAAAGCCTCAAGTGTGATCCTTGGTATAAACTAAGATGCTGGTCAATCCATATTGATTGCTACGTTCGATAGATTTCTCACATTCGTTCGAAATGACAGAGGATGAAGGCCGAAATCTCAGGCATGAACCGCTTCCGTCATCCCGATCGAAGAGAGGGATCTCCAGGTGGTTGCGATAGATTTCGCACGCACGTTCGAAATGACAGAGGATGAAGGCCGAAATCTCAGGCATGAACCGCTTCCAGTCATCCCGATCGAAGAGAGGGATCTCCAGGTGGTTGCGATAGATTTCGCACGCACGTTCGAAATGACAGAGGATGAAGGCCGAAAGGACAGAGTGAAAAGTGTCGAAAGGACAAGTGAATAAATAAAAAAAATCAATTTTATTTTGGAAATTTCCGGAAATATAGTTAACAATTGTTAACGGCAAACAGAATCATACTCTACTCATGAAAACAAAGATCTCGACTATCTCCATAATGTGCTGCTGCTGTTGCGGTTTGCAGATACATTCTGACAAAAGGATATCGGGGAGCACGACGTAACTCATTCATGATTTCATGAAGTTAGTAAAGTCTTTAAAGCCGGTTCTGAATGTCAGAACCGGCTTTTTTTATTTCGCTTGATCATTCATAACACGATAACCGGAGGATAAAAATTATGTCATCAAAAGAAACACCAGCGACATGCGTGGGTATACCATTACCGATAGTCAAACTTAACAGATGGGTACTGCTCACTGGCATCTCGATTGCCATAATCATTCAACAGCCGATAATAACTACCGTACTTTTTTTTATCATTCTTTCTGCCGTAGCGTTCGGCAAAACCGGAAGTCTTATTTACATAATCGGAGCCCGCATTTTCGCAAAGCAAAATGAAAATGCACCAACTGAAGATCCGAGACTCATGCGGTTCAATAACTCCATCGCAGCAATTCTGCTCGGAGGTGCCCAGATTGCCTTCATTGCAGGTACGCCTCTGACAGGGTGGATCCTGTCAGGATTTGTTGCTGTTGCTGCTACTGTAGCTCTCTCAGGATTCTGCTTCGGGTGCTTCCTCTTTTACCAGTTTAATCTGCAGCGTTTCAAACTCTTCGGCAACCAGCAGGCAAAACAGGAGGGCACCTGAATAACAGTTCCGGGGGCGACGTGGGTGAGAGGTTAAAACCAGGGTCTGCAAAACCTGCATTAATCGCAAGTTCGAATCTTGCCGTCGCCGCAACTTAAATGAATATCTTGTAATACGACAATAACAAACAAAACAAGGAGTATAACCAATGAGTGAAAAAAACTACCGCTTTGAAACCCTGGCCCTTCATGCTGGCCAAACAGTAGACGCAACACAATCCCGTGGAGTACCGGTTTACCGTACCAGCTCCTATCTCTTTAAAAGCACTGAACATGCAGCAAACCTTTTCGCACTGAAAGAACTTGGCAATATTTACACCCGGTTGATGAACCCGACTACCGATGTCCTTGAACAGCGGGTTACACAGCTCGAAGGCGGCGCAGCATCCGTTGCTTTGGCATCAGGCACTGCAGCAATTTTTTATGCAATCATCACACTGGCCGAAGCTGGTGATGAAATCGTTTCTGCAAACAACCTTTATGGCGGTACCTATACCCAGTTTGATGCCATTCTCCCAAAACTTGGTATAAGTGTTAAATTTGTCGACCCGAAAACCCCTGCAAATTTTGAAAAAGCAATCACGGATAAAACAAAAGCAATCTTCATTGAAACCATCGGCAACCCTGTACTCGACTACACCGATGTCAAGGCCATCGCAGAGGTGGCTCACCGCAACGGACTTCCGCTGATTGTCGATGCAACCTTCACGACTCCCTATCTGCTCAAAACAATCGATCTTGGAGCCGACATTGTCATAAACTCCCTCACCAAATGGCTTGGAGGACATGGTGCCGGTATCGGCGGCATCATTACCGATGCAGGCCGTTTTAACTGGAAAGGCGGTCGGCACCCACTCTTTACAGAACCAGACAAGAACTATCACGGACTGCGCTGGGCCATTGATCTTCCTGAGCCGCTTGCACCAATTGCATTTGCCCTTCGGGTACGCACCGTCCCGCTAAGAAACCTTGGAGCAAGTATTTCACCTGACAACTCATGGATTTTTATTCAGGGCATTGAAACCCTGCCTCTCCGCGTTGCACGTCATTCAGAAAACGCGCTTATAATCGCCGAACATCTTTCGCAACATCCTGAAGTTTCCTGGGTACGTTATCCGGGACTGAAAACAGATCCTTCATACCCTGCAGCTTCAAAAGATCTGAAAAACGGTTTTGGCGGTATGGTTGTATTTGGAGTCAAAGGCGGCTATGAAGCAGCGGTAAAAATCATCGATAACATAAAGCTCTTCTCGCATCTGGCAAACGTCGGAGATGCCAAAAGCCTTATTCTCCACCCGGCAAGCACCTCACACAGCCAGCTGTCTGCAGAGCAGCAACTCGAGAGCGGTCTTTCACCCGACCTGATCCGCCTCTCCGTCGGACTCGAACATCCGGATGACCTGATCGAGGCGCTCGATGACGCACTTCGGACAGAGGAAACACATAAATCAAGCTGGTTATCAAAACTGATTAAAAAATAATCTGTTATACTTTTTTTTTACAACTACACAATGATCAACAAGCATCTCACCGTCAAGGCACCTGCAGGTCTGCATTTTCGTGCTCTTGGAAAGATCCACAGGATTTCCCGAGAACATCAGTGCACTGTTCTTTTTGAAAAAGAGAACGGTGAAACAGCCAATTCAGAATCCTACGTAGAGATGCTTGCTCTTTGTGCCATTCTCGGTACCACGCTTCAGGTAACGGTCGATGGCCTTAACGAGACCAAAGCACTGGAAATGATTCAGGAAGTTTTTGAAAACGGAGCAGGTATCTGATAATGACTAAAAACAATCGTAACATATCGGTTGTACTCGCTGATACGCAGTTTTTAACCAATGAGGCACTGCGGTCTCTCTTGTCGCCGCTTTACCAGACGTTCTTCACCGTATCAACAAAAGCCGGGTTGCAGCAGTATCTGCAGAAAGAGACTATTTCACTCATCATCACGGATTATACGCTCTTCGATTTTGATTCGATCAGTGACCTTGATGAACTTAGAAAAAAACATCCTGAGACAGGAATAGTTATTTTGACCAATTCGATTACCCACTTAAAAATAAAAGAGTTAAATACTGCCGGTATAAGAAATATTGTCCTGAAAACTGATGATCGGGAAGAGATTTTTCACGTCATCGAAGCCGCACTGAAAGGGAAAAAATACTATTCAGGCGATGTTCTGGATATCCTTCTTAAAAAAGATGGACCCCATGAAGACGCAAGCCTTCTGACCGCGTCAGAAATCGAAATAGTCCGCATGATTGCCGCCGGACTATCAACAAAAGAAATCGCGACAAAAAAACATATCAGTTTTCATACCGTGATGACACACAGAAAAAACATCTTCCGGAAACTTGGGGTTTCAAGCAGTTCTGAACTGTTAATTTACGCCATAAAAGCCGGATTGATCGACAACATCGAATACCATATCTGACAATACCATATTTACGGTATAAAAGATAACTCTTTGAAGGGATTTCCAGTTATACGCTTATTGATGATCTTTAAGCTTTTTTCAAACGCAAAACAATCAACAGCTATGGGACGCATTGCAAAAAAACTGACCGACCTTATCGGCAACACCCCTTTACTGGAGCTTCAAAATTACAGTAAAGAGCATAACCTCCAGGCAACTATTATTGCCAAGCTCGAATACTTCAACCCGGGAGGAAGTGTCAAAGACCGCATTGGCTTTTCCATGATCGAGGATGCTGAACAAAAGGGATTGATCAATAAAGAGACCGTCATCATTGAACCGACCAGCGGTAACACCGGTATCGCACTGGCATTTATTGCTGCCGCCAAAGGATATCGTCTGATACTTACCATGCCTGAAACAATGAGTATTGAGCGCAGAAACCTGCTCAAGGCGCTTGGTGCTGAACTGGTGCTTACTCCTGGCCCTGAAGGAATGACCGGAGCAATTAAAAAAGCTGAAGCACTTCACGAGGAGTATGCAAATTCATTTGTTCCGCAGCAGTTCAAAAACCTTGCAAATCCTGAGATCCACCGCAAGACAACCGCCGAAGAGATCTGGAACGATACCGATGGAAACGTTGACATTTTTGTCAGCGGTGTAGGTACCGGCGGAACAATTACCGGTGTCGGAGAGGTACTCAAGCAGCGGAATCCGAATGTTTCAATCGTCGCTGTAGAACCATTTGATTCGCCGGTTATTTCCGGCGGCAAACCAGGGCCCCATAAAATACAGGGTATCGGTGCAGGCTTTATTCCTGCAATCCTGAACACCGGCATTATTGATGATATTGTCCTTGTTAAAAACGAAGACGCATTGCGCACCGGACGCGAGTTGGCACGCACCGAAGGACTTATAGTCGGCATCTCTTCGGGAGCAGCCGTTTACGCGGGATTGCAGCTTGCACAACGTGAAGAAAACAAGGGAAAACGTATTGTCGTTATACTGCCGGATACCGGTGAACGTTACCTCTCGACTCTTCTCTACCAGTTTGAGCCGGAGCAGGTCAACATCTGAACCGCTATTTCTCCGTGCTGAATCATCAGGCAGGGGGTCAAGAACATCCGGCAAGAGAACGAATAACGCTCTTGCCGGCTTATCTTGTCAGCAGTATTTTTTAAAGGAATTGTTTAATAACCGGGAAAAAATCCGGTTTGAGGAGAATTGAATAATGAAACCCGAAACAGGTAACATCATTGAAGAGACCATACAGCTCTTATCCGGTTCAGGGAATTCGGAATGCGACTATTTACCGAATCATGAACACCTGCTGCCTTCGATTGAAAAACTGAAAGAGATTGTTGAACTGATCCGTTCCATCGTTTTTCCGGGTTATTTCGGCGGACCGGTTCTGAGGCATCAGTCGCTGACACATTTGCTTGGCGTAAGGATCGAAAAACTCTATGGATTGCTTGCAGAGCAGATTCTCAGCGTTCACCATTTCGATACCGTGAATAACGGCTCCGTCAACGAAGCGAAATATTCCGCGGAAACCGCAAGCCAATTCATCGAAATTCTTCCAGACATCAGAAAAAAATTATGCACTGACGTTCAAGCCATCTATGATGGAGATCCGGCAGCTAAAAACCATGGGGAAATCATCTTCTGCTATCCCTCAATCAGGGCCATGATTAATTACCGCACTGCACATACCCTGTTATCGCTTGGTGTGCCGCTTATTCCGAGGATCATCTCTGAAATGGCTCATTCTGAAACAGGTATAGACATACATCCCGGAGCCCATATCGGTGATCATTTCTGCATCGATCACGGCACAGGAGTAGTCATTGGTGAAACATGCATTATCGGCAACCATGTTCGCCTCTATCAGGGGGTAACGCTTGGCGCGAAAAAGTTTGCTCTCGACGAGGAGGGCAACCCCGCTAAAAATGTTCCCCGGCACCCGATTATTGAGGACAACGTCGTTATATATTCGAACGCCAATATTCTTGGAAGAATTACCATCGGCCAGAACTCCGTTATCGGCGGCAACGTGTGGCAGACAAAAAGTGTTCCACCTGATTCCAGGGTTCTGCAGCAGAAAGCTGTTGAAAGCAGCTTTACCGATGGTCTGGGCATTTAAAAAAACTTTTTCACCGAACACTTATTAATCTTTCCGATTACCCATGACAAACCCACAACAGGAACCCAGCAGTCTGCTGCAGCGCAGTGTAACGACCCATGTTGCAAGAAATCTGGCGAATACGACCAAGACTCCTCCCCAGATGATGTCGATAACCCCGAGATGGCTGTTGAAGCTTCTTCCCTGGGTTCATGTTTCATCCGGCACCTACCGCGTCAACCGCACCAAGATTGAACTGCAGAAACCCGAACGTATCGGGATAGATTTTCATGAAGGCATCGCATCATTCCGGCCTGAAGCACTGAAAAGCATTCCGCTTTTTGCAACATTTGATGATGAAATTATTGCGGCCATCGCTAAAAGGTTTGTGCTTGAAGAGGCCGAACTCGGCAACACCCTGATCCTTGAAGGCGAAGATCGCCATAAGATTTTTATCATTGCTCACGGTCAGGTTGAGATTTTAAGCAAAGGACTGCATGGGGAAGACCTTCGTATCGCACTGCTTTCTCAAGGAGAGTACTTCGGTGACGAAGATCTTGTTTCGGATAAGCCATCATCGGTCACTATCCGTACCATTACTCCTGGGTCGTTCTTCTCCCTGTCAAGTGGAGATATCGAAAAGCTGTTCAAGGAATCACCTGCACTGAAAGCATCATTTGAAAAAGCAGTCGCAGAGTACCTGAAAATACGTTCCACCGTCAACAAACACGGTGAAAAACACATTGACCTTGTTGCAGGATTCGCTGAAAACATCGAGATCCCTGAAACCTATGTCGATTACTCGAACAAACCTCGCGAATATTCCCTTCAGGCTATTCAGACGGTTGTCCGCGTTCATACCCGCGTTTCCGACCTCTACAATGAACCTTACAACCAGATAGAGCAGCAGATGCGTCTGACGATCGAAGGCATCAAAGAGCGTCAGGAGTGGGAGTTCATCAACAACCGTGAGTTCGGTCTGCTTCATTCTGTAGACCCCGGCCAGCGCATCAGCACCCGATACGGTACACCGACACCTGATGACCTTGACGATCTGCTCACGAAGGTCTGGAAAAAACCGGCATTCTTTATCGCCCATCCAAAAGCCATTGCAGCTTTCGAGCGCGAATGCACCTGGCGAGGCGTTCCCCCTGCCACCATCAACCTGTTTGGAACACCTGTCCTTACATGGCGCGGCGTGCCGCTTATTCCAAGTGACAAGCTTGAAATCAACAAAAACAACAAGTCAGGACAAGGCACAACAAACATTATTCTCGTTCGTGTCGGCGAAAATGAACAGGGTGTGGTTGGACTGCATCAGGCCGGAATACCCGGTGAAATCAGCCCAAGCCTTTCCGCAAGGCTTATGGGACTCGACAAGCTTGGTGTTGCATCCTATCTCCTGACTCTCTATTCATCACTTGCTGTCCTGACCGATGATGCTCTGGGTATCCTTGAAAATGTGGAAGTGGGCTACTATCATGACTACGAACATCGCAAGTCAGGCGCCAAAACGAAATAATATTACCATTGTGAATTATGCCGAGAGATTCTGAGCAACAGAAGATCAGTGGAATGGAAAGTGAAGCGCTGAACCCGGTGCTGATTGCACAGATTGCAAGCCGTCTGTTTAATGACGTGCCCGAAGCAGGTTCTGTTCCGAGATATGAAACCGATGCTGAAGGAGCACCTTCAGCATTTGCTGACTCTTTACATGATAAAACCGATCTTGCCGGTGAACACCCTCCTGTAAGCTTGCCAGTCGATTTTCAGCAGCAGAATCTGCCGACGGAGCCAGGACTTCCTGCTCTCTCTGAAGCGTTTCCAGCGCAACCGCAGCATGATTTCTATTTTCTGCCCGGTGCACCTGAAAAAAAGCAGGAACCGCTGGGTCATCATGCCAATAAACTGACCGAGCAGCAGAACTATTCAGAAAATACGGACAGCACGGGCAGTTCAGATGGACTCGACCAGTTCATCCGGCGCAGTCTGCCGCCGAAACCGGAAACAACTGAAACTTTTACCGGAAATAATCCTGAAAGCATTGTTCCATTTTTTACAATATTGAACGCCGGACTTCCAGCAGAAGACGATTTCTCTTTCAGACTGCTTTATTCCGCCGCTCAAAATCAGGCGGCTACACCAGAAAACCATCCTGAAATAAACCCTGAGACGCATACCCCTGAAGCTTTTTCACCCAATCCGTCGAAGGAACAGCTGCCACAGTTGCCGGGTTCATACGGCAGGCCTGCTGAAGGACAGTGCTATGCTGAAAAGCTCTATAGAACCTTTGAACAGGAGCAGGGCAGCCCTGTTCTTGAAGCCGTGTTTCAATCATTGCGTGAGGTTACACCGTTTTCATCCGGAGATGCTGCCACCATCCCGTTCAATCGGTATGAAACCCCCTTCATACACCCATCATCAAGGACACCTCCTGAACTTCCGGGCAAAGCCCCTGCTCCGGTATGGCCGAACGTGAGTCCGGAAACACTCGACAGCAGCCCTTTACCCTTCAGCCTGCCTGACGCTCCAAAAGAGCCCTATTACTTCCTGCGTGAGCCAAAAGCTCCGATACACCAGCCTGAAGGCTTCGACGTAGCAACCATACGCAAGGACTTTCCTGTCCTTCACCAGAAGATTCACGGCAAACAGCTTGTCTGGTTCGACAATGCGGCAACAACACAGAAGCCGCTCAGCGTTATCAACGCGGTAGCACAGTTTTATGCCACCGACAACTCGAATATCCATCGCGGTGCACACACCCTTGCTGCCCGTGCCACCGATGCCTATGAAGGTGCCCGTGAGAAAATCAGGCAGTTCATCGGTGCCGGGTCAGCATCGGAAATCATCTATGTACGAGGCACCACCGAAGGAATCAACCTTGTTGCACAGACCTGGGGACGGAAGTTTATTCAGCCGGGTGATGAGATTGTGCTCTCCATCCTGGAACACCATGCCAATATTGTTCCATGGCAGATGGTTGCGCAGGAAAAAGGGGCACGCATCAAGGTTGTGCCGGTCAATGACCGGGGCGAAATCATCATGGAAGAGTACACCAGACTGCTCGGGCCCCGGACAAAGTTTGTCTCGCTTACCCAGGCTTCAAACGGACTTGGAACCATTCTGCCAGTGAGAGAGATGATAGAGCTGGCAAAGCGGTTTGACGCAAAGGTGCTGGTTGATGGAGCCCAGTCGGTTGCCCATATGCCGGTCAATGTGCAGGATCTCGATGCTGATTTCTTTGTCTTTTCAGGGCACAAGATTTTTGCTCCAACCGGCATCGGCGTGGTGTACGGCAAGCGGGAACTGCTTGAGCTTATGCCCCCCTGGCAGGGCGGCGGCAACATGATACAGGATGTTCGCTTTGAAGAGACCATCTACAATGAGGCACCGGCAAAGTTTGAGGCTGGAACGCCTTCGATCGGCGATGCCATCGGGCTGGGGGCTGCGCTCGACTATGTCCGTAAAATAGGGCTTGACAATATCGGGCGTTACGAACATGAGTTGACGGAGTATGCGACTGAAAAGCTGATCAGGATTCCGGGGTTGCGCATCATCGGTACGGCTCGCAACAAGGTGGGTGTGCTCTCGTTTGTGCTCAATAATCTGCCCAATGAAGAGGTCGGCAAACTGCTTGACCGCGAGGGCATTGCTGTCCGGACAGGTCACCACTGTACGCAGCCATCGTTACGACGCTTCGGTGTTGAAGGCACCATACGCCCGTCGCTGGCTTTCTACAATACCAGGGATGAGATCGACCGATTGGCTGAAGTGATCGATCATATTCAAAGACGATAATGCGATATGACTGCCAACGTGAAATACTTCTCGCTTAAAAATGAATATATCGCTTATCTTTGTCACCGATAACACCAACATCCGTAACGATAAACAATAGATGCAGTTTGAAACCCTTGCCATTCATGATGGCCAAGCACCTGACCCCCAGACAGGATCGGTAACCGTTCCTGTTTACCAGACATCCACCTTTGAACGCGAAGACCTGGAACATCGTGGTGAATTCTTCTACTCAAGAATCGGGAACCCAACAAGAAAGGCACTTGAATCAACGCTTGCTCTGCTTGAAAACGGCCGCTTTGGTCTGGCCTTCGCTTCCGGAGTTGCAGCATCCCTTGCTGCACTTCAGGTACTGAAACCAGGTGACCATATCGTTGCCGGAACCGATATCTACGGTGGCAGCTACCGTACCTTTGAGCAGCTTATGCGCCCATGGGGAGTCAGCACAACCTATGCAGCAAGCGAATCTACTGCAAGTTATGAAGCATGCATTACTCCCGAAACAAAACTGATCTGGCTTGAAACCCCCAGCAATCCTCTGCTTCAAATCACTGACATTCGTGCTGTCTCCCGACTCGCCCGTGAACGAGGCATTCTTGTTGCCGTAGACAACACCTTTTCAAGCCCATATTTTCAGAGGCCACTCGAGCTTGGTGCTGATATTGTCGTACACAGCACCACAAAATATCTCGGAGGCCACAGCGACGTCATCGGCGGTGCCGTCGTCACTTCCGACCCTGGACTGCATATAAAAATAAAAAACTATCAGGGCGCTGCAGGAGCAATACCGGCACCATGGGACAGCTGGCTTATTCTCCGCGGTCTGAAAACCCTGAAAATCCGCATGAAGGAACATGAGGCAAGTGCCCTTCATCTTGCAAGATTCCTTGAACAGCATCCCGCAGTGGAACAGGTCTTCTATCCAGGCCTTACTTCCCACCCGCAGCATGAACTGGCAAAAGCGCAGATGAGCGGATTCGGGGGAATGCTGACGTTTGCCTTGAAAGGCGGACTGCCAGCTGTTGAAACACTGATTTCGCGAATCAAACTGTTTGTGCTTGCCGACAGTCTCGGTGGCGTTGAATCGCTGATTGCCTCCCCCGCAAAAATGACATTAGGAGCCCTTTCTCAAGAGGAGCGAGAACGGAGAAAGTGTACCGACAACCTTGTCCGCATCTCTATTGGTCTGGAAAATGCCAGCGACCTTGAAGCTGATCTTCTGAATGCTCTTTGCGAATTGTAAGATAAAACAACATAGAAATGCCGCACATGATTACTCTTGAACTGAATGGAAAACAACAGATAGTTCCTCCTGGTTCTGCCGTTACCGACCTCCTTTCAATCATCGGATCAGTTGACAATAACGTGGCAGTAGTGATCAACGATCGTATCATTCGCCCAGATAAACGATCAACTCACCAGTTGCAGGAGGGTGATCGGGTTGAAATCCTGATTTTTGCCGGAGGAGGCTAAACCGCATAGATAGAATTAATCCCTATGGACTATTTGCAATTAGGCTCTTATACCTTCTCTTCACGTCTGATTCTTGGTACAGGAAAATTCAGCAACGCAACAGTCATGCTCGAAGCTGTCAGAGCTTCCGGTGCACAGCTTGTTACGGTTGCCCTTCGCCGCTTCAACCGTGAACAGCTGGCTGACGATCTTTTCAGTCCATTAAGGGCACTTCCGGGAATAACCTTAATGCCGAATACCTCAGGTGCATCAACTGCAGCAGAAGCTGTCCGCGCTGCCCAGATAGCACGTGAACTGTCAGGAAGTCCCTTCATCAAAGTGGAAATTCACCCGAATCCCCAGCATTTAATGCCCGATCCGATAGAAACCTTTGAGGCATGCCGCATTCTTGCAAAAGAAGGATTTCTTGTCATGCCCTATATAGCCGCCGATCCTGTCCTGGCCAAACGTCTTGAAGAGGTAGGATGCACCTCGGTCATGCCGCTCGGATCGGCTATCGGCAGCGGTCAGGGACTTGCTACGGCCGAGATGCTCAATATCATCATCAGGGAAAGCAATATCCCTGTCATCGTCGATGCCGGGCTGCGCTCCCCTTCCGAAGCCGCTCTTGCCATGGAAATGGGATGCGGCGCAGTTCTCGTCAACAGTGCCATAGCCGTGTCCGACAACCCGCCGGCGATGGCCGGAGCCTTTGCCGGAGCTGTTGATGCTGGAAGAAAAGCGTTCAAAGCCGGACTGATGCCGAAAAGCAGCTTTGCCATAGCAACAAGCCCTCTCACAGCCTTTCTGGGAGCAAAGGTATGACCAATTTACCGGATTGGCTTACTGACGGCAGGAACTCCGCGACACTTGCCGCAATGCTTGATCCCTCCTCATCAAGCTCTCTTGAATCGCTGGCCATCGAATCCAGAGCACTCACACTTCGCCGTTTCGGACGCACAATGACGCTCTACGCACCGCTCTACCTCTCGAACTACTGTTCCAGCGGCTGTGCCTACTGCGGGTTTGCATCCGACAGAAAGACCCCTCGCCGCCGCCTTGAACCCGATGACATCCGCCGCGAACTGACCGCAATGAAAAAGCTTGGAATCACCGACATCCTTCTGCTCACCGGTGAACGCACCCACAATGCCGACTTCGATTATCTTCTACGAAGTGTCGACATCGCCGCACAGGAGATGCAGCGGGTATCCGTCGAGGCATTTCCCATGAGTATACGGGAATACCGCGCCCTTGCCGACAGCGGCTGCACAGCCATCACCATCTATCAGGAAACCTACAACCGCGAACGTTACGAAGCTCTCCACCGCTGGGGACCGAAAAAGGATTTTATCGAACGGCTTGAAACGCCGGCGAGAGCGCTCGAAGGCGGCATAAAAACCGCAGGACTCGGCGTACTGCTCGGTCTGTCAGACCCGGGAGAAGATGCTTTAAGCCTTTACCGGCATGTACGCTATCTTGGTCGAACCTACTGGCGGGCAGGCCTTTCCGTCTCATTTCCCCGCATGAGGCCGCAAACCGGTGGCTACGAACCACCCTTTCCTGTTGACGATCACTCTCTTGCCCGCATTATTTTCGCCTTCCGCATCGCACTGCCTGATGTAGAGCTTGTCCTTTCAACAAGGGAAAGTGCAGCTTACCGCGACGGCATGGCAGGACTCGGCATAACCAGAATGAGCATAGAAAGCCGCACCACTGTAGGCGGTTATCACGACCCCGAAAACAACGGCAAAGGTCAGTTCGATGTTTTTGACGACCGCAGCGCCCATGAATTCTGCAATGCCATGCGGGCGAAAAATATTGAACCAGTCTTTAAAAACTGGGATCCTGCCTACAACGGCCCTGCAGACGTAAACAACACAATACTTCACCCTGTAAAACCTCAGCCATGCCTTTGAACGACAAACAGCAAGAGCGCTATGCCCGCCACCTGACACTGAAAGAAATCGGTGAAAAAGGACAGGAAACACTGCTTCAGTCAAAAGTACTCGTCGTCGGTGCCGGAGGACTCGGCTCCCCTGCGGCCTTTTATCTTGCAGCAGCCGGCATCGGCACCATAGGACTTATGGATGGCGATACCGTAGACCTCAGCAACCTGCAGCGCCAGATTCTCCATACCACTGAAACAATCGGTGAGAAAAAAGTCAACTCCGCAAAAACAAGGCTTCTCGCCCTTGATCCCGGCATTACACTTAACCTCTACCCATTCCGTCTGACCCCCGAAAACGCACCCGACATCCTTGCCCAGTATGACTTCATCATCGATGCAACCGACAACTTTGAATCAAAATTTCTGATAGCAAGAGCGTGCCATAAGGCAGATAAACCCTACTCCCATGCAGGCATCAAGCAATTCTACGGCCAGACCATGACCGTCCATCCCGGAAAAACCTCATGCTACCACTGCGTCTTCCACGAAGATGGAATCCCAGCCGCTGCCACCCCCTCAGGCCCAATCGGAGCACTCCCCGGAGTCATCGGCTCCATGCAGGCAATTGAAGCCATAAAATATCTCCTCACCATCGGAATCCCCCTGACCAATACCCTCCTGACCTACGACTCCCTTTCCACAGAAATCAGAAAAGTCCCGGTAACCCAGGACTCACACTGCCCCATCTGCGGCACTCATTAGCACGAGCAGAGCCTGCCCCCTCTTTACCCATCGAACTCAACTTCAACCTCTGCTATCCCACCCCTCTCTGTCATCTCGACGCAAAGCGGAGAGAACTCCCGTTCACTCCATTATAGTCCCATTGTCCCGGATCCAACCGGACCCGGGCAGAGCAATGCAAACTATCAGATCTGCTCCCCCATGATGAGACCCGGAAGGGATTCATCATTATAGCTGCAGAAGTGAATCTCCATAACCTCTCAAGCGTCATCCACCTTATTAATACAAATAGTCAGTCGCGGTAGGGATGCCAGTTACCCCTCGCCACCGGGTCGCAGGAGCGGTCTCCCGCTCTCTGCTCCCACAGATCGTAGCGTGCGGATTTCCCGCACTACGCTCTTCAGAAGATGATTCACTGCATAACAAGTCCTTGTAGTTTCCAAAATGGGATAGACAACTTTGGACGCAGTAACGGAAACCGCAATTTCAGGCGGTGAAATGCCTCCCATGTTATTCCCCCTTTTTGACTCCGGCTACTGAGCATTCTCTTCCAGTATCGTTCCACACTTCGGTGGATTCTCTGTAAAACCTGGAAGTTCACTGCTATACCAAAGTAGGCATAATGACCACGCAAAACGCTGTTCAGGTTGATCACCTGCTCTTGAACAGACTGATGTCGCATTCGTCTCATCAGATCGCAAAGACGAAACATACTGCGACGAACCCGGGTATTCTCAGTGCGTATTCCCACCTTGAAGTTACCCTTAAGGTTGCATGTACAATAGAAGGTAAATCCAAGAAATTGAAGGGTTTCTGGACGTTTCCTTCCTCTTTTCGCAGCATTCTTCTGTGCAAAACGACCAAACTCAACGAGCTTTGTCTTTTCTGGTTCAAGCGCAAGCGCAAACTTATCCAGACGCTTGGCCAGCACATTCTGAAAATGTAAAGCATCCGACCGGTATTGAAAGCACACCACAAAGTCATCGATATATCTCACCAGATAAGCCTCTCCTTCAAGGCGGGGCTTGATTGCGCGGATCCCCGACTCGGTGTTCAACAAAGCGCTGAATCCATTCATGATCCAGACTACCAAAGAAATTCTTCACGTCCGCATCCAGTACCCAGCCTACTTTACGCCCTGCAATAATTTCATTCAGGGTCGCAACACCATTATGGGCGCCTCTTCCAGGCCGTCCTCCAAATGAACAGGGTAGATAATCCTGCTCATAGATGGCAGAGAGTACCTGAGATGCACTTTTCTGAAAAGCCCGATCAGAAACACAGGACACACCCAATGGCCGTTTCTCCTTCTTGCCGGGCTTTGTAATATAAACCCTCCTGCTTGGTGGTGCTTTATACCCCCGACGATGCATGGATTGCAACATAGGTTCAATCCATACATCAAGGTTTTCCTTCGTTTCCGATACACTTTGCCCATCACTTCCCGGAGCAGAGTTATATCGAATCTGTTGTAGATTTTTCCACACCCTTTCCCGCGTGACATGGTGAGCCAACGACGTGAACCGGAACTTCGTATCACTCCGAGCTTTCGCTGCTATTTGTTCAAGTCCTGTTTCCATGATTGGTCATTCTTCTCATTGAATAGAAGTCCTTTCCTCCCTTTGGATGGAGCTCATGTTTCCCAAGAACAATTCATCTCCTGCTGGTCGCTTCCCCATGTAATTGGCTCTCCCAATCTCAGAGTACTATCAACCAGTCTGACTTCCATTCAAGCTTCAGGTCTTTACCTGAAACCGGATGGCTCTCCCTTGTTCACATGACTTCCTTTGATTGCATGCTGGCGATTCGAACTCCGGAAGTATTTCAAGAAGCTTACCATATCGTTTCCTGAATTGCTGCTTTCCCCATTCGAGGATTGGGTCAACTACTTCAACCACGATCGATTTCGGGGCTATAATTTCCGTTCACTTGCGTTCCGGCCTACAATCTCCCTGTCTACGCTTCGCAGTGGTCGTTACCGAACACCACGCAAGACTCGGTACATGGCTGCTGGTTAGGCTTTGCCACGGTTACCATTTCAGGCAACTGAATTTCATGCGCTTGCAAGGCGCAACCCCGCACAGTTCCGTACGAGCGGTGCTACCGCAAACGGCTCCTGCCTTGAGTTTTGGCGAATCGTACCTCCGGAAATTCGTGGCATATTCGGAGGCGCGGGATGTAAGCACCTACTATGGGCGTGAATTGTTGCCAGTTCATAGCTCTTCCTTTCTGACTTCGGCGCCTCAAGCTCCAGTACCACGCTTTCGTCACAAGGTTTCTGAAACTTTTCAGGGCCTTGATGTTTCCCGATACTCCAAAGTATTGCCCATAACCCTGCTCAACACTTTTCAGCCAGTTGCCTGTCTGTACTATTGGTGCATGCATCCTTATTCTCAGGGCCTCTTTGATTTCCCTTATCGTTTGGCGCAGTCGTTTGCTTATGGTCTTCCGTCTCAGAAAGAAGCCTCCTTTCCGATTCTTGCTGCACAGGTGTTTAAACCCAAGAAAATCAAATCCCTCGGGTTTTCTCAGGGTGCAGTGTCAAACCGAAACCAGACAACTGTTCTTTAAGGGCTACAAGATATCGTTCCGCCTCTTCCTTGTACTGAAATCCCAATACACTATCATCGGCGTATCTCACGATGATAACCTCCCCGTTTGGGCGGGTTCGGCGCTCATTTTCGACCCCCTGCGGGGTGCATACTATTTGCCCATAAATGCGACCATCTTCGCTGTATCCCGTCTTCAGCCATTTGCTGATCAGGCGCAGTATCCGTTTATCCCCGACTCTTTTTCTGACGAATTCAAGCAGGTGTTCATGCGGTATACTGTCGAAGAATCCTTGCAGGTCTGTATCCAGCTAATGCGTTTCGTCAGGATGGCTGTTGACAGTGCATCCAACGCTCCGTGCTGGCTTCGACCGGGCCGGTAGCCGTAGGAGAATCCATAGAATTCTGTTTCATATATCACCGTCAGCACATTGACTACCGCTTGCTGTACAGGCTTGTCTTCTATGGCCGTTATGCCCAGTGGGCGTTTCTGGCCTTTGTCCTTCGGGATAGACGTCCTCAATACCGGTTTGGCTCGATAGCTGCCTTTGTGGATTGCTGTGTGCAGGTTCGGCAGGCGTTCTTCAATCTGCTTTTCGTAGTCCTGACATGTCACACCATCGATTCCTGGTGCTGCCTTTCGGTTCAGCTCATAAAAGCTTTGTCTCAGCAGTTCCGGAGTGATGTGGTGCAGCAGTGCAGTAAAGCAGCACGTCTTGTCAGTTCTGGCTCGTGTTCGCACGCCTTCGAGTCCGAACGACACCAGCTTCCGGCTCTGTATCCGGCTGGTGGCCTCCTCTCCGGCGTTCCTCTTGGCTGATGTCCTTCCCTCCATCTCCACCGCTGAAGCAGGGGCTTCTTTGTTCGGTGACTTCTCTGGTACTACGACACCGTCCGACTCCCGGTTTGCGTCAGCTTCAATTCTTCGGGTTCTCTCCTTCATTGACACCACCCTCCTTCCTTTTGCCTTTGGCGAGGGAGCTTGCCGGGTCTCCCGATTCCCGTGTAGAGAGCTTCCACACATGCAGCTGGCCTTTGATTCCGCCGTAGCCAACCATACCTTGCCATAACAGTACGGTCAATGTTGCGTTCCCCTTCGCTCAATAGGGTCTGCCTACGAATTGTGGTGATTTCGGAACTCTTTACAGCGCCTGTGCTTTCCCCTGTCAACGCTTCCCCCATCGAGGTATTACTCTGGGCCATGATGGGTGGCTTGCCTTTCATGTAAAAAACTTGCATTCTCTACTTTCTACCGGTTTTAATCGGCGCTTTCTGAGCGTCCCTTAAAACCTCTCAAAACCTGAACACGAACAGATACATCGGGATGGAATGAGTGCTGAGCAAGTTTTTTTTAAATGCCAAGCTGGAGCTCAGCGCTCCCTGAATTGGATTATAAAGTTGAAGAGTTCTGTTTTGTTGATGGGTTTGGTGATGAAGGCGTTGCAACCGGCTTCCTGGGCTTTTTGTTTGTCTTCTTTTGTGGTGAAAGCTGACTGGGCGATCACGGGGAGGTCGGGGCGCTGTTGTTTGATAAGTTTTGTTGCTTCATAGCCATTCATGATGGGCATTTTTATGTCCATGAGAACGAGGTTGATTTCAGGGTGATGCTGAACTAACTCTAAGGCTTCCCAGCCGTTTTCGGCATTGAGGATGGTGATGGTTTCGTATTTGAGGTATTTATTCATCAGGTGTGTACTTACGGCGTCATCTTCGACTACAAGAATACAAAAAAAGTTCTTAGTGCTGAGTTCTGTGGGATTTGGTGGGTTTATTGGGTTGTAGAAAAGGGTGAAGGAGCTGCCTGCTCCTTCTTTTGATTGGACGTTGAGTTTACCGCCGAGCATTTCGACGTAGGCTTTGGCAATGCTGAGTCCGAGGCCTGATCCTTCTTGGTTTCTTGTTAATGAGGTATCGATCTGATGGAATCGGTCGAAAATCTTTTCTTTATGGTCTGCAGCAATGCCGATGCCTGAGTCGATGCAATAAAATTCGAGAGTGTCGTCTTTTCTGGTATAGCCGAAGTCGACGCCTCCTTTTGTGGTAAATTTCAGGGCATTCTGGATGAGCTTGGTCATTATCAGGCTCAGCTTTACGCTATCGGTTGTTATGGTGCTTTCGGTGTCTGAATGTCCGGTGGTACAGCGCAGGCTTAATCCTCCTTTCTTTGCTTCGAGTCTGAAGGATGCTTCGATCTGTTGTAAAAGGTTGTTGATGGGGGTTTGGGTTAATTGCAGTTTTGTTTCTTTGGCGTCAATTTTGGAAATGTCCATCAGGTCGTTAATGAGATTGAGCATGCGATGGCCGCTTTGTTCAATAAGGTCGATGTATTCGGCTTGTTCTTCTCCGGTTAAATCGGCGTCTTTCAGCAGTTCTGAAAAGCCGATGATGCCGTTCATGGGTGTGCGGATTTCGTGGCTGATGTTGGCCAGGAATGCTGATTTCAGGCGGTCGCTCTCTTCTGCTGCGCGTTTGCGGTCGGTGATGTCGTGAATGATTGAATAGAGAAGGATTTTTCCTTCGATTTCTATTGGATTGCTGAATACTTCAACATCGAGAATTGAGCCTTCTGCCTGGCGGTGTTGGAATACAAACTGTTTTTTTTCGGACAATCTGCTTTTTTCCATTTCACACTTCACCTGTTCAGGGGAGAGAGTATTGATGTCCTGTATCTTCATTGTGCAGAGTTTTTCAACTGACCAGCCATAAATGTCTGCTGCGGCCTGATTGGCGTTGATGATGTTGCCGGTTTCGGGGTCGATCACCAACTTGATGGCGGAATGTTTCTCAAACATCACCCTGAAGCGCTCTTCACTGTTTTTGAGGGCTGTTTCGGCGTATTTACGTTCGGTGATGTCGGTGAGAATGACCCTGCACATGTATGATGTTTCACTTATTACAGCATCAAGGCGAAGCGTGCGACCAGAGAGAGCAGGATACTCGTTAGGTGAAGGTTGAAGAGCGACAGGCAACAGCTTCAGTTCGCAGTTGCGTGGTACTCTTTTGGTGAACACCGTTTCAAGCAGGTCTTCTATTATCCGATAGTCCCCAGGAACAACAAATCTTTTTAACTGCATGCCTTCCAAGCTTGAGCGATCAACTTCAAGCAGTTTGGCAGCAGTGAGGTTCGATTGCAGGATTGTGCTGTCACGCCCCAGAGTCAAATACCCTGTTGGTGCAAAATCGTAGAGTTCAGTGTACTTGTCGAGACTTTCTTCCAGCTCAATTCTTTTATGAGCCAGTTCTTCCTGCTGCATTTCTAGTTCGACATGATGAACCTCCAGCTCGTGTATTAACCGAATCATCTCTTCGGATGAATCCTGTTTGCTTAAGGCAGGGCTGATTTTTTGTTGCTGCAGGCGTGCTTCGGCTTGTGTGCGTATCTCTGCATGGGGGGGATTGTTGTGCTGATTTTTTGGCATGGGGAGTTGGAATGATACGACGGAACTAGGATAAAGATGCTATTGTCAAGTAATATACAGATATTTTATGAGACAGGTGGTTAAAGTTCCACCACCTTGCCGATCTGGGGCTCAGCGTTCCCTGAGTTCGGTTATGTTGACGGGTTTGGTGTCTTCACCGGGTTATACGGCAGGGTGAACGTGAAGATGCTTCCTGCTCCCTCAGCTGATCGGACACTGAGTTTGC
>Ga0364919_10037_pt1 | contig 79679 bp, 68 predicted proteins | sample SorcelJu500001C7_2_FD_206953 | JGI IMG/M metagenome (GOLD analysis project Ga0364919, IMG submission 206953) | Enriched cells from Trout Bog Lake Hypolimnion, Wisconsin, USA - BchlTB.June20.5000.01.C7 | ecosystem: Environmental > Aquatic > Freshwater > Lake > Hypolimnion/Profundal zone | place... | reverse complement strand
GCGCAAGCAAAAAAACGTAGCGATGTCAAAGCATCAAATTGTGGTTTGCCGGTGGAAGTGAGTACAGCCGACGAGGCAACAGCATCTTTTAGGGAAGGAATTGATGAATCTTTAGTTTGTAACTGCAAGGGTTTTTATTTCCTATTTTTATTCAATGTTCAAGCCGTTTATACAATTCCAGACTATTGCCATCGGGTAAAGGTTGTTTGTCAATCAGTCCGTAGAGTCCGGATTTACAAACAAAGTTGAGCCATTTATCATAAGCTGCCGAACTTTTAGCGTCACATAAAGGGAGACCTTGATCGCCCGTCTTTAAAATATACCATTGATACCAAATAGCCTGATTGCGATCAAAAACGACTTTATCTCCCAACTCGGTGTGTTGACGAGGACTACCGACTTCGATGCCGTCTTTTCTTATTTTTACTAAATAATAGAATGGCGAGCAATTAATTGGGTTGGCATTGGGCATAATCATGAGCGATGTGGCTTTCCCGGCAGCTATTGTTTCAATATTGTCCAGTGACCAGACTATTTTCCAGTCAGAATCGGGCAAAGGGTTCACTGTGCTGCTCGGAGTTTGAGGATTAGGTAAGCGCGCTCTAAATTGTTCACCTAGACTTTGCATAACAATGTTTGTCCAAGCAGGTAAACAAAGCGGGTAAGGGTTAAAGCCTTCATATATAAATTGAAAAAAACTAATAAAGGCAATAATTATTAATATCATGCGCCATTTGTTTTTTTGAGTTAGCCATAATTGCGAAAACAATCCAGCACTTATGGCGGCGATCGGTATTGTTGCTGGAACAATGTATCTAAACTGATGTGGCCAGCGAAAAGCACTTGCCGTTATAAGAGCCACTACTATTGAGGCGATAAGATAAATTTTGTTTTTGGTTAATGGTTTTATCTTTATCAGAGCAAATAAAAAACACCCGCATAGCAGAGGCGATAAAATCAAAGGAAGGTCTACAAAAGTGAATAGGCTCAAGTGGGAAAAAAATTCCGCCAACCAAACGAATGGGGTATTTGATGTGGATGTGGCAGTGACAGAAGAGCTGCTTATATGAAAGTTTTGTGTCTGGATGGACAAAACGAATTTCGATACTGTTGGTCCAGCTAGGATGAGCCAGGGAGCAATAGTAATGGCTCCGACAAGCGTCACTATAAAAATCTGTTTAAGTCGAGCGCAGTCTCTTTTGCCATTGCTTTGTTTTTGGCATGCGCAAAATATATCTACCAGTAATGGTCCAATAAAAAATATTGGTGTGTTATTTTTTGTTAGTGTCGCTAATCCAAATATGATGCCAAGAATTATGGATTTGCTCAATTGAGGACTTTGACTCCACCAAATAAAACAAGCTAAGCCTAATGCGACCATGGCATTAGCAGGACAATCAAGCAAAGCACTATGTGTTGACCAAAAAACACCGGGATAGAGAAAAACTAAAACCGGCGCAATTAAGGCAGCGAATGCATTCGTATAGGTTGCCTTTGCGATGTAGCATAAAGAATAAAATAAAACAGCAATAAAAAACAGATTGGCTACCAGCTCTGTGTTTGCCATTTCTCCCAAAATGAATTTCAAAAAAGCACTGAGAATATAGAAAAAAGGCGGATATAGCTGACTGACCGCAAAGATACTTTGATACCAATGAATCTGCCTCAGGTGCGGATGTTTGAGTAATTCAAAAACATAATAGCTATTTGCCTTATGAGCCGCTGTGTCCCAACAGGGGATAGAGTGATCATAAGCTGTCCAAACAAGAACAGAAATTTCAATGAGGACCAGTAATAGTAGTAATGCAATACTGTCTTTATGTATTCTGGGAGGCAGTGATATCAAAAGGTCAGAATTCATGTGACTTAAGCGCGCTTTCTTTCTTCTTAGTGGTTGAAGGACGATCTTGCTCATTTTTGAGAACCTTAACGACTTTAGCAGGACAACCTACTACTAAAGAATATGGCGGGACTTCATGGAGAACAACAGCCCCAGCACCGACCACCGCACCCATGCCTATTTTTATTCGGGGTCCAACAATGGCACCTGTATAGATCGTGGCGAAGTCTTCAACGACTATTTCGCCGGCTAAGCGAACCCCTGGAGCAATATGAATACCGTCACCGACCCTGGTTTCATGTTCGATGATAGCACCGCTATTAATAATAGTAGCGCGACCTATAGAAGCCCCGGCATTGATGCAAGCCATAGGCATAATTTGAGAGCCTTCACCAATAGTTACGTTCTCTGCAATGTGTGCTGTGCGATGTTTGGCGATGAGAGGCTTGAGACCCTCTTTTTTCAAAAGTTCTTGTATCTGCAGGCGTTCTTCGCCGTTGTTTCCAACAGCCACCAAGTAAGACACAATTTGTTTTCCAAAAGTCTCTTTGAGCCAGACAAAAAATTTGTCTCTGTCGTGAAATATTGGAATACTAGCAAAGGGCGACTCTAAGTTTGTATCTCTATCAAAAAGACCCACCAACTCATATTCTGTTTCCTGCATGCATTCAGAGAGCATTTTTGCTTGCCCTTTTGCTCCCCAAAAAATCATTGGTAGCTTTTTCACAGTCATTGTTCCTTTAGCAAACCTTTTCAATTGTTTATTTGGCAGACCTGCATGTTATAGGATGAAACGTGCCTTTAGATTAGAATACTTTAGCTATTAATTTGTATTTCACAGATTGAGCACTAAATTCAGTAAATAATCTTTAGATAACAATACAGTTGTTTAGGTTAACAAAATTAAAATCCTTCTTTCGCCATTTGTTCGTTTTGTTTTGCTATTGTAGTAAAACTTTGACATCTTACTTGAGGTATCTTTGATACTCTATAATTCTATTGATAGCCTCTCACCCAATTACTAATACAGATAAAGTTTAAATGGCGCTCAAAAAAGCAAGTCCTCAAGCGGCGTATCCCAATGACAGTAGTGTCGATACTACTCAATCCTGGTTTGGATCAACGCGTGCTATGCGAGAAATTATTCTAAAAGAGTCTTTTCGTGCTCATGTGGGCCATATAGGTTCTGCTTTATGTATAGTGGAGCTATTGGAAGCACTTTACGGTCACATTATTAAAGCAGATTCGCCATTGAATCCAGAACGCGACCGATTCATTCTTTCCAAAGGTCATGCGGCTCTTGCCCTTTATGTTGCTTTTTATTTTAAAGGCTGGATTAGTGCTGAGCAGCTTTCCACTTTTTGCGGTAATGACACTACCCTTGGTGTGCATCCAGAGCCAAACACGCCCGGTGTAGACTTTGGCACAGGCTCTTTGGGACAAGGGCTTTCATTTGCTACAGGGGCTGCTCTGGCTGCCCGCTGGCAAAAATCCAAGCGTCGTGTTTTTGCTTTACTTAGTGATGCTGAGTGTAATGAAGGATCTACTTGGGAAGCTGCTATGTTTGCGGCTCATCATATGTTATCTAATTTATGTGCCCTTGTGGATTTAAACAAACAACAGGCCTTTGGCTACACAAAAGATGTGATTAATTTACCGCGCATAAAAGAAATATGGCAGGGACTTGGCTGGGACGTACATGAGGTAGATGGGCATGATGTCGAGAAAATAGTTGATACGATTAATGCCCTGAATTTTGTCAACGGACGTCCACATGTTATTCTTGCCCATACGGTTTTTGGCAAAGGTGTATCGTTTATGGAAGGACAGATCAAGTGGCATTACAGTCCCCTATCCGAACAAGAGTTATCCCAAGCGTTGCTCGAAGTGAATAAAGGGAAATGAGACTTACTTTCATTAAGACTCTAGTTGAATTAGCACAAAGCGATCCGCGTATCGTTTTGTTGACAGCTGACCTGGGCTATAGTGCTTTAGAACCATTTCGAGATCAATTTCCTGATCGTTTTATAAATGTCGGAGTAGCCGAACAAAATATGGTTGGTATTGCGACCGGACTGGCTGAGTCCGGCTTTATACCATTTGTTTATTCCATTGTTACTTTTGCAAGCCTGAGACCCTATGAATTTATTAGAAATGGTCCGATTGCTCATCAATTGCCGGTGCGGATAGTGGGTGTGGGAGGCGGCATGGAGTATAGTCATAATGGATTGACTCATTTTGGGGTGGAAGATATTGCGGTGATGCGTACACAACCGGGGCTTTCAGTCTTTGCTCCAGCGGATGCTCAACAAACACAAACTCTAGTGCAGGCAACCTGGAATTTGAAAGGTCCTATTTACTATCGTTTAGGCAAAGACGATCGAACTGTTGTACCTGGTTTAGAAGGAGCTTTCACTATAGGAGAAGCTCAATTAATTAGGAAAGGCAAAGATTGTTTGCTTATCAGTATGGGAGCAGTAAGCAGTGAGACAGCAGCTGCTGTCGTGCAGCTGACAAGTGCAGGGATATCTTGTGCTCATGCTGTTTTAGCAAGTATAAATCCTCCTCCCAAGGAGAAATTTATTTCTTTACTTTCAAGCTATGCTAATGTCTTTACCGTGGAGGCGCATTATATTCAGGGCGGTTTAGGATCTTTGGTTAGCGAGTTTATTGCTGAAAATGCTATTAAAACCAGACTGACAAGAATAGGGGTGACTCGAACTCCTGACTCTATCACCGGCGATCAAGCCTCTCTTTATGATCGTTATGGTTTGTCACCACAAGCCATATCAAAAAGAGTTGCAGAAACACTGAAATTGTCGGGGGTTGCGTGTTAGTTTCAATTATTTTGCCTGTCCATAATCAAGCCGATCATATTGGCGGACTGATACAAGGCTACATCGACGAATTATCCTCTGCAGCCTCAGAATATGAATTCATTTTAGTTGCCAATGCTTGCACGGACAATTCAGTTGCTGTCTGTAAAGAATTAGGAAGGAAAGATTCGCGCATCAAATTAGTTGAGACAGAAAGAGGGGGTTGGGGCTATGCGGTCAAATTAGGATTGCAACAGGCAAGCGGCGATTTGATTTGCTATACCAATTCTGCTCGTACCAGTCCAGAGGTATTAAAAACCGTCTTAGGATATGGACTTATTTATCCCAATGTTGTAGTAAAAGCTAATCGTAAAATCAGAGATGGTTTGCGCCGTCGGCTTGGATCTTTGCTTTACAATCTTGAATGTCGAATGCTTTTCGATTCTCCAGTTTGGGATATTAATGGCACTCCTAAAGTATTTCCTCGCAAGTTTGCGCCACTTTTAAATTTATCGCGTGAGGATGATTTGATTGATGCTGAGTTTGTGGCGTTATGTAGACAACATGATTATCCTATTTTGGAAGTCCCGGTGCTCTCGACACGCCGGCACGGGGGCAAGTCAACTACCAATTATAATTCTGCTGTAAAAATGTATTTAGGAGCATTCTTCCTTTGGCGACAATTCAAAAAAGCAAGTCCCGCATAAATAAAAACGCTCGAGATTTGCAAACTCTTTGGGCGCATCACCATGGAGAATGGCGGTCTCCTGAACAGATTACAAGCCAATGGCGGCAAGGCGCAGATATCGACTTTTCTTTGTTGAAGTTTCGTACCAGAGGTAATTGGTGGGAAGCATTGCAAGGTATAACCTTGCTGATTGGTCGTGAATATGAGCACATGGTGCTTGCTTTGACAGTTTTAGATGGGCAACCCCATATAACGTACCTCAGTATGCCCCATCCTTCTGGTATCGCATTTGATGCCAAAGAAGAATTGGTTTATGTCGCCAGTACCAGAAACCCTAATCAGGTATATGATTTAGCCGTTGTGGATAAGTTACTCGATAGGTTAGATAGAGATCAAAATGTTTCTATTGGTAAGCCTCTAATGCCGGTGCGTTCAAGGTTTTATCCCGGTTGTTTGTACATTCACGATCTGGCTATGATTGGCGGGCAACTGCATGCTAATGCCGTTGGTCAAAATGCAGTGGTGAAGCTAAATTCTCAATCTGGATACGAAAGAGTTTGGTGGCCAGATTGTATTGAAACCAAAGATGGTCCGAGTTTTGGCCAAAATTATATTCAGTTAAATTCGATTGCTGCTGGCAGCAACATTAAAGAATCTTATTTTTCGGCCTCATGTGATCATATTTCTAAGCGTCGTCCTGGACATAAAAATTTCCTAGTAGATAAGCGCGGTGTAATTTTCTCAGGAAAAACAAGAGATGTTTATGCCCGTGGATTAACTCGTCCTCATTCTGCCCGACTCTATCAAGAAAAAGTCTGGGTTGACAATAGTGGTTATGGTGAATTGGGTTATGCTGAAGATGGACAATTCAAGCCCGTTATAGGTCTTCCTGGATGGACTAGAGGCTTGTGTTTTACTTCTTCTTTGGCTTTTGTTGGTACATCGAGAGTAATTCCCAGATTCAGCCAGTACGCACCTGGATTAGATGTAAATAAAAGCGAATGCGGAATTCATGCTATTGATATGAAAACTGGTAAATTAGTGGGGAGCCTGATTTGGCCCTCAGGGAATCAGATTTTTGCCGTAGAAGCAATATCGCAAAAAATCACCACTGGTTTTCCTTTTGTTTACAAATCAAGGCATTCAAAGGGCCAAAAACAAAATCTCTTCTATAGTTTCTCTATAGGCAGGCCCAATAAATAGAAATGGCGCCCAGTAATATACATTACGCACTAACCCTCAGGAGTAGTAGATGACTGAAAATTTTCGCTTGTTAATGATTGGGGCAATGTATGAGAACGGTGGTAATACATCGCATCGTTTTTTGGATGGGCACCCACAACTTTTTGTTTATCCATTTGAATCACAACCAGGAACTAAGTATGTCAATGATTACTTAAGCTCTATGTATCCTGTGAAGTATCGCTGGCCAACTTTTGCTTTAGAGGCAACGCCTGAGCAGGACTATAAAGCCATTATTGACGAAGAAGGCAAAGTGAGAGCCCGAACTCCTAATGTCAGCAAATTTCGTCATATGCCGTTTGATTTTTCAGATGATGATCGTATGGCTAAATACGTTGCTCATGTGAAAAAAACCGGTCGCAGCCGCGCTAATAATATGGCAGCTTTCTATAAGGCAACTTTTGAAGCATGGAAAGACTACAAACGTACTGGTAAAGAAGTCATGTATGTTGGCTACAGCCCAATTATTACAGTTGATGCAAACAAAATACTTGACGATCTTCCAGATGCTCATTTCTTGCACATAGTAAGAAATCCCTGGTCGGCATATGCTGATACTAAGAAGCGCCCAGTGCCCCTTTCTTTGCAACATTACATGCTGGGGTGGACAATGAATCAATACTACGCTTTGATGTTCAAAGAAAAATATCCAGATCGTTTCCATATTGTGCGCACTGAAGATGTTATGGCGGATTCCAAAAAAACTTTGGGCGAGCTTTGCAAAAAGCTGGGCTTAGAAGTAACAGACTCACTCAGTCAACCAAGTTGGAATGGCGAACCTTTGAAAGAGGTTTATCCCTGGGGAACCATTCGTGAGGCCAGTACAAAAGCAAATATAGCGACAGCCAATGAATTGTCTGCAGATGAACAATTGGAAATTCAAATGCTTGCTAGTCAGTATTTGAAAGTATTCAATTACGAGAATATTCTAAGCAAGGCTCCAGTGGGTGTATGAAGCGCGCCCTAGTTACCGGGGCTGCCGGTTTTGTAGGTGCTAATTTAGTTAGACACTTATTGACTGAAGGACACCAAGTGCATGTCATTTGTCGTCCGGAGAGCGATCTCTGGCGATTGGATGATATCAAAGATGATTTGCTAATGCATAAGGCGGCTCTGGCAGACAAGGAGATTTTGACAGCCTGTATGGAAAAAGTGCGGCCCGATTGGGTCTTTCATTTAGCCGCACATGGTGCCTATTCCTGGCAAAATGATCTGGAACGCATAATATCAACCAATGTTTTGGGCACAGCTAATTTACTGTATGCCTGTGCCAAAACCGGTTGTGATGCTTTTATCAGTGCTGGTTCTTCTTCAGAATATGGATATAAAGACCATGCGCCCAAAGAAGACGAATGTATTGAACCAAACAGTGAATATGCAATTGCTAAAGCTGCTGCTACTCATCTTTGTGCCCTATACGCGCAGAAGCGCGGCTTCCCCACCACAGTGCTGCGCCTCTACTCCGTCTATGGACCGTACGAAGACAAAGGCAGACTCATTCCTACAATCATTGAAAATGGATTGAAGGGCAAATTGCCCCCATTAGTAGATCCGACAATTTCTCGTGATTTCATTTATATAGATGACACGGTCGCTGCTTTCATTGCTGCTGCTATACAAGAAACTAAGCCAGGTTCTATTTATAATCTGGGCACAGGCAAGCAAATAACTTTGCGCGAGGTTATTGCATTAGCCCGTGAAATATTTGCTATTAATGAAGAGCCACAATGGGGCTCAATGCCCAACCGTAAATGGGACACCTCGGTATGGGTGGCGAATAATGAAAAAATTTGCCGGGAACTAAATTGGCAACCAAAATATTCATTTAAAGAAGGTCTTGCTAAAACGGCGCAGTGGTATCAAACGCAAATAGACACCAGCAAAATTCATTCAGTATAAAAATTAGAAGTGTCTCAAATAGATAGGTTTCTATAGAGTTCTAATTGAGTGCCGTCGGGTAATGGCTTGCTGCCCATCAATTTGAAACGGTCAGAACTTCTTACAAAATTGCACCAATGAATATAAGCGTCTTCACTTGCTTTTCCAGAGAAACGAGAAGCCGGCGAAACCATGCTGCCGGTTTTTAATAGATACCAATTTACATACATAGCAGTTTTAGGATTGAAACTTACATCGTCACCATTCATTGTCCAATTACGGGGAGTAAAAGCGTGGACATTCATATTGTTGCAACGGACTAAATAAGAATAAATTGTTGAACTCTCTTCTTCGCTATCAGGCAAGACACAAAATTCTTGTTTAATGAAATTCAGATGAGGTTTTATCGTTTCCAGTACCCAAGTATAACCCCAGTCAGCAGGGGGGGTGGGGTATCTCGATGTACCGCCTGGTGCGTGGTGATTATCTGTTCTTGCCGGTTCAATACCGAAATATTTTGCTAGATGCACAGGCAAATACGTTCTTGTTAACGGATAGGGTGTAAAGTTGTTTTCTAAAAAAGCAAAACACACTATTAATCCACAAGCAATAGATAAGAAACGAGTGCGGGGTTCTGACCAAAAATGCTTAAGGGACCAAGCAGAATATAAAACTATCGGAATAGCAGTTGGCAAGGCATATCGAACTTGTTCGTTCCAGCGGAAGAGGATTAATATCGAAATGCCACCGACAGCAGAACAAAAGAGAAAGACCATTCTTTTTTGCAAGTTCTTAGGACAAGTGAGAACGGCTAGGATAAATATACTAAACAAAAAACCAGATACTAGTTCAGGTAGACCAAATATGTAATAACCCATAACAGAGAGTAAATCGTGTTGATATTTTTTTTGCTGATACATTGCAACCATCTCAAACATCGTTCGAGCAGCAAAAATTAACCAGGGCAGCATAACTAACAAGCTTGTAATACCAGCCAAAACTAAACTCTTAGCCTGGGACCAATCACGCTTATATAGTGAAAGTCCTAATGAGAGCAAAAGTGGTGCTATTAAAAAAGCCACACAATTATTTTTTGTCAGAGCGGCAAGGGCGCATGTAATACCCAAGAAAATATTGGCGAGAGAAAAAGGTTTCTCTTGCCACCAGGTAAAGCAGAAAAGAGCAAGTGCTACCATAGCTAGTCCTGGAAGATCGAGCATATCGTAGTGTGCCAGACTGTATACATCAGGACAAGCAAAAATTAGGAGAGATGACAAAAGGGCAATAGATTGATCTTTAAATATCAATTTACCTAATCCGTATACGCTAGAAAAGAGAATACTGGCAAAAGTCAGATGTACTAATATGTCTACCCAGTGTTGTGGACCCAGAAAGGCCTTAAAAACGCCATAAACCAGATAAACAAAAGGCGGATAGAGAGGACTGACGGACATAAGGCTATGCCACCAATCAAGGCTTCTTAAATGTGCGTGGGTCAGCAGATCACAGCAAGAAAAGCCGCTGAGTATGTGGCAGGCCATATCATATACAGGCAAGGCAGTCTCGTAATAAGACCAGATAATTAGCGAAATATTGACCGATGCCAGAGCAATAAAGAAAACAAAGAGCTCTTGTTTGCCGAAAGTCCTCTTTTCCCTCTGGATGAAAAATTGAGGTATAGCGGTAAGTATGGAATTTGACATATAGAGATAATTTTAGCATTATTGTTCTCCATATTAACTGCAAATAATAGAGCCTTTGAGAGGACAAGCAGCCTTGAAAATAAGTTAAGGTCAGTGTTTTACAACTATGAATATTATGTAATTGTTTAGAGATAACCTAGAATCAGGCATGCGAGGGATCCTTTAGACCAACAATCTTGTAAATTTTTCATGCATATGACAGCATAAGTAGACACATAAGGGTATTGGTTGAGCATATGTCAGAGCCTCTAATTTCTGTATTTTTACCAACCCACGCACGTTTTAAAAGAGGACTTTTATCAAAGTCTATAGAAAGTGTATTGGCCCAAAATCACAAAAACTTAGAATTATTGATAGTTGATGATGCCTCTACTGACGGTGCTGCCGATTATATAGAAGAAATTGCTAAACAGGATAAACGGGTTAAATATCTGCGCTTTGATAAGCACGTAGGACTTCCGGCTTGTACGCTAGCATATGCGTACTTACAAGCAAACGGAGAATTTCTTGCTTTTGCTTTTGATGATACAGAGTGGCTACCAAATCATTTAGAAACACTTATTGGATATTTGCAAAAGAATCCACTGGCAGGAATGGCTTATGGTGGTGTAGGTATAGACCTACCCGGGGTCAAGCCTCAGATATTAGGACAGCAAGAATATGATCTAGATAAGCTGCTTCAATTTAACTATATTGGCAATTGTGGCGTAATACTGAAACGCAGTACTATTGAGCAAGTAGGTTGGTATGATCCGCACATACTTGTAAAAAGATGCTGTGACTGGGATCTTTGGTTGCGTATTGGTAAAAGCAAAATTCCGGTAGTTTATTGTCCTGAGATAATCGCTCATGAAAAAGGGGCGCTACTTAATGATTCTATTGGTTCATCTGTAAGTTTATATGATGCATTGACGCGCAAATATCAAACAACTGAGCGTAATAAATTTCTTGCACCAAATTTAATTGTGGAAGGGAAAGCATCCATGTTTGAACCTTGTGAGTGGATGAGTAAGGAAGAAACGAATGCGCTTAGAATATTAGTGTTTGAACATTATTTGCGCACCTCTCAGCTGGCTGAGGCTGTTCAATTATCAAAAAAATGGCACAATGAAACCCCAACTGATTCTGTTTCAGGAGAATCGGATATTGAAATACTGAACAAGTCCTTTAACTTATACTTAGCTGAGACAAGATATTCTTGCAGAGGCACATGTGAGTCAGCATACCGGCTTAGCGACGCATTGAGTGCCTACAATACTGAGAAAGTTTGTAATGATCATTTGAATTATTATTACAGGCAGCTGAGCATTAATCATGATGATCTTATGCGAGAGTATGAGCAGACAGACAATAGTTATCATAAAGTTTTGCGCAGCTTCTCCTGGCGTATAACCAAACCGGTGAGAGAATTCAAAAGGATTTGTCGTGAAAATAGACACGTTTATCAAACAGCTAGATCTTTTCTAAGCACTCTAAGGAGAAGTAAAATTGGCTGAAAAAGATATTCAACTTTTTGTGCCACATTATCGTAGCGAAGAGTGTCTTGACGAGATCAGAGAGTGTCTTGATAGTGGTTGGACTGGCCTTGGCTACAAAACGTTGCTATTTGAAAAAAACTGGTGTGCTTATACCGGATTGCCATATGCTCATTTTATTTCATCGGCTACGGCTGGACTGCATCTGGCACTCAAGCTTCTCAAAGAAAAATATGGCTGGCAAGATGGGGACGAGATAATAACCACACCACTAACTTTTGTTTCCACTAATCATGTTATTTTATATGAAAATTTGCGCCCTGTATTTGCCGATGTGGATCAATATCTTTGTCTTGATCCCCTATCGATTCGTCAAAAAATTTCAAAGAAAACCAAGGCTGTTATTTTTGTAGGGTTAGGGGGAAATGGAGGGCAATTACCTGCTGTAACCGCTATTTGCAGGGAGTATGGAATACCGTTAATTCTAGATGCTGCCCATATGGCAGGGACAAAGCTCTCTGGCATACATGTAGGTAGTGAGGCTGATGTAGCAGTATTTAGTTTTCATTCTGTAAAAAATCTTCCTACTGCTGATGGAGGCATGATTTGTTTTCGGGACCAAAAACTTGACCAGGACGTAAGAGAATGGACATGGCTAGGTATTAACAAAGACACTTATCAACGCACGACTTCAAATACGGTCTATAAATGGCGCTATGACGTAGAGCATGTGGGATTCAAATATCATGGTAATTCAGTTATGGCTGCTCTTGGTATTGTCGCTCTAAGATATCTGGAGTCCGACAATGAATACCGCAGACAAATAGCTTCCTGGTATGATGAATTAATTGATAAAACTATCGGACGGATTGAAATAACGGCAAATTGTGAATCTTCCCGACACCTTTATCAAATTCTTGTTGACGATAGAGATGAGCTTTTATTTGAATTGAACAATATGCGAATTTATCCAGGCGTACATTATAAAGATAATACAGAATATCGAATGTACAATTACGCGAAAAATAGTTGTCCCAATGCAGCACTAGCTAGCGATCGTCTTTTATCTTTGCCAATCCATCTCAAGCTTACTTACGATGATGTGAAAAGAGTTGCTCAGGTGATAAATGAATTTCATAGTAGAGGCAGTTCTAGTAAGCAGCTGTTTAATGCGACTATAAATACAATTGGGGAAAATGCACAACAAGTTAAATCATGAGCCGATAAATGGAAAACGAATCTGTCTTAGATTGTTGGAAGACAGAGATGTTGAGCAAATCCGTCTCTGGCGCAATCAGGATGATATAAGGAAGTGGTTCAAAGACAGTCGCTTAATAGAAACGCAGCAACAAAAAGCTTGGTACGAAGGATACAAGAGTCGAGAGACCGATTATCTATATATTGTTGAAATGCGTGATTTAGATAGGCAGTCAGTGGGGCAATTGGGTATCAACAATATAGATTGGCAGGCTGGAAGTGCAGAATATGGCAGACTCTTGGCAGGGGATCAGTTAACGAGAAGAAAAGGAATATTCTACGAAGCTTCATGCTTATTGCTTCAATATTGGAAAGATACTTACGGCATAGTAGATTATCTTCTAGAAGTGAAAACCGACAATGTAAGGGCGATCAGTTTATACAATCAGCTTGGTTTTAAAAGGGACAGCGAAAAAGATGGATTTTATTCTATGCATCTCAGTCTGAAGTAGAGTGGTACGTTTGGGATCATGATATTTAGCTCTCTTATTTTTGTGTTTTTGTTCTTGCCTCTTGTTCTGGCAGGTTATTTTGTAATTAAAAATCGCGTTTATCGCAATATCCTTTTGGTTATTGCTAGTCTTTTCTTTTACACATGGGGAGAATCGTCTCTTCTCTGGGTTTTATTAGTTTCAATAATGGTCAACTATATCTGTGCATTAGTAATTGAGGCAAAACAGGGGACAATTTGGGCCAAAGTCATCTTCGGGCTTGGAGTACTCATAAATTTATCATTTTTAGCTTTTTTCAAGTACGGCGCATTCATTACTAAGAACTTTAACTTTGCTTTGTATTTTGTTCATATTGCACCCGTAGCTGTGCCAAAAATTAGTCTACCGGTTGGAATTTCGTTTTTCACTTTTCACTGTCTCTCTTATATAACTGATGTTTTTAGACAAACAGTTCGCGCTCAAAAAAACTTACTAAAGATGGCGCTATACATATCGCTATTCCCGCAATTAATTGCCGGTCCTATTGTTCGTTATCATGAAATCTATAAACAATTAGATCAACGTGATAGTAAGCTGTCGCAATTTGCTGAAGGAGTGCGTCGTTTTGTGATTGGCTTAGGAAAAAAAATGCTTGTCGCTAATACTGTGGCTGTCGTTGCTGATCAAATATTCTCGGCTCCCGTGAACCAACTAAGTAGCATAACGTGTTGGTTGGGGGCACTTGCATATACCTTGCAAATTTATTATGACTTTTCGGGTTATTCGGATATGGCTATTGGTTTGGGTTTGATGTTGGGTTTTAGATTTCCAGAAAACTTCAATTTTCCCTATATCGCACAATCAATCAGGGAATTCTGGCGTCGCTGGCATATGTCTTTATCTAATTGGTTCCGAGATTATCTTTACATACCACTCGGCGGCAATCGTATGGGTGCTGCAAGAACTTGCTTCAATCTTTTGCTCGTTTTTCTTCTTTGTGGTCTCTGGCATGGAGCTAGCTGGACATTTTTGATCTGGGGTATCTATCACGGCATCTTTTTAGGGCTAGAACGCCTAGGTTTAGAACGATTGATAAATAAGCTTTGGCAACCACTCAGACACCTTTATGTGATGTTAGTAGTAATTGTTGGCTGGGTATTCTTTCGTGCTAATAATCTCTCGCACGCCTGTGGCTTTCTTCACAGTATGTTTTTTGGTGCAAATAATTCTATGGCGGCAAAAGAATATCATCCCAGTCTTTACCTGACCAACCAGATTGTAGTGTGTCTAGTGTTTGGAATTATAAGTGCTGCGCCATTCTTTAAACGTTTGATTTGGCAACCATCTCGGGGCAACTTCAGTTCATGGTCCGTATTCCTTAATCGACAAGTTCTACCTGTAACAAGAACAGCCTGTGTTCTATTTGTATTATTTCTGTCTATATGTAGTTTATGCTCGGATACATACAGTCCTTTTATTTATTTCCGTTTTTAAGTAATGCAACAGATTTCTACAAACAAAAAAAGTCAGGACACGGAGCCAGCGTTTGAAATGGACTCTCGGTTTAAAAATGGATTTCCGGAGAACATAGCTATAGTTGTATTCTTTCTTTTAGCAGTGTTTTCTCTTGCTATTGGCACGTGGGTCGTTAAACCATCAGAATATGTAAAACTGGAGTTTAGAAAACGAGCTGAACTTCCGCATCTGAGTTTACGAAAAAAAGAGTGGCGAAAAATTCCGACGGCATTTGAGTCTTATTTCAACGATAGATTTGTATTTCGAGCAGAATTGCTTACCTGCCGCAGCTTGCTTTCCTATTTTTTGCTACACGAAACAGGTTCAACAAGTGTAGTTGCTGGACATGAAGGCTGGTTCTATCTAAATGGACAAAAAAATTTGGAATCCTTTCGCAATCTGCAGCCATATACCGAAAGGGAGCTTGAACATCTAGTCGCTGGGCTGGAGAGACAGCGAGTTTGGCTTGCTCAACATAAGATACGCTATTTATTTTTCATAGTCCCGGGTAAACCAACCATCTATCCAGAATATCTTCCCGTTCGTTTGAATAAGATAAATAAAGAGTCTCGGCTAGACCAGTTATTGGGCTATCTAAAAAAATATTCTAAAATTGATGTCGTTGACTTACGTACGACGCTTCGTGAATATAAGACCCAGAATATTCTTTATTATAAAACTGATGCTCACTGGAATGAGTTTGGGGCATTCCTGGCTTACAAACAGATTGGTGCTTATCTTTTACAGTGGTTTCCCTCTATACATCTTTGGGAATTGTCCGATTTTGAGCAGGTCACAAAAAAATTCAATCAAGGTGGTCTGACTACTATGATCGGATTAAATAAGATACTTTTCGAGTCTGCGCCCTATTTGATACCTCAGCATAAACGTCAGTCTGTTGTGAGCAAACAACCGCAGCCTATTGGTGATGTTCATAACCAAAGTATTGTTATTCAGGCGTACGCAACCGAGGTCAATAATCCTACCTTGCCTAGAGCAGTCATGTTGAGAGATTCAATGACAACTGCCCTGCAGCCGTTTTTATCGGAACATTTTCGGCGTATACTTTATTTATGGCAGCCAGATTTTCCTGCCGATAAAATTCTAAAAGAAAATCCTGATATAGTCATTCAAGAAGTGGTGGAACGTGAATTGATGTGCGACCTGCCGCAAACACTTGAAGAAGCAGACGTTAATAGAGCTGCCGTGAATAAATGAGCTTAAATGAAATGAACGGCTAAGCTGAAACTCATGATCAGAGTCTATTTGGCTATCATGACGGAAGGAGTTATTACTACTTCTTTTAATTGCTGACAAACATATTGAACTTGCTCTTTCGTCAGACTTAGAGCAGAGGGTAAATTTATGCCGTAATTGCCGAGGCGCTTACTAACGACATTCTTAACTTGTGCTACTTTTGTAGACGATAAATGGCTGTAGGCTGGCAAGCTGCTTAAAGGATAGAAAAATGGCCTGCAATCGACATGGCGTTTTTTCAACTCAGACATCACATGTTCTTTGCTAAGTCCTAAACTTTCTTTGACAACAATAGTTATCATCCAATAAGTGTTGCGTGTTTCTGAGGCTTGGAAATTAATTTCAAATTCTGGGCAGGCAAGCAATTCTTGTTTATACCAATTGAAGATCTCTATTTTTTTATCAATTAAATCATCAATACGCTCTAATTGAGCTAATCCTAAAGCAGCCTGCATGCTGGACATTTTGTATTTGTAGGCAACTTCAGTATTCCAAAACAAGCTATCACCGGGTTGGCGACCATGATCACGCAAGAAAAGTACGCGGCGATAAATTGCTTCGTCGTTTGTCACAAGCATGCCACCTTCACCAGTTGTAAGAGTTTTTGAACCGTGGAAGCTAAATACACCGGTATTGCCAAAGCTGCCTGCTTTTTTATTTTTATAAAGAGAACCAATTGCTTCAGCTGCATCTTCTATAATGATAATATTATGTTTTTTTGCTACTGCAATGATGGCATCCATGTCTGGCATATTGCCATATAGGTCAACTGGAATGATAGCTTTGGTTTTTTTTGTGATATTTTGTTCGAAAGATTTGGCGTCAATACACCAAGTTTTAGGATCAACATCTGCAAAAACTGGAGTGGCGCCTACGTAGCTAATAGGTGCAGCAGAAGCAATCCAGGTTGCATCAGGAACAATAACTTCATCGCCTTGCCCTACATTAAAGGCAAGTAAAGATAGATGTATAGCCGAAGTGCAAGAAGGTAGAGCAATTGCAAATTTTGTCCCTAAATATTCTGCAAAAGCACGTTCAAAGCGTTCATGAAAGATATTAGCGCTAGCATACCAAGCATTGCTTACAGCTTCGGTTACATAATCTATTTCTTTTTGTGTAATCCAGGGACCCGCTACAGGTATGTTTTTCATAGGATAGCCTCAACTTATCAACTATTGCGAGTAAAGCTAGTGTTTTGTGAATTCTGTTCAGCGTTAAAGTCAGGATAACTTGTATCGCGAGCAGAAATGACCATTGGCAAAAACGGCCAGCTTATACTAAAGCTGGGATCATTCCATCTTACACCTTGAGCTGATTGAACTGCATAGGAAGTTGATATTTGGTAAAGCATCTCTGTGTGGTCTACAAGAGTAATGAAGCCATGAGCGAGTCCTTCTGGTACGTAAAGCATACGATGATTTTCAGAGCTTAATTCACAGCCATACCATTTTTTGTAAGTTGGGGAGCTGTTGCGCAGGTCCAAAACCACGTCGTAGACCGCACCTTGTGTACAGCGAATAATTTTAGTTTCAGCGTGCGGGGGTAGTTGATAATGCATGCCTCGCAGAGTGCCTCTTAAGTTATTATAAGAAATGCTAAATTGAGATAAATCTGTCGAAAGTCCAGCCTGTTTGAATTCTTCTTTACACCATAGGCGAGCAAACATACCGCGTTCATCCGTTATGGGCTCTATGTCTATTAAAAAGACGCCTGGAATATTTGTTTGTAAGAATTTCATCTATATCTATGAGTATTGGGTTTAAGGACTGAGTAAGTATTTTTTGAAGGTTATGCCTATTTCATGCGCTGTTCCTTAATCGTATCTAAAATAGTAATTAGTCTATCAAGATTAGGCGATAAAAATCCTGAAATTGTAGACAAAAGTTCTAGCTCGGGACAATAAATTTTTATGGATTCAAAAGCAAAAGTTTCAATATTATTACCAGTCTATAATCGTGAAGATTATCTGATTCAAGCTATAAAAAGTGTTATTAGTCAAACTTATCAGAATTGGGAGTTACTGATTTCCGATAACTGTTCTACTGATAATACAGCCAGGGTGGGTAGTAAATATGCGACAGAAGATAAACGTATTAGATATTGGCGCAATGAGAAAAATATAGGTTCGGGTCTTAATTACAATAAATGCATTGCTGAAGCAACTGGTGAATATATAGAACTTTTTGGAGCAGATGATATTTTTGAACCAGATTGTTTAGAAAAATTTGTCCATGCTTTCAATGACAATTCAAGCGTGGTACTGGTTACTAGTGCTAGAACACATATTGATGAAAATGGAAAATTGATAAGAGAAGATAGACCCTATAATGGTTCACAACTTATTCCTTCTCACGAAGCTATTGCTAGCAATATGCGCACTCTAACTAATTGGATTGGATCTCCAGTTATGTTTAGAGCAAAATATAAAGGCAGTGGTTTTGATTTACATTTAGGTATTTATTGTGATCTCGATTATTGGGCACAAATTCTCGGCAAAGGTGATTTGTTTTATATCGACGAGATTCTCTTTAATTACAGGGTGCATCCTGTTTCAGAAACCACGGCCCGACTCAATAATCTTGAATTTATTCCTACATTATTAAGAACGGCTGAACGACATAAGCAATATATCGTGAATCCCGATGATCCGGATACTGAGCCCTATAAAATAGTTATGGAAAAATTGGTCAATATAGTTGACTATGCAACTAATTTTTTGCAGCTCAATTATGATTCTTTTCTTGGTGCTTTATCAGAACAGAAAGCAAGTAAGAGTGTTATTGATAATGCCAGCGATCAAGTTGAAGAAATTGCGGAATTAAAGAATGATTTGGGCGATTTTAAAAGAATTAGTTATTTAGCTTTGCTTCATGCTCTTGAGCTTAGAAAAGAGCGAGACTGGTTCTCAGCTGAATATAATGATTTACTTCAACAGAATGCTAATGGACATTCTGCAAAAACAGACATTGCTCAATCTGGAGTTCTAAGCAAAGATAGTTTTAGCCGTCATACTAGGCTGATAGACGAGATACAAATTGAGAAAAAAGCTTTAGAAGAAAGGATTGATGAACTATCGCATAAATTGGAATCTGTGCTTACCAGTCAATCATGGAAGATCACAGCACCTTTGCGCATGATGAAGAAAAATCTGCATTGACAATATACTTGCTTAGCGTGACAAAGTTTTTAAAAGCGACGGATGAGATGATTTAGATAGCCCAATTTTGTCTGAGTTAGATGATTGATTACCATTCCAAAGCTTCCACGGAGCAGTCCCCGTTGTCCATAGACTATTTAAATAATTGTGGTCTCTTAGGGTGTCCATGGCATGCCAAAAACCTTGGTGTTTAAAGGCGTGTAGTTCTTCTTTTGCTGCAGCAGAATGAAGTCCTTCAATTTCCAATGAAGATTGATCGTTAGTCGTATATTTTTCTATAAATTCTGGTTCTATAACCATAAAGCCAGCATTAACCCAACCGCCATCGCCTTTAGGTTTTTCAACAAATTCTTCTACCTGTCCGTCTTCACTTAGAGCCACAGAGCCGTAGCGCCCAGGCGGTTGAGCGACACTAAGAGTGATCATTGATTTTTTTTTGTCATGAAAGCTTAAAAGTTCAGGGATATTGATATCTGCCAGTCCATCCCCATAAGTTAAGCAGAAGCGCTCTTTATTTAAATAACTAGCTACACGTCTGAGCCGGCCACCAGTATTGGTATTCTCCCCAGTATCGATGAGAGTGACTCGCCATGGCTCTGATACATTTTCATGGATTTCAGTACTTTGTTTTGTCATGTCAAACGTGACATCAGAAGTGTGCAAAAAATAGTTAGAAAAATACTCCTTGACTACATAGCCTCTATAGCCACAGCAAATAACGAAATCATTAATGCCCCAATGAGAGTAAATCTTCATAATGTGCCATAAAATTGGCTTGCCACCAATTTCAATCATTGGTTTAGGTTTCAAATGAGTCTCTTCACTGATGCGTGAACCAAGTCCACCTGCTAATATGACTGCTTTGATATTCATTGTTCTCCTAAATTCAGGCAGGGGTATAAATGATAATTTTGCTAAGCAAAATACTGCATCTTCTGCAGATTTTAGCGTAAGATGCAGATTTTAGTGCAGGTAGAAAAGATACTGATTGATTTTTGTTGGTCTGTTGATTAGGCGCCATTAATATTCAAAGTTATCAGCGGGTTAAAGGTAATGCAAAATTCATTTTGGCAGGGGAAAAAAGTATTAGTAACAGGTGCGACTGGTTTAGTAGGGAGCTGGCTTACTAAGGAACTTTTAGCAAATGGCGCTAAAGTTACGGCTTTAACCCGTGACTTAAGTCCCCACTCAGAGTTTGTTTTGACTGGACTCTATAAACAAACACATATTGTTCGTGGCGGTCTTGAATCTTATGAGACAGTGGAAAGAGCAATTAGTCAGAGTGAAAGCAGTATTATTATTCATTTGGCTGCTCAAGCAATTGTTTCAATGGCTAAACGCTCGCCGTTACTCACTTTTGAATCAAATATCCGCGGAACTTACCACGTATTAGAAGCAGCGCGGATACATGCAGATTGTGTCAAAGCGGTAGTTTTTGCTTCTAGTGATAAAGCCTACGGCTCAGCGCCTACCTTACCCTATCGTGAAGATATGCCACTTTCTGGTGAACAGCCTTATGAAGTATCAAAAAGTTGTGCGGACCTTATTTGCCAAAGTTATTTTAAAAGTTATTGCTTACCTGTAGCGGTTGCACGTTGTGGGAATATTTATGGCGGAGGAGATTTAAACTTTAGCCGTATTATCCCTGGCACGATTAGATCATTATTATTAGGGCAACGACCGGCTATACGCAGTGATGGCACATTTATTAGAGATTATATTTATGTTAAAGACGCCGTAAAAGCTTATTTAGCTCTTGCTGAGTCCGTGTATCTTGGGCGCTGTGCTGGTGAGGCTTTTAATTTTAGTCCCGAGCAGCCAGTAAGTGTAGTGGAGCTTGTTTCTCTTATTCAAGAAACAATGTCTAATAAGCATTTGAAGCCAATTATTGAAAATGTTGCTGCTGGCGAAATACACTCTCAATATTTAGATTCCGGGAAAGCTCACAAGCAATTAAAATGGCAGTCAGCATTTTCGTTAGAAGAAGGGCTGAAAGAAACTGTCGCCTGGTATGAAGAATTTTTGAACTATACTGGCGAAACAGCCAAAGCGGCAGTACTGAGGTGAAAATAATATAGCTATGGAAAAAATCAAAAATTGTCGCGGTTGTAAAAGTGAAGATCTGTCGTTAATTCTGGATCTGGGCTTAACGCCTCTAGCTAATTCTTTACTGACTAAAGAACAATTGGGCGAAACAGAATTTGTGGCTCCATTGGAAGTTCTCTTATGTCAATCTTGTGCTCTAGCTCAAATTAGTTGCACGATTCCGCCAGAGCAATTATTTAGAAATTATGCTTATTTTTCTTCGTTCTCAGAGACAATGCTCAGGCATGCTAGAGAATTGTGTTTGCGTCTCAATGCTGAACGTCATTTGAAAAAAGATAGCTTTGTCCTGGAAATAGCTAGTGGAGACGGTTATCTTTTAAAAAATTACAATGAATTGCAAATACCAGCTCTTGGAGTCGAGCCCGCTCGTAATGTTGCTGAAGTAGCTAGAAAGCGGGGAGTAGAAACTATCAGTGAGTTTTTTAATAGTGAGCTGGCAAAAAAGATCGTGGCTGAGAAGGGTAAGGCGGATATTGTGCATGCTCATAATGTAATGGCCCATGTACCAGATATAAACAGCATGCTGCAAGGACTGGGTACTGTTTTAAAAGATAATGGTATAGCGGTAATTGAAGTTCCGTATGCTGTAAAAATGATAGACCGATTAGAATTTGACACTATTTATCATGAGCATGTATTTTATTTTTCGGTCACGGCGCTGAATAATTTGTTCAGGCAAAATTCGCTTGCCCTAACAGATATTGAGCAAGTGGAAATACATGGTGGTTCTTTAAGACTATTTGTCGCCAAAAGTGGCAAGCCTTCAGCAAATGTTTTAGCCATGCTTCAAGAAGAAAAAGACAGGGGCTTTAATGGGGCAGCGGCGTATAATACTTTTGCCAAGCAAGTTAATAATTTGAGATTGGAATTAATAAGTTTGATCAAAAAACTTAAAGGTGATAATAAAAAATTAGCAGTTTATGGAGCCTCAGCAAAGGGCAGTACACTTTTGAATTTTTGTCAGCTAGGATGCGAATTTTTTGATTTTGCTGTTGATCGCAGTACGGCTAAGCAAGGTTACTATATGCCTGGTGTGAAATTGCCTATATATGATCCTGAGGAACTCATTAAACAAAAGCCGGATTATGTTTTGTTGCTTACCTGGAATTTTGCTCAAGAAATACTGAAGCAGCAGGAAGGCTATATGAGATCAGGCGGCCAGTTTATAGTGCCTGTGCCCCATCCTCAAATTTTAAATTCTTGCGCTGAACAAAGTTCAGTTTATGCATAGTAAAGCGGAGATTTTCCTTGATTAAAACTATTGCTTCCACCTTCAATACCCTGCGCTCAGTTTCAGCAAATGTTGCTCTTGAACTGACTAACAGTAAAGATGTGTTGGACAATATCAAGATAATTAGAGATTCTGGGATTTTTGATTTAGCATTTTATCAAACACAAGTGCGTGAACCATGCTCCAGCTTATCTGCCGCTATAACTCATTATTTAGGGCGCGGTGTTTCTCAAAACTTAGATCTACACCCTTTATTTGATAGCGCGTTTTATAAGGATACAAATAGAGATATTGATTTTAGTTTGCATAATCCTCTTATACATTTTATTACTGTTGGTGGCCGAGAAGGAAGAAATCCCCATCCTTTATTTGATGTGCAATTCTATATTAATGAATACGCTGATGTGCGCAGATCAACAGTGAATCCACTTGCTCATTACATTAATTTTGGTGCGGCGGAAAGACGCACTCCGTCGACAATTTTTGATCCAAAAAAATATAGAAAAAAAGCACAGGATGCAGATTTGAGAGAAAATTTAGCAAAGTATCGTAGTAATAACAGACCGATTAAATTTTTACGGGGGGTTGGGGTAGCGAAAATTCAAAGAAATTCGGCTTTGTCTGCTCAACTTGGGCCGATTATAAGTGCGGAAAAAAACGTGAGTTTTTTACGTCGCTTTAAATCAAAATTTTTGGCTTCTGATTCTAAAGCAAGCCAACTATCCAAATATAAGGCATTAATGAAACGCCGGGATAATCTGCTTACTTATTTTTTGTCGGAAGGGGTTAGGAAAAGAATTTTCCCGTTTCCTAGTTTTGAATTGCTCTATGAATTAAAGCCCAGAGAACAAAGTAATTTATCTCGCCATGCGAGCAACAATAAAACCCAAATTCGATCAAAAAAAGTTTGGCGAGTCATTCCACGTGAACTTAACGATTACCAGTCGTTGCCAGATAAATTTATTCGTTTTGCTAAGCACGGAGCCAAAGCCAATTTATCTCAAGAGAAGTATGAATTGTTCAAAGATTTGGTGCAATCTCTAACCATCAAAAAGAATACCAACAGTTTTATGGAAAGCGAAAATACCATAATTCTGGTATCACATCAGGCGAATTTAAGTGGTGCCCCTCTTTTGCTATTGCAAATTGCGCGGGCACTGACAGCCAGGGGCTGGGAATGCTTGCTATTCCTGGAAAGACTTGGTGAGATAGAAGAAGAGTTTAGTGAAGTAGCTCATATTATCAATTTCCACGAAGCTCAGGGCCGGGAAAAGAAGTGTGGACAATATCTGTCTTTGCTTTTTAGTGATATGCGCTTTAAAAAACCAAAAATCTCTTTACTAAATAGTCTTGAAACTGGCGCTTATGCAAAAGCTATGCAAGAAAATGGAATCAAAATCATTAGTCTTGTTCATGAATTAGTGGATACTTATTCATCCAGTTTTATTGAAGATGTATTTAAGCGCAGTCAGCGTGTAATCTTCCCGGCTAAATTTGTACGAGACTTTGCCGAAAAAGAAGTACCAAACAGCCTTGAAGAATCACGTCTAGCAATAATCCCTAATGCTCTTTTAGAGCCAGAATTTGGTGAATATGATCAAAATGAAGCCCGTAAGAGTTTAAGGGAGGAGATCAAAGCTGTGCAAAATTCATTGATTGTTCTTGGTTGTGGATCGCCAGAAATGCGAAAAGGTATGGATCTATTTGTGGTTGCTGCCAGTCTCATTTTTTCAAAGTTGAAGCAAGACCCTGAAAAGTTTTCTGGAAGACCAATTCATTTTGTTTGGGTGGGGGCAGATAGAATTGATCCTTTTTCACCGCATTATTATATTGATTGGGATATTAGAAGAGGAGGTTTGGGGGCGAATATTCACCTTTTACCATCGAGAAAAGATCTTCGTGCCGTTTTTCATGGGGCTGATGTTTTTGCTTTGCCTTCGCGTAAAGATCCTTTTCCCTGTGTAGTACATAATGCTATGGCTGCTAAGTTACCTGTCGTTGGGTTTGAAAATGCAGGCGGTGTACCAGAAATGGTCGCTAATGGAGGAGCAAAAATAGTGCCTTATGGAGACATTCCTGCTTTTGCGCAAGCAATTGAAGACTATTTGTTGAATGATGAGCAACGATTCTTAGAAGGACAACTGAACGCTAAACTGGTTAATGAAAAGTTTAATTTCGACGATTATATGCTACAAATTCAGAAGCAGATAGATCTACTGATCAGCTCTTCAGCATAATCTATTTGGCTTTAACCCGTTTATCTTCAGGCACATTCCAGTCGAGTTGTCTGGCTTGTTCCACGAATTCTTGACGCGAAGATATTCTTAACCAGCGTCGTTTGTTCGGGGCATAAAGAAGCATTTGCTTAAAGGGAAATGTACCTAAAACTATATCGCCATATCTGTCAATTAATGCGTCTGGTGTCATGAAGAGACGTTCAGTAACAACTGTGGCATTAATTTTTTTGTTATTCAAAGTGGTACGAGCAAGACCACGGAAATCCCAGACACCATCTACGACGGGTACCCATTTGCTGGTGTAGCGAATGATACCGCCTATGATGATAGAGTCTCCTGAATGAATTTCACTAGCACGAGTTTTTAAAAAACCAATTAATTCTTTTTGAGCATTCCAAGACACAACCCAGGGTTTGGCGAATTGCCAATCAATGACTATCAAAGTAGCAGTTAAAGCTGAAACTACAATAGCGAATATAGTTTGTTTTGCTTTTGCAGGAAGAAGATAATCGCGTAAGAGAGCTAAAAAACCAGTGACTATAAGGCATGCCCCCAGGGAGCCGCCCTCATTCACGCGATTTAGCCAGGCGTCAATAACTGGTTTGTGTTCAGGGCTAAAGCCATAAATAGTGTAGGAAAGAACAAGAGCTGCTGTTCCAAACAGAATAAGTGAAAATATTTGCCCCTTCCTGGCTAGAGGTGGAAATTTTACTAAACTGACAAAAGTAGAACAGGCAGCAATAAATAAACAGGCAAGAGAAAATGCTGATAGACCTTCTTTCAGTGCGTCTATAAGCATATAAGTACAGAATTTAAGTGAATGAAGCGATAAATTAACAGTTATTCCGGCCCAGATAACATTCAAAAAGTTTGATAAGTCATAAACCATCGCATAACGATAGCCAAGGTCTATGTTGAACAAAAAGCGACGATATATAACCATGCTTAAAGCCACTAAAACAGTGGGAATCTGGAAGACCACAAAAGTCTTTAAAGTGTTAGAAGAAAGAGGAAAAGTCTTTTGTTTTAAAACATAAAGTAATGGATAGAGTAAAACGAAAGGCAAACATAATTCATAATTGTAGATGCTTAAAAAATAAGCAAACCCCGACCAGACAATATAACCGTAGCGATTTTCATCTATTCCTTTTAGGTACAACCATAAACTGGCTGTAAACAAACTCATACTGACGGTTAAAGAAGAAGCAACTATTTCATAGTGAGTAACATCATGCGTAGGATAAAGTAAAAAAAGTACGGCAGCAGTAAGGGCAATTGAGCGATCACCAATAAACCGGCATACGGCTAAAAATAAAAACCAGGCGCCGAGGAATTCCCAGGCATAGCAGACAATGTGGTACCAGAGTGGATTTTCCCCAACGAAATAAAATAAAGGTCCAAAGTGTAATGCTTCTAATGGACGAATTAAAATCCTTGGATTCCAAAAGCACTCGACTATAAGCTTGTCTAAGGAATGTGGGATGAAATGCAATTGACTGAGAGTAATCCATTCGTCCTGATAGATGCCGACATGTTTAGCATTTATGCCGAAGGTGATAATTTCGACAAGCAATAAGCAAATGAAAGGAAAGAGTAGATCTAGTATAAGAGCATTCTTTTGGGAGGTATTTATTGCTTTGCTTTCGCTATTGTGAATGCTGACTATGTTCATAATCTTTAACTTTTAAATTCGATCATATTTTCTTCTTGTCGCTAAGAATGTTTTCTTTTTGTATTTGACTAAAATAGTGAGCAAGATCCTCACATATTAAAGCTGTTCTGACCCCTCTTCCGACAATATTAAGGTGATATGGTGGCTGATAAAATAAGGCAGCATCAAAGGCATATCGGGTCGGCTTAGCGAGAATCGGTACTGTCAAGGATTGGTTTGGCCAAGAGGCAATGCTGAGTGCTGAACAACGACTGAAAATAAGATCTTGGCTCGGTACTGGTGGTGGTATTAAAACAACGTGTGCACCCTTCTTCTTAGCAAAGCCGTGAAAATCGTTGATTAATTCCGCGGCTTCTCTATCCATGCTTTTTATCAATCCCCAGCTTGGATTGAAGGGTAAATTTGGTTCAGTAAAATGACCAAAATAGTCCCCGTGGTTATTGAAATAAAACCTGATGATTTTACCAGTTTGATTACTGATTTCCCAGTTTTCAATTAACGAGGAATCATAATACCCTTTTTGCCACATGCTTTTAAAAATGTTGTAACAGGCATCGCATTTAGCTGCAGGAATTGTGCGGACTAGATCCAGGAGTTTTAAAAAACTTTGTGGTGAGCTTGTATAAGCTTTTAGAAAGAAAAAGGCAGAAGGCGGATATACTTCAAGAGTGTGAATGAGATCCGCGCTACCATCGACAGTGTTTTGCAGTATTCCGTATTCAGGCACAATTACAATTGTGTCGCCAGAATTAATATTATCTTTCACTTCTTCTAGAAGGTATCGGAGCCCAAAAGAAGCACATAGCCCCATATTTACGACAGGCGTGTGGAATTTGTGTTCGATTAAATTGCTATCTAAACCAAAAGCTAAATTGGAACCGCCTACAAACACTATCTTGGGAGACCGAGTGTTCTGTAAACGAGAATGCTTGTCCTTCAGAGCACCAAAGTAACCTAATTTGCCGCTATGCGGTGGAATCAAAAGTGTGATCGCTAGAAAGATAAGGAAAAATATACAGGCCCTAACAAATGCTGAACGCACTTTGACGGGAGAGCGTTCTGTAGTTAAAGGCGATATTCTAATCGGTGTAATAGTTGCTAGCGGCATCTGATTATTTTATTATTGTATTCAATTTAGAAAAATAAAAAAGTTAACACTATTACTTTCTTGAAGCAAATTACTTATCGGAAATGCCAAAATATGAAGGCAGCAATCAATTTGTTCGAAAAGTTATTATTTGATTATGACCGAACAATCAAGCACCAAATATGATGCCTTTTTACTTGTATCATTCGGTGGTCCGGAAGGTATGGATGATGTAATCCCTTTCCTGGAGAACGTTTTACGTGGTAAAAATGTGCCACGGGAGCGTATGCTGGCAGTTTCTAAGCACTATCAATTATTTAATGGCATCAGTCCCATTAATGAACAAAATCGTAAGTTGATAGCGGCTCTTAAGCCGATTATAGAAGAAGATGGAGCTAAATTACCCATTTATTGGGGTAATCGTAATTGGCATCCGCTCTTGACAGATACAGTTAAGCAAATGGCGGCTGATGGTATTAAAAGAGCGGTTGCTTTTGCTACAGCTGGCTATAGTTCTTATTCAAGCTGCAGACAGTATATTGAAAATATTGAAAACGCGCGGGCCTTGGTGGGAGCGACAGCTCCTCAAATAGATAAAATTGGTCCTTTCTATAATCATTCTGGCTTTATTGCTGCTAATGCAGACGAATTGCTTATAGCGGCTCACGGCATACCTTCTGAGCGGCGAAAAGGGGCCAAAATTATTTTCACTGCGCACAGTATTCCTTTATCGATGGCCGATAAATGTCTATACGCAACACAATTGCTTCAAGTATGTCATTTAATAATGGCTTCAGCTCAGTTATCTAATCCCTGGCAAATGGCTTATCAAAGCCGCAGCGGTCCGTCCAGCCAACCCTGGCTTGAACCCGACATAAATCATGCTATTGAAGAAGCAGCCAAGAATGGCATTAAAGACATAATTATTGCTCCTATAGGCTTTGTTTCGGATCATATGGAAGTACTTTATGACTTGGATACTCAGGCTAAACAATTATGCCAAGAGCTTTCAATTGGCTATAACAGAGCAAAAACAGCCGGAAGTCATCCTAAATTTATTTCTATGATTAAAGAGTTGGTAGACGAAAAAATCCAGGAGAGCCAGGCGGTAGATAGCAAACTTTGTTCTGATCTGAGCGAAAAACTTTGCTTCAGCAATTGCTGTCCGATAGGTTGACAAGTACATGTTTCAATTTATATTGCGAATCGTATTAGACTGCCGTAAGCAACAAGATTGTCTGGCAGTCGTCAAGTATAATCAATTTTTATTCGCCTGCTAAAGTTTAGGCTGACAAGAGTGTAAATCGTTTCCCTGATGCTACAAAAAGAAATAAATACCGATTCTAAAGAACTTGCCATTTTGGCTGACCAGGAAGCTCTGTCCCCTGTAAATCCTCATTTGCTTGTTCCTGAGCATAACGAGATTACAAATGACACGATAGATATTACGGCGCAGCCAAGCAAAGAATCATTTTTTGTTTACACCTGGCGCACAGTGGGCGAACTAAGATTTGTCAAATTTGCTTTAGGGAGCTTTGTTATCAATAATTTGAGGCGTCGCTATCAACGCTCAGTACTTGGTTTTGCCTGGAGCCTCCTTAATCCACTTTTGATGATGGCAGTCCTTACCGCTGTCTTTTCTATTATTTTTCAACGTGATCCTAAGACTTTTGGGGTTTTTGTTTTTACAGGTCTTTTGCCCTGGACATTTATTTCAGAAAGTATTGCTGGCGGTTGTTCGGCTATTACGTCGGCGGAAGGCTTTATGAAAAAAGTGTATATTCCAAAAATATTTTTTCCGTTGGTTACTGTCGCTACTGAACTGATTAATTTTGGTCTCAGTTTAATAAGTATGATGGCTCTTGCTGCTTTACTCGGTCTGCAATTGCATTGGACAATATTGTTATTACCAATAGCAATGGGCATTACTTTTCTTTTCACTTTTGGTATTTCTTTAGCAATGGCTGTAAGCACTGTTTATTTCCGGGATATTGCTCACTTAACGCGTGTAGTACTATCTTGCTTCTTCTACTTAATTCCCATTGTTTATCCGTTATCTGCAGTGCCCAGTAAATACAAAATATTCTTTGAAAATAATCCATTTACTTTCTTTATTAATCTTTTTCGGGACATTCTTTACTATGGCACTGTTCCGACTTTGAAAGAGTGGCTAATTCCGCTTGGACTGGCAGTGATTGCTTTAATTGTGGGCTTTTCAATTTTAAGGCGCAATGAGCGAGACATTATTTTCAGACTTTAATAGGAAACATAGGACAAGATAGCGATGGCAGCCCAAATAGTTATTAAAAATGCTTCGTTGAAGTTTCGCATTTACCGAAACCCTTCACCGGGTTTAAAGGAGTCGGTAATAGGGCGATTCTCCAAAAATAAGCATGGTCAGTCGGTTATAGAATTTGATGCTCTCAAAAATATCAACATATCCCTGCAAGGGGGAAATCGCCTGGGTATTCTCGGACTCAATGGTGCTGGCAAATCCACTTTGCTCAAAATGATTGTGGGAATCTATCCGCCATGCGCTGGGACTATTCATGTAGAAGGCAAAATTACCCCAATGATAGAGCTTGGTACCGGGTTTGATTATGAATTGAGTGGACGAGAAAATATATACCTGAATGGCGCTTTGCTTGGACGTTCGTACAAACAAATGAAGCAATTGGAGTCCGAAATTATTGACTTTTCTGAACTGGCTGAAATGATCGATTTACCTATTAAGTACTATTCATCGGGTATGCAAGGGCGACTGGCTTTTTCTATCGGAGCGATAGTTGATCCTGAAATTTTATTGTTAGATGAAATATTCGCTGCTGGCGATGCACATTTTGTGCAAAAAGCGATGAACAGATTGACAGAGCTTTTTAATGCTTCGCAGGTTGTAGTGCTTGTATCACATAATCTTGAGCAAATTAAACGCTTGTGTAATCAGGCTATAGTTTTACACAAAGGATCTGTGGTTGCGCATGGTGAGCCAAAAGAAATGGAAGAATTTTATATGAGGAATATTGTTCATTTAGAACCTGTTCCTGCTTAGATCAAAAACCAAAATTATTGATTATTTGTTTTCTGTGCTAGCAAAAGCTATGAAAGGTAGTTTGATTATTTTCCGTTTCAAAATATCTAAACGTTGCCATTCACGAATTCGTACCGGTACATCACAATTATCAGTTGATATTTTCAAAATCACTTCGTTAGAAGGAAAATTTTTGTAATCCAAAGTATCGGAACCATAATTTAGGTCAAAAGATGTCAGAGCATCAGGAAACACTTTAGTTAGACTTTTACTTGTCCAAGCAATTAAATTACCGTTATTGGTTAAAAGCTCCAGCCTTATAAATCCACTATTTGGAAAAAAGTCTATAGCAAATGAAAGCAGAATTTGATTTATGGCTTTGGTCGGCAATTTTAATTGATAGGTAATCTGTTTAGGTTCGCTAGACAAATCTATACTTTCATTTAATTGATAGAGACTCAAACCAGGATAGCTTTGTATTGAATGGTCATAAAGCGGATAAAGTTCTTTTGGTAGCTCTTTCTTTGTTCGACGATGTGGGCGCAGTAATGCGAGCAACTTAATTAGTTTGCGGTTTTTATGAGTTTGAATTTCTCTGGCTAGTTCTTTGCCTTTTCTAGCGTACAAGTCTAGCTGCATCTTCAATTGATCCAGTTCTTCTTTGTAAGTGTCTAAATTGTCTGGCAAAGACTTATTATTGGATGATAATTTGCTGCCCAAAGTATCCTTGTCCAAAGATAATTGGAAAGTATTATCAGTTGTCATTTTCTGTCCGGTAGTCATTGATATTATGTATTGATAGGAAGATAACACTGATAGAATGTAATTTATTTGCCCACTGCATAGCAAGCTAGAATAAAGTTATCCATTTCTCATGCGACCATATTTATCCATACTGGTTCCTCTACTTGGTGATAGTACATTCCTTGAAAGAGACAGTCATAATCTTTTCAAATCGCTATCCAAAATAGCTAGATTACCCTCTGGAAAAGGAATTGAGATTTTGTTCATTGTTGACGGACAACAATGGTTGTCTTTAGCGCAAGAATGGATTTTAGCCATAAATCAAGATCGCTTAAATTTATATAATGAAAATGCTGCCGCAAATAATGAGGGAAACGGAGGCAAACAGGAAATAGATAGAAGGATGCGACTTATTGAGGTTAAAGAGCGCAGTGACAATCCTGCTTATTTGTTCAATTCAGGAGCTAAAGTGGCTGAGGGCAAATGGCTAACTTTTCTCTGGGCTGGCTGCGAAACTGGTTTTAGGGAAGAATCCTGGGATAGCTTAATTGATATAGCTGAGCGCGAGAATTTGTCTGTTTGTGCAGGTATAAAAAGCAGAACTAGGAGCCAAAGATATTCTTATGAAAGTTGGAAATCAGCTCATCCGGTTGGATCAAAGCTTTTTTATTTCGATTTGCTTACTTTCTTTGATCTGATACCTATGGACAATTGTGTTGTCTCTAAGGAATTGTTGGCAAACAAAATGCCCTTTATTGAAGAGAGAAAATTAACGCCAATGTTTTGGTGGAAATTTACCTTAAATGTGTGGAAAGAAGGTGTTGATATTGTCGAAGCGCCATCCTATTGTGCAAAATGGTCATGGGATGATTTTCCTTATATTCAAGATTTGCCCTCATGTGAAAATGCTCTCTGGCAAGTAACTCAGGAGCTTTACGACTCTTGTTCAACTAAGGTAAAAGAGGTCCTCAAGGATGATTTTAATTTCTATGCGCCAATTCTAGAAAAGTTATCTGGATCACGCGTTTTGTTTGTTGCCCATCAGTTGAATCATATTCAGTTGACCTTCTTGAATTATTTTGAGCTTTTCCAAAAGGAATATCCTATTTATTGGCGTGGCGTAGATGCTAGTTCTTGCAATAGCTCTGATATTCTGGACGCAGACCTAGTTGTATTTTGTCGGACATTTGGACCTCAGACTTTACAGCTTATTAAACTTTGTCGGGCCATGAATATACCTAATCTCTACATGCTTGATGATAACTTTTTCGAACTGGGCAATATGACAAGAACTTATAATGACTCATTTGCTGAAGGCTCTGAGTATTACAATCTTTTTCTGCAAAATCTAGATGCGGCCTCTTTTGTTCTTACCTATTCGTCTCTTTTAGTGGAAAATATTTCTAAAAGCCGTGAAAATATTTTGATCATGCGCACTAATGTAAATTTTGACCACTTTCAATCAGAAATTCCTGACAACGGAAACGGACGGCAAAAAAAATTAGTAGCTTATTTTGGTAGTGAAAAATGGACTCTCGAAGGTTTTGATGGCTTTAGAAAGGCTCTAGAAGCCAGGTCTGATCTTGAAGGAGTGGTAGTAAGTCATAAATTACCTGAACCTTTACGGGGTCTGTCGGCTGACAAATTGACTTATCACAATCGACTATTAGGATACAAAACTTTTGCCAATACTATTTCATCTATCAAACCGGACATTTGTTTAGCCCCTATCGGAGAAACGATTTTCGAAAATGCTAAATGCCCAATAAAATATTTGGAAATTACAGCTTGCGGTGCGGTGGGTGTTTATTCCGATGTTCCTCTTTATAGAGATATTGTTAAAAATGGAGAGAATGGTTTTTTAGCAAAAAACCAAGCGATAGCATGGCGAGACACAATTCTGGAATTAGCTGATATGGATGATTCAAACAGAGTGGCAATGCTAAATAATGCAAAAAAAGAGGTTTTAGATGTTTTTTCTACGCAAGCTAATTTAGGCAATTTTTTGCAAATGATTAAATGTGTAATGGAGAACAAACCCAATGTGGGTGTTCGGAATTTTTTGGATTAAATAAATATGCTTAGAGTTGCGATAATAACTAAATCAGAATTAGATAAAAACGACAAAACAAATTGGTTTGAATTTCTGGTCATGCTTAAGAATGAGTCAATTCAGCCATTACTTGTCCTGCCATTTTTGAATGATCATGCCGATGAACTGACAGCGAAGGGAATCATACCGCTTTGTTTTCCAATTGAAAGAGGTGATTGCTTAGCAGGGAAAAAGCGCTTTGTGCAAGATTTTGCTAGATTTCTTTCGCACATTAAAGTAGACGTGGTTATTAGTATGAATGGTAATTCAATTGAGCAATTGGAAGCCGCCACATTAGCACGAATTCCTGTTCTTATACAAAGCCCGTCCATACCAGAGAAATTCTATGAAGCGATAAAAATTATTCTTTCTTGTCTGAAATTGGGACATGGAAAAGTCTTTGTGCCCACAGAATTGTCTAAGAAGCAGCTTATCAGAAGGCTTGACCATCTTGATTTGATACCTCTGGTTTTGCCCAGTCCGTTTACATCTTGTGGTGAGGACATTACTAAATGTTGGGCAAAGATTTTAACAGCAGAAAAGTATAGCTATATTAATCAAGAAAGAGTCGATGACAATAATGTCCAGCAAAACAGTATCAATAAAATACCAGCGGGCTTGTCTATTAGAGCTGGTTTGCAAAATCCATTATTGGAAAGCAGTGATTTAGATTTGTGTTACCGGATACCGGACTATCCTTATATTTCACCACCACCTTTTAGTCATGAAACAGAACCTTTATTGATTGAATCATCTCCGGTGCAAACTGTTTTGAATCTTGTTAGTGACCATTTATCGCGGCTGAGCTTGATGTTTTTGATTCATCGACGAATCCCTTGTATCTGTGCTATGCGGTTTGCCAGCCTAAAGCTTACTTTGAGATCTACTTTTAATCTGGATTTCCCGTTAAGAGAGATTGAGATTCCTTTTAAGGATATACACAACCTTCAATGGACCGAAATTTCATTTGACCCCCTGGAGCATGTGAATCAAGAAGGCATAATTGCTGAACTTAGCATTCCTGAGCAAGTCCAATATTTGTTAGAAGTAAAAACATTTATAAAAAAGAACGGAGAATCCAGTAAACAACCAGTTCTATATACTGCGAATTAATTACTGTTTTTGTTTTCAGAGTCAATTAGTTTTTTAGTGAATTCAGAATAAATATACGAAGCAAATAAAAAGACGAGTCCAGCAGCGATGAAAGAAATTATTCTTTGAAGAGTTCCTGCTTTTGCAAGATCAACAAAGAGCAGTTTAAGCAATAGCAATGCCAATACCAGTAGACCTGATTTTCTAAAGCCCTTGTCTTTAAAGGCAAATCCGCTTCCAACCAGGGCTAAACCTTCAAGGGCAAGTCCAGATGAAAGCCAAAACGCTGATAACTTATGCAAGAATAAGACTGTCAAAATTATGTTTCCAGCGATCATGGAGGTGGTTTTTGATTGTTTGGCAAAGGGCCAATCTAATAGTTGTGGTGCTGAAATAAGGTATGTGTAAAAGGCATAACAGGCTGTGATGACTGTAATAATAGGTAGCCATTCCCAATTAAAAATTGAGAAAATGAGAACGATTAATGCCCATAAACCTAGGAGAAGCGAAACTGTGCTAAAGAAAGGCTCTTTACTTTTAATACTTACATATGCACACACGATAGGTTGAATGGACCAGAGTGCGACGTTAGTGCTGGGAGTACTAATCTGGGTTGGGACAAGCCAGGCTGACAGGTTAGAAAAGCAAAAGTAGAAAAGTTTATAGAATCGTTTTTCAAAACTTCCTTGATGAATCAGGTATTCTTCTTTACTATATAACCAACAAACGCCGGCAAATACTATTGTTGCTATGACGCCGGTTAATATGGTGCTGAATGAATGAACACCGAAAAGTTTTGACAGTGCATCTTCCTGCGGTAGTGTATACCAATTAACGATATACCAGTCGGAGCGAGTGATCCAAAGTGGGAAAAAGCAAAGGGACAGATAAACGGCAAACCAACGGAATGCTTTTATGTCGTCGCGTAGTCCAATAAAAGCTAATAATCCTAATTCAAGTAAATTCAATATCACCACGGAAGCATTTGAGAATTGCATCCAAATAGCAGTGTTGACAAAGAACAATCCTATTAAAATATTCACGGTTTTTAGTTGATTGATCATGTATCGACCAAGAGAAAAAGCTAACAGAAGATAAAATAATCCTGCTAGAGTAAAAAAGAGATTTTTTTGTTGAATGAAATAATACTGTGACAAAACGCTCAAACAGCTAGCAAAAGCTATGCCATTAATACAAGCTGCAGTGATCAAAGCCTTAGAACTTTTTTCTTTAACCGGGGCAAAGAACATGACAATATTGAAAATTAGCCAAAATCCAAATAAGAAACCCCCGGTTATCGCACCAATATCAGCGCTTGTGGCGGCATTATAGGTATAGGCTTCACTACTAGCGAAGGCATGCCCCATATAAGAAGCCGCGATAAGCCAAACGAATAGTGCATTCCAACCTTGCCTTACAGCGACTATTGATACCAAGAGCGCAATAATAAAAATAGGAACATTGTTAACCAAGGAAGAGCCGCTCAGACCAATAGAGAGATCGGCAAGAGACACTGCTAATAGAGCGATAATTTCTGACTGACAACGAATAGCATGTAACAGTGCGCCTAAACACACAGCTATAAGTAAGCTAAATTCTAATGGATAAAAGTCTATTATTTTTAAATCTGGTATAAAATACATTGCGTAAACAGTGAAATATACCAACGCCCAGCCACCACCGGTAAGACCATGTCCGTACCACATATTTTGTTTGCTTTTCCCTAGCTTCTCTCCGAAAGCAATAAGAATAATGGCAATTGAAAGACTGGTTAGTAGTTTGAGGGTTTCGCCGAAATATTGAAAAGAATAAAGGACAAGAAAGACGACACCTATTACCAAGCTAGCAACACCTAATCTATTTAGCCAGTATTTACCGATGCGTGTTTCCAGGCTGCTTTGTGTGTTGGCTTCTGAATCTTTGGGAGATGTATCTTGAATTGTTGATAGTGTTTCGCTTTGATTGAGATCAACAACAGAACTTTTTTCTAAGAGACTGTCTGGTTTTATAATGTCTGGGGATGATTGCTGCAAAGTTGTTTCTACTTCGCTCAGGCGAATAGCTAGCGCACTAAAATCTTGCTTGATTTGTTTTACTTTACTATCTAGCTCATTGAAATCGTCGTTCTTCATTTTTAGATACTCAATTTATAGTCCTATTGGGCAGTTGAGATAACGGTATACCTGAAATGTTCGCGTCTATTCCTACAATACAATGAAAAAAAGGATAAAAATAGGGGTTAACAAACACTTTGTTGAGTGTTCTTAGCGGCTCAAATGATCCTTAATGAGTTGAATGGTGGCTTGCGAATAGAGATTGAATACGTGTACGGGGATTTTGTGGGCTAATTTTGAAACTTCTTCTTTGCTAGGCAGATCACAAATAATCACTCGGGCATGCTTAATAGCATGGCTAATTTCTTCTTTTTCGCTAACGAGCAAAGTTTTGGCTATGATTGATTCACCCCGCAGTCCGGCGGTAATATTGCCGGCAATCTTAAGCAAAGTGGAACTAACAGATATAAGAAGAACAATACTATTGTCTGGTAAAGACTTAATTACTTCGACGATTTCTTTGCCAGGTTCTACATTGCAAATCATGAATCGGGTGGGATCTATAGGTAAGGCTTGCACAGACAGGAAGTGATAGAGACTGGTTATAAGTAAAGAGTCTTTTAAAATTGAGTTGTTTTGATTGAGTTCTCCAGCAGTATGTACAAGTACTGGTATGGAAAAATACGGCGTAAGCTCAGCTAAAATAACCGGGTCAAAATCTGGATTACGGTCTACTACCACTATTCTTTGAATTGGCCGGCGTTGTGAAAATTGCTTATAGCATTCACCTATTTCAGAAACAGAGTAACCAAGCTTGTTTGCCTCATTGACGAATTGGGTGAATAAAAAATTTAAGTCGGTATACTCGGGATTTTGCCCAAGCCCAATTTTGGGGCTTACACGGACACCACTACCATGGCGAATTTCCAGCATACCGATTTCAGATAGTTTATTATAGGCGGCGTTGACAACGCCATGGTGTATGCCTAATTTTTGCGCCATAGCACGAATACTGGGTAATTTGTCATTGCCTTTTAGCACGCCAGAAGCTACCTGAAGTCCAATTTGTTCTACTATCTGATCGCGAACCGGTACGAAGCTATCTTTATTGACAGTTATATTTATTGAGGTGGGAAGCATAAACTATTTTGAAAGAAATAAGACTACTGTTTTGTAACATTACCACTCCTAACTGTAAATTATGCACGCTCAGTAAAAGAAAGTAGTTTGAAGGGATTTTTTTGCTGCATTTGAAGTTCTAAAATGTCTAGCTTTTGACCAAAGTTAAGGTGGTGGCAGATTTGACCGATAAACATGTTAAATCAATTCTTAAATCTGCTGCTTTAACTACTATTTTGATGTCTAATTTCTTGTTATGGCAAGCATTCCGCGTTGTTGTTATTGAACCCTTACTCTAAAAAGGGAATACCAGTGGTCGGCTAGAGGGAATGCCGAGGTTGGGGTACAGAGAATGCGGTTATTAATATCTATTTTCCGGTATAGTAGATTTAGTGGAACAAATAAGTCTAAACAGTTGTCAATCGTCTAGTTCGCTAGTCATTTGTAATGTATAGACTGCAGTATTTTGCTTAATATGTTTAGACAAAAACAAGATGCCGATCAATCTAGAATTCGCTTACCTAGGCGCAGTATGCCGCCTACTAAGGATTATTTGGAATTTGCGTTTACCCAGGCATTTCAATATCGAGACAAAGAAGTCGAAATTAGTTGGACAGACACTGGCTCCTCTAAGCTTTATAACCTTGTCGTGAGAGCAGAGCCAGAGAAAAATCATCCATTTTGGACATTGTCAGAAGAAAGCAATGAAGGTTCCCAGTTTTTATGGTCTGGGGAAACGTCCGATTTACAGGCTATTGAAAAAAAAATAGAAATATTGGATCCAATCGCAAAGAATATAACTGATACCGCGCCAGGCTCGTATACTCAGCCTAGATCTGAAAGTCCTTATCGCAACATGTTTTCTGGTTCTTATCACGGCATTGTGCCACCAACGCCAAACAGCTTAAGAGAATCTTTTACCAGGATCCCTCCACTCTATGCCTCTTCTCGGGGTACTTCTAGTAACAATAACCCTACAGTAGCCTACACCAGTACCAATAGCCAACAAAGACAGCCCGTAACTGCAGAGACAAGTGCTTCTGCATTAGCAGCAATTCAAGATTTAGCCAGATCAGTGGCGCCCCAGGCTCCAGTTGGCGAGGAATTAATCAGGCGCGATGCTCCTGCGCTTTCGATTAGACGGGGAATTATTGAAGGATTAGCGAGCATAGCGACTTTGTCGGTGTATGCAGTGTCAAATACCTGTGTTACCGGTTCACTTGAGCAAACAAATGTTCAAAACAAGCATCTTATGAAATTGCTAGCGCTTAACAAAGTAAGTGGCAAACTCAATTTAGTGAATCAAATGCAGGGTTCAGGAGAAATCTTTTTTGAAGAAGGCACTTCGTACAGTGCTTCTGTTACTTGTCTGGAGGGAGTGAATGAGAAAATTATAGGTGACGAAGCAATAGTAGAAATGCTTCTCTGGACTGGCAGCAGTTTTCGCTTTTCTATTGATGAACATGCTCCGTCGTCAGACGTGAGCAATGATCTGGAAACTATAATCAACTATGCTCTGTCCCTTCGAGACCAGCTTGTTCATTTGGAAAAGGCCGCATTAGGGCCTCAGTCATTAATGGTTAAAAAAATAGACAATCTTGGAGATAACGAACTGAGGTTACTGCTTACCAAAAATAGTGAGGAGGATCCAACAGAGATAATTAAGCATTATAAAAATGTTCCCAAAAGATTTACAATCAAGCAATTGTTTGAGAATCAAATGCCCAGTAAATTAGTGTGGGTACCTGTGATATTCAATCTTTTTACCAGTGGTTTGATCGACATCAGGGCGCCATTAGCCGTTGATGAATCATCTCTAGAATTTCTTGGAGAAGTTAAAATAGCTGTTCAGGGTCTCAGGGCAGGATTTATTAGACAAGAAACCGGAATTTTTAGTTATCCCGCTTTACTCTTTTTTTTACAATATGAATATTTGCGCTATCAAGCAAACGATAGTCCGCTAAGTCTAATTGTTTTTGAAATGAGCAAAGTTAGCAATTCTCCTCTAGGGGGACTTGATCTTATTAATAAGCAAGAAACTTTGGTTGCCTTGCGCAAAATTGCTGCCATAAAAAGGCCCCTAGATATATTGGGCCATTTTGAAACAATTGATTATGCTTTACTTTTACCTGATACGGGTGCTGATGCAGCTATTCCAGTTGCACAACATGTGATGGATGTTGTTAAAGCTCAACCATTATCACCAGATTTGAAACCAGAGTTTTTAAAGCTCTCTTGTGCAGTGGGCAGCATACCTCGTGATGGCAGAGATCTGGAAACACTTATATTGCTAAGTAAAAGAGCATTGCAGCATGCCAAAAACAGCGACTTTACGATTGTCCAAGCCGGCAGTATGGCGTAAGCAATCTATTAAAGAAAAGCTTATGTCGTAGAACAATTCCGGCCCACTATTTTTAGCCTGCCAACAAATTTTCGCATTGAGTAAGTAGCTATGCGTAAATAGGCAAGTATTAGTAATGCGCTATAAACAAGAGCATGCAAATATTTTTTGTCCTGTCCATGATGTTTATGCCAGAAACGATACATGCCTCGGTGAGAAGATAAAATCATTTTTGTTTTTACTTGTTTGATCGCTTGTCCAAGATGATGAAGGACGCGAGCTCTAGGTGTAAACCAGATCTGCCATCCCGCTTTTTTAGCGCTATAACACCAGTCGACTTCTTCAAAGAGCATAAAATAAGCTTCGTCAAACAAGCCTATTTGAGAAAATACTTCTTTCTTGATCAACAGACAAGCACCCTCTGGCTGATCAACCTGGCGTTCATCATCATGTCCCCAGTCAAGCATTTTATAGCCGCGTGCCTTAGAGCCTCGGGGCATCATGCGACTAATTCCAATCAATTCGCAGAACAAGCCAATAAATGAAGGAAAGGCACGGCAAGAAGTTTGGATGCTGCCGTCAGTGTTAATTAATTGAGGAGCAACAATACCAGCTTCTGCATGACTTTCGAGAAAATCTATTAGTATGCCAATTGTTCCTGGATAAATCTCAGTGTCTGGGTTCAATAGCAAAATGTATTGGCCGGTTGCTATTTTTAGAGCCTGATTATTGGCGCGAGCAAAACCAACATTTTCTTGATTGCTGATAAGGTGTACCCAATTGTGTTTTTCGGACACCATTTCAGAGGAAGCATCTTGGGAAGCGTTATCTATAACAAAAGTTTCGCTATCAGGACCGAAAAGATTTTGTGCTTTTAGCTCAGTAGCTAAAGTGGTCAAGCACCTGTCAAGCAATTGGCAGGTATTCCAGTTAACGATAATTACAGATAGACGCAGTGACAAAATATTCGTTTCCTGAGGGCTTGTAAAGCAAAAATGAGAGACTAGGATGATAAAACTATATTCTATGAAAAATGTTAAATAGTCTATTTTAGTGCTGTCATATACAAAATACCTCGTAAAATTGCTTTATGACTTGGAAAGAAATAATAACTGCGCCAAGAATGGATACCAGCCATAGAATGAAACCGGTAGGGTGCTTCATAAAAAGACTCACCGACGTAATTATTTCTTTATTCATTTTGTTGGCATTGTTTCCCTTTTTGACTATTATTGCTGTCCTTATTTGTCTGGATTCTCCTGGACCGGCGATTTACAGGCAAAAACGTGTTGGTCAAGGTGGCCATTTTTTTCAGATATATAAATTTCGCACTATGCATATCGGGACTCCCGAATTGCCGACTCATGAGATGCAATTACTTCCCAGTCCGACAACTAAGTTTGGACAATTGTTGCGCAAAACCAGCTTGGACGAATTGCCCCAAGCACTGAATATACTGAAAGGGGAAATGAGTTTGGTAGGACCTAGACCGGCCTTGTATAATCAAATAGAATTAACAGCCAAACGTCTCCAGGCAGGAGTGCTTGATTTTCCACCGGGTATTACCGGTTGGGCGCAAATCAATGGCAGAGATGAATTGCCCGATGCTGTAAAAGTGGAGTTTGATAAATGGTATGTAGATCACTGGCATTATTTTCTCGATTGGCAAATTATCCTTGCCACAATGAAGGCAGTATTGAGTAGGCGCGGAGCAATATAAATATATGAGAGATAGAACGAGGTTTAGCGGAGTGCAGCCGCATATAAGTTATGCGGCTGACGCCGGGCGAGGCGTGCACAATGCCACAATGGCGTATAAGTTACGCCATTGTGGCATTGAATCAACCGCGCCAGCCAAGGCGAGGCAGCGCATATGAAAGGACTTATTTTAAGTGGTGGAAAAGGCACGCGTATGCGGCCTATTACTCATACTGCTGCTAAACAGCTATTGCCCGTAGCAAATAAGCCAATTTTGTTTTATGGCATTGAGGCAATTGTTGCTGCTGGTATTAAAGAAATTGGAATTATTGTTTCGCCAGAAACAGGTGCAGCTGTGAAAATAGCAGCTGGTAATGGCGAACGCTGGGGCGTTAGAATTGAATATATTTTGCAAGATGAGCCGCTTGGCCTGGCGCACGCGGTAAAAACAGCACGACCATTTCTTAAAGATGATACTTTTGTTATGTATCTTGGAGACAATTTGATTAAAGATGGCGTAGCACCACTAGTAAAGCGTTTTGAAGAGTCTCATGTTGATGCTTTTATCTTACTCAAAGAAGTAAGTAATCCCAGTGCTTTTGGTGTGGCTCATCTTGAAAAAGACGGAAGAATAATTTGTCTGGAAGAAAAGCCAGCCAAGCCAAAGTCTAATCTAGCTCTGGTGGGCGTATATTTATTCAACAAAAATATTCATACGGCAATTGATGAAATAAAACCAAGCCCGCGAGGAGAATTAGAAATTACGGATGCTATTCAAAAGCTAATCGAAAAAAAGTTTCATGTAGGCAGCCATGTATTACAGAGTTGGTGGTTGGACACCGGAAAGAAAGACGATATGTTGGAAGCTAATCGAGTGGTGCTGGACGAAATGAATGATGTCAGTATGCTTGGCACAATAGAGAACGGTTCAAAGCTCTCCGGGCGAGTAAATGTGGGGAAAGGGACTGTAATTAGAGGTTGCACTATTCGTGGACCAGCGATGATTGGTGATAATTGTGTAATCGAAAATAGCTATATTGGGCCATTCACTTCTATTGGTGATCAAGCAAAAGTTAGTTATGCTGAATTAGAATATTGTATCGTGCGAGAAAATTGCCAGATTATAGATTTTCACGGACGAATTGAAGATAGTCTTTTAGGTGCAAATGTAGAGTTGACCAGAGGTCAGCAGAAGCCAGTAGCTTATCGCCTGATGTTGGGTGATGACAGTAAAGTTGAAGTAGTTTAATTTGAGAAAGACGGAAATTCGAAGTATCTAAAAGAAGTAGAACAAAGAGGTAAAAATGCAGCTATTAGTTACAGGTGGTCTTGGTTTTATTGGTAGTAATTTGGTGCGCTATTTTTTAACAAAATATCCCCAGTACAAAATCATTAATCTTGATGCCATGACATATGCTGCTCATCCAGAAAATCTTTCTGATGTTGAAAATAATCTCAATTATACTTTTGTTCAAGGCTCTATCACCGATAAGAATCTAGTCGATGAAATTGTTAGTGGTAAGCGTTTTGGCAAAATTGACGGCATTATAAATCTGGCCGCCGAAACCCATGTTGATCGTTCTATAGTTGATCCATTCATTTTCGTAAATTCAAATGTCTTGGGCACACAAGTATTGCTTGATGCTGCTCTGACCCATCACAAGGAAATAAGCACCGTCAGCGGTGGTGCCAAATACTCAATTATGTATCTGCAAGTTTCCACTGACGAAGTATATGGTTCGCTGGGGGCAGAAGGGTTTTTTACTGAAGAAACACCACTAGCTGCTAATAGCCCCTATTCAGCTAGTAAGGCAGGAGCTGATTTATTGTGCCGTGCTTACTTCCATACTTTCGGATTGCCAGTGATCATCACTCGTTGTTCTAACAATTATGGTCCTTATCAAAATCCAGAAAAACTGATTCCCCTCTTTATTAATAATGCTCTGAACAGCAAACCGGTGCCTGTCTATGGTGACGGATTAAATGTTCGGGACTGGTTACATGTTGAAGATCATTGTCAGGCTATAGATCTCGCCTTCCAAAAAGGTAAGCCTGGCGAGGTATACAATATTGGTGGAAATAACGAAAGAAGAAATATTGATATTACCAAATTGATTTTGAAAGAATTGGGTCAGCCGGAGTCGCTGATTAATTATGTGGAAGACCGACTTGGTCATGATAAACGTTATGCTATAGATCCAACTAAAATTATTGCTGAACTGGGCTGGAAACCTAAATATAATTTTGAAACTGGCATCAGAGAAACGATAAAGTGGTACCAGTCAAATCAAGCTTGGTTGCAGGCCGTGAGTGCCAAGGCTACTCCAGTTAAAACTAGTCCCAAACCAACTTGCGCAGTAAAATAGTAAACATTTCACAGGTGATAAAAATACGAAATGAAAATTCTTATCACCGGTGCTGGTGGCATGCTGGGGAAAGTTCTAGCGACTCATTTGAAACATTGTGGGCATGATATATATGATTTTCCAAGAGAAAAATTAGATATTACGGATTTTTTTCAGGTAGAAACTACTCTATCAACTATAAAAAACATCGATTTAGTTATACACTGTGCAGCTTATACAAAAGTAGATCACGCTGAATCTGAGCCGGACGTTGTCTATTTGGTAAATGGTTACGGTACGGAGAACATAGCCGTTGTTTGTAATAGACTTACTGTGCCGATGTTATACATTAGTACTGATTATGTCTTTGACGGAGAACAAAGCCGTCCTTATACAACCTGGGATCCCACAAATCCTCTCTCTATGTACGGTAAGTCTAAGCTGGCTGGCGAGATTGCTGTCCAACGTCATCTAAGTCAATTTTATATTATTAGAACTAGCTGGCTATATGGCCCCTACGGCAAAAATTTTGTTGAAACAATTCTTGGTGCAGCCGAACAAGGCAAGCCATTAAGAGTGGTATCAGACCAAATCGGTTCGCCAACTTATACTTTAAGTTTGGCTAGAGTAATTGCTGACTTAATCAAAACACAGCGCTTTGGTGTTTATCATGCTAGTGATGGTGGCCTTACAAATTGGTTTGAATTTGCCTGCGAAATAACTAAACATTTGGGAGTGCAAATTACGCCTGTCACTACGGCTGAAATGCCAAGACCTGCTATAAGACCAAAATATTCCGGGCTTGACAAGACTGTCTTGATAACTGCTATTGGACACCAATTGCCAACCTGGCAGGAATCGTTACGGGACTATTTAGAGTTAAGGTCGACCAGGAATCTGCGACACATAGTTGAGTAACTGGGCCAGCCCTTTTATAATCTTAGGAATTGGTTTTATGAGACTTTATAGATGTCTTCAACAAGGGAAATTTCGATTATGACGCTTAAATCACTGACTAAAGAGGCAATTGGCAAAGATTTTGTCGGTGAATTGTCTGTCCAGGACTACAGCAAGAAGCCTACTATTGAAGGTGTAAAAATTATTCCGCTCAATTTATTTGTAGATGATGGCGGAGCAATGGCCGAAATTGTTAGACTGGACGAAAACGGGAATGCGCAAATTCTGCCAGCGTTTAAGGTGAGACAGAGTAATCTATCACTGCTCATGCCAGGCACTATTAAGGCTTTTCATTTGCATTACAATCAAGAAGATCTTTGGGTTGTTATGCCTTACGATCGTGTTTTAGTGGGCCTAGTTGACTGCCGTAAGAACTCGCCGTCATATCAAAATAGTATGCGTTTCATTCTTGGTGCTGGGCGTGCGCAAGCTTTATACATACCTCGTGGTGTGGCGCATGGACTAGCGAATGTCTGGTTGCAACCAGCAAATATGATTTATTTGGTTAATCAGCAGTTTGATTCTGAAAATCCAGATGAACATCGTTTGCCATGGAATATGCTCGGCGATGATTTCTGGGAGATAAAAAAAGGCTAATGAACTCAAGCATTCATTCTTATTAGACATTGATGCATTAGTTTTATAGATCATTTGTATGTCTGATCTGGACAAAAATGCTATGTGCAAAACCTGTGTAAAAGGCCTAATTTATCTCTTGGCAAATGTGCTTTATCTGTCTATTTGGCGATCGTCTATTTTGAGGCTGTAGAAAAGTATCCTCTTAAGTTCATAAAATGGGTGAGATTAAATATGCGATGGGCAGACTGAGAATAAAGATATCCAAAGCATACTAATATCTATAAAATAATCAGCGATTTGCTAGTCAAGAATCCCCTCGCCAGGCTTTGTTTTTTCTACTGGAACTTGTGAAGTAACAAATGTGTCTGCTTTATTTTCGTCTTCTTTATTTGTTCGGCGAGCATTAGCAAAATTGCGTAAAAAGATAAATAAAACATAGAGCAGTCCAAAAAGCCAAATGAAAGTGTCGTTGAGACCCTTCTTCCCAGTGTGTCTTGGCAGTCTATCCGAAGGAGTGTTGATAATTCGGGGAGAGTTGCCAATTTGTTTATCTCCACGGTGGTAAGGATTATAGGTAAAAGTATATTGCACTGAGATATCTTTATTTCCTGGTGGTAGCGCAAAGGGCTGCGAATCAACGACTGCTTTTAGGGCGGCGCGATCCATTTGGGTGTTTTCAGCGCTGTGACTGATTTTCACGCTAGGGACATTGCCATTTTTATCGATCGAAAATAATATCTCAGATTCACCGGAAAGTTTCGAAACCGGTGGGTGCCAATTTGTTTTGATTTGTTTTTGAACGGATTTTAAATAATCAGAATAATCGATAGCGTTTTCGTTTTGCGCATACGCGCTTTGAGAAAAAATTCCCAGGATAATAGTGATTAGAAAAGAATAGACAATTCTATTCAATAAAAATGCAACGTGTGCGAGACTAAAAAAGTTTGCCATGTTTTTATTCTTTAACCCCTATTCTTCCAAGCTGCTGATACTGCTGCGCTGACAGCGCTATGTACTTCCCGATCAAGGATACTGGGCACTAAATTGTCTGCTTTTGTTTGTCCTGCTATCGCTACTGCAGCGGCGATCTTCATCGCGTCAGTAATTTTATTTGCACCAGCTTGAAGCGCACCTCGAAATAAACCCGGAAAAGCAAGAGCATTATTAATAGTCCTGCCATCAGCTGCAAAGCGTGCTCCGCTGCGTTTTGCAAGGTCGGGATCGATTTCTGGATCAGGATTAGACAGGGCAAGTATTACCTGTCCATAGCGAATCATTTCAGGTTTTATCAATTCTGGCACGCCTGTTGTGCAAATAATAATATCAGCTGCAGCCATAACCTCTTCCAGGCTACAAGGTTTGCCCCCCAGGCTACTCAGACGCTGCATGGCCTCTTCGCGCAAATCGGTGCCAGAGAGATCTTTTACTCCATAAGCAAGCAATAGTTTGCTTATTCCTATTCCAGCAGCCCCCAGTCCTACTATGCCCAAACGGCAATCCCGCAATTTTAAGTCGGCGCGATTATTGATAGTCATCAAGCAAGCGAGGACAACTACTGCTGTCGCGTGTTGATCATCATGTAACACAGGTAGAGATAATTCTTTTTGTAAGCGTTCTTCCACCTCAAAACAAAGGGGAGCGGCAATGTCTTCCAACTGTATGGCACCAAAGGTAGGAGCGATATTTTTGACAGTTTCCACAATAACGTCGCTACTGAGAGAGTCAATCAAAATAGGTATGGCACTGATGCCCACCATCTGTTCAAAAATAACAGACTTACCTTCCATGACTGGCATTCCCGCGGTCGGCCCTATATTTCCCAGCCCTAAAATTGCTGAGCCGTTAGTAACTATAGCCACCGTATTTGGTATTGCAGTATATCTTAGTGCGTTCTTCTTGTCTTTGGCAATTAATTTGCATATTTCTGCTACACCGGGGGTATAAACATTTCTCATGACAGAAAGGCTGTCTAAATTAACGCGGCTCTTTATGCCGATTTTGCCGCCTTCATGTATTACTTGAACCGGGTCTGTTATTGTTTCTATTTTTACTCCTTCCAATTTGTCAATACCGTTGATAACTAAATTCAAATGATTCTCATCTACTAGCGACAGGCTTATTTCACGGATAAGAAAATCTGGACCTTGATTGACAATAGATATTTCTCCGATATTGGCTTCTAGTTCGCCCAGCTTGGTGGCGATGCGTCCTAGAAAACCAGGTTTATCCACTACTTTGATGCGCAAAAGGCGAATAATTTTAAATCTACTAGGCATCCGAAAGAATTTCCTCTGCTTAAACTCCCTGCACAAAATCACAAGGGGTTTAAATTTGTAAAATAGCAATAAGAGCTGAGTTTAGCGTAAATCTGCAAATGTTATTTGCTTTTGATAATGGCGAAATCATTTAATTTACGACAGCGGGCTATACTAGTCCTGCTCATGAAATTCTTATTGAAAGGTAGCTGCCTGATTTTGCTGGCGCTTATTATTAGCGTGGGGCTCCCTATTTGTTTTTTTGCAACCAGGGAGTGTCTGGCTAATTCTTCTTATGACAACAGTCATCTTGATATTTCAGGGATGAAAATCGCGGCGGGCTATCCTATACAGCCAGCACCTTTGCTACCAGCTCCTCGACTAATGGTCGCTCCTTCTACGTCAAGCGGCAATCTTCAGCAATCTCCTACCTTAGTCCCCACATCTATTCCTGACAATAGTGATTTACCGCTAAAAACTAATAAGCTTGAAAAAAGTGATCAGATCCCAAGTAATGCTCCTAACAGGAGCGGAACAAAAGACGAAAAACGGAAAGAAGAAGTCACAATTGAATACGATACTTCCTTAGCCCCTATCCGCAATCAGCCGGGTTTGTCAGTTGTACACGCAATGAATGAAGCTTTGATGAATAGTCCGCGAGCTGCTGCTATTCGTGCTGAGTTAGGTATTACTCGAGCCAATTATGCATATGCTTCCCAGGGTGTCAATCCAGTCATGTTTAATGATAGATCGCCGGTCTCTGAACAGGTTTTCCGTCTGGGTCCTACTTTACCAATTGATGGACCTTGGAAATTATTGTTTCGAATGCTGGCTACCAAGCGATTGGTGGAACAAACAAAAATTGATTTGCTTACTACTTTGTGGAGATTGCGCGCTGATGTGAGAAGAGCATATGTCGAGGTAGTGGTTGCGCAAGAAACCTTAAAGACGTTGACCGAATTATATGACTTATCGTCCAAACTGCTATTAGTTGCACAAAAACGTTTTCATGCTGGTGATGTTCCAGAGCTCGATTTTCTCAAAGCTAGATTAGCTAATTCACAAAATGAAGTGGAATTGGGTGTAGGAAAGAAAAGAGTTTTACGTTCTTATCAGCAACTTAATGTCATCATGGGCAAATCTGTTGACGATTCAGTTAATGTACCAGGACTGCCGGGATTTATTGGTAAGTCGGCGGATTTTCATATTAGTGCTGAAAAAAGCGAAATTCTTCCAGATTTTGATCGTGATGTACCAGCTGTATCACATTTTATCGATATTGCTTTTGATAATCGCCTGGAGTTAAAGAGCCTCGATGCTCGGCTAAAAGTAAATTCAGCTAATTTAAGGAATGCGTATGGGAATATTATTCCTACGGCTTATCTTACTTTAGGTGTATCAAGTTCAAATAACCCGACTGCTGGTCCTAAGTTGACCTCTTTCTTTTACACTCTCAATGCTGAGATGCCAATGAGCAACTGGCATCAAGGGGATATTTTTACTTATAAAGCAACCGCCAAACAATTACATTATCAAATCGGAGCTCAGCGGAATGTTGTTATCGGTGAGGTCGCTGGTGCTTATCAAAACCTAATTGCCCAGCGTGAAAAAATTCGGTTATACCAAGATCATGTTTTGTCTGATTCTTATCAAGTAGCAAGGCTAGCCAGACGTAGTTACGAAGTGGGGGAATCAGACATCACATCTACCTTACAGGCACAACAAGCCAATGTACAGATTAGAGGACAATATCTGGATGCAGTGACATCCTATGCTCAAGCTTTTACTAATCTAGAACAATCGAGCGGTTTACCTTTGCAGTAAGCAGGGATTCTAAATATTATTCCTAGCGTTAAAGACCCGAATTTGATTCAAGGCCGCTGTTTCATTTCCTTTATTTAAAACCAGTGGAATTACAATGGCTGGAGCTAAATCAATAGCCATGTTCATGCCTACCATTGCGCCAATTTGAGCATTAGATATTCCTGGTTCGGTACCAGCTAAAGTAGATTTTGGCAGTCTTGCTGATTTTGATATAGAACCATGACCAAAAGTAGGGGCAAAACTGATAGTGTTAGCATCAAATTCTATTGAACTATTATTAGGAAGAACTTTGCTAGATCCACTCGGCATAGTAAAAATATAAGCGCGGGGAGAGTTTATGTTTTTTATTTCTGTAAAGAGAACTTTTCGCATTTGCCCTGATTCAGGTTTAAAGGCAAAGCCATTATCTAATCGTGACCGTATTCGGCCATGCAAAATTTCACCATCGAATGTTGTCACTACGTCTGTAGCGTTTACCGAAGCCAGATTATTTAGCCATTCTCCTTCTGAGAAATACACTAAGCCACGTAAATCACCGGTCTTATTTTGCAGATCTATTTGAGCATTGACTAGAGCGCCGGCTAACACAACACTGCGATCAAAAAGCCAATCTGGAACAGCAAGAACATTTACATCAGTGTCTTTAAATTGCACAACGGCTTTAGGTAAAAGCAATGGGCCGATTTGCTTAATTGGTATTTCACCGGAAAAACTAGCACTTTGATTTTCAGAAGGAGCAGTATAAGTGATTGAATCAGCCAGAGTCGGTAGATTTGTAGAATAAGTTATCGCGGAAGCCGTAAACACAGATAGGGTCAGAGCGCGCCAGAGATTGACTGTTAGGTATTTATTACTTGGATTAGATTTCATATTCGTTGACCAATAATCTTTAAACAATCCAGAAACGACTTTGCCCTTCGTTTATCGAAGTGTTTGTTCATGACAACGTATTGCTTATAACATTACCCGCGGCTGTACGCTATTATTGAAATTGGGCGGGGCCAATTAAGGGGCTGTGTATAAGAATTGCCCTTGGGAAGATAATTGTAGCATTTAAAACTTCTATGGTTCGTCATCAAAATCTTTTAGTAGTCATCGCCTTCTTGTGGTTGGCAGTCATAATATTCGCTGTCAAAATGCAAATGCATCAAGTAAGTATGCATAAGAATTTGTCTAAACATATTACATTTCAAAACGACAGTCCTACAGTAACAGCAGTCTATGGTCCATATGTAAATAATCAAGCTAATTTGCTTGATTTATGGTTGCCAGCTAATGCGGAGACGGCTTTAGCTGGCACTTCGTATCCATTAGTAGTATTTATACATGGAGGGGGTTGGGAAGGCGGAGACAAGGCGGGCATTAGCTGCCATGCTCCATTTAACGAGAGCGGCTTTGCGGTCGCCTCCATTAATTATCGATTGACGCATGAGATGCCCCATCCGGCACAGATAGAAGATTGCAAGAGAGCTATCAGTTGGTTGCGGTCCCATGCCAGGCTCTTCAAAATTGATCCTAATCGCATTGGGGTCTGGGGGTTTTCGGCAGGAGGACACTTAGCAGCTTTGCTAGGTACTACCGATGATACTAAATTTTCCCCTCGGGAATTGCCAGATAATGCCTCGTGTAGTGTGCAGGCTGTTTGTGACTGGTGTGGTCCAAGTGATCTGAAAACCATCGCTCAGCAGTCTGGGCCAAGCTATACTCTCTCTAATGAGGTTAAACTTTTATTGAACGGGAGTGCCGAAGATAAACCAGAATTGGCTGATGAAGCTAGTCCCGTTACTTATGTGCACAAAGGCTGTCCACCGTTTCTTATTATGCATGGACAGGATGACTCTATAGTGCCTGTCGAACAAAGTAAAGAACTGGCTAGAGCGTTGAAGTCAGCCCGATCCGCCTGTACTTTAGAAATTATTCCTGGAGCAAATCATAATTTTATCAGTGGAAAAACTATAAATCGGGTGGTCCAGTTTTTTGATCTGGTGTTGAAAAAACATGGCTAGAATTTTAAAGTGAGCAGTTCTTTGATTCCTTTTATGACTACCTTTTCATCAGGACTTAAGCCATCTGAGACTTCTATATATTCTCTGGTTTCTGCTCCTGGTATTATTTCGCGAATGACAATATCGGAATTATTATCTACAAGAACACAGTGATAATCGCCCTGCAGAAAAACCGCGCTTTTTGGACAGGCAAAAATTGTTCGTTCTTCGCCCTCCAGTAGAATGTGGGCAGACATATTAGCTTTTAAAGCATGATCTTCATTATTTAATTGAGCTCTAATTGCTACTGTGTGCGTTTCCTTACTAATGGTTTCACTGATGAAACTAATTGTGCCTTGAAATGTGCGCTGTGGATAACTAGGAACAACTACCTGAACCAAGCTTCCTACGGTTACCAGGGATAAATCTTTTTCTGGCAAATCTGCTTTCGCAATTACTTTGCTTAGATCGACAATTCTAAAAATTGTATCAGGGTTATGTACCAATTCGCCAATAGCAATATCAGAATCGGTAATAATCCCTGCAATTGGCGCCGTTATTTGTAGATTGCCACTTATTTGATTTTTTTCGATTACTGCTGCCACATTTTCAGGACTCATGCCATGAAAAATCAAGCGTTGGCGTAAGGTATCTAAGTGACGCAAAGCCTGCTCGTGAGCCGCCTCTGCTAATTGATAGTCCTTTTTTAGGAGGGCTTGATTATTGTATAACTGTTCTTCTCTTTGAAAATTTAATTTAGCGGTTTCACAGTTATTTTTTGCTTGTTCATAAGCGGCTTTGGCCGTACTGTAACTGCGTTGAGACGATATTTTTTCTTCGTAAAGACTTTCTTGTCGACTAAATTCAGAATCGGCTAATTCAAGTTGAGATTGTGCTTCGGATAATCGGGACTTTGCTTCAATAAGAGATTTAGGTCGTAAAAGCTGTTCCTTGTATATTTGATTCTCTCGTTCTTTTTGCGCACTAGCAATAATCAAATGACTTTTTGCTTCTATTAGCTCTGCTTCCATTTCACTGATTTCATGACTGTCTATGATAGCTAACAGCTGTCCTGGTTTTACATAGTCGCCTGGATGGACAAAAATTTTAACTACACGTCCTAAAATTCTAGAACTGATGTCCACCTGTTTGCCAAAATCAGGTTCTATTTGTCCTTTCAATTTTAATAAGATAGGTAGAGTGCGAAAATTTAGAGTGTGGGATTCTATGCCTAATTTTGCTTGTGTTTGGCTGCTGATCTTTATTACACCCAAATTACGATGTTTAATTGGCTGATTGGGCTTTGAATTTAGTAGCGTGTTTTCAGTGTTTTCATTGCTAAAAGCTGTTTTGGTAGAAACAGTAATCTGGTTTTTTTCTGCGCTGCAAGCCGAAAGTAAACCCATTAGTGTCAGTAATCCAAGGTGCTTTTTAATCTGAGCTAGACCGGACTTCATAGAAATCGGTTACCTTAGTTTTTAATCAATATATTCGCGGAGGCGGCGACTACGATTAGGATGCCTTAATTTGCGTAAAGCCTTAGCTTCAATTTGTCTTATACGCTCACGAGTAACACCAAAAAGCTGCCCCACCTCTTCCAGTGTACGCTGGCGACCATCATCAAGACCGAAGCGCAAACGTAAGACATTACATTCTCTAGGGGACAGAGAGCGCATGATGTCTATGATGTCTTCGCGCAATAATTCTTGAGTAACAGAAGCAGAAGGTGTTTCGGTGTCTTTATCTTCAATGAAATCGCCCAGGCGACTATCCTGTTCAGTACCCACAGGTGTTTCTAAAGAAATTGGATCTTGAGCAATTTTGACAATGTCTCGTAATTTACTTAAAGAAATTTCCATGGCTGCAGCAATTTCTTCTTCGGTTGGTTTTCGACCCTTATCCTGGGATAAGCCTCTGGTTATTTTCTTTAATTTGTTGATTGTTTCAACCATATGCACGGGTATGCGTATAGTTCTAGCCTGGTCAGCAATCGCCCTTGTAATGGCTTGGCGAATCCACCAGGTAGCATAAGTACTGAATTTGTACCCTCGTTCATAGTCAAACTTTTCAGCAGCTCTAATTAAGCCTAGATTTCCTTCCTGAATTAAGTCCAAAAATAGCATCCCCCGGCCAACATATTTTTTTGCGATGGAGACAACCAAACGCAAATTGGCTTGTACTAATTTTCGTTTTGCCATCGCGCCTTCAGCGCCACCGCCTTCTATTTTGCGAGCCAGATCTATTTCTTGATCAGCAGAAAGGAGAGATATTCTGCCGATTTCGCGCAAATACATACGCACAGGGTCATCAGAAGATAGTCCTTTGGATACTTCCTCTTCGAATTCAACTGGGTCAGCTTCTACTTTTTCTTCAAATTCAGCAGCATTAACGTCTCCGGAGGCAGGTAAGTCATCTTCTAGTTCAGGGCCGCCCGGAGTAAGGAGATCTTCTAAATCAGAGCGATCTCGAGTTTTGCCAGCTTCTTCTAATCTATCAAGCTTGTCAATGAATGTATCTTCTTTATCTTTTTTCGGACTCAAGAATTTTCTCCGTTTTGATTATCAAGGCTCAGCTGGATTTCCTTAATTTTTTCGAGCAGGTCATCAATTTCGGTCATAGTTTTTACAGTTGGCAAGGTCAGTCTTTCCAGACGATTCAATTCTGATATTTTACTCTGTAAAAGGCACGTCTTGTTAGAGTCGTTACTGGAAGTAGGCAGATTACGTATTGTTTTTGTTAAGGCGATAATGCGTTCCTTCATAAGTTTTACCCTGGATTGTAATAATAATACGGGTATTGAGATGTTTTGCTTCTTTATCTCGTCAGCCTTAAGGATGATTTCTACAAGAGCTGCGGACATTTCAGGCTCGCGAGCAAAATAATCCAGCAGTCTGGTTTCTAATTCGACTGTATCATTGAGGTCATTGCCTAATTCATATATCGCTTTAATGATTTTGCCGTGAGGAGTTGTCATCAATTCCTCTTTTACTAGCGATTTAAAGGTAAGTTCATAGTTTTCTTTGTCGGACAAAAAAGAAGCCAGCAATAAACGCTCGGCTTCAATTAAGCCATCTGCAGGGCGAAAGCGCTCTTTTGCCAAAATAGGTCTATTAATTTGACTATTTTGAGTGTAATGTTTTTCACGATTGTTGTTATAGTCTGCCGGGCGGATTGTTTTGCGCTGCGAAACAACATCAGATATAAGACTATCTTCTTGTACTTCACATTTATTCGCTAACTGCCGAATATATTCGCTGCGGGCAACAGCGTTCTCTATGCGAGCAAGAATAGGTACTACTTTGCGAGCAGCTTCTATACGCCCATCCCTGTTTTTGAAATCAAGTCCGGTTGTGGCTTGTTCAAGCTCATACTCAAGTAAAGGAAGAGAATTTTCTAACGCGTGGCTAAAGAGAGATAAACCTTCTGGTGATCGTAAACACTCGTCTGGATCTTTGCCGCCCGGTACTCTAATTACTCGCAAATCTATGCCTACTCCGGAGGCCAGTTGTTCTAGCGTATGTGCTCCTTTTTCGGTTGCTTTTATTCCAGCACTATCTGCATCAAAAGCCAGATATACTCGCTTAGATTCGGTGTGACGGACAAGCAGTTTTCCCTGCTCATTACTTAGGGCAGTACCTAAAGTGGCTACCGTATTGGTAAAACCAGAGAGGTGGGCAGTAATGGCATCGAAATAACCTTCTACTGCAATTACGGCATCGCGGGTTTTAATGGCTTCCTTAGCAAGGTTAAAGGCAAAAAGGTGTTCTCCCTTTTTATAAATCAATGTTTCTGGAGAATTTAAGTACTTGACTTGATCGTTACCGAGAGTTCTGCCGCCAAAAGCAATGACACGTCCTTGCTCATCAGCAATAGGAATAATTAAACGATTGCGAAATAAATCAAAGTAACCGTGTCCTTCTGTTCTCGCTCTGGATAAACCGGACTCTTCAAGCGTTGCGGTGCTTACTTTATTATCGGTGCAGAGATAGTCAGTCAGGGCATCCCAACTAGACGGAGCATATCCAAGTCTAAATTTTTGAATTGTGTTTTCGTCTATGCCACGAGTAGCAAGATATTGTCTGGCGACAGCGCCTGCGGAAGGATCATGAAGCAGCTTACTATAAAATTCACAAGCTTGTTCATAGAGCAATAAAAATAAAGTCCGTCTTTTGTATTCTGTTTTTTCCTGTTCTGTTTCTATCAGGGTGACGCCGAATTGGTGAGCTAATTCTTTTACTCCGTCAAGAAAGCCAAGTCCTCTGGCTTTTTGTATAAATGCGAAAACATCTCCACCTTCTCCACAGCCAAAGCACTTATAGATACCTTTTTCAGGATTAACATGAAATGATGGCGTTTTCTCTTTGTGAAATGGGCAGAGCCCTTTATAGTCCTTTCCTACTCTTTTCAGGACGACTACTTGCTGGACAACTTCTAAGATACTAGCCTTATTACGGACGGCAGCGATGACTTCATTAGTGATCAAAAAGCGGTTTCTCCCTGCTACTATCTCCTTTAGATATTAAGATATAGATAGCGCTGACAATTTAAGAATATTTCTCACTTCATAGTACGCTAAAGACTGAAAAAAGATACAAATTCAGCAAAGTCGTCAAGATATATTTAAAGTTTGCAAAAAGTATATGAATGTCTCAGATCAATTAGAAAATCTTATAACCGAAGAGCGCAATCCACGCACAAATGAACTGGATCTTTTAGATACGTTGGGTCTTGTTGGGCAAGTACAAGCTGAAGATTTTCAAGTTGCCTCAAGTGTACAAAAAGTTATTCCTAAAATAGCAGATGCTGTAGATTTAATTGTCGAGGGTTTGTGCCAGGGAGGAAGGCTTATTTATTTTGGAGCCGGCACCAGTGGCAGGCTTGGCATATTAGATGCTTCTGAGTGTCCACCAACTTTTGGCGTGGCTTTGTCTTTAGTATCTGGTTATATTGCTGGAGGAAAGCAAGCAGTATTCGAAACAATTGAAGGAGCTGAAGATCACGAAGAATTTGGTGAGAAAGACGCTCTAAATGCCGATATAACAAAGTGCGACGTAGTTTGTGGTATCACTGCCAGTGGCAGGACACCCTATGTGATTGGTGCTTTGCGTAAAGCTAAGGAAAAAGGGGCTCACACTATCAGTGTGACAAATAATGTACCTAAAGAGAATAGTAAATTGGCCGCTTTAAGCGATGTCACTATTGCTGTAATTACCGGCCCTGAGCCTATTGCTGGTTCTACAAGGATGAAAGCTGGTAGCGCTCAAAAGATGGTCCTGAATTTGCTTACCACTTGTTCGATGGTGAAGCTGGGTAGAGTATACGAAAACTTGATGATTGATTTCACCCCTACAAACTATAAGCTCAAGCGGCGAGCCTGCGCCATGATTTCACTTTTGTGCGGAATAGATAAAGATACAGCTGAACAAGTATTAGCGGCAGCAAATAATAATGTCAAAACTGCTGTTTTAATGAATAAAAAGAAAATCGACTTGAGACGAGCCCAAGAACTATTAGCTAAGTGTAATGGTTTTTTACGTCAGGCTCTGGCAGATTAACTTATTACTGCTGGTTTTTCTTGCTCACCTTTGGCAGGCGTAGAAGAAGTAAAATCCCATTTTAATATTTTTGACCAGAGGCTAGTTTGAACTGGGGCTGCTTGCACTATTTTTGGTTGCTCTTTATTCTCAGCTTTACGCTCAACCTTGTAGCCACAGGTAGGGCAAAGACTCTTCGCCGTCACCATGCTAAATTTACAACGCGGGCAGAAAAAATAATGCATGTCTTCCGCACAAACCTTCGTATAATCTAATTCCTGATCTTAATTCGAGTATAACATGATTGATAGTTATGAGAGGCTAATCTGAGCTTAGGAAGTCTCATAATTACCCTACTTTTTACTTTCGTTTATTACTAATCCACTAAGTACAATTAAGGAGACAAGTATGTCTAGCGTATACAAGATGACCGAGTTGGTCGGCACTTCGTCTATAAGTCTTTCGGAAGCAGTAAAAGAGGCCATACAACGGGCTTCCAAAACCATTCGCCATATTGGCTGGTTTGAAATTATTGACCAACGAGGCTTGGTCAAAGACGGCCAAGTAGCAGAGTTTCAAGTGACACTAAAAGTCGGCTTTAAACTAGAAGACTAATCCTGGTGTACGATACAGCCATTCTGTCAATCCAAGGTCAATTTCAAAAGTAGATTAACTAGTCAAGATGTTTTAGCAACTAGCGCAGCTGCGCTAGTTGCGGTATAAATGAAGAATTAAAATTTCGGGGTGTCACTTCAGCAGATGGACTTAATGTCAATTAACTCAGTAGCCGACAGACTCGGGCTTTCTGTGCATCAGTTGAGACGCTGGGAGTTAATGTTTGCTCTAGAAATCAGGCGTGGGCGAGGGCAGCAACGTCAATACCGAGCAGAAGATGTTTCTGTGTTAGAACGTATTAAAGAATTGGTAGAGCAAGGATGGCCAACGTCGCAAATCAGACCACAATTAGAAGCAGAAGGATTGTTAACGCCAAAATTAATTGGTCTACCCTCTCCTGTGGGAGACCAGGAAATTCTCGTTGAATCAGTAGTAGGCTTGCGTAGCTTTGTTGAGCGCAAGTTTATTGATTTATCTAAGCAAATAGAAGAATTACGACAACTGTTCATAACTATTACTCTCAGGCAAGAATTGCAGGGAGAATTGGAGTCCCCATGGCAACCTCTATCGAAAGAATTGCTGAGTGATGTGCGTCAGAGCCAGGCTGAAGAAATTGAAATTGGACCCAATGTAAACCTTGGTTTTCCAGGTTCGGGTTCAGCGCCCATTAATACAAGCCCGGCAGCTTCTATTGTTAGCGCTAACATTATTAGTGCCTTAAACTCTCCAGCAAGTGAAGCCGAAGAGGAAGATGATGAAGAGGACGAAGAAGAACTTATTTCGGCTTTGCCCTCTATACAGGAAGCACCCAAAAGTCCCGAAAAAATAGAAAGTGCTTCTCAACGGTCAACGCCAATGGGATTAGGCGAAATTACAGACCAAAACTATTTAACGGTTTTAGGACGAGCACTTGATCTTGTAGCCTGGACTGACGAGCAAGCGGATACCTATTCGAGTAAAAATTTCGGGGTAGCACACTGGGATGAATTAGGGCGCAGTGAAGCTGAAAATTTAATCAATTATCTGGCTGATCTTTTTGAAGGCAAAACTGCTTAGCTATGGCTTATGTCTGAGCTTATGACTGAAAATACTACTAGTTACATATTAACCCGCGACGAAGTAAAACAAAAAGTTGCCCAGTGTCGTGGGCAGAAAAAAACAGTTGTTGCTACCAATGGCTGTTTCGATATTCTGCATATAGGACATTTGTACTTACTCAACAAAGCAAAAGCTTTTGGTGAGGTATTGATAGTAGGTATAAACAGCGATCGTTCAGTGAGCAAGCTCAAAGGCAATGATCGTCCAATAGTTAATGAAAAAGAACGGGCAGAGATAATTGCTAATTTGCGTATGGTGGATTATGTCACTATTTTTGATGAAGACACAGCTATAGAATTACTTAAGGCAATTGAGCCAGATATCTATGTGAAAGGTGGCGACTATACTCTGGATAATTTACCTGAGGCGCCAGCTGTGGCATCCTTTGGTGGGATGGTTAAATTTGTAGAATTTCTACCCAGGAAAAGTTCAAGTGGATTAATCGATAAGATAAAAACACTTTCCTAGCTTCAACCTGTCAGAATATATTCCTGTCGATCGCTTCAAAAGGTATCAAACAAGATTGCAACCCTAAATAGAGCGAATTACATCGTTGTATTTTTAGTCTGAGACAAGAGGTTTATCCGGCGTTTAGCATCAGCAGCATAGGTTGCCTGTTGTGAGATTTTAATTGCATTCTTGTATTCTTGAAGAGCAAGACCTTTATTGTTCATTCTTTGCAAAATGAGTCCCATACGATAATATGCTTCGCCCAATTTATCGTCATGCTTAATTGCTTCTTTATACTCAGCTAATGCTTGGTCTAAATCTTTTTGCAATTCATAAGCTGTACCCAAATTATAATGAGCACTGGCCAGATTTGGATCTAAGGCTATAGCAGTTTTCCAATTTTTTATTGCCGCTACCATGTTATTTTTGGCACGCATTGCCGCACCTATACCATTATAGGTAATGGCGTCTTTTGGATTGACTGCCAGCGCTTTGTGGAATTCAGTCATTGCCATGTCGTATTGGCGTTGTTGATTATAGATAAGTCCAAGATTGCTAAAAGCTTCTGAAATTTTTGGATCTGCCTCAGCCGCAGCTTTGTATTCAGCAGCTGCTTCTGTCAATTTGCCATTTAAGTGTAAACGCACAGCTTTGTTATAATGTTCAACCGCCTCATCGGAGAACTTGGGAGGCAAATAGTCTTTACCGCCCTTACTAGCCTTCTGTGCTTTTAATTCTATGGCGGCGTCTTTGGACGGGGTCGCTGTGTCACTGTTGCCATTTATGGCGGCAGAAGTGAGACTATCAAGAGAATTGGGTAAAGCGCTTGCTATTTTATCTGGTTCATCTTTTTTGTCGTTCGTTTGTGCTTCAGTTTCTTTTTCTTTGCTTGTGGGAGCGCTTCCCAGAGCTTCTATTTTGGGCTGAGAAAAACTCGTTTTCAAATCAGAGGTTACTGAATTGTCGCCGGTAGTTTCTTTAGAAACGATAGGTTTAGGAGGAGAATTTTCTGCGGATGAACCTACTGGAGCGTTCGGATTTTCAATAGACTGGCTAGCTTTTTCTTTTAAAACTTGTTCTACAGATAAAGGTGTAACAATGGGCTCGTTACTAGTAGTATCTGGAATGCTTCCAGGCGGAATAACCGGAATTCTGGGTAACACTGCCGAGGTTTTTTCTGAAGATTGAGCGTCTACTGATTGACTATCATTTGGAGATTCTGTTTGTGTTTCACCAATCTGAGGTTTGAGTGAAGTCGTGACGGCACTTGGTGTTTGTGTTGCTTCTGGCTTAGCGGTTTCTGCTAATGAAGCGACAGCTGGAGCACTGAAAACAGGAGCTATCTGAACAGGACTAACTGCAAGAGTAGTAGGAGCTGCTGTAGGATCACTTGCAGCAGAAACAGCTGTAGTAACAGGAGTTGCTGTAGGATCACTTGTAGCAGGAACGGCTGTAGTAACAGGAGCGGCTGTAGTAACAGGAGCGGCTGTGACTGGATCACTTGGGGCAGAGGCCGGAACACTTGCAACAGGAACAGGAATAGTGTTGTCTGCAGATGGCACGACTGCCGGACTTACAGAGCCTGCTACAGTTGGGTTAGTTACAGCTGCTGGAGTAGCCGCTTTTGTTTCGGGGACAGCCACAGTTGAACTGGCCACAGCTGTTGGAGTAGTCATTGGTGTTTCGGAGCTAGCGGTCACAGGAGTTTCGGTGCTTGTAACTGTCGCCGTTGTTGTAGTCTCAACAGTTTTTGTTGCTTCAGTGCTCACGGGGGTTTGGACAAGTCCAGCACCGCTAGCAATATCAGTGTTAGGCGGAGCGCTTAATTTGGTAGCTGGCTTAGCATGACCAAATTTTGATAGTGGATTTATCTTATCGCCTAATTTACCAATTTGACCGAGCTGATTTTGCCCTGCTTTGATACTTGAATGCCATGCTCCTTTTATACCTTTTTCAGGTTTTGCTGTTGTGCCAACAGCAGCGGCTGTCGTAATTGCGGGAGCAGTATTGGAGCTGACTTTTTGCTCACTTTTGTTTGCAACTGGGGCAGCACTGACTACATTGCTAGGGGTGGTCTCAGAGAGATCCAGGTTAATTACAGCTGAATCTTGACCAATAGTCGCTAAAGAAGGATGAGCTGAGACATTTGGCGAAACACCTATACGAATCCTTGCTCTTTTACCGTCATTAGCGGTTGCATATGCGATGCTACTTAAGCTGGGATAGACTTTCATCAAATCACCAAGCAGAACTCTTGCTTTAGGGGCCTTATCGACTGCAAAAGAAGTTTGCGGAAATTCAAGAACAATATCATGTTGCTGTCCTGGATAATCACGTACTTGTGGAGAAGCAGGAGTTATATGGGTTGGATTATCAAATTCAACAACAAGCTGTTTGCTTTCATTTAAATAAATATTGCTGATGGATAGGGTTGGTTGAGCCGCAACAGATGGTTGACTAGCTGCAGCAGGTTGAGCGACCGTACTTGGTTGGTCTGTTACAGCTGGAGCAGCGGCAGCCGAGTCAGCGGCATTTGCTGGAAACTTCATTGAATAAGTAGAAAAGAGAGAAAGTCCCAGTGCCAGAGGAAGCTGTACTTTCATTTTTCTGTCGAATTTCATGATTTTTATATCCTTGCGCTATCTATGCTGTATTCACTAATTGAAAATGGTCGGAATGCTTTTAATTGTATTTGATATATCGATTCTCATCTATATTATTAGACAGTAAAGTCTAACCTAAGAGCTTTACTTCTTCCTAGCCCATCTTTTTAATTAGAGGTTAATTCTACTTACATCTTCCTAAGCTTTTTTCGATCCAGAGGAATAATTATGACTAATCAGACAACGGCAGTACTAGTTATAGATGCTCAAAAAGAATATGCTCCTGGCGGTGCTTTGGCCATAACAGGTATAGAAAAACCGCTTGCTAAAATTAGTAAAATTCTTTCTAGCGCTCGGGCTAATAAACACTTGATTATTCATATCCGCCACATTAGTCCTGACCCTGGCGATACAAGTTTTGCTGCAGGCTTGCCTGGAGTAGAATTTATCCCAGACGTGCAACCTCAACATAACGAAGTGGTTCTTACAAAACACTATCCAGGTTCATTTACCAATTTGCGACTTGACCATCTACTCCTAAAGAAAGGTATTGAGCAGGTAATAATTTGTGGTTTTTCAACCTTTCTTTGCTGTGATACAACTTCGCGTGAGGCTTATCAGAAAGGCTATAAAGTTTACTTTGTAGAGGATGCCATGGCTAGCTTCGATCTGCCTGATATTTGTGGTTCAGAGCTACACAAGACTACGTGTGCTATTCAAAAGGTAATATTCTCTCAAGTGGTGAGTACGGATTATTTGGTAAAAGAAATTCTCTCAACTAACAGCTTGAGTGCAGTAAAGTGATTTAGATTAGATGTTAGAAGTTTTCACCTTACTTTTGATGAAGTCTGTATAAGCTTTAAGAATGGTTTCTTCACTTAATTAAATATTTCTAGCGTCTTTTACTGCTTCTTTTATAGAATTTGCTACCCTAAAGGGGTTCTAAATAGATATATTGGAGGCGCACCCTAAATTATGCCCGTCATGACAGAATTATCAAAAATTGAAAAAGCCCTAGGCAATAAAGCAGGTTATTACCTGGATCACAAATGTACAACTATTCCTAAAGAGAGCTTGCATTTGCCTGGCCCAGATTATGTAGACCGTTCGTATGGTTTGAGCGACCGCTCACCTCGTGTTTTGGCTAATCTCCAGAGAATTTTAAATACTGGTCGTTTGGCTGGTACTGGTTATGTTTCAATTTTGCCTGTAGATCAGGGCATTGAACATTCAGCTGGTGCGTCCTTTGCCAAAAACCCCATTTATTTTGATGGTGAAAATATCGTAAAACTAGCTATAGCGGGTGGTTGCAATGCAGTTGCTTCTACTTTTGGTGTGCTTGGCTCTGTGTCTCGTAAATATGCGCACAAAATTCCTTTTATTGTAAAAATCAACCACAATGAATTTTTGAGCTATCCTAATCGCTATGATCAAATTCTTTTTGGCACTGTAGAACAGGCATGGGAATTGGGAGCAGCGGCAGTTGGCGCTACTATTTATTTTGGATCACCTGAATCAGATAGACAAATTCAAGAAATTGCTGTGGCATTTCATGAAGCGCATCAACTAGGCATGGCCACAGTTTTGTGGTGCTATTTACGCAATGCTGCTTTCAAGCAAGGAGACAAAGACTATCATTTAGCTGCTGACCTTACAGGGCAAGCTAATCATTTGGGTGTGACAATAGAAGCTGATATTATCAAGCAAAAAATGCCTGAGAATAATGGTGGTTACACTGCGCTGAAATTTGGTAAAACTGATGAACGTGTTTATTCACAATTAAGCAGTGATCATCCTATTGATTTAACTCGCTATCAAGTTGCCAACTGTTATATGGGAAGAGCTGGATTAATCAATTCCGGCGGTGCTTCTGGTCAACATGACTTTGATGAAGCCGTAACTACAGCTGTTATAAACAAAAGAGCTGGCGGTATGGGTTTGATATCTGGACGCAAAGCTTTCCAAAGACCAATGAAAGAAGGTGTTGAATTGCTAAATGCTATTCAGGATGTTTATCTTTGTTCTGAAATAGAACCTGCATAGTCTAGTAAAACCAAATTCAAAAATGACCTTGCTTGTTTTGTAAGCAAGGTCATTTTATTTAGACAGGAAAACAAGAGTTGTAAAATGATTGACACGACGGGTAAGGGACATCTTTTGCTCGAACATCAAAAAGTTGACCCACAAATAAAAGTATTGATTGACACTTGGTTGGCTAAGCAATTGAAAACAAAAGGATCCGCACAATTAGCTAGTACGAAAATCCCAACTACATTATCTAAAACGAAATAGAAAAAATATTCTTTCAACTTTCGTCGGTAAAACCAAATAACTATTCATTCAAAAAGAGGTTAACAATGAAAAAAGTAAAAACCGTACTGGCAGGTCTGGCAGGGGCATTAACCAGCATTGTTTCGGCAAATTATGCAATTGCAGCTCCCGGTCCCAGTTTTCCTATGGAAGTTTTTGATGCCAACTATAAATATACAAATCCAGGATTGGGTGATGCCACCTTACGTATGGTCTCTGATGGTAAAGGACATATGCGTAATGAAATTCGCACTGATGATAATAAAAATAAATCTGTCGCTATTCTGGATTATCCAGCTCAAAGTATGGTCACCCTTGTCGAAGCTCAGCATATAGCCATGAAAATGCCATTAAAATCGGACTCTACAAAAGTTACTGATGAAGCGTCAGCAAAAAAAGCTAATGCAAAATCATTAGGCGTAAAAATTATGGATGGACACTCCTGCCATGGTTATGAAACTAAAGACGGTGACATTGTTACACAGTCATGGATAGGAGTAGATACTCATTATATGGTTCATTCGGAAATCAATACTCCAAATGGAAAAATCGTAATGGCGCTTAAATCATGGTCTAAGGGTGTTCCAAAAGCGGATCTTTTTCAAGTGCCGAGTGATTACAAATTAATGGATATGCCACAAATAGGCATGAACGCGATAAAAACGCAACGATAAATTTGTGCTTGCCCAGAGAATTATACTTCGGGTATCTAGTGTAGCTTTTGAGTGTCCAAGTTAGGTAAAGTCATAAGATATTCGACAAGTTTATCGATTTCAGTTTTTGATATATCAAGATGGCAGCTTTCGGCCAGTTTTTACCTTCATGTCCTCTCTCCACCTCATTTTTTAGTTGGCAAGGTCATTAAAAAGTCAGTTATTTTACTGACTTCTGAAGCAGTGAGATTGAGTGACGGCATCATAGTACCGCGCTCATTATATTCATCAGCGGATCTCAGTGTCATTGTTTGAGCATTGTTTATTGTTTTTTCGATATAACTGCGGTCACGGATAGAGGCTATGCCATCCAGGTCAGGAGCAAATTGACCACCGACACCACCGGCAGTATGACATTCTGCGCAGCCCTTTTCAAAGAATAATTTTTTTCCTGTTGCAATTGAATTCTGAGCAGGACTTTGTGTTTGAGCTGAGTGTACTACTATATTGTCTGAGTGTACTACCGGGTGTTTGGAAATTATAAATCCAGACCGCGGCTCTTCCAGGGTAAGCAAATACGCAGTTATTGCCTCAGCGGTTTTTTCAGATACACGAGGGTGTGGCATTAATTCGTTAGCTTTATAGACTTGTTGAAATCTTGCTTCAGATCCTTGAGTAATTCTAGATAAAATGAAATCTCTACTGCGTCTTGAGCCTTCACCCATCAAAGGGGGTCCCAAGCAACCGCCATGACTACCTACTGAATGACAAGTGACACAATTATGTTTAATGAATAAAATTTCGCCTGACTTGCTTGTATTGCTTACCTTTAGAGGTTTGTATACTTTAGCTGGGATTATTTTGCTATTGGGCTCACTGGCGATCGTCATTAAGCTGGTAAGACAACTGATTATAAAAACAAAGCAAGTAACACTGATAAATTTGGGTATTGGAGCATTGAAATGTTCTTGAAAGTTTGCGATGGTGACCAGTACGCTGGCAATTTTTTTCCTATTCAATAGTGTTTTTTGTACCACAGTCTAATTTCCTGTTTGGCTCGTTTTATCAGTCTTTTGTTTGATGATTTCAACTGAACATGGGGCATGACTGGCGATAGTTTCCGCCACACTGCCCAAAACAAGCTTCTTTATACCCTTGCGACCATGTGAGCCAAGTACGATTAAATCAGCATTCCAATTTTCTGCTTCTTCAAGAATTGAATCATTAACTAGTCCATCAATAATTTTACCGGTGACAGCAGACTGTGAAGAGCATTGTTTAAATTGCGAGACTTTTGTTTTAACAAGTTCCTGTGAGTAATCACGAAATTCGTTCTTTGCTTCTGCTAATACAGAAGACAATTTAGAAGATAGGGCATATTCATAATCGTAAAGGAGTGGCTCGACTACCATAATGATTTGAAACAGGGTGTTCTCAGGCCAAGGTCTCAGGGCAACGTTTTCCAGCGCATAGGCAGAACATGGAGAATCGTCAATGGCAATCAGAACTTTCATTATTTCTCCTTGGTATTACAGATAAATGTTTTCAGTACTTTTTGTTCGTGCTTGTGTCATTGGAATTAGCTTTATTTTAGTTGGTATTTTAAGTTTCAGAGAATATATATAACCAAAATGTACCAAACTAGAGATGGGTATCGACTTTTTTTGACAACAGCGTACTTGGCAAGACATAGATATGTGTTAGTAGGCTAGCGATGCTGTTTGCTAAAAAGAGAAATTAGTCGAGTGAAAATCCTTAGCCACGCTCACTGCCATGAAATCTTGTATTTCGAGCCAGTGGCATTTAAAGCAATCGTCTTAATTCCAATCTTTTGAATTAGCTTGAATAAGCTGCTTATCAATATTCATACAGTTCGAAAACGATATAAGAGTAGTCCAATTTAATTAATTCCATTTGATGGCAATGAGACCACATTGAACCAGAAATTCTCAATTGCTTTGATCACATTGCAGAACTCATTGAAATCGATTGGTTTTACGATATAACAATTAGCATTAAGTCCATAAGCAGCATTAATATCCGCTTCTCTACTCGATGTGGTTAAAACAATAACAGGAACTTGGCATAGACTTTTATCTGCTTTGAGTTCTGCTAAAACTTCGCGCCCATCTTTAACTGGAAGATTTAAATCAAGCAAGATAATATCTGGTCTTTGAGCCTCGGTATATTTGTCTTCTTTGCGCAAATATCTCATTGCGTGAAGTCCGTCGCCTACAGTTTGCATGCGATAGGGAATTTTTGTATCAGCCAGAGCTTCTTTTGTCAGAAGTACATCTGCGGGATTATCTTCTACAAGTAAAATGTTTATGGGTTTATTTCTTTGCGCAATCATTATTCTCACCTTTTCTTTTGATGGTAAAGTAAAAAATAGTACCCTTTATGTCTTTCAATGATTCTTTTGCATATCGCTAGACCAATACCGGTACCAGGATATTCGTCACGTCCATGTAAGCGTTTGAAGGGTTCAAAGATTCGCTCAGCATACTGTTATTGGAAGCCAATACTATTGTCTTTGACAGATATTCTACATTCATTTCCCTCTTGTTTGGCCCCGATATGTATTTCAGGGATGTGCTTATTGCAAAATTTAATAGCATTGTTAATCAAGTTTTGAAAAAGTTGACTCATTTGCATATTTTCGGCCCAGACGGTAGGCAATTCATCATGAGTAATTTGAACATGGGTTTCTTCTATGCGTACAGACAAGTTTTTCAGAGCATCTGCAAGCGATTGAGTTAAATTAGTTGGCTGGAAAGTGACACGCTCACTGGCTATTTTGGAAAGTGAGAGTAGATCGTTAATTAAAGTACGCATGCGAACAGCACCTTTGACTGCATGGTGTATCAATTCAGCTTGAGGCAAAATCCATGCGGTAAAAATTGACTATACGGGGCATGAACGCTATTTTGTGCGAAAGTGGGAGGAGTAAAAACACCAACTGCAATTAATCCAAAAAAAAATAGTATGCCACATTATTTTTTATAATTCGCCCGATATTGTTAGCTGGTTTAATGAAGTCGATTCTGGTTTCTGGGCATATAAATTATAATCTGGTGGGTCATTCAACTAAGTAATGAACAAAACAAATTATAGATTTCTTGACAAGCCTGTAAAGCTAATGCTACACGATATTTTGCGAACTGATACCATATGTTCCAGTGAAAGCAGGCTTAGTTGTGACTATTAGAAGACTTTATTTCTTATTTTTTGCCTTGGCGCTTATTTTTATGGCGCTGCTTATCTTCTTTAATGAAAAACAAGAAGAAGTGCAGCACAAGTTGGTGGCCAGTGAACAGAACCGTTTTTCATCTGCCGGGCTTGCCTATCAACTCAAACAAAGTTCGGATCAGCTGACTATTATGGCCAGGCTATACGTTGTAACTGGAAAACCTGAATATCTCTCTAACTTCGAGGAAATTCTTGGTATTAGAGATGGCAAATTGCCGCGTCCCACAGACTACTCAACGACATATTGGGATCAGAAATTGGGAAAACTAAAAATGAAAGGAGACTATGGTGCTCCAATAAGCTTTTACGCAGGTTTAAAAAGTCTCAATTTGACTGTACCAGAAGCTTCTTTTTTAGAAACTGCCAAACAACGGTCAGATACATTGGTTAATCTTGAGAAACAAGCCTTTAATGCCCGAATTGGAATCTTTAAGGACAGTGCTGGCAACTATACAATACATGGTAAGCCTGATCCGACTCTGGCTATAAATATCTTGTGTGGTGAGGAATATTTGCACGCTAAGGCTGAGATTATGCAGCCTATTCAGCAATTTATGAACAATCTCGATAAACGAATTGAAAACCAGGCTTCTCAATTAGCTAAAGAATATGATTTGTGGGTTAACGCCGAATTAGTACTAGCGGCGGTATCAGCTGTAGCTGTTCTACTCCTTCTTCTAAAAACTTTTGAAGCTGTAGTGAGTCCGACGCTTCAACTTGTAGACCAAGCAAAGAAATTGGAGAAAGGAGATTATACGAGCCGTAATCAGATAAAAGTAAATAATGAGATAGGAACACTGGCCAAAGTGTTTAATATCACTGCAGTGGCTATTTGTTCTGAAGTCCAAAGGCTGAAAGACGCACAAAATATTTTGACCAGACATGCTGAAGAACTTGGCAAGCTTACAGTAGAGCTGGAACAGGCTAAAGAAATTGCCGAAGTTGCTAATGAATACAAGAGCCGTTTTCTTGCAAATATGAGTCATGAAATTCGTACACCGATGAATGCCATTATTGGTTTAGCTTATTTACTGCGACAAACAAAGCTTACAGAGCGTCAGTCTGATTATCTGCGCAAATTGGAAACTTCTGGAAAATCATTACTAGCAATCATTAATGATATTCTCGATTACTCTAAAGTTGAAGCGGGTAAGTTACAACTGGAAAATATTGATTTCAGACTTGATGAACTTTTACATAATCTAGCCACAGTTCTATCAGTTAATACCAGTGAGAAAGACGTAGAAATCTTGTTTTCTATTGATAAAGACGTACCATCTCAATTAAACGGTGATCCCCTTAGGCTGCAGCAAGTTCTAATGAATCTTGCTGGCAATGCTATTAAATTTACCCAGAAGGGGGAGATTGTTCTTTCAGTAAAATTGCAAGAGAAGAAGGATGACAAAATCGAGCTTCAATTCTCGGTGAGCGATACAGGTATTGGAATGACTGAGGAACAAATCGGACATGTATTCGAAGCTTTCTCGCAAGCCGACACCTCAACAACTCGTCGTTTTGGTGGTACTGGCTTAGGTCTAGCCATAAGTCGTAAACTGGTTTCTTTAATGGGAGGAGAAATGACAGTTCAAAGTACGCTGGGTAAAGGAAGTATTTTTAAATTTAATGCTCTTCTGTCTGTAGCAAAAGAACCAGCTGTCATTGCTAAGGTCTCTGTTACCGATCTGCCAATCGAAATGCGAATTCTGATTATAGATGATAACGAAACGGCACGAGAAGTGGTGAGTGCTATTGCTGCGTCTTTAGGCTGGATAGTTACTAGTGCTGCTTCTGGTGCGGAAGCCATAAATCTGGCTAAAAACTCTTTAACTAGTAAGAATGGTTTTTATCAAATCATTCTTGCCGATTGGAGAATTCCGGATATGGACGGCATAAAAATTATCGATACCATCAAACAAATGAGTAAAAATGACAACAGTCCTGTTGGTATTTTACTCACATCACATAGTGTGGACGCATTAGCAAATGTGGAAAAAGCCAATGAGATTTTAGACGGCTTCCTGACCAAACCCCTCACTGCGTCAGATCTTTTAGATACAGTTGTGTCTGCTACTCGCCAGCGTAGACAGCCTCACAAAGAGCTGCCCAAAGTAAAATTTGATGAAAGTAAGCAATTGGAGAATAAATTATCAAATGTGAGTCTACTTTTAGTCGAAGACAATTTAGTGAATCAGGAAGTAGGAGTAGAAATTTTGCAAGCAGCTGGTGCGCGAGTAGAAATTGCGTGTAACGGGAAAGAAGCTCTGGATAAGCTTGAAGCAAATGGTACTAAATATGATGCTGTTCTTATGGATTTACAAATGCCTATTATGGACGGCTACGAAGCTACGAGAAGGATTAAAGCACTAGCAAAATTTAAAGACCTACCTATAATTGCTATGACAGCTGATGTTTTGCCGGCAGATAGGGAACGCGCTTTCAATTCAGGAATGGTTGATTTCATCGGTAAACCTTTTGAGCTCAGTCAACTTTTTGCCACCTTGCATAAATGGGTAAGCCCCAAATCAGAAACAAAGGCTGAAACTAAAATTGTAGAAACCGTTGATAAACCTGTTGATAAGACTCCGGCAAAAACAGGAAGTAATAGTTTACCCGAACATATTGGAGAATTGAATGTAAGTGAAGCAATAGCCAGATTTAACGACAAAGATATCTATCTGATTATTGCCCGACGTTTTTTGGAAACCGAAGGAGCAACGGTGGATAATATTGAGGCTGCTATTGCTAAGAATGATTATCAAGAAGCATGCCGATATGCTCACTCACTGAAAGGAATTGCTAGTTATATAGGCGCACCAAATCTTGCTCGAACAGCCGCCGACCTAGAGGATGCCTTTGTTAGATCGGAATTCGGGTCTTTGCCTCAATTGATAGCGCCAGTAAAAACTCTACTGGCTCAAGTAATGGAAAATCTTACTGAGCTGGTAAACTTATAGAAGGTTTATCATTAATAGTATGAACGAAAAAAAGCACCGAATTTTAATAGCCGAAGATCACGATATAGCCAGGTTAGGGTTGCGCTTGACTTTGCAAAAAATGCCCGATATAGAAATTGTGGGAGAAGCGATTGATGGAGACTCAGTTTTAGCGCAAACCGAGCAGTTTCATCCTAGCATCATCCTTATGGATGTTAATTTACCTGGTATCAGCGGTATACAGGCTACTAAAATTATAAAGGGTGCCCATCGAGATATTTCTATTATTATGTTTACCAGTGATTCATCGGATGAAACTGTTTTTGCGGCACTGGGCGCTGGAGCCGATGGATATTGCTTGAAAAATATTTCCGCTCAGGATTTGCGAACTGCTATTGACTCTGTTTCCAGAGGAGCCGCGTGGCTTGATCCAGCTATTGCTCAACGTGTATTGCAAGCGCAAGTAGCAGCAAGATCGCAAAGTCAAGTTAATGACGCGGTAAAGGCTAAGGAAGCAATTGATCAGGGGGGATTCCTTGATGAACAACAGCTCAAACTTTTAGAACTAATCCAAAAAGGTGTCAAACTAGAACAAATAGCGGTTGAATTGAATTTATCGCCAGCCTCTGTGGAAGATAAACTGCGGTCTATTCTTGGTGGTTTAAGTCCGATTCAAACGAACCAATCATCGATGCAACGGTCAACAATACAATCTGGATCTTCTGCGCCCACAGTGAGCACAATGATCAAACCGGGATTTATTCTTGCTGGACGATTTAGTATTGAAGATACACTCGGATCTGGAGGAGTCAGCACTGTGTATAGGGGCAAAGACCTATCTATTGGTCGAACCGTGGCTATTAAGATGCTACAGCAACAACCTTTAAAGGACGAAAAAGAAATACAAAGATTTTTGCAAGAAGCTAAAGCCGCAAGCGCCGTCAGTCATCCAAACGTTATTACTATTTTTGATTTTGGTGTGACGTCGGAAGGTCAACCGTATATGGTGATGGATTATATTGATGGAGACAGTCTTGACGAGTTGATGAAAATACAACAGTTTTCGCTGGCGCGTATTCTTAGCATTTTTATACAAGTATGCGACGCTTTGTCAGCCGCACACAAGAAGAATATAATTCATCGTGATTTAAAACCATCCAACATAATGCTATTAAAAAATGACGATGGCGAAGATGTAGTGAAACTGGTCGATTTTGGTATGGCCAAATTTCTTCTTGAAAGCGAAGATCTAAAACTCAGCAAAACTGGTGATCTTTTCGGTACTCCACTTTATATGAGTCCGGAGCATTTTAAAGGAAAAAAATTGGATGCTCGTAGTGATATTTATGGGTTAGGGTGTGCGTTATATGAAGCTTTGACTGGAACACCGCCTTTTAATGGCGCGTCGTTATATGAGCTTATGAGTTATCATGTCAACGAGGAGCCATCTAAGCTGCCTTTCCTTCGCCCGGGCAAAAAAATACCTCAAGAATTAGAATCATTGCTCTTCAAAATGTTGGCAAAGGATCCTGAAGAAAGACCACAAACAATGGCAGAAATAAAATCCGAACTTTCAAAAATTTCGCAAATGGCAGATGTAAGTAAATAAATTAAATACATCAATATAATAGGATTACAGCAAGGACACTCACCTTACACGTATAAAAACCAAAATGAAAGACGCACACAAAAACTCACATGCCAGAGAATATCAATATCTGCGGTGTGCTATTTAGAGTTGACGGAGCCAAATTGGAATGTCCTAGCTGTTCTAATCATAAGGTAGATGAATTGATACCTGTATATTATAGAAGACGATGCTGAGGAAGAAGAGTACACAGAAACAGGTTCTCCAGCGGAAGAATAAATTATCGGGTTTTGACTGCAGCTTTTTCTGCCATCTCGGTAGCCTTGTGGCGTGCGGCTATTAACTCTGTAGAATGTTTGCGTGCCCATTCTTCCAGTTTTTCTAGAACCGGTAATAAAGTGCGTCCCACTTTTGTTAGCGAATATTCCACGCGAGGTGGCACTTCTGCATATACTTTGCGGCTAACGAGACCATCCGCTTCTAATTCTCGCAATTGGTTTGTTAACACGCGCTGAGTGATCCCCTGCAAAGAGCGCATTAATTCGTTGAAACGTTTTGTGCCATCACAGAGTTGATAAATAATTAGAACTTTCCATTTGTCTGAAATCATGGCGATGGCGGCCATAATTGGGCATTCAAAACAATCAATATCAAACATATTTTCACCTTGCTTCTCTATCTTAATGGAAGCTTATTATTTCTTATAGTGCCACAGGCGGGGATTGTTGCCTAATAGTATCCTTAGGGATAGTATAGTACATTTTGGTTCCTACTTGTAAAAGGATACTATTACATTCTAATATATGTTTATGGTGAATGGCAATATCCCAGGTTGGGACAAAAACTTTTTGGAGGTTAATTATGGTCACTGAAACAGTAACAAAAGAATCACTCAAGGCTGTGGAATATTTTGAAGCCAAGCTAGCTTTTGATAGCACTCCTTTTGCCCTTAAGACTGCTCTAGAAAAAGGTGAGAAGCTGCAAATTATTGATTTGCGCACACCCGAACTTTTTGCTGAAGGGCATGTACCTGGAGCAGTCAATGTAGACATCCAGCAATTAGAAAAATATCTACCCAAACTTGATCCAGCTGCAACAACTGTTGTTTATTGCTACACATTGCTATGCAGTCTTGCCACTAATGCAGCTTTACTTTTAGCTAAACATGGTTATAAAGTAAAAGAATTAGCTGGTGGATACTCAGGTTGGGCAGAGCAATCAATGCCTACTGAAAAAGGCACCAAAGCATCTAGCTGTGCCACTTCAGAAGGACATGCTTGCGGTTAGTTTTCCCTCACGCAATCCACGGGGTCAAACAAGGACAGTTTTTGCTGTCCTTGTTTTTTTTGAATGGAGAAATAGCTCGCACTCATATCTACTCGTTTCCTTCTCTTGGTAAAAAGGGGACATTATGGTCCATGATTAGACAAACAATAAGCAGATGATCATAGCGATGCTGAGTGCCATTAAACGATACTTATAGAGATAATCTGGAAATTTATTAGAGTTAGCTTAACTATAGCGATTAATTTAGTTCGTCTTCTAACTGTAGCTTTGCCAACAACCAGTCTTCACGATCATTGCCGTGACCACAACCACGCTCTTGCCAAATAAAGAATGCTCTTTCAGCAATTTCTTTTTTAGGAAAGGTATGCTGCGATGGAATTGGCTCCAGATGCAATCTCTTAAAAAGAGCCACCGTACTTTGTTGCGAAGTCTCTTTATGTACAACTAAATTTTTTAGTTTTTTTAGCGTTTGATGCATCTGCCGTCCTAAAAGCTGGGAATTACAATGGTCTTGTGAAAGACAGGCGTTTGCCTGAATTAAGTTACTAGTCTATCGCTCAAATTTATATAGTCCCATTATTTATACTCGACGCTTAAAGAAAATTTGCTTACTAAGCCAGCGACTAAAGCTATATAAAAAGGACATGCGTATAAATATGCATGCTGAAAGTGAACAAATCAAGTACATGTGCATCTTTGTAGCAGCTCCTTGTTTTCCTCAGCTTACAGCCTCATCTTATAGAATGTGACGGTTCTCCGAGTAATAAGTGGTCTATTGAGTAAAAGAAAATCGCAGACTTACCAGAATATTTCCACAAAGTCTACACAAGCTAATGCTACATATAATAATGGACGGTCATCTGGATATTACTATGCGAATTCGGTCCATCATCAGTCTTTTTACAATATTGTTCATAGTCTCAGTTGGGGCAATTCATGCTGCTGAATTGAGAAATGAAAGCACCCATAGTAATCAAAATATCTCTAAAGGGGGAGCGTTCAGTCCTCAGATGTTGGGGAGGCTAGAAGAAATTGGTATTAGTTGTGATACCCCTGCACAGAACCAAAATTATCTTATTATCTCGAATGTGCGAACTGCAAGCGTAGCCTATTATGGCGGTCTCAAGGCAAGGGATAAGATTGTCAATCTACAGCTTACAAGTGCTGGCTATAAAATAACTTTAGAACGGCAAGGGAAATTATACGAGAGTGTATTAAAACCCATGTATGCTGACGGTCCTGATATGAAATTTACTCAAGAAGTTGAAGAGCTTCGCAAAGCTGGGGAAGTCTCTTATCCATTCAGTGCGGAAGTAATTGCTAAGACTCGTTCAGAGGATATTAGGTTGTCCTCGAAATATGCAGATTCATGGTTTTTAGCTTGCTTAGCAGCTATGGCGAAAACGCCACACGGGCAACAATTAATTTCGCGTATGATTGTTAAAACACCAGACGGTGCATATAGTGTTGTTCTACCCCCTGGATCCGGTGCGACGATACCGGCAAGTTATGGCATGAATCACTTAGGTAGTGTCTCACTCTGGGTTTCTTTATTAGAAGAGTGTTGTTTGAGAAATTATAATATTAATAACATAGAAAATACTTTTGAATCCGGGACCAAGCCCGGAATACAGATAGGTATGCAGCTTTTAACAGGTAATCCTGTCACTGTTATTCGAGCTGATGATTATTCTCCAGACCAGTTATCAGAGATGTTGTCCAATCTTTTAAGCAGGGGAGTGCCGATTGCTCTCTCAGCAAAATCCCAAGCAGAAATGGGTAAGGTTGGATATTTATTGTCGCCTAACGAGAACTATGGTCTTCTATCAATTGATCGTGGTAAAAATGAACTCAATCTTTGGGATGGATACAGTGGTTGTACATTGGCGATTTCAGATATGCCAAAGTATGTTAAATATTTAGCTTATCCTGCTAGATAATACTTATAGTTATTTATCAGTAGGATTGTAGCTAGCCAGGATAATCGAAATAGGCTTACCAGGCTCGGATTCGTTGATGAGCTTACAACCTGGGAAATTTACCCAAGGGTAGGGTTCGGTTTCTATTACTTTTAGTTTTGAGTTGGTGCTAGCTTGTAAGTTCTCAAAATCCTGTTTAGGTATAAGAACAATAAATGGTTGAGAAGTAATGATCATTTTTTTGAGTTTTTCTTGATCGCAATATACTGGAAGGCGTTTGGTCTCAAAAGAAGTGTAGTCAGTTAGCAGAGATTGCTCGAGGAGATCTAAGTGAAAGAAAAAAGGTATCTTTTCTGAAATTTGATTTATTGGCTGAACAAAATTGAGATAGCTGTCTTTTTTAGCTTTGATGGGTAAAAATATTATGGCGTATGTTGACATAACTATAAAAAAACCAACAGCAATTATCGCGTAAGCAAGCTCAACTTTGCGTGGTGAATATCTATTTTTTAAATCAATTAGAAAATGTGCGGTGATTATGGCTAGGGCTGGATAAATCGGTAAACTGTAATAATTCCAATTGCTGCTTGATAGACTGAAAAATGCAGTATTGCAAAATGACCATATTAACAAGAGTAATATGAATTTGGAATTGATAGACGATTGTTTTTTGTTGAAAACGGAAAGAATAATTTGCCCAATAGCAGGAATTAAAAATATTGTCCACGGTAGAAAGTTACCTAGTAGGGTGGTAATCATATAGCCTGGCTTATGGCCAAAATTATAGGCACTTTGATGTCCCATAAATCTGTCGAAATTTCCTTGGACATATAACCAATTGAAAGCAGGCATGCCGTAGTTTTTGTACACCGATACATGCCAGGGAAGTAATATGGCTAAAAATATAATCGCAGACAAAAGGATCTCTTTAAAAGATAAACGAGGCATCTTTTTGAACAGAAACATGCTGATTAATAGTGTTATGCCGGGAATAACAATCGCTACTGGGCCTTTTGTCATCCAGCCAAAAGCAAAAGCGGTAACCATGATAAATAGCCAACGCAGACGGTAATTTGAATTGGCGATGAAGATCATATAAGCAGAAAAAATAGCAAGATTTTCGAAGAGACAAAGCAACATATCTGGCATTGCTACTGCGCCAAATTCAAAGAAACCAATTGTTGTTGCTAGTATGACTGCACTTAGTAGAGCGGTGCTGGCTCCGAGAACTCTTTTGACAAATACTGCTAATACAGCAATAGTGGCGACAGCGGACAGGATAGAGATTATACGAGCTGCAATTAATGTAACTCCTAATAGCTTGTATATCGAAATAATTAGCCAGTAGTGCAGCGGTGGTTTATCGAAATAAGGTACGCCGTAAAAAAGTGGAGCAACGTATTGATTGTTGATGAGCATTTCTCTTGCGCCTTCAACGAAACAAGATTCTGCTCGGGCAAAGCCATGGAAAAAAGCTGCTCTTTGTAGCTCCAATAAAGCAGACAATATTATTACTACTGTCAATTGGGTATAAAAATTGTTTCTCAGTCCATCGAACATGAACTTTTTGCTTGAACCGGCATTCGCTGGTTCAATCGAAGACTGCATTAAAATTTGCCTCTTATACTTTGGGTTTCGTTTTTAAATTCTACAGATCATGAGTCAAATCATGACAAGTAAGGATTTATCCAGAGCAAGGTAGATTATATTGGTCTGAAGAGGCGAAAACCAGGTATGAATTCTAGTTTGTATTTAAAAACATTCTTTTCTTTATTTTGTAGCAGGTTGACTTTCAAGAGGTAACATAGCTGATGCCTTCGTGCAGGCATTTATTACTTCTTCCATTGACTGATAACGATGTTTAGGGTCTTTTGCCAGGCACTTAAAGACTATATTTTCCAATGCCTGAGTAAGCTTGGGCTGTGCTCCGATGTCTCCAAATTTTTCTGGCATTTCTTTAGTGTGTTTGAATATAGTCACTAAAGCAGTAGGACCTTGTAATGGTGCCCTGCCGGTGAGAACTTCATACATGATAATTCCCAGGGAGTATATGTCTGTTTTCTGGTCTACTGTGCGGCCCAGACATTGTTCGGGACTCATATATAGAGGGCTGCCAAATATATCACCAGTTTTGGTTAATTTGGTACCAGCTATGGTGTTCTCGGTAATAATTTTGGCGATACCAAAATCAATTATTTTAACGATATCTTTTTGCTTGTCTGTATTGGTGAGAATAATATTGCTGGGTTTTATATCGCGGTGAATTATATTTCTAGAGTGGGCATAGGCACAGCCTGTGGCTATTTGTACGAATATGGGCAAGGCACGAGCAGGACTGAGTTTACCTTCTTTAGCGATTGGGTCAGATAGAGGGAGCCCATCTAAAAATTCCATTATCATAAAGGGCTGTCCTTCGTATTCACCAAAATCACTTACCGAGTTGATATTGCTATGGTCCAGTCTTTTGGCTGCTACAGCTTCTTGTCTAAATCTTTTGAAATTGACTTCGTCATTTATTAGCTCGGGTAACAAAATTTTGCAGGCGACGAATTTTCCTATTTCAGTATCTTTTGCCTTATAAACAATGCTTTTGCCTCCTTGACCAATAGGTTCAAGAACTTCGTATCGATCATTTAGCTTTAAGCCGCTAGCGTTTTGAATGTGCATTGTTGATATTCGATTTGGACTAAAAAAGGTGAAATAAACCCATGACAATTGGTGGCAAATGCCAAACTGAATTTAGCATGCCCAAAATTGAGTTCTTTTACACAGATACAATCTTCTTTGGTGGCAATGGACCGGTTAATTTGTTTTTGTTTGATACAATGAACGCGCTATTTAAGAATCGGATAGTGTAAGAGTCCACAGAGTTAATAAATAGGAATAATAGATGAAAAAAAGACTGATCGCTATTGCTGTGCTCCAAATGATGACCATGATTTTGGGGCAATCTGTTATGGCTTGCACAGATTTCCAAATTAAGGCGAAAGACGGCGCAGTTGTTACGGGACGGTCTTTAGAGTGGGGTATTGATATGAAGTCGCGACTGCGAATACACCCCCGGCAAGAAAAATGTCAATCAGAAACCGGAAATGGTAATCCAGGTCTTAGCTGGCAGTCTAAATATGGTTATGTTGGAGTAGATTGCTATGGTTTAAATGTATGTATTGACGGTATTAATGAAAAAGGATTGTCAGCTAGTGGGCTGTGGTTTCCTGATGCAGAATACCCAAAAGATATTACCCACCGCGATAATATGACTATAAACGTTGTTGATGTTTGCAGCTGGGTATTGGGTAATTTTGAAACTGTAGATCAAGTAAAATCGGCTTTTATTCAAGTACATGTCTGGGGTAAGGGAATGTCTGAATTAAGTGGGGCAATACCGACAATGCATTTTGCCATACATGACTCGCAGGGACGCAGTGCGGTAGTTGAATTTGCAAGCGGACATTTGAGAGTTTATGATAATCCAAACACGGTTCTTAGTAATGCGCCTAGCTTTGACTGGCATTTAACCAATTTACGCAATTATCTAAGCCTCAGCGCCTCTAATCCCAATTCTATTAAAATTGGAGGAACAGTGTTTGCTCCGCCTGGACAAGGTAGTGGTTTTTTGGGAATTCCAGGTGATTGGACACCAAGTTCTAGATTTGTGCGTACTACGGCAATGTTGCGTTTTGCTAAACCAGTTGTGGACGCAGCGCAGGCAGTCAATCTTGCTGAACACATACT
>Ga0364919_10035_pt1 | contig 80954 bp, 66 predicted proteins | sample SorcelJu500001C7_2_FD_206953 | JGI IMG/M metagenome (GOLD analysis project Ga0364919, IMG submission 206953) | Enriched cells from Trout Bog Lake Hypolimnion, Wisconsin, USA - BchlTB.June20.5000.01.C7 | ecosystem: Environmental > Aquatic > Freshwater > Lake > Hypolimnion/Profundal zone | place... | reverse complement strand
TACCGCCAATCAGGAAAGGCAGATGAGGCTAACACGTTGGCGCAAAAGGCAGGTGAGTTGAAAGCCAAGAACAAAGAACCTTATCGGGTCAGACACGGACAAATAATGTTGGATCCAATTCAAGGCAAATAGGTAAACAGGAAATAATAGCCTCAACGGATTTCACGTCAGGGAGCTAAACCAGATGTACCTTCCTACTGAAACCTTATGTTGACAGAAGATCAAAAAAGTAATCTTTTTCCCATAGTCGCCGATTATATTGTTAAGAATGCATCGAAAACATGATGCCAACGCAAATCCTAAGGAGACACTACGGAAAGGAGATTCCAATGGCCATAAGCAGTATTTCCGGAACGGCTAACACGTCATCGGTGGAGTCACAGACAATCTGGACGAAACAACAAGTGACACAATTGAAAGCTCTTGTGACCCAAGGCGTGCCTCTTGACGAGATTGCCCAGAGATTGAAACGTCCGCCTGCCACCATAAAACTTGAAGCTGCTGAACTAGGGTTTAATCTGAATACAAAATAAGAATGCCGGCCTTATTGGGCACCGATCACCCTTCGATTGTCCGGGTATAAGCTCAACTAAGCGACTTGGTTCATCTTTGTCTTCACGAGTTTTTTCATCTGGTTCTGCAACGCTTCCAACATATCCAATGCAGAAGCAAACTGCGGATTCAGTCTCAAAACTCTGCGGAAACAATCCTTGGCCTTTTCCAGGAGAGCAAGATCGCGTTTCGAGTTACCCCAGGCTCCATAGTTGATTCCTCTATTGAACCAGATCACATATTGATCGGGATGTACTGCGACAATTTCCTGATAGCAGGATTCCGCTTTCTCATGCTGGCTTTGCTTTCTAAGCTCAATTGCCATCCTGTTGCATAATACGAAATCTTCCAGATTCTGGCCTATCAGTTTTGCCCTGAGATCGCCGGCTTCTTCTCCATACCCGTTCTTCTCGAGCAGGTTTGCAATTGCAATGTGGGTTTCCGGTCCCGGGTTCATCTCTGCCAGGGAATCCAAAACTTCTTTTGCCTCACTCTGGCGATCCGCCTCGGTCAGAAGTTCTGCTAATTTCAGCCTGCGTGTCAGGTTTTTTGGACTTTTCTGAGTAAGTTCATTTAAAACCTCTATTGCTTTTTCGATATCGCCCGTTGCTTGGTATACTTCAACCAAGTTACTCAGAGCAATGACCGAGGCCATGTGGGCTGATATTTTAACGGAACAGAATTCGTCTTCCGCACTTTTAGTCTGGCTAAGGCCCAGATGGGCCTTGCCTCTGAGGATAACCCATTTCAACCCGGGAAATTTGATTTCCGATCGAGCTATAAGATCCAAAGCTTTTGCATATTCATTTTTATTTATGAGCCGCTCTGCCATTTTATACAGAGACTGCTCTTTGCTGTTGATCCTTTCCTGGACTCTTTTTACCAATCTGGATAGGTTATTGAATGTAAGGGGCTTAACTAAGATATCGATAGCTCCCAGCTCGCCTATATCACTTATTACATCCATTGTCGGGTCATCCAGCATCATGATGAAGCTGAAATCATAAAAGTTATCGTCCATCATGCAAAGCTTGTAGAGCTGAAAACCGCTCATCTGGTTTTCCGAATTTTCAGGTTCAACTTCGCAAAGGACGATTACTTTTTGGGGGTCAAGTGAAATAGGAATATCATTCGCGCCAACGACTATTTCTTTGGTTATGCGCCCAAAAAGTTCCAATGCGGAACCCGCATCCTGTGCCTCGATTATTTCGTGAAATAAATTGATTTCATCGCTCGAGGCCATCTCGCGCAGGAACCTTGAGATTATTTTTCGTATCGAATGCTGTCTATCCACCATGATGCATACAAAATCGTTTGCCATAATCTTATCGTCCAATTTGACATGTCGAATCGGATGTGTTCCGGGCCTGGAAAATAATCCCTGTTCCTCGTGGTCTTTTGGTCGCCACGATTTGCCGACTCTCGCCAGGTCATAACTCATTCATCTCGATGGGCCTTCCTATCGCATTTTACAATACGCAGCTCGGGTAATTGATCTTCAGGCGGTAATTCCGATAGGGACGGATCCGTCGAAAGAGGATCCCAATTAGAAAGTTCTGCTTTCTGGCATTCGTCACAAAGTTTTACCTCGCAAACCAAAAAAGCGACCAGTTCCTGCCCAATCTGCCGGACAACTTCTATCTCTTTTAGAGAAGCTTCACTTGTTTTTCCTGACGGGCGTTCTTCATCTGTTTCATGCAATATGTCCCGGAATCGCCATCTGTCGCTCATGCCCAGTTCACAGAGATCCTTCAGCAGTGTCTCCTTATCTATTTCGGAGATGTCTTTGCCGCATTTATAGCAACACAGCTTTATCATTCAGACCTCCTCGCAAGTATGCTTTTCTTTTGATTCCGGCTTACCCTCTGAGGGACAACCATCAACCGGGCAGGTGAGAATGTTCGCCATTCTTTCCCGACTTCTTTCATTATTGTCCAATTCCACTGAAGGTTGTTCCACCTGAATCCTTGCATATACCGTTGCCTTCCGCATGGGACCCGGTCATGAATGTAACAGCCATCTGCCCCCACTCACGGGAGTATTCCGCAAGGGGGCCCACTGCAACGTGGGCTACCGGTTCATTCAAAACTCCCTCATCCTGGACTATCAGACGCAGGCACATTTATGGAAGCAGGTTCCCCGAGCTCATTTCGCCTTGCTATCATTGCATTCGCTCTCCCGCGTGCGCAGTTTCCACCAATTATCGATATGAGTTCTTCGACAAATCCCTTCATTTGTTCCGCCTGGACATTCATTTCTTCCGAGGACGATGCCGACTCCTCGGAGTTGGCGGCATTTTGATCGACTACTTTGCCCACCTCGCCAATTGCGCGGTTGATTTGCGCAATTCCTTGAGACTGTTCCCTGGATGCAGCAGTTATCTCCCCAATCAGCTCGGACATTTTTTCCGTGTTCGTGGCGACCTCGCGGAATCCGGAACCCGTTTCCTCGACAATCTCCGAGCCCTGCCTGATGCTTTTTACAGTACCCTCGATCAGACCCGCTGTATTCTTTGCTGCTTCGGCAGCTCTCATTGCAAGGTTTCTCACTTCCTCCGCGACCACAGAAAAACCGGCTCCGGCTTCCCCCGCGCGTGCCGCTTCCACTGCTGCGTTCAGGGCAAGCAGGTTCGTTTGGAATGCAATTTCATCGATTGTCTTGATTATTTTGGAGGACTCTTCACTCACCCTGGAAGTTTCGAGCATGGAAGCCGTGAGTTTTTTCATGGACTGATTTGCCTTTGCAACCACCTCGGACGTTTGTATCATCAACTTATTGGCTTGATCGGCATTGCCTTCATTCTGCCGCGTCATCGAAGACATTTCGTCCAACGAGGAGGATGTCTCCTCAATGGATGCCGCCTGTTCAGATGCACCCTCAGCCAAGTGCCGGCTAGCGTCGGAAACCTGTTCCGCTACAGAGGCAACGTGATCGGATGCCTCACTTAGCCCTTCGATAGCACGCTTCAAAGGCCTTGTGATCGCTCGGACGAGAAAGGCAGCCAATAGCAAGCCCGCCAAGGCCCCTGCCAGGACAATGGCGACCATGAGGTTCTTACCATTGCCGGCGGTTTTCAATGCCCCCGCTTCGGCCTCCTTGCTCACCGCTTTTGCGGCTTCCTGAGCCTTTGCGGCAACAGAAACAATCTCGCCCACCGACTTGCTTCGGTCTTCGTTGTTTTTTACACGGCGAGTAAATTCCCTTAGATAACCGTCTGCTTCCTCCCGGAGGTCCTCGGTTGCGACTGAAAGCCCTTTGAGTTTTGCGAGCGTTGGACCCACCTTCTCGGCATTTTGTTCAAACGCAAAGTAGTAAAGAGCGTTCAGTCGTGCCTCCATGACGAGGTTTCGGATAGCATCCGCCTGTTGCAGTTTATCAAATCCATCCTGGAGGAAAGAGCCCATCTTTGCGATCTCCTGCTCAATGTCGTCAATATAGACTCCAGCGCAGATCACAAGGCCCCAGGGCTTGAAGTATTTGGCAAAGGTTGCCTTGGGAAAGACTGCATCCCCCATCCCCGGCTTTGTCCAATAGTATTCCGTGTATGAATCGCCGTTCTTTATAGCTTCTGAGACGATCTCCTTCATGAAGGTTTTGCCGGTCTTCTTGTCCTGGATCTTTCCGAAATCCATGCCCTCCAGCTTGCGATCTGATCCGTGAGCAATAAGGGTCAGGTCTTCCTTTACAATGAAGTAGTAGTTGGAGCCATCAAAGTGCATGTTGCGAACGATCTCGAAAGCTTTCTCGCGGGGAAGATCATTTTCGTGGTGGAATTTGAGTGCATCGTGGACGACATCCACCAAATCTCTGATATGTTTAATGGCCTTTTGCTTCAACATGGCCGCATGGTCCTCAACAATGAGAGCCTTTTCCTCCCGGATCACCTTGTTGGTCTGCTCCTCCGAGACTGCCCCCATTCTGGCGGCTATCCCCTGCAGAGCCGTGAGTGCCCTGGCGTCATCGTCAAAAAGTTGCTTGAGCTCGGCAACTTTATTCTTGTAGATAACCTGGGCCTGCTTTAGCACATCGCCCATGGCTCCCTGTGTCACAATGACCGTCTTCATTTCTTCAGCTTTGGTCGCCAGCAGCTCAAGGATCTGGTTGAGTTTTTGGTATGAATTTTCATCTTTTTGAAGGATAAGGTTTTTCTCCTGTTGCCTTGCTTCAAAGAGACACTTTTCGACGTCGTTTCCGAGTCTCTCCTGTTCTCTGGCCTCGATGACCTTGTTCAGGCTGTAATACCCTACGCTCCCCACGATAATTCCGGTGAGAACCAATGTCAGGAAGCTCCCGAAAATCTTTCTCCCGATACCCGAGGACTTTCTCATAGACTCACCTCCTATTGTAATGATGAGGTCCCTTCCTTTCAGGTAAAAAATTAAGTATGTTGCACGGATACCTTAACAATATGATTAACTATCGCAATGACCCTGGGACCTGCCAGTTTATAAATCGGACTGCATAAAGAAGAGCATTAAAATTTATTCAACTTTTGCCTTTATACCTCGCAAAATTTCTTAGTGATCTATGGAAGCCAGATGACATTTTTGTAATTTTTTGCGGAGAAAGGATTCAGACCTGGATCATTCATAATCTAAAATGTTATTGTACCATAGCGTTTATCCTGAAGTCGCTTTTCTTTCCGATCAATAGCTAATCAATCTATAAAGCAGATCTTAGCAGCTTTCCTGTTTGATAATGGTTATCCAATCCAAGATTTTTGTCCAGTAGGCAGAAAAATTTTTATTTTTCTCCCATGCAATGTCGATATTTTACTTAGCCATCCATTGCCAAACATGGGATGCATACACGGTCATGTACTGGTTCATTGAATTCGGATTAGCTACAAGCCAATCCGGGGAGAGTAAGGTGGCTCTAAATGAAAAACTCAAATTGATCGAGGCTCAGGCGGCTCAAAGTCGTTGGAGCACCCCATGACTTCACGATCTAATTCAAATCCGCTGGCTGCGAAATCAGAGACCTTTTGCGGAAGCATCATTGAGGCTTTGCACGAGCTCAGGGCGGTGACTGAAGGGCCGGTAACTCCTCACTTGCTGAGCCAGTTTCTGATCGGCAGCAGTTCTTACTCGGAAACTCTCGCTGCCGTGGCCCGTTCCGGAATTGAAAGCGATTTGGTCGAATCCTGTCTGAAAAACCTGAAACGGTTTCAAATCGATCTTCTGAGTATAATCGAAAATGCATTTCCGCAGGATGCCACAACTGCGGAGGAGCTTTGCCGTCGCTCTGAAAAGAGCGCTGTTTTGGAAGACCTGCTCAAGGTGAACGGCGAGATCCTGGATTTCATGACTAAGCTGAGCGGTAAAGTTGGGAGGCGTCAAAAGGAGCTTCTTGGGCTTCTTGCACAGGTAATGAAGAATCTGGTCGAGATAGGGCATATGATCTCCGATTCATTCTCCAGAGCCAGGAAAACATACAGCGGCAGCAAAGCTCTGTCCGCGGCGCTGGATCAGAACACGGAGGAAATAGGCCGCTTCCTCTCTGCCTGTTCCGATATCGATGAGCTCAAGAGTTTTATTATAGCCAGGCTGGAAACGCTTAAGGAATTTTCCGCAAAAAAACTAGAGATGGAGGGGAAACAGCTTCTCGATACAGCAGTCGAAATCAAGGGCCTCAGGTCGCAAGTCAAGTTCATGGAGAAGCAGGTGTCACAAGCCCAGCAGCAGGCTGAAAAAATGGAAAAGGTGAGCTTGCTCGACCCCATGACCGGAATTGCCAATCGCAGGGCATACCAGAAGTATATGCCCGAAGAGTGGAATGCATACGTTCACTCTAAAGAAGCATTTTCTATTCTCATGATCGATATCGATAATTTCAAATTAATAAATGACAAGTTTGGGCACTGGGCGGGTGACAAGTGTCTTGAGGAGCTTGCGAAACGCCTCAAGCAGAATTTGCGCGGCACAGACTTCCTCGCCCGCTACGGCGGAGAGGAATTCATAGCGGTGCTGCCGAAAACCGACAGGACGGGCGCTGTGGCAGTAGCGGAAAAGCTGAGAGGACAGATCGAACAAACTCGATTCCTTTACCGGGGGAACAGAATCCCGCTGACAATCAGCATAGGTGTCAGCACGGTTCGAGAATCCGACCATGGCGTCCGGTCAGTGCAGGACCGGGTGGATAAAGGCCTTTACGAGGCCAAGAGGCGCGGGCGAAATTATGTATCGATAATTTAGAGACCCCAGCTACGAAACATAAAGGCTGCTTTTTAACATTGAAGCTATTTGGTAAGGAGAAAAGATATGTCAAACGGAAGACTATCACCACTGCTCATTTTAATGCTGATTTTCTCTTTCTCGTCATCCACTGGTTTAGTTGGGACGGCCCGTTCTGAGGATCAAAGGAAATATATGGGATCGGAATCCTGCAAAGAGTGTCACTCAGCCGAATATGACAGCTTCAAGCAATTTAACAAGAAGGCTCATTCGTTCAAGAGCCTTACGGTTCTCAAAAAAGGACTTTCCGCTGGGGAACTGGAGAAATGCTACGAGTGCCACACAACCGGCTATGGGCAGGAAGGCGGCTTTCGATCGGAACTTGAAACCCCGAATCTTAAGAACGCCGGCTGTGAAGTTTGCCATGGCCCCGGCAGTCTGCATGCCGAAACGGGTGATCCAAAAGACATAAAGGGCAAGTTGAACGCGAAAGATTGTGAAGTTTGCCACAATTCAGAGCGCATAAATGCCTTCAAATATAAACCGTTGGTTTACGGAGGGGCACACTGATGAACAACATCCATCCGAGTCTTCAGGTCAAAGTCGTCGTGGCGGTAGCCGCTCTGGTTCTGGCCGTTCTCGCTTCGATCATAACCGTCAATATAGCCTATCAGCAAAGGCAGATGAGAGAGGATTTCCAGAGCTCGACAAACGTTCTTGCCAATACGGTCTACAACAGCATTCTGTACCCCATGGCAATCGGGGACAGCGAAACCATAAAGCAACAGATGGCGGAAATAGAGAAAGACGGCGACAGCACAAGAGTCCATGTGTTCGGATTCGATAAGCTCGTGACTTATACTTCGGAATCGAAAAAAATCGACAAAGATCTTTCTGCCGAAATAAACTCCCCTCAGCTTGCCAAAGCATTGAACGAACTCCTTGCAACAGGAAAAGTTCCCGGAACCGGGTTTGACGAGGAGAAAGACGGAATTCATTATCTGAGTTTACTGCGCCCCCTCCTAAATGAAAAGCGCTGCCATCACTGCCATGGGGCAAGTCGTCCGGTGCTTGGCGGGGTCCTGATCTCGCAGAAAAGTGAGAGCATGTTCCAGGCTCTCGACTCGATTCGGACAAAGAATATCCTGGTTGGGATTCTTGGAGGCCTCATAATTCTGCTGACCATCTTCTTCTTGATTTCGAAGCTGGTAAGCCGCCCAATTCATCAAGTGATCTCGGGCCTCAATGCAGCAGTGTGGGCGGTATCCGATGCATCCAATGAGACTGCAGCCGTGAGCGCGAAGATCGCCAGAGGAACGTCCAGTCAAGCCTCGGCAATCGAAGAGACATCGTCTTCACTTGAGGAGATATTTGCCATGACGCGGCAAAGCGCTGAAAATGCATCCCGGGCAGATCAATTGATGAACGATGTTGAAAGGTCGGCTATAGATGCCAGGGATTCGATGGGACAGCTTACCAAGTCGATGGAAGATATTTCCAGTGCGAGCGAGAAGACACAAAAAATCATAAAAACTATAGACGAGATCGCCTTTCAGACCAACCTCCTGGCCCTCAACGCGGCTGTAGAGGCTGCCAGAGCTGGTGAAGTCGGTGCAGGGTTTGCAGTGGTAGCTGAGGAGGTCAGGAGTTTAGCCAAACGTGCGGCGGACGCTGCAAAGAATACCGCTGCCCTCATTGAAGGGAACGTAAAGACGATCCAAATAGGAGCTGATCTTACCATCCGCATGGGCTCGGAATTCACCGAGGTTTCGAGAAACATTTCCAAAGTTGGAAATCTCGTGAAAGAAATATCCTCGGCGTCACAAGAACAGGCCCAGGGAATCGAGCAGGTTAATCATGCCGTTGCAGACATAGACCGGGTGGTTCAGGAGAATGCTGCCAATGCGGAACAGGCTGCCACCACATCAGAGCGCATGAAAAATCAGTCCAGGCACATGGTTGGGTTTGTAAACGGGCTGATAGCACTCATTGATGGGCGGGCTAAGGACGGAGAAACCGGGGAAGACAATGAGGCAACTGTCGAATCGAAATTGGAACGGAAGCACTCAAAAGAACTGCATATTTGATCTTGTCCGGACGCGGGGTTTCCGGAGGCCGGTTTGTTTCTCGTCAGGCGCTGGAGGAGTGTCCGGTGAAGCTACCGCATACCTGGTGGTGACTTCTTGAATTTAACTCTGTATGCAAGTAGACTGATAAGACCACTACCAGGCAGGAAGAAGGTAGCGGGTTCTGGAACCGGGGAACCAGTCTACCGTAAATGCGGGTGTATGTGCCCGAAGATGCCAAAACCCAAGATTACTGAATACAATTGAATCAGACGCTCAGAGAACGACCGATGATTTTGTGGAATCCCTCCTCAAACCGAACTTGATCAAGTAACCGCCAAAAGACTACCAGTGGAATTACGTCATCGATATCTTCACAAAATGGCATCAACGGTACTTTTATTTTTGCTCAACATGGCGCTCCACAAGTCCCAATGCGATTTCGGAGTATTTCGAATCCAGGTTTGCCCGCCTGGAATATGCCGGAGACGAGAAATTCAACATGGCATACATGCGGCATACCGGACAGTGGTGGGAAATTTTCGAGGGGCTTACGTTGGACGAGTGCATTGAGGGAATAAGGACCGATCCTCTCTTTCAGCCGGCGCTCTAAAAAGTCCAGCCATTTCATCCCCCGTTTTTTCCGACCTGATTATCCCGACAGGGTGAGTTACAATTCACCATTCTTTGTTCCTGGAAGGCACGTTGTTCACCGAAGCAATCAGCCCCATGCTCGCCTGTTCGTCTGTCCCATTTGACTCCAAGGAACACATTTTCGAGATCAAGTGGGATGGGATGAGGTGCATCTTGTTTGTGGAAAAGGGCAAGATTCGCATCCAGAGCCGGGGATTGAATGATGTGACCCGGAGTCGGGTCGATCAGGCAGTGCGGCATTTCTTCATCAGGCACTTCCATGCCTTAGGTGCGTTCGGGCGGTTGGATCCAAAACGACCAGAAAGGAGTGAGAGGATTTCAAATAAAGACTTCACCGACACGACTATATCGCATGCGGATCTTTGCGGCGGGCCGGGGGCCTTTGCGAGCCTCATCGGTTTTTGCCGACGAGCATCGGCAGCAGGCCGTCTTCTTCCAGGTGAGCGGCGGCATTTTGCGCGAACCTGCTTCGATCGCTTTCGGAAACCGGACGCGTGAAAACAGCCCCTGTCAATGCGAAGCCGAATGGGGCGCCCGGTATCTCACGGTGAGGAAATCGACAAGGATGAAACGGCATTCGACTCTGGCCCCGGAGGCTTTTTCCCTCGCCTTCTCCAGGGCGACATCGGAAGTATCGGTACAGACGAGCCTGAAAGCCGTCTTGTTCAATCCATATCGAATTATCCCCGGTTCCGCAGGCGATATCCAAGGCTTTGCAAGCCAAAATCGGTGTTCGGGTTTCGACCAAATGAAATCATGCTGGCCAATGTCCCAGGGTGTGTGCCCCGATTTGTACTTTTCTTTGGAGCGATCTTCTATTGCCATCCGGCTACCCCTTATTACCATCCGGGGACCAATCGGGCGCATGAGGAAAAAGGGCGGAGTCGATGCCAACCTCCGCCCATATCAATAGCATCCCTTATCAGGTGAGCCGTTAAGCCTTCCAGAATTTGAACTTTGCCGCCACCAGTCCCAACAGGCCACCGCCAAAGAAGATGAGGGTGGAAGGTTCGGGAACGGTAGGCAATCCGAGAACCAAACCACCGTCATCGCTGCCGAAATCCACTACGTATGGGGGATCCGCACTGTCGTATACAATCGCTAGGGTGTAATCCCCGGGTTGGAAATAGGTGGCATTGAGCCCATTACTGTCTCCCGGCTTTAATTCAGGAGATGGCCCCCACGTATACATCGGGGTGTAGACAGAGAACCTGAGTCCCCCAGCGCTGCCCGGATCTGCCGTGTTTTGAATCGATAAAACAAAATTTCCACCAGACCAATAGAAGGTGAAGGCATCCACCTGGTCATTAGGTCCGACGGAACCGGTGATTTTGCTCCACCATTGACCCGACGACAAAACCGGCAGGTAGGTGGGATTGGACAAATCACCGGCATCCGGGTAGAAAGATCCCTCATCGTAGGTACTTCCGGTATAGATCATGATCGCATTGGCATTTGAGTGGAACATCGACAATGAGACACATAGAGCCAACATTAGCAGCAAAAGCTTGATTTGACAGTTCTTCATGGCGCCCCTCTTAGTGAAGTTTTTGTTCCAAGCAATTTGTGAAAAAGGAGTACAATATGCAACGCTCTTAAGAATATCACATATAGGCAAAAATCATACCTGATTCGTTAACAATCCGATATAATTAGTATTTCTTCATCAATCCCGGAAATTTTCCGTTCCGGATTTGTAAACTCTTTTGACAGCGATCATAAACTAAAGGGGAAAAAGCATTGCCTTGAGCGAATCTCGATTTTGTAAAGAAGTTTTACGATTCTTAGCAAAGGAGGTATTTGGGCGGGTAGGAGGTGGACAAAAAATCTACCTCTTTTTCGAAATAATGTCTCCCCCCGGTCAGGAACGGCTATTCTCCCGGAGCCGGAGCGGGATTTGGACAATCAAGGTAAACAGCTCCCGTTATATGGTGACGTCGAGTCCGGGCGGGAAGACTGGTACGGGGGGTTCACACCCGATAACAACGCTGCGGAAAATGCCATTCGGCCCTCCGCGGTCGGACGGAAAAACTGTTAAGATCCCTACCAGTGCCTGCGTTTTATATTTCAAAGATCCCCTATGCTCGAATAGGAAGATTACCGGGCACTGATGCCTCAGAATCTGACTTCTGAGATCCTCTCACGATTCATGTTCGGCGAATGGCCGCTCAAACTATCGGCTCCCCTGTCATGCCCAGTCACAGGTCGGTCTCGATCTGATCACGCCACTATTGAAATCTTCTGAGAAGGTGCTGTTCGCCGAGCGCTTACGGTTAACCACCAATTTTCAGCCCGAAAAATCCTTGGATTTCGGCTGAAAACTAACAGATATGACGCAATCCGATAATGAAATAGTAGAGACCAGAATAACCCCGAACGGAGTCGGGCATGGACGTAACAACTCAAAGCGTGAGTGGACATTGACGTGTTGAAAGTGATGCTTCTGGATCAGGTTGTTTTCTTCCGCAGTCTCGTTCGTTTCGCCTTGCCGGCTTCCACATTCTTTGCCGCCGCTTTCGTAGATGTTTCAGCCTTGCTCTGCCTTCGCTCGTCAATGAGCTTCTTCAAATTCTCCGGCAATCCCCTCTTTTTCGCTATTTTACTTCTCAGTTTGGTAACTGATTTTGCCGCCAAGGCAGTCTTCATTGTGAAACCGTATTTCTTTTTGTATGCTTTGTGATCCATGCCATGCGAGGCTAGGTGGCTTTTCGTGAGCTGTCTCATCTCGGCGCCGCACTCGAGACAGATCACTTTATCGTTTTGGATGGAGTTCTCCGGAGTAAGTTTCGATTCGATTGCTTCCTCTGATGATACCTCTGAGCCCGGCAGTGCGATTTCAATGTCGGTTCCTCCGGCCTCAGCTTTTTGCATCTCTTGAAGCGTACTGAAAACTTGCCGAAGTGATGCGGCGATATCGGTGGCTGTCATGTGATTTGCAGATACTTGGGACTGAACGATTTCTGATGCGATTTCAAAGAGTTTTTTGGACATGCAAAGGGCTCCTTCTTGGGTTATCCATCCCGGTAATGCGGGTACGAGACACATTATCAACGAGTTCGGGCCATTATAGGTATGGCATTGAATAAGGCAATGAAAATGAAGCGTTTATTGCAGAGAATCATTGCACGCTGATCTCTATGCCGACCGAAATGATCCCAGACAACCACAAGCGTCATGTGCATTCTTCGTTGGAGTTCGTGGAGCCCCGGTAAATTCGGCCAAGATACCGTTAAAGAGCAATGCTCCCGGGAGCCTTGGATTAATAAAAAAGGCAGAACCATTTCTGGACTCTGCCTTCATTGACGATGCTACAAATTCCGAGGAACTTACCGAAGTATTTTCTCCTGAGTCCGATCAATCCAGCCAGACCAGAGCCAAGAAGCCAGACAGCGCCGGGGATGGGTACAGCCGAGGGGGTTTGCAGCCTTCCAGAATAACCAGTGTACCAAGTCCCATTGCCGACCGACACGTTATTACCTACTCCGGATCAATTGAGATACATTGGCAAACCAATGACCAAGGCTCCCGCAGGAGCCTTGCATGACCAACATCGGTCGATCTCATTCTCTCTCGTGTAAAGCCAGGATTAACTGTATTCGGACTGCATGTCGGGACAGTGCCTCTCTTGCTGAAGTGCCGCTTCCCAAACCTCCGGTGATTCCGGCTTTATCTGCCCATGCGCTGCTTTGCCTTGAGAGATCAGCAGGAAATTTGATCCCGAAGGCCTGGAGGTGGCCAACATGAGACAATTTGAAGCAAAGTGTCTCATGTTTGCTGTCGGTTTTCTTTACAGTGGAATTTGCTAGCCTCAATCATTTGTTTTAGCCAATTTACAGGGCGTATTTAAGAAAAATAATCAATGACTTGTAAGATAAGTTTACAAATAGCATCCTATTCTTTGCCTATTCCCATGCTCCTAATACGCATAAATCCCTGAATTATTTGAATATCACAAACATCTCATCGCCTTGGCATTAACCATGCAAAGTAGCTTACTGGGGTTCTTTCCGCAAAATTCACCAACCAACTCGATTTGGAAAGGGGGGATAGTGAGAAAATTCCGTGTAGCTTTTCTGATTTTGTTTTTAACTCTCATTACAGCAGGCGTTGCAGGTGCTACAACCTTGACATTCGAGGACATTGGCGTTCCCGACGCATCGAGCCCACTGTTTAATACTGGTTTTGTTAATCAGGGATTCATGTTTAACGACGCCACTGTGCTCGACATAAGTTCAGGTAGCCAGTGGTCCGGCTCTGGTCCGGCTTATAGTGGGAATTATGCAGTTATGAACGGTTGGGGGGGGCCGTTTACCATCACCAAGGTCGGTGGAGGGACGTTTTCGTTTCAAGATACATACATTAGGTCTTATTTTAACTACTTCATCGGGAGCGAAACTTCAATTACCGGCTATTTGAACGGTTTTGAAGTAGGGCAAGTAACCTTTACGATGCGCAACAGTTGGCAAAATATTGAAGCTAATTTCGCCAATATCGATCAACTGGTTGTTGGTGGTTGGAACATGTATGTCCTGGCCGACAATATGACTTTTAACGGAACAACGCCGGTTCCCGAACCCTCCACAATGCTCCTATTGGGGTTTGGTCTAGCTGGTCTTGCTGCGTTCAGGAAGAAATTTAGAACAACTTAGCTTCGAGCTTCGCATATTGCGAAATGAAGGCAGGGTCAGCAAATGGCTCTGCCTTTTTTGCGTCCTTGCTCGACATGGGACAATTGGAATTAAATTGTCTCATGTACAAAATCTCGGTGTAGGCCTGGTGCTGGTTCACGTGCCTCTCAAGCCCCGAAACATGAGACAAAAAATGATACCGGTGGGCGTCCTAAAATCGGAATCCGCTCGACCTCATCAAGAGAAACTTGATCGTTGCGGCGATCATAAAGACCCCTCGTGCTGTCGGATTCATGATATGCCTTTTGCTGCGCCACTTCGAGCTTGCCACCACTTCTCGAATATTCCGTGGCCCCCGGTTGCGGGAAAATTGAGGTAGCCGGTTTTTGCGTGCACTCTGGTGTTGGCGCCCCAACGGATCATGCGGAAGATTAACTGTGATAATCCAAAATTCACCCATCCTTTAGAGAGAATTCTGGTAACACGGACAGGATTTTGAAGTCGCTAACGTGTTGCTGGATCGAGGGGCGGTAATGATCACGATGGATCAACCTTTCATATCCACAAATCACAGCAAAAAGAGGCTTGGATCTGGAAAACAATCCATTCCAAGCCTTCATCCCTCACTCAAGCTGCCATCCGAATCTTTCTCCTCGGCAAATCTTCTAATGCACCATCCACGGAGACTCGTAGCCGGTCCATCTCCTCGGCTATATACCGCCTCAGATTCGAATCCTGTCTCAATTCATCCGTCGAGAGTCCATTGACTACGTCTCGAGCTTGGTCCACCAATTCGGCAAGTTTATCGTCCGCAAAGAGATTCCGGTCACCAAACGATTCCAGGAACTCACCCATTTTCTCCATCATTGAATTCTTGAACTTTTTCGGACGCCCGTCTTCTTCCCCGGATAGTCTCTCGACCATGTGCCAGACGATACCAGCAAATTCTTCCCGAAGTGCTACGGTGGCCAGTTCACGAGTTTCCTCCATCAACGTCTGGAATTTCTCCTTTTCTCTCTGATACAGCTCCGGGGTGAGAATCCCGGATTTGCCAGGTACATCCATCGTAATGAACCTCCACTCGAATCTGAATTTCCGACGGATGTCGATTGGGTAATCAGCCTCATTGAATAGATGCCCCAAGCTCTCTCTTGCTTTTTCCCTTTCTTCCTCATAGCTCTCGATGAAATTTTCAACCTCCGCTTCGAACTCGGACTTCATCTGGCAGAGTGCGTCATCAATGCGCCCCAGAGTTTCCTTAGGAACTAATGTCAATCCGTGGATCGGGAAGGGGAGAGCATTCTGGGTTAAATACGTTCTGCCCTTGCTGATGGCTGAGCGCGCCGGTGAGAGGCTATCGGGATCGACCAGTATCTTCGCACCTTTCAACCACTCACTGTTTCCGACTTTTTCCATCAAGTTGGATGTCAGACTTGTCACGCCTTGCCATACCGCCGTGGACAACTGGATGAGGCAGGCTTTCTGGAATATATTTTCTTCACGCATATCGGATGTTACCTCCTTTCATTTTAGATCGAGTTTTCAAATCGTCATTCTGGCAACTTGGTTTTGGATTGATCGACCGGCTGGGTTTAGCCACAAAGCGGCAAATGCTTTTTGACTGACTCTTTCTTTTTGCCGGTCTGGGTCTGGTAATAAGCCGGTATGAGCTGCTGGGAGAGTTCTTTTCCGAGAAGGTCTTTCAGAAATTTGGATTCTTCAACGCAAGCTTTTCCAGTGAATCCACGGGTCTCGATTTTTACCTCTCCTTGTTCTGATACGTCGATTACGATCTCTTTCACGCGCTATTCCTCCAACTCTTTGGTGTATGGATGCTGATTGGGATTGCCCTGAGGCACTATTAAGGATGTGTGAGGCGGGATGTTTTTGAGCTACTGTGTCTGGTTGGGAAGGACCGGCAGGGTAAGAATCTCGTATGATTCCCTTCCGTCTTTTTCCTCAAAGTAGGCTCTTATTGCTGCCCGCTGGTTTGTGGGAATGTCTCCGAAGTCTTCGGGCGTTTCATACCAGTATTTTTCGACAAACGAGTAGAGGCGATCAATCGCTGTATCCTGGGATTCACAAACGTAGATATTCCGACCGCCGCAATGCTCGATTATCAGAAGGACGATTTTCCGGCGCGGCATCACACTTACATTCCCATTTACTTCCTTGAGCGTCTTGTCGAGATTTCTGACCGCCTCAGCCAGGTCCCCATGATCCCAGTTTCTGACCACTTCTCCGGCAGCTACCAGAAGATTGACGAAGTACTGGAATAGCCGAGAACTCTTTCCCATATTGAAGGATGGTCTCTTGTACCGGTTGAATTTGAATCTGCGCTTAATTCTCAATGGTTTCACACAGTCCTCCTTTATTTCATATCACTCCAGAACTTTTCAGCTCCGGCATAGCTTTCTGCGACCTTTTCCGGATCAACCCCGATACCGAGTTCCCGAAATTCCGTCCGCTCCGAATCTTGGTCTACCACGAGAAGATCAACGTTGAGGTGGGCATCGCTTAAGACAGATTCAACATGACCTCTGCGGATAATGACGACTATCTTGGTCCTTGCCTGATAAGGAATTCGAGGAATCGAGTGATGAGAGTAGGGATCGATCCAAAGAGTCGTTCCGCTCTCATACTGGGTTTTGTATTCGCAATGCCCCAAACCAGCGGTGACAAGGTATCGAGCGGCCATGAAGATGTTTTGAATGTATGGGTCTTCGTCGTTACAATCTTCAAGGAACTTCTCCAGTGTGGCAGCCGTTTTATCAGGGAAACGCTTCAGCCGCTCCCCCGCATCGATGCTCAAACCGATAATGATGGAAGTCCGCCAAGCAACGAACCGGCAGGGCCGGCTGGACAATCACTCCGCGCGTAACTTCGATATTCTCTCATAAGAACTACAGGTTTTCAGTGGACCAATCGTGAAAATCTGGTATGGTTAACTTGAAATTTAAATAAGGTTAACCATCACCATTGAATCGACAGGCTCTTGAATAAAGGTCGGAGTGTAAATGAAATCCGAAAATAAGAAGGAAATGTTCCGGGCTGCGCAACTCGGGATCCCTGTCTCCGGAGAAACGGCCCTGGAGATTCTGCATTGTGACCCGGACGAAATCCCTGAGGTGATGTCCTGTACAAATCTCGTCCGAAAACGCCGTTTCGGCGACACGCTTCTGATGTGCTCGATCCTCAATGCAAAGAGCGGGGAATGTACTGAAGATTGCGCCTTCTGTGCGCAGTCCGCTCATCACAGCACGCATGCGGATGTGTTCGGGCTGGCGGCAGTCGAAGAAATTGAAAGCGAATACCGGAAGGCGTCTCAATTGCCAGTCTCGCATTTCGGAGTCGTAACGAGCGGCAAGGCGCTCAAGGGGACCGAGATAGGACAGATATGCGCAGCAGCGGAGAGGACGAAGGCCCCCGGCCTGGCTTGGTGCGCCTCGCTTGGATGTCTGGATAAAGACGAACTCCTTATGCTCAAACATGCAGGCTTCAAGCGATTTCACCATAATCTGGAAACTGCCGAAAGCTTCTTTCCCCGGATCTGCAGTACGCATTCTTACGAACGCAGGATCGATACAGTGCGGGCAGTAAAGGAAGCAGGGCTGGAAATCTGTTGTGGAGGAATCCTGGGGCTGGGAGAGAGCCTTGAGCAGAGGGTCGAATTCGCGGCGCTGCTTTCACGCGAACAGGTCGATTCGATACCCCTCAACTTCCTGATAGCCATCGAAGGCACGCGACTGGAGGGCTTACCCCCGATGGCGCCTCTTGACATGATCCGCGCAATTGCCATGTTCCGAATGATGAATCCCGGGGCGGAAATCAAGGTCTGCGCCGGGCGCATCCACTTGCGGGACCTTCAGTCCATGGTTTTCTACGCGGGAGCGACCGGGATAATGATCGGCGACTTACTGACAGTTGCGGGCCGCAATGTGAAGGAGGACCTTCAGATGGTTGAGGACCTCGGATTCCGGATTGCGTAGAGTGTTTGCACAACCCGTCCCGTGGGAGGTGCGGGGAAAGGCGGTTCTATAAGCGCTAATTTAAAGAGGCAAAAGTACTTTTCGACCTCGTTTTGCCTTGCGCGGCAGGCTGTTCTAGCCCCCTTTGTTAATTTAGATTTGATAAGGGCTTCTAATAGCTTACATAAAAGAGGCGATTCAAAATCCCCCCTGCCCCCCCTTTACAAAAGGGGGGAACAGATGCCTCTCTTTACAATCTGGGGGACAGATGCCGCCCGTTACAAAAGGGGGAACACCCCTTTTTCAACTTTGCCGGCCTCTCTCAGTTCAGAGCGGGGCGATACGGCAGGGTCGATCCAGGGACACCCCTCATGCAACCTTCCCAGCCTCTCTCAGTGCGGTCCAGTACAGGAACACGTCTATCTCGCTCTCCTCTGCGCCCGCCCACTTTCCCCACATTTCTCTATAGGCATCCAATTGAGCCCGATAAAGATCAATTTCCCCGCGACGGAAATCATCCAGGTTTTCGCCTTCAGGCGGCCTCGTTGTTTTGAAATCAACCAACGCCCACCTGCCGCCGATCTTCACTGCTAGGTCGATGATCCCGGAGAAAACGGCGTTTTCCCCGTGCGCGCATTCTAACGGCCACTCAACACGACGGTTCCCCGACGGGGCGGCATAGAAAGCTTTCAGCCAGGGGTCCTCGAGACACGATTGAACCTCCGAGAGCGCATCGAGAGCAATCCTTGCCGCATTCGCGACGTCAATACCTTCCCTCCTCAAATAGGAGGCAGCCTTTTCCGCGGCAGGCAGCATCCCGGTTTTCCCGAATTCGGCCAGAAGCCTATGAATAAGCGTTCCCCAAAGCGTCGGCGAGCACGGAGAATCCCACGGCAATTTTTGTCCGTCGAGATGATTCTCCTCCTGAAAAACCGTCAGGGAAGACGGTGAAATAATCTTGAATACCGGCTTCTCCCGCTCGAATTCGATCGGGCTGATTTCGACAGCCGATGGATGCAGTTCAGGCATCGCGGCAGGACAGCAATCCGGCTCGATGTGCACGGAAAAGCCGCCGTCCTCGCTGCTCATGGTTCTTTTGCAGTTTTCGAACATTTCAACCCGTGCATTCTCAGTCTGCCCGCCGGCCTCCATATTCCCGAGACCCGTCAGGTCTTCGAGTGAATAGCGCGCATTCAGCCATGCAAGAGGCGTATCCTTGCCCGTCGTAAATCCAGCCCCCTTTTTGCGGACCACGGCACTCATCACGATTTCCCGCCTCGCCCGCGTCACCGCGACATAGAACAACCGCTTTGCCTCCCCCAACCCGCGTCGGGCGCGCAACTTGCGGAGCAGATTGTAGAGGGGATCATCAGCGCCCATTAAACGGTCGGGCCTGGGCGCGAACAGGTATTCTCCGGATTCGGGTGATCGTTCGAGCATGAACGGCGGGGGCTGACCCTTTTTTCCGCCGGCCGGATTCCAGTCGAGAAACGGAAGGAATACGGTATCGTACTCAAGTCCCTTGGCTCCGTGAATGGTTGAGATGAAAATATTCGATGAAGCGGTCTCCGGGTCCACGGGCTCGTAGGTATTCTCCAGGAGCTGTTCGAGCCGTTCCAAAGTCCTGACAGGCTCGCCCTCCTCCGCCTTTCCGAGCATATCCAGATACCGCCGGCAAGAGCTCAGACCGCGACTTCCCCAGTTTTCACCAACGATCCGCGCGCCTTCCAGGTCGAGCCATGCGGCTTCGACGACCTTTGCCAGTGTTTCGTGCCCGATATGCAGCCAGGCACTATTGAGAGCTTCCCGGAATTGTCGCAATTCATCGTCGTTTTCCGAAAAGGCGCGGATTTTTTCTACCCACGATACCGATTCCTCACTGGAGATGGCGAGAATTCGGTCAAAATCTATAAGAAGCCAGGGACTCCGCAGTTGGGCGACCCACGCAAGGTCGTCCTGCGGCAGGACAATTCCCCGGCAAAGCTGATGGAGGTAGCGCACCTCTGGCCTTTCGACCAGCTTCAGGCCCTCCTTTACCTGGACCGGAATTCTTCTTTGTTGCAGTGCTTCCAGGTACACCGGAAGATGGGTCCTTGAAAAAAGGAGAACAGCAGTCTCATGCTCCCGGCCTTTTTCCTCCATATTTCGAGCTATTCGCCCGGCCAGCCACGCAGCTTCCCTCTGCCGCGCACTCTCCCGGTCCGGCCACTCCAAAAAAAGCCCAAGTTCGGGGACGGCGGGTTCCGGATACACATGAGTAGTCGGCGAGATGACAGATGCGCTGAAGGGGACCTCGTCGAACTCCGGCCTGTGCCCGGCCATTACGGTTTCTCCGAATATCCCGTTGCACCAGGCGACCAGGTGAGGTTGGGAACGGAAGTTTGTATCGAGGACCAGGGATTCCAGGGAAAGTTTCCCCCCGTCCTCGAGCGGCAAGCCCTTACTTGCGTTCATGAAAAGTCTGACTTCCGCTTTCCTGAATCCGTAGATAGACTGCTTGGGATCGCCCACAAGGAAAAGCGTGCGCCCATCTCCATCGGACCACCCGTAGCACAGCTTTCGGAGCAGTTCCCACTGCCCACGGCTCGTATCCTGAAACTCATCGACGAGAATGTGCCGGATTTGCTGGTCAAGGATCAACTGCAGATCGGAAGGTTCGGTTGTGTCGAAGATACGCCCCGCAGCCATTTCCAGTGCCGAAAAATCGAGCGCGCGCCTGGCGCGGCACCGTTCGTCATAGACCTCCAGGACGGCATTGAGCAGCAACACGAGATCCCAGAGGGTTCCAGTATCCTTCACGGGAACATCGAGCGAAGGCATCTCGCAGACTCGGGCCAGTTTTTCCACCGCTCCCCCGGGGAGGTTCTGGAGGGCCTCGCCCCATTCGGTTTTCAAAAACCCATTGTAGAATCCGGTTTTCGGTCCCAGTTGCTTTCTCACCTTGCCTTCGGCGGTCAGGAAAGTCCGGGCAAGACAGAGCCACTCGGGAAGTGCCTCCCATTTCGGAGGCGGAATCCGGGCAGGCAATGCGCATGCGGCAGCGGCCCCTGCTTTGCTGATAAACTCCAGGAAATTCCCCCAGCAATTCCCGAGCGTGCAGGCCTGGAATTCCGTCCGTAACGCCCTCAGCAAGGATTCTACCAGCTCGCGTATACGCTCGGCCAGGTAGCCGGTTGCACTGTCCCGTGTCAAAACCTGGACAAGGTCGATCAGACCCTCTCTCCGACTGGTCAAATCCTCCATTTCGGCTGCGAGCAGCCGCCAGGAGTTATTAAGATAAAGAAGGCGGTCCTTGAGAGCGCACCGCGCCGGGTCGTCCGGATCGCGCGCGGCAATCTCCTGGAGCGCCCCGCCAACGATTTCCCGGAGGAAAAACCTCTGTTCGTTTTCATCCAGGAGTGTGGAACCGGGGGCGATTCCAGCCTCGAAAGGCGCCTGGGAAGCGACCGTATAGCAAAAGGAATGGAAGGTCTGAATGCGGAGAATGTCTCCCGCCAGGAGGAGTTCTTCAACGTCTTTGTGCGCGAGCAGGGCTTTAGCCGCAAAACCGAGCGACTCCGCATCGGCGGGGTCCCTGGGGACAGCCCCCCTCTTTGCCCGGTTGAGATAATCTCTCACCCTCTCCAGCATTTCTCCGGCCGCCTTGTTCGTAAAGGTCAGTGCCAGAATCCGGCGCGGGTGAGCCACAAGCCCCAGGAGGCGCAGAAACCGGGCGGTGAGAAGAAATGTCTTGCCTGACCCGGCCGGCGCCTCGAGATGAAAACTCCCGGCCGGATCGAGAGCCCGGCTCCGCTTTTCTGCATCCGCCAAGATGGTCATTTGCGTTCGGTTCTATCCATTTCTAAACGGATTGTCGTTTTTGTGATGCCGGATAGATTGCCTTAGCTTCTACTCCGAAACCGGCAGCATGGGTATCTTGAGAAACCCTTCGGGTATCTGCCCGGTAAGAGATTTCAGAAAAAGAACGATCTCCGCTGCCTGATCTTCGGTGAGCGTCAGTCCGAGCTGCACCTTGCCCATTATCAAGACGGCGTCACCGAGCCGGTCGACAGACCCGTCATGAAAATAGGGTGAGGTCATTTGGACATTTCGGAGCGGGGGAACTTTGAACACGTATTTATCTTTTTCGTCCTTTGTTACCGTAAACCTCCCCTCATCGATCTCCTTGCTTCCGGTATGCTCCCAATAGGGTTCGGCAAGACCGAACTTCCGGTACGTCTGTCCGCCGACCAACGGACCTGAATGGCAACCCGCGCATCCCGTCTCCATGAATCTTTTCAAGCCCTTCTTCTCAGGCACCGTCAGCGCCGTCTTGCCGCCGCTCAGGTAAGCATCGAAACGCGCAGGGGTTACGAGCGTTCTTTCGAAGGCCCCGACCGCCTTTGCGAAATTATCTACTGTAATCGGGTCCTTCTCCCCCGGAAAAGCCTTTCTGAACAGAGGCGCATAACCCTTTATTTCCTTGAGCTTTGCCTCAGCCGCCTGATAGGACGGCATCCCAAAGCTTGCAGGTCCCAGGAGCGCCTGTTTTGCCTGATCTTCAACATCCTCTCTGTTGCCTATCCAGTGGGCTGAAATTTGACCTGCCGTATTCAGGATGGTCGGCGCATTCCGTGGGTTGACCTTGGAATCGTGCCCAATCGACTTTTTTAATCCGTCTGCGGCGTACAGTCCAAAAGGGTGGCACCGCGCACAACTTACAGTTCCATCCACGGAAATTCGTGTTTCAAAATAGAGGACCCTGCCCAGTTCGGACTTGGCCGGCGTGACGGGATTCTTAGCCGTTGAAAAGACCTTCGGCAGGGCGCCAAAGGTCTGTCCGGCCTGCTTGAGCAGATCCGAATCGCCGCTACCGGCCGCCGATGAAGTACCGGCAAAAAACAACATGGATGCAACGAGCACAAACTTCATACCGACTTTTCCGACAAATCCGTCCACGGTCATGGGTACCCCCTTATGTATATGGATACTGATAGGGTTTCGAAAGAACAGGATACAACCGTTATGGACCTGAATAATACGTCAGTTTAATCACAACAGCAGCAATCAATCCATCAAAGCGGGATGCTCGGCCCGGTTAATGGGCGCATCCGCCGGCGATATGCCCGCCGCACGTGAGACCGGGATCGAACTCCGGTAATTCCTCCTTTTGAATAAGGGCGACATTCCTGGCTACCGTACTCATTTCGGCCCGGTATACTTTTACTCCCAAAGCATGGAGCTTCATCAAAGCCCCCATTCCGATCCCACCTACCGCAACCGCGTCAACGGAACGTCCTCCGAGAGCTTTGAGGGGTTGGCACATCCCATGCTCGTGGTGCAAATCGCTGTTATTGATTTCCTCGACGCCCTTTGATTCGGTATCTACGATAACAAAACCCGGGGCCGACCCGAAATGTTCATAGACCCTGCTGTCCATTGCATTCAAATCTTCAGTGGGAAAACATATCTTCATGCTCTAAGTCTCCATTTCTTTCCGGCCTCTCCGGTATTGTAATAATCATGAGAACGGCCATGGCAAAATCGATGCAGAATCCGAAAGCAGTATGGCCGGCTCCGGCGATCAACCACCGGCCTTTTTTACTGTCCAACCCATATTCTTTAAGTCTTCCATCAATTTAGCCAGGTGATCACCCTGAATTTCGATTGTGCCGTCCTTGACCGTACCCCCTGAACCGCATTTTGCCTTCAGTTGTCTCCCAAGTTCCCTGAGCCCCGCATCGTCAAGCGGAACACCGGTAACGACGGTTACATCCTTTCCCCTGCGCCCTTTTGTTTCCAAGCCGACTCTCACGATACCGCCGTCCGAACGGACTGCGCTTTTCCGACGGCATAGGCATCCGGCAACCGGTTTGCCGCAAGAGGGACACATCCGTCCGTGTTCTGTCGAGTAGACAACTCCACAATCAGCTTCCTTGTTTTTCATGGCCTTCTCTCGCTCCCGGACCGGAATTCACACAGACTACCTCTTTTTGAAGGCTTCCGCGAAGGGATTATTGAATGCCGCCTTAGTGTCGGGACGCGCCTTGTCCTTTGGGCGCGCCTTTACCGGAGGGGACGGAACGTCTTTTTTCAACCGTTCAGCCTTTTGGGCCGGAGCAGATTTCATGGAGAGGGCAATGCGGCTCCGCTCCTGATCCACCTCGAGCACGGTTACCATAACGTGCTGGTGAACACGAACCACCTGCCCGGGATCTTTGACGAAGCTGTCCGAGAGCTCGCTCACATGGACCAGGCCGTCCCTGTGGACCCCGATATCTACAAAGGCCCCGAAAGCAGTGACATTGGTGACTATTCCGGGCAATTTCATGCCGACTTCGAGATCTGTGACCTTCTCGATCCCAGGCGCAAAGGAAAATGCTTCGAATGTCTTTCGGGGATCCCTGCCTGGCTTGGCAAGTTCGGACAGGATATCAAGCAGGGTCGGCAGCCCGGCTTCTTCGGTCACATAACGTGAAGGATCGATCTTCGTTCGCAAATCCGCCTCACGCATGAGGCCGGCAATAGAGCAGCCCAGATCGCGCGCCATTTTTTCCACTATGGTGTACGATTCCGGGTGAACCGCGCTCCCGTCCAGAGGATTCGCTCCGCTGGAAATACGAAGAAACCCGGCCGCCTGCTGGAACGCTCGGGGCCCCAGGCGAGGGACTTTCTTGAGTTCCTGCCTCGAACGGAAAGGTCCGTTTGCCTCACGGTAAGCTACGATATTTCCCGCAAGCTGGGGACCGAGCCCGGACACATAAGCAAGAAGCTGACGGCTCGCTGAATTCACCTCGACGCCGACAGCATTAACACAGCTCATCACGGTATCGTCCAGGCTCTTTTTCAATTCCGCCTGGTCGATGTCATGCTGATATTGGCCGACCCCGATCGACTTCGGGTCGATCTTCACCAGTTCGGCAAGAGGGTCCATGAGCCGCCTGCCGATGGACACAGAACCCCGGACGGTAACGTCATGATCCGGGAACTCCTCGCGGGCAACGGCGGAAGCCGAATAGATGGAAGCCCCGCTCTCATCCACCATGATTACTTGAATATTATCCGGTAAGCCGAGGCCGCGGATAAAGGATTCGGTTTCCCTCCCCGCAGTGCCGTTTCCTATGGCGACGGCTTCGATGCCGTATTCCCCGGCAAGCGCCCGAATACGTTCGGCCGCCTTTTCCAAACCCTGAGCCCCCGAGTGAGGATAGACCGTCTCGTTTTTGACGAGTTTTCCCTGGGGATCGAGGCAGACCACCTTGCACCCGGTCCGGAAGCCGGGATCTATCGCCATCACCCTTTTGAATCCCAGCGGGGCAGCCATGAGCAAATGGCGGATGTTATCGGCGAAGACACGGATGGCCTCGGCGTCCGCTCGTTCTTTGGACCATTGCTTCATTTCCGTTTCGAGCGAGGGTCCAAGAAGCCTTTTGTAGCTGTCCTGAACGGCGATCCCGACCTGTTTGGAGGCTGCCGAATCATTCGTTACGAAAAGACCCTGAAGAATGGCCAGCGCCCGATCTTCCTGAGGCGCGATATGAACGGAGAGGAATTCCTCCTTTTCACCCCGGCGCGCAGCAAGAATCCGGTGGGAAGGGGCTGCCTTGACCGGCTCCTCCCAATCGTAGTAATCCCGGTACAGAGTGCCTTCACTTTCCTTACCTGCCGCCACTTTGGACCGGATCGTCCCTTTTTCGGTAAACAACGTCCTGAGCTGGGCTCGCGCGTCGGTGTTCTCGTTTATCCACTCGGAAATAATATCCCTGGCCCCCGCAAGAGCCTCCTCAATCGTGGGTATCCCATTTTCCGGGTTGAGGAAGTTCTTCGCCTCAACCAAAGGATCGGTTGCCGGTTCCTGCGCGAAAAGCAGGACGGCCAAAGGCTCCAGTCCCCTTTCCCGCGCGATCGTGGCCCGTGTTCGCCGCTTCGGCCGGAAGGGGAGATATATGTCTTCAACCACCGCGAGTGTATCGGCCCGGAGTATCCTCTCTTTTAGTTCGTCGGTAAGTTTTCCCTGGTCTTCCAATGATTTCAATACAGCCGCCCTGCGCTTATCGAGGGCTTCCAACTGGATCAGACGGTCGCGAATTGCCGTGATAACGGTTTCGTCCAGCGATCCGGTTGCTTCCTTCCGATACCTGGCTAAAAAAGGAACGGTTGCTCCTTCTTCCAGCAGCAGGGCGGTTGCCTTCACCTGATGCAGTTTGAGATCGAGTTCGCGGGATATGGAAAGGATGTACTCTTCGCTCATGGTTTCCTCATTGTTATCATCGTCAATAAACCTGCCGTTTTATCCGGTCCCGGATTTTATACTGTATAAGCCTCCGAGCTGCGACCGGGTATTTCGGTTATTATAACCAAAGGTTTTGAACCGGGTTCTTTTTATCGGACCGATTAGGGCTTATATCTTGATCCGGATTCCGATGGAAGGTAAAACCGTGCGGGAATCCACCGCCGAGACGCAGAGGACGCAGCGACTCTGCAGTGAAAGTACTTTAAGCGTAATGAGAGGAAAGACACTCTGAGTCTGAACAACGGATTCGACTACCGCGAACAGATAAATAACCAGGCCTGCGGGCTGACGGTTTTGGCCTATCTGGCCAGAACCTATCGCCATTCCTCGGAAGAGCAATGGCAAGACCGCCTGCAAAATGGCGAGGTCTTTCTAGACGGCAGCCAAGTTGGACAGGATGCTGTTCCAGAGCGGGGGCAGTGGCTTGTCTGGCGGCGTCCGCCATGGGTCGAACCCAACGCGCCTCTTTCCTATGCGGTGCTCTACGAGGATGAAGAACTGCTGGCCGTTGCAAAACCCGGCGGGCTTCCCACTACTCCAGGAGGGGGATTTCTTGAACATACGCTTCTCAGGCTCGTAAAAAAACACTACCCGGAAGCCACCCCTATTCACCGTCTCGGGCGAGGCACCTCGGGAATAGTACTGTTTGCGCGCACGGCACGGGCTCGGTCCGTCCTTTGCATGGCGTTGCGGCAAAACCGGATCACCAAAACCTACCGCGCCTTAGCGGGGGGCATTCCGGCTCAGGATAGTTTTTCAATTCGTGCCCCGATCGGACCGGTTCCTTACCCCATGCTCGGAACGATAAACGCCGCTTGCCGGGGAGGCAAGCACGCTCTTAGCCATATCACTGTGCTGGAGCGCCGCAGGGATGCCTCGCTCATCCAGGTCCGGATCGAAACCGGGCGTCCCCATCAGATCCGAATCCATCTCGCCGTCGCGGGGCATCCGCTCGTAGGAGACCCTCTCTACACTTCCGGGGGAGGAATCGAACTATCGGGAACCGCACTCCCGGGCGATTTGGGCTACCTGCTCCACGCGGAGCGCGTCCGTTTGCTTCATCCGGCTACCGGAGCAGTTCTCGAAATAGGATGCTGCCCTCCTCCGGAACTCAGAACGGCGAGCGAATCGATATAGTATTATGAAAGGGTAAAGATCAAAATGGCACTGATCGGTATGCGGGATGTTTGTATTGCCTTCGGAGGACCACTCATCCTCGACCATGTAAATTTTTATATTGAACCCCGGGAGCGCGTCTGCCTGCTCGGGAGAAACGGCACGGGCAAGTCCACATTGCTGGGGCTCTTACATGGGGATCTCAGTCCCGATGAAGGCGAAGTGTTACGACAAAAGGGCATGCAGGTAGCCTTTCTGCCCCAGGAGGTGCCTCAGTCCCTGAGCGGTACGGTTTTTGACATTGTTTCCGGTGGACTCAGTCATACCGGAACGGCTCAGCATGACGATGCAGAGAGTCAGAGGCTCAACCAGGTGGAAAAGACGCTCTCCCGCATGGCTCTGGACCCGAACGTTCATTTCGAGGCCCTTTCCGCCGGAATGAAGCGTCGAGTGATGCTCGCTCGCGGCCTGGTTTCCAAACCCGATCTCCTCCTGCTCGATGAACCGACCAACCATCTCGATATCGATGCAATAACCTGGATGGAGGATTTTCTGCTGCAATATGGCGGAACTCTGCTCTTTGTCACCCACGACCGGATGTTTCTTCGAAAACTGGCGACTCGAACCGTCGAATTGGACCGTGGTAAGCTGATCGACTGGTCGTGTGACTACGATACCTTTCAGAAGCGAAAGCAGGCCACCCTTGCGGTGGAGGCCGATGAATGGATTCAATTCGATAAGAAACTGGCTCGGGAGGAAGCCTGGATTCGGCAAGGCATCAAGGCGAGGCGCACTCGCTGTGAAGGTAGAGTGCTGGCCCTTGAAAGAATGCGGGAAGCCAGGCGCTCGCGCCGCGAACACGTGGGCTCCGTTCGCATGAACACTCAGGATGCCGCGCGTTCCGGAAAACTGGTTATCGAAACAACGGATGTGAGTTACGGCTACGACGATTCCTCCCCTGTAATTCGAAACCTTTCCACAACGGTCATGCGTGGCGACAGGGTTGGCATTATCGGTCCGAACGGGTCCGGAAAAACCACCCTGCTGCGGCTCCTGTTAGGGGAACTTACCCCAAATAGCGGGATGCTGCGCCACGGCGTAAACCTCGAGATTTCCTACTTTGACCAGCTCCGCGCCCAACTGGACGAGGACAGATCGGTACTCGAAAACGTCGGAGACGGGAACGATACCATCCTGTTCAACGGCAGGCCCCGGCATATCATGGGCTACCTGCAGGATTTTCTCTTTTCCCCGGAACGCGCCCGCTCTCCCGTCCGCATCCTCTCGGGTGGAGAGCGCAACCGGCTCTTGCTTGCGCGTCTTTTTACCAAACCATCCAACGTGCTCGTTATGGATGAACCGACGAACGATCTGGATGCCGAAACACTGGAACTCCTCGAGGAGTTGCTTCTCGAGTATCCGGGTACCCTGCTGCTCGTAAGCCACGACCGTACTTTTCTCAACAACGTTGTGACCAGCACCCTCGTGCTCGAAGGTGAAGGGCGTGTCGGTGAATACGCCGGCGGCTACGACGACTGGCTACTCCAGAAGGCGGCCCCGGTCAGACAGGAAAAACCCGTTAAGAAACCCGAGCGGCAAAGGCCCCGTCGTGAATCTCCGCAGACTCTGAGCTTCAGGGAAAAACGCGAACTCGAAAGCCTGCCGGAACACATAGAAGCCCTTGAAGCCGAGCAGGAAAGACTCTACCAAGAGATGTCCGATGCATCCTTCTACCAGCGCGGGCCAACCGGGGCAGAAATATCCGGCGCCAAGGCACGTCTGAAAGAAATCGAACAGGAACTGGCCGAAGCCTACCGGCGCTGGGAGACTCTCGAGGCGCTGAATGGCTGAGGTGTGGAATTTTTGAATCCGGCCCGAGTTCGCTTCGGAATGTTTCGCTGGATGACCGAAGCACGTAAATCGCAACCCCATGGGAATGATAATTGGAGGGAAGAAATGGAAAATCAGGACCGTTACCGGCAGGGTTGGGAAAAACTCAAGGAAGTTGATGGAGAAGCAGGCGAGCGCGTCATCGAAAGTCTTCGGGATATAGCCCCTGATTTCGCCCGCTATTTGATCGAATTCCCCTTTGGAGATATCTACTCGCGCCCCGGCCTCGATCTCAAGTCCCGCGAAATTGCAGTCGTTGCGGCCCTGACTGCTCTTGGCAACGCAGCCCCGCAACTGAAGGTTCACATTCACGGAGCCCTGAACGTCGGCTGCACCCGGGAAGAAGTCGTCGAAGTCATCATGCAAATGGCCGTTTATGCCGGATTTCCCGCAGCGCTCAACGGGCTGTTTGCGGCAAAAGAAGTGTTCAAACAGCGTGATGAATCAGGGCAGGACTGACCGGCCCTGGCTATCTGACCGGCGCGGGAATAGGAACCACGAGGTTTGTGGAGCTTCCGTTTCCTGCCACAACCTGTGGTTGCTGGCCGTTCCAGTTCAGTGCAGCCTTTGCTTTGAGATACTCGATGTATTTGTCCGCCGAACCGAAGGGACGAATCTCGGCTGCCAGGCGCGCCTCAAGTCCTTCGCCCTCAAGGACCTGTCGGGTCTTATTGGCCTGGGACTCCAGCAGGACCGACTGGGAACGGCCCCTTGCCGCTTCTATTGCGGAGTCAGCATCCCCTTTAGCTCGGATTACTATCTGGTCCGCTTCGAACTGTTTTGTCCTTTTGGTGTTTTCAGCGGCGACCGCCGCGTTTTTTGCCTTCACGGCTTCCTCATTGGATGCCATGAAAGCCGCCGAAGGGATAATGCCTGCGATCTGAAGACTGTGCGGCTGGATCCCGAAGAGTTCCTCCACGGATTGCGAAACCGCCTTTTCGATTTCAGCCTGAATCTGTTGGCGATTGGGGTTCACCGAGGCCATATTCTGCCCGGCAAAGATTCGCCCGGTACGGTCCCTCACGACGGGAATCACCTGGCTTTCTATATCCGTATTTCCCGAGCGCCCGATTTCATACATCACGTGATACACTTTGTCTTCGGGGATAGTATAGTTGAAGTTCTCGTCTATAGTGACCTTTTGGTTATCGACAGTCGTGACTTCGAAAGGAGGAATGTGCAGGGTTTTCAGAGAGACCTGGATTCTGTCCACTTCGTCAACAAAGGGGAGCTTGAAATGAATCCCGGGCTGGACAGGCTTGATGTATTGAGCGACCCCGAAGCGTCTCACATTGCCGCGTTCGGTCTGGTCGACCTTGTACCATGAGCCGCTGACCACGAATAGCAGGGCCAGAACGATAACAACCCACTTGAGCGACCGAACGCCGGCTGACTTGATGGAACCCAGCTTTGCATCCAACAGATTCGAGTGTGCAAGGCCCTGTGTTTCCTTTTCGCCACTCATTTTCCATCTCCTTTGTGATGAATACCCGCAAGCAAGATACGATAGCCGTAAATGAGGAAGACGATGGATTTCGCTTCCGCTCCGCCCATCTTTTTCCTACGCCTTCATCAGGCCGCAAGCCTGCTGGAAAAACGGCAGCAGCTTAGGTCCCAATACGAGCAAGCCGATGATCACTGCGCCCACAGCTGTAATAAGCACCGCTCCCGCCGCTACATCCTTCGCTTTTCCTGCCAAAGGATGGAATTCGGGTGAGGCTACGTCCGTCAGGAACTCGAATGCCGTGTTCAGCGCCTCCGCCGACCAGACGGAGACAACCGCAAGAGTGATCCAGCACCATTCATCCGCTTTCAGGCCCAGAAACAGGCCGAGCAGGATGACTATGACCGTAGCGGCTGCATGCACCCATGCATTGTGCTGGGAACGAAGCATCGTCCTGATACCCTGCAAGGCATATTTGATGCTTCTGATCCTCCCGCTGAAGCTCAAGCCTGGACCTTCCCGGCTCACTGTCATCCTTTGATCGCATGATTTCATTTTCGGCGCCTTAATTCCGGTTGGTTGTGGGATTTCAACCCTATACGCCAGACCCGAAAAACAAGCCAGAAGATTGTTTAAGGCGATCCAAATCCCCCTTGCCCCCCTTTACAAAAGGGGGGAAATCGGCCATCCGCCCCCATTTCCGGAGCAGACTGGAAAGATTGTTCGAAACCGCAAACGCTAAAAACTACGTTGACGAGTTCAGTGGTACCTACGTTTTTGTAAACTCCCCCCCACCTTTTTGTCGGCATTCCGAAGTGGGCCTCCGGTGTTTCAGGCCACCTCGCACTGGCTAATTATTGTTAAACATCCATATCTTACCACCAGATAGCCCCTCTTGGCACGCCCCTTGCCCTAGTATACCTGCAACTTACAGCAACAGGAGACTTCACATGAGAAAGATTGCAATCTACGGCAAAGGCGGAATCGGCAAATCGACCACAACGCAGAACACGGTAGCCGGACTGGCTGAAATGGGCAGGAAGGTCATGGTTGTCGGTTGCGATCCCAAGGCGGACTCCACCCGGCTTCTCCTGGGCGGCCTGTCCCAGAAGACGGTTCTGGACACGTTGCGCGCCGAAGGCGAGGACGTCGAACTGGAGGACATCCGCAAGACGGGATTCAAGGGAGTCGTGTGCGTGGAATCAGGCGGACCCGAACCGGGAGTCGGCTGTGCCGGCCGAGGTATCATAACTTCCATCAACCTGCTCGAACAACTCGGCGCTTATGCGGAAAGCGAAGCCCTGGAATATGCGTTCTATGATGTCCTAGGCGACGTCGTTTGCGGCGGATTCGCGATGCCCATCCGCGAAGGCAAAGCCAAAGAGATCTACATCGTGGTCTCCGGCGAAATGATGGCGATGTATGCGGCGAACAATATCTGCAAAGGCATCGTGAAATTTGCCGAGGGCGGCGGGGTCCGCCTGGGAGGGCTCATCTGCAACAGCCGGAAGGTGGATAACGAGCGGGAGATGATCGAAGCCTTTGCGGACAAATTGGGGACACAGATGATCCACTTCATCCCTCGGGAGAACATGGTCCAGAGGGCCGAAATCAACCGGAAAACAGTCATCGAGTTCGACCCGGCGCATTCCCAGGCCGATGAGTACCGAACCCTGGCCAGGAAAATTGAAACGAACGAAAAGCACGTTATCCCCAAACCCATGCACACGGATGTACTGGAACAGCTTTTGATCGAACATGGACTCGCCGGTTAGGGGAAATTCCGACAATCGACCGGACAGCGCGAAAAGAAAGGTAAGGGAAAACTATGCTTATGATCAGATCGATCGTGAGACCTGAAAGGGTGGACAACGTTCTCGCGGCCCTCATGGAAGCCGGATTCCCGGCGGTAACGAAAATATCGGTGGTCGGCCGCGGTAAGCAGCGAGGGATCAAAATCGGAGAAATCACCTATGACGAGATCCCGAAGGAACTCCTTATAACCGTCGTTCCAAGCTCGGATAGGGATTTCGTGATCAAAACGGTCATGCAGGCCGCAAGAACCGGAACAAAGGGAGCGTTCGGAGATGGAAAGATATTCGTGTCGCCGGTGGAGGAGGTCTACACCATCAGCTCAGGGATCAAGGAATTGCCCGAGGGAAAGACCGAAGAGGTAACAATATGAAAGAAGTCATGGCGATCGTCCGCATGAACATGATGAACAAGACCAAGAAGGCGCTGACCGAAGCCGGGATCTTCTCCATGACGGCCAGAGACGCTCTGGGAAGAGGCAAAGGGTTGGTCGACGCGAGCCTGCTGGCCGGCGCCGAAAAAGGCTACGAGGAAGCCATAGCACAGTTGGGCCAGAGCCAGAGGCTCATTCCCAAAAGAGTTCTGCTAGTCGTAGTTCCTGACAAGCTGGTTCAAAAGACAGTCAAGACCTTGATCCAGGTAAACCGGACGGGAAAATCGGGCGACGGGAAGATTTTCATCATGCCGGTCATGGATTCGGTCAGCATCAGGACGGGAATAAATGGTGACGGCGTCCTGGACGATGCCTGATCAGCGCGGCAAACGGCTCAGCTTTAGTGGAGATACGAAAATGGCTACCATGACCGAGAAGGATCTGAATCTCGAAATCGAGGACATAAATCCCGAAGAGCTCAGACGGGAAATTCTCGATAAATATCCAACCAAGGTTGCGCGAAAACGCGCAAAGCAGATCGTCGTGAACAAGGTCTCAGATGAGTGCGCCGTACCGGAAATAGGCGCAAACACCAGGGCGATACCCGGCATCATCACCCAGCGAGGCTGTACCTACGCGGGATGCAAGGGCGTTATCCTGGGGCCGACACGGGATATCGTAAACATAACTCACGGCCCGATAGGATGCGGATTCTACAGTTGGCTCACGCGCCGCAACCAGACCAGGCCCCCTACCCTTGAAGACGAGAACTTCATGACCTACTGCTTTTCGACAGACATGCAGGAGGAAGACATCGTATTCGGGGGCGAGAAGAAGCTGCGGACGGCAATCAGGGAGGCCTACGATCTGTTCAAGCCGAAGGCCATCAGCATATTCGCAACCTGCCCCGTGGGGCTCATCGGCGACGACGTCCATTCGGTGGCCCGCGAAATGAAAGAAGAGCTCGGAATCAACGTCTTCGGGTTCAGTTGCGAAGGCTACCGGGGAGTCAGCCAGTCGGCGGGCCATCACATCGCCAACAACGGCATTTTCACCCATGTGGTCGGGACCGATGAAACCCCGAAAGAAGGCAAATTCAAGATCAACATGCTGGGTGAGTACAATATCGGCGGCGATGCCTTCGAACTGGATCGTATCCTCGATGATTGCGGTATCACGGTGGTTTCCACTTTCAGCGGAAATTCGACCTATGACCAGTTCGCCAATGCGCACATGGCCGATCTCAATACCATCATGTGCCACCGCTCGATCAACTACGTTGCTGAAATGATGGAGCAAAAATACGGCATACCCTGGATCAAGATCAACTTCATCGGCGCGGAATCAACCGCCAAGTCCCTCAGAAAGATCGCCAGGTATTTCGAGGATCAGGAACTGACGGATAGGGTCGAAGAAGTCATAGCCTCCGAAATGCCGGAGATTGTCAAGGTAAGAGAAGACGTGAGGTCCCGGTGCGAGGGCAAACTGGCCATGCTCTTTGTCGGCGGTTCCCGCGCCCACCACTACCAGGAACTCTTCCGTGAAATCGGAATGAAAACGATTGCCGCCGGCTATGAATTCGCCCACCGGGACGACTACGAGGGACGCAAAGTGCTCCCGAGCATCAAAGTCGATGCGGACAGTCGAAATATCGAGGAACTGGAAGTCAGCCGGGACCCGGAAAGATACAGACCCAGAAAGGGACCCGAGGAAATGGCAAAACTTGCGCAAGACGGTCTCCGGTTCAAGGACTACGAAGGGATGATGCCCGAGATGGCCGGCGGGACCCTGATCATCGACGATATAAGCCAGTACGAGACTGAAAAGCTCATCGAAACCTATAAGCCGGCCATTTTTTGCGCCGGGATCAAGGAAAAGTTCGCCATCCAGAAAAAAGGCATCCCCATGAAACAGCTCCACAGCTACGACTCGGGTGGACCATACGCCGGCTTTCGGGGAGCGGTCAACTTCTACAGGGAAATCGACCAGATGGTCAACAGCCGCATATGGAGCAATCTGGCGGCACCCTGGCAAAAAAGCCCCGAACTCGCGGCAAAGTATGCCTGTGATTAGAAAGCCACGGAAGGATAAAACCCATGTTACTGCGACATACACCCACTGAAATTACGGAGCGCAAAGCTCTGTCCATAAACCCGGCCAAGACCTGTCAGCCGATAGGCGCGATGTACGCGTCCCTGGGTATCCACAACTGCCTCCCCCACAGCCATGGTTCCCAGGGCTGCTGCGCCTATCACAGGAGCACCATCACCCGCCACTATAAAGAACCGGTCATGGCGGCAACCAGCTCTTTCACAGAAGGGGCCTCGGTCTTTGGAGGCCAGGCCAACCTGGTCCAGGCTATCGACACCATCTTTACCGTCTATGAACCGGAAGTGATCGCCGTCCACACGACGTGCCTCTCGGAGACCATCGGCGACGATATCCCGCAAATTGCAAGGAAGGCGGCAGCCGACGGCAAAATTCCGGCAGGCAGGTATGTCATCCACGCAAACACTCCCAGCTACGTCGGTTCGCACGTGACGGGCTTTGCCTCCATGACCCGGGCCATGGTCGATTATTTCGCCGCCTCGACCGGCAACAAAATCCACCAGGTCAATGTCATTCCCGGCTACGTCGAGCCTTCGGATATGGAGGAAATAAAACGGCTTGCCGATCTTCTCGGTATCCGGACAGTCATGTTTCCCGATACTTCCGGCGTCCTCAACGCCCCGCAGACCGGAAAGTACGAGATGTTTCCAAAAGGCGGCACCACCATCGAAGCCCTCAGGAGCACGGGGGACAGCATGGCGACAATTGCCTTGGGCATTCTGGCATCAGGTCCGGCAGCCCGGGCACTGGATTCCAAATGCAAGGTGCCATGTGAAATACTCGACCTGCCGATCGGCATTACGGGTACCGATAATTTCATCGACATCATGAGGAAGACAGCCGGTGTCCACGTACCTGAAGAAATCACCGCCGAACGGGGAAAGGTCCTCGATATCGTGACGGATATGCACCAATACTTTTACGGTAAGAAAGTCGCCCTGGTAGGGGATCCGGACCAGCTCATCGCCCTGACGGAGTTTCTTGTATCAATTGACATGATGCCCATTCACATCCTTACCGGAAGCCCGGCCAAAGGATTCGAAGACAGGATAAGGACTATAACCAAAAACATTCCCCACGAAGTGAACGTGAAGGCAGCCGGAGACATGTTCCTCTTTCACCAGTGGGTAAAGAACGAACCGGTGGACCTTCTCATAGGAAACACCTACGTGAAGTACATCGCCAGGGATGAGGACATCCCGTTTGTCAGGTTTGGATTTCCTATACTTGACCGCATCGGGCACAGCTATTTCCCGACCGTGGGCTACAACGGGGCAATGCGCCTCCTGGTGAAGATTCTGGATGCGCTCATGGACCGCCTGGACAGGGATGCTCCCGAAGAAAGATTCGAACTTGTCCTGTAATCGACCAAAATGAACCCGATTGACGGGCAACACAGTGAAAGGAATTGCGCCATGCAAAAACCCGATCATCATATTTTCGTCTGCGCCAGTTTCCGAGGCACTGAAGCCAAGGGAAAGTGCATCAAGAAAGATTCCATGGACCTCGTGCCCTATCTCCAGGAAGAGTTGGTGGATCGCGGCATTAACGCCATGGTCACCACGACAGGATGTCTCAACCTCTGCGAGGACGGTCCCGTCCTGATCGTCTATCCCCAGGGATACTGGTACGCAAAGGTGACGGGCGCGGAAATCGTGGACGAGATCCTCGATGCCCTTGAGGAAGGCAAACCGGCGGAAGAATATCTGCTGAAATAGCAACAAAACCAAGAATAGAAAGAGGTCGGCTATGAGAACAACAACTGCACCTGCCATTTTCGAAGAGCGGAAAAACCAAATCCACAGGAAAGGGGAGCAGCGCTTCGACATTGACTGTAACCGCGATAGCCTGGCGGGTGCTGTGAGCCAACGGGCATGCGTTTTCTGCGGTTCCCGCGTCGTGCTCTATCCCATCGCGGACGCACTCCATCTGGTACATGGACCGATCGGCTGCGCCGCCTACACCTGGGACATACGTGGGGCATTGTCTTCGGGCCCGGACTTGCACCGACTGAGTTTCTCGACCGACCTCCAGGAAATGGACATCGTTTTCGGCGGTGAAAAGAAGCTCTACGGCGCGCTCACCGAGCTGATAGACAGATATGGGCCGAAGGCCGCATTCGTTTATTCGACCTGCATTGTAGGGCTCATAGGAGATGACCTGGAAGGCGTATGCAGAAGGGTCTCCGGCGAAAAAGGAATTCCCGTGCTCCCGGTTCAATCGGAAGGGTTCAAAGGAAACAAGCGAGAGGGATACCACGCAGCCTGTAAAGCCATGTTCAGGCTGATGGGAACGGGAGATACGAGCGGGATTGCTCCCCTCAGCCTGAATGTCCTGGGAGATTTCAATCTTGCCGGAGAGCTGTGGATCATTCGCGACTATTTTGCAAGGATGGGAATACAGACCGTCGCCAACATCACCGGGGACGGACGGGTAACAGACATTCAAAAAGCCCACGGCGCGTCGCTCAACGTCGTTCAATGCTCGGGCTCGACAATGGAGCTGGCCAAGATGATGAAGGAATCCTTCGGCACCCCTTTCTTGCGGGTTTCCTATTTCGGGGTCGATGATATGGCCGAATCTCTCTACTCGATTGCCCGTTTCTTCAGCGCGCGCGATCCGGAAATCATGGCAAGGACGGAGAAACTGGTTAGAGAGGAACTGTCCATCCTCTACCCCAAGCTCCAGAAATACAAAAAGGAACTTACCGGGAAAAAGGCAGCCATCTACGTGGGCGGAGCGTTCAAAGCCTTTTCTCTGGTCAAGGCTTTCAGGCTGATTGGAATGCGCGTGGTCCTGGTGGGCTCACAAACGGGCACGGAAGAGGACTACAGGGAACTCTATGACATCACCGACGAGGGAACGATCATCGTCGACGATTCAAACCCGCTGGAGCTTTCGGCTTTTCTCAAGGAAAAAGACGTAGACATCTTCGTTGGAGGGGTCAAGGAACGGCCCATCGCCTATAAGCTCGGAGTCGGATTCTGTGACCACAACCACGAACGCAAGACGCCTCTTGCGGGCTTCCAGGGAATGCTCAACTTCGCCGAAGAAGTCTATTCGTCGGTAATGAGCCCCGTCTGGCGTTTCACCCCCAGGAAGAAAGCGAGAGGATAAAATGGAACATCCTACTTATATCTCGACCACAAACGCATGCAAACTCTGCAAGCCCCTCGGGGCATGCCTGGCCTTCCGGGGAATCGAAGGCTCCATGCCTTTGCTGCACGGTTCTCAGGGATGCGCGACGTATATGCGCCGCTACATCATAAGCCATTTCCGGGAACCGATGGATATCGCGTCTTCCTCCCTCGGCGAGAAGCACGCCGTCTACGGAGGAGGACCCAACCTCAAACAGGGGATCGAAAATATCATAAGCAAGTTTGGAGCGCAGTTCATCGGCATTGCCACGACATGCCTGACCGAGACCATTGGAGACGATGTCCCGATGATCGTCAATGAATTCCGCCGGGAGACGAAACGGCGCGAAGGTGTGAATCTACCGTTCATGGTAACCGTTTCGACTCCGAGTTACTCCGGAACGCATATCGAGGGGTTTCACGCGGCAACGAAGGCGATCGTGGACCAGATTTCGGCTGTCGGTGAAACCATGGACCTCACCAATGTGCTGCCCGGTTTTGTATCGCCCGCAGATATCCGCCACCTGAAGGAAATACTCTATGATTTCAGCCTTCCGGCAGTCGTTCTGCCGGACTATTCCGACACCCTGGATGGTCCCGCCCAAAAAGACTACGAAAAAATCCCTTCCGGCGGGACGGCAATCGAAGACATCAAGAACATGGGAAGAGCCAGGGCTACAATTGAGTTCGGGAGGACATTGTCCCGGGAAATCTCGGCTGGGCAGCTTTTGTCCGAACGCTTCGACGTTCCCCTGCATCATCTCGGAATTCCCATAGGGATCAGGGAGACCGACGCCTTTTTCCAAACCCTCGAACAGCTTGCGGGCTCCTCCACTCCGGAAAAGTACAAGGCCGAGCGCGGGCGCCTGGTGGATGCTTACATCGATTCCCACAAATACCTGTTCGGCAAGCGGGCTGTCATTTATGGTGAGGAGGACCTTGTTGTCGGACTCACCTCCTTTCTGGCCGAAATGGGAGTGAAGCCCGTCCTGTGCGCATCCGGCGGTAAAAGCGGTCGGTTTGCCCCGGCAATACAAGGGGCTGTTGCGGAAATTTCGACCGAAACCCCGGTTACAATGGAAGCGGTCGATTTCTATCAGATCGAGGAAATCATAGAGGATCTCTCTCCCGACCTTATGATCGGCACCAGTAAGGGATACCAGATAGCCAAACGCATGGATATCCCGCTTATCCGAACAGGTTTTCCGATTCACGACCGGTTCGGCGGCCAGAGAATGCTCCACGTCGGCTACAGGGGAACTCAGAATCTGCTCGACCTCATCGTCAACACCGTCATTCAAAGGAATCAGACCGATTCTCCGGTCGGTTATGCATATATGTAGAAAAGGAACCACTCAAATGAGCGATATAACCAGTTTGAGCCATCCATGTTTCAATGCCGGCGCCAAGGGCCGTTTCGGCCGGGTGCATCTGCCGGTTGCCGTTACATGCAATATCAAGTGCAACTACTGCAACCGCAAATATGACTGCGTAAATGAGAGCCGTCCCGGCGTGACGAGTACGGTTTTGACGCCCAGGCAGGCTCTCGCCTATGTGGAGGAAGTGCTGAAAAAAGAGCCCCGGATAATGGTTGCCGGCATCGCCGGACCGGGCGATCCTTTCGCCAACCCCGCTGAGACCATGGAAACTCTGCGCCTCATCCGAAAAAAGTTTCCCGCTCTGCTGCTGTGCCTTTCAACCAATGGACTGGGCATTTCGCCCCACATCGAGGAGTTGATCGCAATCGGCGTATCCCATGTCACCGTAACGGTCAATGCGGTCGATCCGGAAGTCGGACAAAAAATCTACAGTTGGATCCGGGACGGCAAAATCATTCACAGGGGCCGCAGCGCGGCTGAGTTATTGCTCACCCGCCAACTGGAAGCGATAGCTGCCCTGAAAGCGGGCGGCATCACCGTCAAAGTAAACACAATTGTCGTTCCGTCCGTAAACGACCACCATGTGGAGGAAGTGGCCCGCAGGATGGCCGAGCTCAAGGTCGATCTTCTCAATTGCATGCCCATGTACCCCAACAGGGATACACCATTTGAGAACATAGAAGAACCGGATGCGCGACTCATGGAGACGCTTCGCGGGAAAGCCGAGCGGTACGTGCCACAGATGCGGCATTGCACCCGGTGCCGGGCCGATGCCGTGGGTCTGCTCGGGCAAGACGATGCCGATCTTCTGGGGTGCCTCTCCGATTGCGCAAACGGTACGGCAGGTAAACGGGATAAACCCCATGTTGCGGTAGCCACCCGCGAAGGACTGTTGGTCAATTTGCACCTGGGTGAAGCCGAAAAATTTCAGATATGGACCAAAACGGCAGAAGGTTTTGAGTGCATCGAAGAACGCCTTGCGCCGGAACCGGGCGGAGGGATCAAACGCTGGGTACACCTGTGCGAAATACTCCAGGATTGCCGCGCAGTGCTTGCAAGCGGCCTCGGGGACAACCCGCGCATGATCTTCTCCGACAAATCCATAGAACCCGTTGAAATGAACGGCTTCATCCAAATGGGACTCGAAGCGGTATATAGAGGACAAAGCCTGTCCGGATTCAGGGGCCGGCACTCGGGTGGTTGTTCCAAAGGAGCCGGATGCAGCGGCGACGGGGAAGGTTGCTGAAACACGGGAAGTCTCTATTTTTCAAAACCGCCTAAATAATGGAACAAAAATGTTCCAATTGTTTCCAGGGGTTTTCTCTTTCCCCCTGTCGGGCTGCGGTTTTTTGGCGATGGCTCGATTATTGAATCTCGTTTCCTCATTATGGAAACGAAAATCAGAGACTTCGAACTAAAAGTACTTTACGACATCTGCCGTGTCATGGGCCAGGCATTCAGGTTGGATCAGGTCCTCGATACAGTCCTGGGCATCTTGTCGGACACCCTCGAGATGAAGCGGGCCACGGTAACGTTGCGGGATGAGGATACCGGACATTTGATTATCCGAGCTTCTCACGGTCTGTCCGACGAAGAAAGACGGCGCGGCATCTACCGTCCCAGTGAAGGCATCACCGGACGGATCTTCAGGACGGCTCAGCCTTTCGTCGTGCCGGACATCAGCAAGGAACCCCTTTTCCTGAACAAAACGAGATCGCGCCTTATCAGGAAAGGATGTATCTCATTTCTCGGCGTTCCGGTCATGCTCTACAGTGAACCGATCGGCGTGCTAAGCGTTGACCGCCTGTTTGGAGATGAAATTTCCTTCGAGGAAGACATCCGCTTTCTCACGATCGTATCGACCCTCGTTGCTCAACTGGTGAGCCTCAACAAACAGGTAAAAAAGCGGGAAGAAAAACTGCTGAAGCAAAATTCCTTGCCGCCTGGCAGGATGTCGAAAAAGGGCAGACTGTTTTTCATGGTTGGCAACAGCTCATCCATGGCTCAGGTACAGCAGCAGGTGGAAAAAGTCGCCCCCAGTAAAGCATCTGTCCTGTTGCTGGGGGAATCGGGCACGGGAAAGACCCTGGTTGCCCAGATCATTCACGAGTTGAGCACGAGGGCAAAATCCCCCTTCGTAAAGATCAACTGTGCCGCGCTGCCTGAAAACCTTCTTGAATCCGAACTTTTCGGACATGAAAAAGGGGCCTTCACCGGAGCTTCCAAAGCAAAGGCCGGCCGCCTTGAGGAAGCCCACGGAGGCACGGTTTTTCTAGATGAGGTCGGAGAGTTGCCGCTGTCGATCCAGGCAAAGCTTTTGAGATTTCTCCAGGAAAGGGAATTCGAACGCCTCGGGAGCACGAGAACCATCAAAGTGGACGTACGGATTATAGCCGCAACCAACCGAAATCTCGAAGATGCGGTAAGCGAGTCCCTGTTTAGAGAAGACCTGTACTACCGGCTCGACGTATTTCCCATACGTATCCCGCCGCTCAGGGAACGCAAGCAGGACATCCCGTCCCTGGTCAACCATTTCCTGAAAAAGATCGGGACGGAATATGGCAGGAACATGCATGTCAGCACCAGTGCTTTGAATATGCTCGCCAACTACGATTGGCCGGGGAACGTCCGCGAAATGGAAAACCTGATCGAGCGCCTGATCATCATGGCCGACAGCGATGTGATCGGCTGTGAAATTCTCCCCAGTTACCTGAAGCAGTCAATCAGGGAGGAAAAGGAGAATTTCTCCCGCTTGGAGGAGATGGAACGAAAAGAAATCGTTGCGGCCCTGGAACGAAACGGATGGCTCCAAACCCGTACTGCGGCCGAACTCGGGCTCACCTTGAGGCAGATGGGTTACAGAATCAAGAAATTTGGTCTGGAAAAAGAGATAGCCGAATTCCGAAAACAAGCATTCTGCATGGGAAAATCGGCCTGACAGCACGCGCGCAAACGACTAGGGCGCCGGCATTGAAACCCATGCCGCCGTAACCCAATTCACTCAAGGGGACCCGAATCTCACATGGATTCCAAAGTCACGGGAGGGCATTTTCCTCTCACGGGCATTCCTCCAATCCGCTTCGACCATAAACCAAGGGCCGCCGAACGGGCTGAGCGTCTCTTCATCGCCGATACCACTTTTCGCGATGGCCAGCAGGCTCGGGCCCCATATACTCTGCGACAGACCGGCGCTGTTTTCGATCTCCTGCACCGGCTCTCGGGACCACGGGGGATAATCCGCCAGACAGAATTCTTTCTTTTCACTGAAAGAGACAGGCTGGCCCTTGAGTTCTGCATGTCAAAAGGCTATTCATACCCCGTCGCCACGGGGTGGATTCGAGCCTCGGAACAGGACCTCGAACTGGTTTCCAAAGCGGGTCTTGGGGAAACCGCGATTCTCACCTCGGTTTCCGACTACCAGATCTTTTTGAAGTTGAAAACCAATCGCGAAACCGCTCTTGCAAGATATCTGTCCGTCGTTCGCAGTGCTTTGGACAAGGGAATCATCCCGACATGCAGTTTTGAAGACATAACGCGTTCCGATGTCTACGGTTTTTGTGTTCCTTTTGCCCTTGAATTGATGCGCCTTCGGGAGGAAAGCGGAATCGACATCAGTATCCGGCTTTGCGATACCCTTGGGCTGGGAGTTCCCTACCCCGGATCGACGCTCCCACGGAGTGTCCCCGGTATTACACGCGCTTTCATCGATGATGCCGGTGTTCCCGCGCGCTCCCTTCAATGGCACGGCCACAACGACTTTCATAAAGCCCTGGTCAATGCGGTCACGGCCTGGCTTCACGGGTGCGCCGGCGCAAGCGGAACGCTGTTCGGCCTGGGGGAACGGACCGGCAATACCCCGATAGAAGCTCTCGTTATGGAATACATCGGCATCAAGGGAACCACCGACGGAATGGATACAACGGCCATAGCAGAGATGGCCGAATACTTCGAAGATGAACTCGGCTATGATTTCCCGGCCCATTATCCCCTGGTCGGCGGGAACTCGGCCCATGCGACAGGCAACCTAATCCGGATGGCAAAATGAACGGCGAGATCCTTTTCAGCAACATAATTGTCCCGTTGTGGCTCACTATTAAAGTGGCGTCCGCTGCCGCCGCTGGAGCGTTCCTCCTGGGAGTTGCTCTCGCATTCCTGATAATGCGTTTTAGCTTCAGGGGCAGGGAAATGCTCGATGCTATCTTCACACTACCTCTGGTCATGCCTCCCACCGTCCTGGGTTATTACCTGATAGTGCTGGTGGGCCGGAAAGGGCTGCTTGGCAAGTGGCTTTATGAAACCTTCGGGATATCTCTCATATTCACCTGGCAGGGGGCCGCAGTCGCTGCCATGATCGTGTCGCTGCCGCTTGTCTATAAGTCCGCCAGGTCGGCATTCGAAAGTGTCGACCACCAATTGGAGCAGGCGGCGAGAACTCTGGGATCAAATGAAATCGGCGTATTCCTGGGTGTGACCTTTCCGCTTGCCTGGCGGGGAGTGCTTTCCGGAACCATGCTCGGATTTGCGAGGGCGATGGGGGAATTCGGCGCGACACTTATGGTGGCAGGGAACCTGCCTGGAAAGACCCAGACGCTTTCACTTGCCGTCTACGATGCCGTTCAGGCGGGAAACAGCGCATTGGCGGGAGTGCTGGTCCTAATCACCTCTTTAACCTGCGTGCTGCTTCTCGTATGCTCCGGCATGGTCCTCAAGACCGGCTACCTGAGAGAAGTGGAACGATAAGGACTTACCGGCCTCGCGCACAACGCGTTACCTAACTCTGCGGGGGGCGCGGGGGAAACGCGGCACCCCCGCGCCTGGAGCGTGTTTTCCGGAACGCGAAGCAGCGCATCGTCAACTTGGTTCTTATGATCGAATACTTCCGGCTACCCCCTTTGCAAAGGGGGGGGTGCAATCAGCCCCCATCAGCATCGTCAACTTGGTGGGGGGAAAGTTCAATCAGCCTCGGCATGCCGCCGCAAACCGCTCGCTATCCTCTCCTTCGAGCCCTGGTTCGGTTCTCGTTTATCAGTCTTTCGAGTCCGAATTTTTTGACACGGTAGTTTAACTGCCGGAACGTAAGCCCCAAATCATTCGCCGCTTTGCGTTGCACCCACTTATTGCGCTCCAGCGCCGCCGAAACTTCCTTGCGCTCCATCTCATCCAGCCGGGATATCGCGGCAATATCCTCCTGCGGTTTTCTTTCCACGGAATAAGCCGAATTGAACACCATGGGAAGGTCTTCCATGTTGATCTTGCCGCCATTTGCCATAATGACGAGGCGGGTGAAGGAGTTTTTCATTTCGTGAAGATTGCCCGGCCACTCGTATTCGGATAGCATTTTCAACGCCTGTGGGGCTATCCGCGGCTCCAACCCATGCTCTCCGCACGCCTTTTCCAGGAAATGCCCGATCAGCAAGGGAATGTCTTCCTTCCTTTCTCTGATCGGGGGAACATGGATCGGCAGTACGTTCAGCTTGTGCAGCAGGTCCTTTCTGAAAAACCCCCGGCTCACCGCCTCCGACAGGTCCCTGCTCGTCGATGCCGTCAGCCTGATATCCAAACACTTCGACGTGCCCGAAAACTTCCTGGATTCAAACTGTTCGAGGAATTCCAAGATCTTGATCTGGTGGGAACTGGAAAGGTCACCGACTTCATTGAGATAGAGGGTGCCGCCGTCGGCTTTTTCTAAAAGGCTCGCCTTGACCCCCACAGAACCTGCAAATGGTGTAGCACCGCCAAAGAGTTCCTGCTCCAGCAAATCTTCGGGCAAAGAACAGTGCGCCACGACGAACGGGTGCGACCCCCTGGGGCCGAGTTCATGAATGATCCTGGCAATATAAGTCTTTCCAACACCCGCTTCCCCCCACAGGAGAATGGGCTCCTTGCTCGGGGCGACTTTTCTTATTTCTTCCTCCAGCCTTTTCATCGAAACACTCTTGCCCAGACAGGCGGAACTGAGGTGTTCTTCCGAAATCCTGGCCCGGAGGACCATATTCTCCCGTACCAGCAATTCTTCCCGCATTTTGGCATGCTGCCCCAGGCTGACGATACGGGCAATGAAATCAGCTATCGAGTATAGAAATCCGATGTCCTCGCCAAGCGAGACCCTTTCATCGAATATCCTGTCCACGGCAATTGCTCCGACGACATTTTCGCCGAGAACTACAGGCGCCCCGAACAGTCGAATCTGATCTTTGGGAATCGAACAAAGGGCTTTGTGATCCAGAAAAAGCGGTTTCTTTGAGCTGCGAAGCACCGCGAACGGCTGAGCCAGACTAAAAATGAGACCTACCCCGTTTTTGAACAGGCTCCGAATATCCTTACTCGAATTGGTATCGGCCTGATGGAATGAAGGGGAAATCAAATAATTGAACTCTTTATTCTTGAGCATTACAGCCGCTGTCTGCACCGATAGCGTCTCTGTCAAAATGCTCAGAATATCCTCGATTGCCTGCTCCAAATGAAGCGCCTGGCCGATGATCCGGCATATCCCGGTGAGTACGTCCAATTTTAGTTCACAGACATTTCGCTGCATGGTCACCACCTGGTAATGAATCCAAACATTTATGAAAGTTCTTCCTCGCGGCCTCCGATGCTGCGATTCCGCGAATTCGCAACGGGTTATCCTTCCCAAAGCTGTAGTTCCATTTTCATGCCAAATCGGAGGAAAAATATTTTTCTTCGCGCGGTGACTGGAGCGGCACATTCCGCGCCACTTCGAAAAACAATTTATACTGCCAATTCTGGTACAATTTAGTTTCAATCATTTTATTGAGGACAAAATTGTTCTGTTTTTTTTGATATCGACGCTGCAAAATTGGGGCCCCCAAACTGCTAAAATAGCCACAAATAAGCAAATACCACCGTTTGGCAAGCTCCTTGCTCTAGTCACAATCAGCAACGCACTATTATGGGGCGCCCGGCAAACTAAAGAGAGGAGCAGACGAAAATGGCGAAAATCGAGGCAATACTAAAACCGTTTCGGCTGAGTGACGTACATGGAACCCTCGCCGGTGTTGGAGTCAAAGGGATGAACATCCCCTACCGGGTATGCGCGGATTGGCTTCTGGCCGACTCGTGGCTGCGCTGCCTCTCAGGTATAGCGGGTATTATCTGGGGTATTTGCTCATTCTCCGGTTAGTTGCCGGCCGGAAACCTAAAGAAGAAAGGGGAAAGGGAATGGTAAAAATCGAAGCAATCATAAAACCGTTTCGGCTTGCTGAAGTCCAGGATGCACTCGTGAATTTGGGAGTTCAGGGGATGACGGTCATGGAAGTAAAGGGATTTGGGCGTCAGAAAGGGCACACCGAGACCTACAGGGGCGCGGAGTACAAGGTGGATTTCGTGCCCAAGCTACTGCTCACTGTAGTCGTCAAGGCCGAACAACTGAGCGTCGCCATGAAAGCTATCCAACAGGCAGCTCTCACGGGAAAAATCGGCGACGGAAAGATCTTCGTCACCAAGGTGGAAGAAGTCATGCGTATTCGAACGGGAGAAACCGGCCCCGAGGCCCTCTAAGAGGGCGCGCGCAGGTGTTGGAGCATGCCAAGAACCGTCACTTTGAGCCAAAAGGCGAGAATCTTCCCGGCTCGAAAGACTCTTAAATATTGAAAGGAGAAGTACAAAATGGCCAGAGGAAAAGCATTGCAGGTATTCCTGTTCGTTTCAATAATCTTCGCCCTGATGCTGATGATGCGTCCGGCTGTTGCCGAGGAAACCCCGAAACCCGACCCCGCCGGCATTGCAACGGGGGATAAGACAAATGTTATCGATGCGGCCGGCAATTCTTTTGTCGTTGCCGAACCGACCGACCCCAAAGACCCTGACTATGCAACGAAGAAGAAGGACTACGAAGAATACCAGGCTCAGGCGGCGAAAGAGCCGCTCGCGGTCAAACTCGCAGACACGGTCGGGCACGTCCGGATTGGGAGCAATTTCAGTTGGACTCTGCTCACAGGGTACCTGGTACTCTTCATGCAAGCAGGCTTTGCCCTTCTCACCTGCGGACTGGTGCGCAAAAAGAACGCCGCCCATCTCATGATGCTCAATTTCGCTGCTTACGTCTTTGCCTTCCTGGCGTACTACGTGTGCGGCTACGCCTTCCAGTTCGGCGCAGCGGCAGTGAATGCGGCGCCGACTAATCTTGCGGGGACCCCAACATTAAACGAGTTTCTCCTGGGAAGCGGGATGTGGGGGTTTTTAGGCGGCAAGGGTTTTTTCATGAGCGGCCCGGCCTATGACGCCGGGAGCAATTGTCTTGCACTCTTCCAGGTCGTGTTCATGGAGACGGCCGGGTACATCATCGTCGGCGCCATCTGTGAACGGATCACTTTCTGGGGATTTGTCCTCTGCGAGCTCTTCGTTGGCGCAATCCTCTACCCCATGTCCGGTTGCTGGGTCTGGGGCGGCGGCTGGCTCTCTCAGTTGGGCACCACCTTGGGACTAGGCCACGGCTACGTGGATTTCGCGGGCTCGACCGTTGTGCATGCCGTGGGCGGCTTCTGCGCCATGGCTCTGGCCGCCATCCTCGGTCCACGCCTTGGCAAGTACGGCCCGGACGGCAAACCCAGACCCTTTCCCGCTCACAATATCGTCTTTGTCGTGACCGGCACCTTTATTCTTCTGTTCGGCTGGATGGGTTTTAACCCCGGTTCCACCCTTGGTTCCTCAGACCTGCGCATCGCCGTGGTTGCCATAAACACCAATCTCGCCGCTGTTTCCGCTTCGGCGACGGCGTTGCTCTTCTGGTACTTCCGCTTCGGCAAACCGGACATCACGATGGCCTGCAACGGCATGCTCGCGGGCCTGGTCGCCATTACCGCGCCCTGTGCGTTCGTCAGCCCGAACTCCGCCATTATCATCGGCATACTCGCCGGCATCCTCGTTTGCGTCGGGGTTCTCTTTAATGAACGGACGCTTAAGGTTGACGACCCCTGCGGCGCCATCTCCGTGCACGGATATTGCGGCTGGCTGGGCGCGGTTTGTGTCGGTATCTTCGCTGACGGCACTTACGGCGCGGGTTGGAACGGCGTCGGCGCAACGACCTACCTCGGCACGGCCGGCCAGGGTGTGACCGGCCTGCTTCACGGGGACGTGTCGCAGTTCTTCATGCAACTCGGGGGAGCCACGTTCATAGCTCTATACGCATTCACCTTCACCTTCATCGTGTTCAAAATTGTGAACCGTATAGTCCCGATGCGCGTTTCCGAGGATGTGGAGCGCGAAGGCCTCGACGTTCCGGAGTTCGGTCTGGCTGCCTACCCGGAGGAATCATTAATCTGACAGGTATCGCGCATCCAGAGTTAGTCCATCCGGAATCCTTCTCCGGGTAAGCGGCGGGCATTCTCCTCACATAGGACTGTACGGCCGCTTACCCCACTGAAAAGCGTTTCAGAGAGAAAGCCGGGTTCCGAGAACCGACTGGAATATTCAGACAGGGGAGGTCTCGTAAAGAGACCTCCCGCCCGTTGGAGGCATATAGAGATGGGCGGCTCGAATTCGGAAAAAACCGGTAGGCCCGATCCGGTGGAGGTTCATGGTTTCACCGATAAGGGAAGTATTCGCCCTAATAATGAAGATTATTTCGGCTATTACATCCCCCCCGATGCCGGGTTGAAGGAGAGGTGGGGCAGCCTGTTCGCTGTTGCCGACGGAGTGGGCGGAAGCGCCGCAGGAGAAGTCGCCAGCGCCGAAGCGGTTAATGTCCTGCTCCAGGAGTATTATTTCGGGGACCATACCGAAAAGGTTCCGGAAAGGCTAAAAAACGCGTTTCGGCACACGGCCCTGCACATCTATGACTTATCGATCAGCCATGCGTCCAACCGAAACATGAAATGCACTCTGACGACTCTCTTATTGAAGCAAAACCGGTTCTTCATTTCGCACGTGGGTGACTCGAAAATACTGCTGTTGCGCGGCGACGACCTGATCCAATTGACCAAGGACCACAATCTCGTGGGCAAACTCGTAAGGCTGGGATTGATAACGCCTGAGGATGCCCGTAACCATCCCAACAGGAATATCCTGCTGAAATCCATCGGCGAGGGCCCCTTGCTGCTGCCGGATTTCTATTCGGGAAATGTAAAAGCAGGGGACCTTTTTTGTTTGATAACGGACGGCATTCTGGAGCACGCAACGAGCGATGAGCTGAAATCGTTTCTTTTGGACAAAGGACCATCTGAGGAGGCATTGACCGAGTTAATAGCTGAACTTAACAGGCGGGGCGGTTTTGATAATATGACGATCGTGACGGTCAAGGTGAACAGGATCCCCTTTTAAATTCCCTCCCGAATGCGTGGGGACCGGACCTGAGGCGATCGGCCGTATCAACGAAAAAAGGCGGTGGAAAAATGACGAAAATAGAATGTATCCTGCGCCCGAACAAAATTCTCGACGTAAAGAATATCCTGGGCAACCTGGGCATTAAAGGCTTGACTGTTACCGAGGTCATCGGCTGCGGCCTGCAAAAGGGCCACACCCTGGACGACTGGAACACGGAAATCAATATCAACCTGCTGCCCAAGACCAAGCTGGAAATGGTCGTAGCCGATGATATGGTCGATAAGGTCACCGGCGCCATCATTGAAATTTCCCGTACGGGAGAGATCGGCGACGGGAAAATCTTTACCTCTCCCATTGGAAACGCAATCAGGATTCGCACCGGGGAAACCGGCGAAAGGGCGATTTAGTGTTTCCGCAGCAGGAGGAGCACAAGCACGACCAGTATCGCGATCAGCACTGCGCCACCATAGATCAGGAGACTGTTTTTCTGAGTGGGAAGGGTTGCGGCCATCGGCGGATCGGGTTCGTCCACCCACTTGAGGTCCGCATTCTCGGGATAACGCAGGTCATTGGCCATTTCCTCGGCGGAGTCATAGCGTTCCTCTTTGCGCCGGCGCAATGCCCTTCTAATCGCAGCCCAGACCCCCGGATGCAGGTTCGCGGTTCCCGGCAGCAGCGGTTCGGGCGTCTTTGTCATATGTTGATACATGATCGTCAGCGGATTATCGCCCGTAAACGGTGGGGCCCCGCTAAGAAGATGATAGATGAGACAACCCACCGCGTAAATATCGCTTTTGGCGGCCCCGCGTTCTCCCTTGATCTGTTCGGGAGACATGTACTCAGGTGTTCCCATAAGACCTGAGAATCCCCGCCAGGTAACCCGTGGCGCCCCTTCCATGAGCGCAATTCCGAAATCGAGTATCTTCAGATGGCCGTCGGGAGCAAGCACCAGGTTCTCCGGCTTTATATCGCGGTGATAGACCCCGCGTTCATGGCAGTAGTGCAGCGCATCGAGGAGGTTTGCAGCCAGCTTCACAGCCTGGTCGACCGCGAATTTGCCCTTTTCCTCCAGGACTTTTGCCAGGAGTTGGCCTTCAACGTATTTCAAAACAAGATAGGGAGGAATCCCTTCAGATAATGCAAGCGCATTGGGCACGTCTGAATGGTTCAACAATTTGCCGATAGCCACTTCCCGTCTGAAACGCTCATAAACGGCGGGATCTCCCAATTGTTCGATATGGGGAATCTTGATCACCACTTTTTGACCGTCCTGGATGTCTTCTGCCAGGAAAGTGCTGGCGAAACCGCCATGGCCAAGTGAGGAAAGGACCCTGTATTTGTCCTCGAAAACTGTTCCCGGTTCGAGAATAGCCATTGAAACCTTCCTGTTTGTTGCCGTTCTCACCGAGTCGGGACTGTATATGGCGAGAAGTGAACGGTTCTGATATACCGAGATTGACAGTGCTCTTGTTACATGCAAACCGCGCACCAAGTCAACTGTCTATACCCGGGACTACCGGTAAACCGCATAACCCAATAATCAGGAAAGGTCTGGAATCATGGAGAAATTCGGTTTGTCTCTCATTGCCTGGCTCATCTTCATAGGCTCGGCTTTGTTGGAGGTCGGAGGTGATGCCGTTGTTCGAAAGGGATTACGAGGGTACAATATTGTGCTGATCGTCGCGGGCGGCCTTATGCTGGCAAGTTACGGCATACTGGTCAATACGCTGAAGTGGGATTTTTCCAGGCTCCTCGGCGTTTATGTAGCCGTGTTCGCGCTGGTAAGCATCCTATGCGGCAAGTTCCTGTTCGGGGAGGATATCCCTTTTTCCACATGGCTGGGCCTGGCAATCATCATTTCCGGAGGTTTGGTCATCCAGTTTGGCCATGCATAACGAAACTTCCGCGAAATACACCAACGGCAAGCAACCTATGAATGGAGGACAATGACTTCCAGATAATAGTCATTATGTTTATCGGCACTTTGAGAATCCGGATTACCTTGTCGTGTTCTTCTTCATTGGCAGTCCAACTCTCGACATCCATCTCAACCGGGTTAGTTTGTAAAATATTCTTACAGTTGAGTTATTTAAGGTAAGCTATTGTATTTATGAAAGGTCTTGCCGATACAATAACGGTTCTTTCCTGCAACTGTCGATTTTTTTTACAGAATTGAAGGATTTCCATTTGTATTTACTTTGAATATCGTGATGCTGTAAAGATGTTATCTTTATGGCATGTTTATTGTATTTCTGTCGGTGCGTCGTTTTCATCGCGACGACATGGAACGGCACGTCATCGATTGTGTACAGGAGGCTTGAATGGCTAAAATAGTGCGGTTGTGTGGGCGTATCTTCCTCATAATGGGTGTTGTGGTCGTAGCCGCTACGTTTTTTTGTCCTCCCGTGGCCGCCGACATCATCTTATATTACACCGGCGCCCCTTACACCAGTGTCGCTTCTCCTTTACTGGGAACGAACCTCACGGGAACCGTCGACATATCGGCTGACTCCCTGCCATCCAATTTCACGGGCTCCCTCGTTTGGACTCCAATTCCTTCTCCACCTTCCCCTCCACCTGATCTTCCCATAGTTTCCTGGAAGTTTACGTCGGCATCCTTCACCGTCGGCGCTTATGATCTATACGAGGCCCAGTGGACATGGTCCATCACGTTTGTCGGCGGAGTCATTACGGGTTGGTCCTTAGACGAACCATACGATGGAGCTGGGTATCCATCCGGTTATGTGAGCACGCACTTCGGTAGCAACGGTGGAGGCGATGAGGTGGCTTTCCCGGTCTTTCCTCCCCAACCGGGCGGGTATGTGGCGAGGCTCGGGAGTGCGTCCAGTGATACCCTGGGCATTTGGACCTATCTCTCGTCCCCACTTCCCATTGTCCCGGAGCCGGCCAGCGGCGCCAGCTTCTTTTTGGGGCTGCTTGGCTTCGCCATATATCTGGGTAACAGGAAAAAGGATCTAGACCGGTAAGTGTTTTGCCGGCGCCATGGCGAGCGCCTTTAATACCAAGGCGTCTCCAGCCGACCACAAGTCAATATCCTGAGAATCCTTTGGGGTGACTCGACTAAGGGGGTCCATCCGATAGGCGCCCTCCGTGAGTTCGGTGCGCAGGTGTGCCTTCTCCGCCCCCATCTCCGTCCTCCTGCATCCGCACCCTTTTACCTGTATTCCGTCCGGTGGGGCCGCCTTCCATGGCGGCGATTCTCCGTCCTCTGTTTACCGTCCTCTGTTTTCCACAGGCTCCACTTTCCAGATATCCCTGCAATATTGCAGAATTGCCCGGTCGGAGGAGAACTTCCCCATCCGCGCCACGTTCAGAATGGACATGCGCGTCCAATGATCCCGGTCCTTGTAAGCCAGGCTTACCTGCTCCTGGCAGGCAATGTAGGATGGATAGTCCGCGCAGAGCATATACTCATCCTTGTCCCGGATAGACCGCACGAGAGGCTGAAACAGGCCGGGGTCTCCGCCGGAAAGAGCTCCGGAGCCTATAAGGTCCAGGGCATCGTGCAATTCGGAATCCAGCTCGACCAAATCCCATGGCCTGTACCCGTCTCTTTGTCGCCGCTCGACCTGGTCGGCAGTCATCCCGAAAAGAAAAAAATTCTCCGGCCCGACCTCCTCCCTTATTTCGACATTGGCGCCGTCCAATGTCCCTATGGTAAGGGCGCCGTTGAGGGAGAACTTCATGTTCCCTGTTCCGGAAGCCTCCTTGCCTGCCGTGGATATCTGTTCCGACAGGTCCGCTGCAGGATAGATGCGCTGACCGTTCTTGACATTGAAATCAGGGAAAAAAACGACTTTCAGCCTGTCGCCGACTGCCGGGTCGTTATTGACAACCTCAGCCACGGAATGAATCAGCTTGATGATCAGCTTGGCAAGGAAATAGCCCGGCGCCGCTTTTCCGCCAAAGATGAAGGTGCGTGGAATGGTTTCAATTCCGGGGTTCCGCTTGAGACGGTTATACAGAGTGAGGATATGCAGGATGTTGAGGTGCTGCCGCTTGTATTCGTGGAGCCGCTTTACATGGATGTCGAACATCGATTCAGGATCCACCCGGACACCAACCCGTTCGAAGATTATTTTCGAGAGGAACTTTTTATTCTCGAGCTTCACACGATGCCACTCCGCGCGGAAACCCACATCGTCCGCAAATTTCTCGAGCTGCCGGAGTTCATCGAGATTACGGGTCCAGGCATCGCCGATTTTTTCGGTCAACAATCGGGTCAGCCCGGGGTTTGAAAGCATCAGAAAGCGGCGGGGGGTTACACCGTTTGTTTTGTTTGAAAACTTCTCCGGCCAGAGTTCATAGAATTCCTTGAGGACCGTCTCCTTGAGCAGTTCCGTGTGCAGCGCGGCAACGCCGTTTATGGCCTTGCTCCCTACGCAGGCAAGGTTTGCCATGCGGACCTGTTTTGCTCCCCCTTCCTCGATGAGAGACAGATTCCTTATCTTGTCTTCATCTCCTGCATATTTCCCGCGAACCGTATCGAGAAACCTTCGGTTGATCTCGAAAATAATCTCGAGGTGCCTTGGCAGAACTTGCCTGAAAAGCGGCAAAGGCCACTTTTCGAGGGCCTCCGGAAGCAGAGTGTGATTGGTATAGGCGAAAGTGTTGGAAGTAACATGCCATGCCTTTTCCCACTCCATCCCATGTTCGTCCAACAGCAGGCGCATCAGTTCGGCAACGGCAATTGCCGGATGCGTGTCGTTGAGCTGTATGGCATATTTTTCATGGAATTTGTCCAGCGATTTCTCACGCTGGAGATAAATGCGGATCATATCCTGCAGCGAACAGGAAACCGAAAAGTATTGCTGTTCGAGGCGCAACTCCTTTCCGGCGGCAGGTTCGTCATTGGGGTATAAGACCTTGGTGATATTTTCCGAAAAGATCTTCTGATTTACCGCGCGGTAGTAATCTCCGACATTGAAAGCCTGAAAATCGAAGGACTGCGGCGCCTCTGCTTTCCAAAGGCGCAGTAGATTCGCGGTGTTCACACCGAAGCCCAGAACCGGTATGTCGCAGGGAGTACCCAGCACGACTCGATCCGGCACCCAACGAACGCGGTAACATCCATCATCATCGGTGTAAGCCTCCGTGTGGCCGCCTAGTTTCACTTCCAAAGCAATCTCCGGGCGCGCGATCTCCCACGGATAGCCGAACCGAAGCCAGCGATCACTCATCTCGACCTGCCACCCATCACGAATTTCCTGGTCGAAAATGCCGAACTCATACCTGGTGCCATAGCCGATTGCAGGGACTTCCAAAGTCGCGAGAGAATCCATATAGCAGGCGGCAAGCCTTCCCAGTCCCCCATTACCCAGCCCGGGCTCCGGTTCCTGTTCGATCAGATCGTCAAGGGAAAGGCCCAGTTGATCGAGAGCTTCCCTTGTTTTCTCGTAAATTCCGAGGTTGACCAGGTTCTTTGCAAGTTGAGGCCCCATAAGGAATTCCGCCGACAGATAGATGACCGTTCTGCACTTTTTGGTATAATAGGCCTGCGCAGATGATATCCAGCGGTGAAGGAGACGGTCTCGCACTGTGTAAGAGACTGCCAGATAATAATCGTTCTTTGTTGCGACCTCCGGAAATTTCCCTTGAAGACAGAAAAGATTCTCTATAACATCGCATTTGATCTCATCGACGGTATTCCCTATCCGGATTTGATCGCCCACAGCTTCGGAAAACGTTGTCTGGCAGGATTCCATGGTGCCTCCGTAGTGATGTTACGGTCGTTATGGTTCTCTTGTGAAATAGGCTGATTTTCCGCTGAAAGGACGTCAAATTCAAGTTACTTTTTGGCGACGAACGTCCGGAAGTGTCGGCGCACTGTCGAACGATAGTGGATTATCCTTAAATATCATGAAGATGGAATGAAGACTCTGGTCGCCTCGCGAATGGAAAGATGCACCCCGAAACAATTCAGATTCCCAGGCGATTCACGGAACTGTCGAATTGGAAGGGAGCAATTGACCAGGACTTTCTGCTCGCGTTGAAAAACAGTTATTCGGAATGCATCCGCGAAATGGCGGGCGGCAAAGACCCCCATTGATGCCGGTTTGCGTTCAAGATTCCGCTCGTCATTGAAGGAAGCAATCGTTTCAATGAATTTCCGGAGACAAACTGTGCGGTCTTTCACCCAAATATCTCGTGAGTCGGCGGCCGAGTACGGCCGTCAAGCCGTTCATATCACAGAGTCCGGGCAATACCCGGCCCCTTCCGGTCGAATGGTGGACATTTCTCAATTTGTAAAAAGGTCGATTGAAGAAACGCTTTCTTATCCGCCTGGCCAATCTTTTCAGCAATCGGTTAAAGGAGATTGTCAAACCGGGATTTCCGTTGAAAATACGACAACGCTCGAGGCCGCGCACCGCCTGGTTGCTGAAGGATACCACCCGGCGGTCCTCAGCTTCGCTTCGGCGACCCATCCCGGCGGCGGATTTCTCGGCGGCGCCAGGGCGCAAGAGGAATATCTGGCCAGATCGTCCGGTCTCTATGCCTGTATCAGGGACAATCCGATGTATGCGTTTCACCGCTCGCGCAAAGACCCTCTCTACACGGATTACACGATTTATTCTCCCAGCGTGCCGGTCTTTCGCTCGGATGACGGCAGTCTCCTCGAAGATCCATACTCGGTTGGCATCATCACCTGCCCGGCAGTAAACGCCGGCAAGACGGCCGACGCGAGGAGACATGAAATAGGCCCTGCCATGTGGGCGCGCATCCTTAAGGTTTTGTCCGTCGGGGCGAGACATTTACACGATTCCATCGTCCTGGGCGCATGGGGTTGTGGAGCATTCGGCAACGATGGCCGACTGGTCGCCGAGCTGTTCCATCGGGCAATCGAAGAGAACTTCAAAGGGTGCTACAGGCAGGTCGTTTTTGCCATTGTGGATTGGTCTCGGGATCAAAGGTTTATTGGTCCGTTCCAGAAGGTTTTCAAGATAGAATCAGGGATATAAGGAATTCGGATTTCTCTTATGGCTAAGAATAAGCTCGTTTTGATCATCTACCTTTTTCTTGCGGTAACCACCCTGATAGCATTCTTCCAAGTCGGAAATCTTGGATTCATCAATTTTGATGATGAAGACTACATTACCCAGAATCCCCCTATTCAAAATGGGATTACAATCCGGGGATTATACTGGGCATTCACGACCGGTCATTCCTCGAACTGGCACCCTCTGACATGGATATCCCATATGCTGGATATCCAACTCTTCGGGTTAAACCCGTATGGGCATCATGTAACGAACCTCCTGTTTCACCTCGCAAGTGTGTTGTTGCTCTTTTTCGTTCTCAACCGAATGACGAAAGCTCTCTGGCAAAGTGCCTTTGTTGCGGCTCTTTTCGCCCTTCATCCCCTCCATGTGCAATCGGTAGCCTGGGTCTCCGAGAGAAAGGACGTTCTTTCCACCTTTTTCTGGATGCTCACTCTTGTTGCATATGCCTATTACTCCGAAAGGCCGCGATTTAAGAGCTACCTCGTTGTCGTTGCGTCTTTTGCCCTGGGTTTGATGGCAAAGCCAATGCTGGTCACTTTGCCGTTCGTGCTGCTTCTCCTGGACTATTGGCCTCTTGAGCGCTTCGCCTCAAAAAAGCCTGCTCAACCAATTCGAGCGGAAGAGACCAGCCCCGTTTCCACGGGCAGGAAAAAACGAAAAACGGGAAAGCACGCTCTGACAAACATCGTTAAAATCGAAAAACCCGCGGGCAAAATATTGAAATGGGCAACGATTCGTCCTCTGGTTATGGAAAAAATTCCCCTCTTTGCCCTGGCGGCAGTCTCCTGTGTCGTGACATACATCGCTCAAAACAAAAGCGGTGCGGTTGCGTCGATTGAGATCTATACACCAGCCATACGCATAACAAATGCTTTTGTTTCTTATTTTTTCTATATTGCTAAAACGATCTGGCCGCATAACCTTGCCGTATTCTATCCTCATCCCGGATTGTGGCCGTTATGGCAGGTTCTGGGAGCGACCCTGTTCCTGGTTGCGGTCACTTATGCGGTAATCCGCATGGCGAAACAATTTCCCTGCCTGCCGGTTGGATGGTTCTGGTTTACGGGCACTCTCGTTCCGGTTATAGGGATAATGCAGGTCGGCGCCCAGGCCATGGCGGACCGCTATACGTATATCCCTTCCATCGGTCTGTTCGTTATGGCGGCATGGGGTATCCCGGAAATCTTCAGGAAACGGCGATACGGTAAAGAAGTCCTTGCCGCAACCTCGGCTTTGTGCCTCCTTGCCTTCCTCATCCTCACGTGGAGACAGGTCGGGTACTGGCGTGACAGCATCACCTTGTACGATCATGCCCTGGAGGTCACGGAAGGCAACTATTTAATCTATAACAACCGGGGCCTGACCTACTACGATCTTGGAAACCACAAGCGGGCAATCGAAGATTTTGACCGGGCTGTTCAATTCAGACCGCGGTTTGCCCCTGCCTATGCCAATCGTGGTAATGCCCTGACCCATCTTGGTGATTACGCTCAGGCTATCAGGGATTTCGACATGGCCATCAAAATCGATCCTCTCTATGCGCAGGCTTGGACTAACCGGGGCAACGCTTATAGTGCCGCCGGCAATTACACTCGTGGTATCGAGGATCTCAGCAGGGCAATTGAAATTAACCCCGAAAATGCACAGGCATATAGTGACCGGGGCGCTGCCTGGGCGGGAATCGGGAATCAGAAGCAAGCCCTTGAGGATTTTAACCGGGCTATCGGAATCGACCCCCGGTATGCTGAAGCTTATTGCAACCGGGGCCTTTTCTATCAGAGCCACGGCGAGTACCGGAAGGCCATTGACGATTATGACAAAGCTATTGAATACAATACCGCTCATAAAGCAGAGGCATTCTGTGGCCGTGGTGTTGCGTATGAGCATCTCGGTGATCACCGGAGCGCAATTAATGATTACGAAAAGGCCATAGAGATCAACCCCCAATATGCGGATGCTTATTTGGACCGGGGTATAACATACTTGGGGCTTGGAGATCGCCTTCGAACGGTCCAGGATTTCGACAAGGCAATTCAAATCAACCCTGAGTATGCGGGCGCCTACTATTTCCGGGGGGTGGCTCATTCCTCCTTCGGCAATCAAAAGCAGGCATTGGAAGATATGAAAACAGCGGCAAGGCTTGGTTTCGAGGATGCCGGGGAATTTCTTAAAAGCCAGGGGCTCAATTGATGGAAAACGCCGCAATTTGCTGACGGGAATTCTCATGTGACGGACAAACTCTTTCTTTCCGGAACCGCCCCGGAAGACCGGAAATGAGATCATATCCATTTATGACCAGGAACAAACAGCTCTTCGCAATCTACCTTTTTCTTACGGTAACCACGCTTGCAGCATTCCTGCCGGTCGGAAATCATGAATTCGTCAATTTTGATGATGATGACTACATAACCGAGAACCGCCCTATTCAGAATGGGCTTACAATCCAGGGACTATACTGGGCATTTACGACCGGTCATTCCGCCAACTGGCATCCTGTGACATGGATATCCCACATGATGGATATTCAGATCTTCGGGTTAAACCCGGGCTGGCACCATCTCACAAACCTTCTGTTTCACCTTGCAAATGTGCTGTTGCTCTTTTTCGTTCTCCATCGAATGACCAAAGCTCGCCTGCAGAGCGCCTTCGTGGCGGCTTTGTTTGCGCTTCATCCCCTCCACGTGGAATCGGTAGCCTGGGTCTCCGAAAGAAAGGACGTTCTTTCCACCTTCTTCTGGATGCTCACCCTGGTCGCCTATGCCTATTACTCCGAGAGGCCGCGCCTTAGGAGCTACCTCGCTATTGTTGCATTTTTTGCCCTGGGTTTGATGGCAAAACCGATGCTGGTCACTTTGCCGTTCGTGCTGCTTCTGCTTGACTACTGGCCACTTGAGCGCTTCGCCCCAAAAAAACGGGCTCAACCAATTCCAGCCGAAGTAAACAGCCCTGTTTCTACGGGCAGGAAAAAAGAAAAAAGGCAAAAACACGCACCATCTATCACCCTTGAAATGCAGAAGCCGGCAGGCAATAGATTGCAATGGGCATTGATTCGTCCACTGGTCCTGGAAAAGATCCCCCTCTTTGTCCTCACCGCACTCTCCTGCGCCGCAACATGCATCGCCCAGAGAACAGCCGGCGCGGTGGCGCCGCTTGAGATCTATACCCCGGCCATACGCATAGCAAATGCTTTTGTCTCCTATCTCGTTTATATCGCTAAAACTATCTGGCCCGATAATCTTGCCGTGCTTTATCCACATCCCGGAATATGGCCCTTATGGCAGGTCCTGGGGGCAGCCCTGTTCCTGGCAGGGGTCACCTTTGCGGTAATCCGGACGGCGAAACAATCCCCCTTCCTGCCGGTTGGATGGTTGTGGTTTACAGGCACGCTCGTTCCGGTTATAGGGATAGTACAGGTCGGCGGCCAAGCCATGGCGGACCGCTATACGTATATCCCGTCGATCGGTCTGTTCGTCATGGCGGCGTGGGGTATCCCTCAAATCTTCAAGAAATGGCGATACGGCAAGGAGGTCCTTGCCTCAGCCTCGGTTTTGTGCCTTCTTTTCCTTTTTTTCCTGACGTGGAGGCAGGTCGGGTACTGGCATGACAGCATGACATTGTTCGATCATGCGCTGGGGGTCACGAAAGATAACTTTTTTATCTATAATAACCGAGGCATGACCTACTACGAGCATGGAGACTACAAACGGGCAATTGAAGACTTTGACCGGGCCGTCCAAAGCAACCCGGGGTTCGCAACAGCCTATAACAACCGTGGCAATGCCCGGAACAACCTTGGGGATTACGCTCGGGCTATCGAAGATTTCGACAGGGCCATCCAAATCGATCCTCTCTATGCGCAGGCTTTTGGAAACCGGGGCAACGCTTACAATGCTACCGGCAATTACACTCGTGGTATCCAGGATATCGCCCGGGCAATTGAGATCGACCCTGAATATGCGAAGGCATATAATAACCTGGGCGCCGCTTTTGCGAGGACCGGAAATCGGGAGAAGGCCCTCGACAGTTTTAATCGGGCTCTCGAAATCAATCCTTACTATGCGGACGCACATTACAACCGTGGTTTTCTCTATCAGACCCTGGGTGAGTACCGGAAGGCTATTGATGATTATGACAGCGCTATTAAGAACCATACCGGGCATGTGGTTGAGGTGCTATGCGGCCGTGGTGTTGCGTATGAGCGCCTCGGTGATCGAGGAAGAGCGATCGAGGATTATAGCGGGGCAATAGAGATCAATCCCAGATATGCGAATGCCTATTTAAATCGCGGTGTAACATACTTGGAACTTGGAGATCACCTTCGAGCCGTGAAGGATTTCGACAGGGTGCTTGAACTCAACCCCGCGCATGCGGGCGCCTATTATCAGCGTGGGAAGGCAAATGCCCTGCTGGGCAATCAAACGCAGGCATTGGAAGATATGAAAACAGCGGCAAGGCTTGGTTCCGAGGATGCTGGAAAACTCCTTAAAAACCAGGGAATTGATTGATAGAGGTCAGGGTCCCCTTATGTCTAAAAATAAGCAGCTTCTCATAATCTACTTCTTTCTCGCGGCGATCACTCTGACGGCCTTCCGGCAAGTCGGAAATCATGGATTCGTCAATTTCGACGATAATTCCTACATAGTCGAAAATCCCAACATTCAAGATGGGCTGACCACAAGGGGATTGGGCTGGGCATTTACGACCGCTTATTCCGCGAACTGGCATCCGCTGACATGGATATCCCACATGCTGGATATTCAGTTCTTCGGATTGAACCCGCATTGGCATCACCTCACAAATCTCCTGTTCCACATCGCAAACGTGTTGCTGCTCTTTTTCGTTCTCCACCGGATGACCAAAGCTCCCTGGCAGAGCGCGTTCACGGCGGCTTTGTTTGCCCTTCATCCCCTCCATGTGGAATCGGTCGCCTGGATTGCCGAAAGAAAGGACGTTCTTTCAACCTTCTTCTGGATGCTCACCCTGATCGCATACAGCTATTACGCCGCGGGGCCGCGCACTAAGAGCTACATTGCCGTCGTTGCGCTCTTTGCCCTGGGCTTGATGGCAAAACCGATGCTGGTCACCCTGCCCTTCGTGTTGCTCCTGCTGGACTACTGGCCCCTCGAGCGGTTCCAGCAGGCATCGATTCGTCTTCTGGTCCTGGAAAAAATTCCTCTCTTTGCCCTTTCGGCCCTCTCATGCATTGCAACCTACATCGCCCAGAAACAGGGCGGGGCTCTGGCGCCCACCAAGCTCTATTCGCCGGACATACGCATACCCAATGCCATCGTTTCCTATTTTATCTATATTGCTAAGACGATCTGGCCGGATAATCTGGCCGTGTTCTATCCCCATCCCGGAGTGTTGCCGGTGTGGCAGGTACTGGGGGCGGTCCTGTTCCTTGCCGCAATTACTTATGCCGTTTTGCGGACGGCAAAAAGCCGCGCATACCTTCCGGTGGGATGGCTCTGGTTCACAGGCACGCTCGTTCCGGTCATCGGGTTCGTGCAGGTCGGAGGTCAGGCCTTGGCGGACCGCTACACGTATATTCCCTCGATCGGCTTGTTCATCATGGCGGCATGGGGTATCCCGGAAATCCTCAAGAAATACCGCTACGGGAAATACGTGCTCGCGGCATCCTCGGCATTGTGCCTTATCTGTTTCTTCCTCATCACGCGCACCCAGGTGGGATACTGGCACGATGCCATCACCTTGTCCGATCATGCTCTGAACGTTACAAAAGATAATTATTACATGCATCTTCTCCGTGGTATGGCAGAGTACCGTCTTGGCAACTACGGGCAGGCAATCGAAGATTATAGCAGGGCTATCGAAAGCGAGCCTGAAAATGAAAAGGCTTACTTTCACAGGGGACACGCCTTTATCGCCATGGGCGATTACACGCGCGCCGTGGAGGATTTCAACGAAGCGATTAAAATCAATCCGGGCTCCGCGCAGTACTTCAACACTCGCGGCTCCTGCTACGTGGAGATGGGCGATAACACACGCGCCCTCGAGGATTTCAACAGGGCTGTCGGAAGCGATCCTGATTATGCTCAGGCTTACTTTAACCGAGGTACTCTGTACCAGAATTCCGGAAAGTATCGCCAGGCTGTCGATGAGTACGACAAAGCCATAGAATCCGGCTACCCCAGGAAAGAGGAGGCCTTATGCAGCCGGGGCTCTGCGTATGGAAATCTTGGCGATCCCCTCAAAGCCGTTCAGGATTTTAACAAAGCTCTCGAGATCAATCCTCAATATGCTCAGGCATACTACAATCGCGGTTATATCTATCAGAACTCAGGGAAATACCGTCTGGCAGCTGATGATTATGAAAAGGCAATAAGAACGGGCTACGGCGTGCAAGAGGAGGTCTTCTGCAACCTCGGCGCCGTATATGGCAATCTCGGCAAACACGCGATGGCGCTTGAGTATTATGAAAGGGCTCTAGCGGTCAACCCGGAATATGCCCCGGCTTATTATAACCGTGCCGTGGACTACTTCGCTCTTGGCAAACAAATTCAAGCCGTCCACGATTTCGACAGGGCGATCCAAATCAACCCTGAACATGCGGGCGCCTATTATCTCCGGGGCAAGGTGCATGCGATCCTCGGCGATCAGGCTCTGGCATTGGAAGACATGAAGGCAGCGGCAAGGCTCGGTTTCGAGGATGCCCGTAAGTTTTTGAAAACACAGGGGGTTGACTGGTAAAAGGCGTAGCGGCTGTGGCACGTATTCTCCAGCAGCAAAAGCCTTCCTTCCCGGTAGAAACCGCCTCTGACGCCTGGAAATGAGATCGTATCCGCTTATGGATGAAAAAAAGCAGACTCTCGCAATCTACCTTCTGCTTGCCTTGACCACCCTGGTTGCATTCCAGCAGGTCGGAAACCACGGATTCATCCAACTCGATGATAGCGGCTACATAGTCGAGAATGGCCATATTCAGGATGGCATTACAATCCGGGGATTACTCTGGGCATTCACAACCGGCTATGCCGCTAACTGGCATCCGCTTACCTGGATATCCCACATGCTGGATATTCAGTTCTTCGGATTGGACCCGCATTGGCATCATCTGACAAATCTTTTTTTTCACATTGCAAACGTGTTGCTGCTCTTTTTCGCCCTCAACCGGATGACGAAAGCTCTCTGGCAGAGCGCATTCACGGCGGCTTTGTTTGCCCTGCATCCCCTCCACGTGGAATCGGTAGCCTGGATCTCCGAAAGAAAGGACGTCCTTTCCACCTTTTTCTGGATGCTCACCCTCGTTGCGTATAGCTATCATGCCCAGAGGCCCGGCTTAAAGAGCTACCTCGCCGTCATTGCATTATTTGCCCTGGGTTTGATGGCAAAGCCGATGCTCGTAACCCTGCCCTTCGTGCTGCTTCTGCTCGACTACTGGCCCCTTGCGAGGTTCGCAAAAAGCAATTCCGCCCGGCAGAACAAAATAATCACCGTTGGAATCGAAAAACCGGCAATTCATAAATTCGAATGGGCATTGATTCGCCCCCTGCTTCTGGAAAAAATTCCTCTCTTTGCTCTGACGGCACTCTCATGCGCCGCTGCATACATTGCTCACAGCAAAGGCGGCGCGGTTGCTCCGATCGAGATGTATACACCATGCATACGCATAGCAAATGCTTTCGTTTCCTACCTCATCTATATCGCTAAGACAATCCGGCCCGACAATCTTGCCCTGTTCTATCCTCATCCCGGATTATGGCCGTTATGGCAGTTTCTGGGGGCGGCCCTGCTCCTGGCCGCTATAACGGTTACGGTTATCCTGAAAGCGAAAAGATTTCCGTATCTGCCCGTCGGCTGGCTCTGGTTTACCGGTACGCTTGTTCCTGTAATCGGGATAGTGCAGGTCGGCTCACAGGCCCTGGCGGACCGCTACATGTATATCCCCTCTATCGGTCTCTTCATCATGGCCGCATGGGGTGTCCCGGAAATATTAAGAAAACGCCGCTACGGAAAAGAGGCGTTTGCCGCATTCTCGGTATTATGCCTCCTATGCATCTTCATTCTCACGCGCACACAGGTGTCATACTGGCAGGATGGAATCACCTTGTCCGAGCATGCCCTCAACGTTACACAACGTAATTTTCACATGTATATTCTCCATGGCATGACCGAATACCATCGGGGCAACTACGGGCGGGCCGTAGAGGATTTCGACAGGGCTATCGAGATCAATCCCGATGATGACAAGGCCTACTTTGACCGGGGCTACGCCTACAACGGCATGGGGAATTACATGCGTTCCGTCGAGGATTTCAGCAGGGCAATCGAAATCAACTCCGGGTCCGCGCAGTTTTATAACGATCGGGGCGTCTCCTATATGGCGCTCGGCGATGAAATACACGCTCTTGAAGATTTTAACAGGGCTGTCGAGATCGATCCTCAGCATGCGCAGGCCTACTTTAACCGTGGTTGTCTATATCAAAGCTCCGGCAAGTATCGGCAGGCTATCGATGATTATGACAAGGCTATCGAAACCGGCTACCCCGTGAAGGAAGACGTTTTTTGCAACCGGGGCGCCGTGTACGGCAGTCTCGGCGATCACGTGAAGGCGCTTGAGGATTATGCCGGGGCTATGGAGATCAATCCTGAACATGCCAGGACTTATTACAACCGAGGTGTGGATTACGCTTCAACCGGCGATCACCTTCGAGCCCTTCGGGATTTCGACAGGGCAATTCAGATCGACCCCGAGTATGCGGACGCCTACTATTTCCGGGGGATGGCCCGCGCACTCCTCGGCGATCGAACCCCGGCGTTGGAAGATATGAAAACAGCGGCAAGGCTTGGTTCCGAAGATGCCGGAAAATTCTTGAAAGACCAGGGACTTGCTTGGTAGAAGGCATCGCGGTTTGCTGTCGGCCTTCTCAAATAATGAAAACAACTTTGCTTTATGGCTGGAAATGAGATCAGACGCTTTTAATGGCTGAAAATAAGCAGATTCTAATAATCTATCTTCTTCTGACCGTGACCACCTTGATAGCTTTCCAGCAGGTCGGAAGTCATGGATTCGTCAATTTCGACGACGATGTCTACGTGACCGCCAACCGACATGTTCGAAACGGAATTACAATCGAAGGATTACGCTGGGCATTCACTACCGGCCACGCCGCAAACTGGCATCCGCTGACATGGATATCCCATATGATGGATATTCAGTTCTTCGGGCTAAACCCACGGTGGCACCATCTGACGAATCTCCTGCTTCACATCGCAAACGTGTTGCTGCTCTTCTTCGTTCTTCACCGTATGTCGAAAGCGCTCTGGCGGAGCGCTTTCGTAGCGGCTTTGTTTGCCCTTCATCCTTTCCACGTGGAATCGGTCGCCTGGATTGCCGAAAGAAAAGATGTTCTTTCCACTTTCTTCTGGATGCTCACCCTGGTTGCCTACGCCCATTATGCCGAAAGGCGGCGAACCAGGAGCTACCTCGCTGTCGCTGCATTCATGACCCTGGGTTTGATGGCAAAACCGATGCTCGTAACCCTGCCCTTCGTGCTGCTTCTACTGGACTTCTGGCCCCTTGAGCGATTCGGAACGGGCAAATCGGCTCAACCGGTTCGAATGGAACTGAACAACCCTGTTTCCGTGAGAAAGAGAAAAGCAACGACAGGGAAACACACCCCGAACATCGCCGTCGAAATGAAGCTGCCGGCGAACCCAAAATTGCAGAGGACATCGATCGGTCCCCTGGTTCTGGAAAAAATCCCCCTCTTTGCCCTGACGGTACTTTCATGCGCCGCAACATATATTGCTCAAAATAAAGCAGGCGCGGTGACATCGATTGAGATCTATACACCGGCCATACGCATGGGAAATGCTTTTGTCTCCTACATCATCTATATAACGAAGATGCTCTGGCCGGTTGACCTTGCCGTATTCTATCCACTCCCGAAATTTTTGCCGTTATGGCAGGTTCTGGGAGCGGCTCTGCTTCTTATCGTCGCTACGTTTGCGGTTCTTCGGACAGCGCGAAGATTCCCGTATCTGCCGGTTGGTTGGCTCTGGTTTACAGGCACTCTCGTTCCCGTCATCGGGATAGTGCAGGTCGGAGACCAGGGCATGGCGGATCGCTACACTTATATCCCATCCATCGGTCTGTTCATCATCGCGGCATGGGGTGTCCCGCGCCTCCTCAAGAAACGGCCCTACGGCAAAGAGGTGCTTGCCGCGACTTCGGCGTTGTGCCTCCTGTGTCTTCTTATCCTCACCCGGACACAGGTCGGATACTGGCGGGACGCTATTACGCTGTTTGACCATACTCTGAACATCACGCAAAACAATTATCCTACCTACATTAACCGAGGCATGGCCTATAAGGAGCTTGGCAACTATACCCGGGCTATCGAGGATTTTAACCGGGCCATAGAACTCATTCCACAATATGCGGAAGTTTACAATAGCCGAGGCGTCGCTTATGCCCATCTCGGCAATTGCACGCAGGCTGTCGAGGATTTCACCAGAGCCGTAACAATCAATCCTCGAAATGTCGATGCCTACTATAACCGGGGGGAAGCTTACGGTTATCTCGGCGATAACACTCGGGCTATCCGGGATTTCGACAGGGCCGTCGAAATCAATCCTCTGTATGCGGAGGCTTACAGCGGACGGGGCATCGCTTATAAAGTTACGGGCGATTTCACACGCGCCATTGCGGATCTCGGCAGGGCAATTGAGATCAACCCCGAATATGTTCAGGCATATAATAACAGGGGCACTGTCTTTGCCATAACCGGTAATCCGAAACAGGCCCTCGAGGATTTTAACCGGGCAGTAGAGATCAATCCTCAGTATGCTGAGGCATACTTTAACCGTGGTCTGTGCTATCAGAGCCTGGGGCAGTACCGGGAGGCAATCGATAACTTTGACAGGACAGTTGAACTGTACCCTAAGAATTCGGGCGCATACTATCAACGGGGCAAAGTTCACACGCTGCTGGGCAATCAAACGCAAGCGTTGGAAGACATGAAAACGGCGGCAAAGCTGGGCCATACAGAGGCCGGGAAATTATTGCAAAGCCGGGGAATTGATTGAAGCATCCTTGAATTGCGATTGGCGTCCCAACTTATGGACACCATTTCTCTCCTTTTCCGGAACCGCTCGAAACGGTTCCCAGATAGGATCGGATCGCTTTTATGCCTAATAATAAGCAGGTTCTCGTAATCTTCCTTATTGCCGTGATTACCCTGATAGCTTTCGGGCGGGTCGGAAATCATGGATTCGTCAATTTCGACGATAATGTCTACATAACCGAAAACCACCATATTCAGAATGGAATTACAACCCAGGGGCTATACTGGGCATTCACGACCGGTCATGCAGCAAACTGGCACCCGCTGACATGGATCTCCCACATGCTGGATATACAGTTGTTCGGGTTGAACCCGCGTTGGCATCATCTAATGAACCTTCTGTTTCACATTACAAACGTGATGTTGCTTTTTGTCGTTCTTCGCCGGATGACGAAAACGCTCTGGCAGAGCGCATTCGTGGCGGTCTTGTTCGCCATTCATCCCCTCCACGTGGAATCGGTAGCCTGGATTTCCGAACGCAAGGATGTTCTTTCCACTTTCTTCTGGGTGCTTACTCTCCTTGCCTATTGCAATTATATCGACAGACCCCGGCTCAGGAGCTACCTCGCCGTCATAGCATTTTTTGCCCTGGGTTTGATGGCAAAGCCAATGCTCGTAACCCTGCCCTTTGTGTTGCTTCTGCTTGACTACTGGCCCCTTGAGCGATTCGGGACAGGGAAATCCTCCCTTGCAATGGACAAACCGGTAGATACCGCCTTCCAATGGGCACTGATTCGTCCCCTGGTTCTGGAAAAAATTCCCCTCTTTGCCCTGGCGGCACTCTCCTGCGCCGTGACATACATTGTTCAGAATAAAGGCGGCGCGTTTGCAGCGGCCGAGGTCCTTACACCCGGCATGCGCATGGGAAATGTTATTGTTTCCTACCTGATCTATATCATTAAGACGATCTGGCCGGATAATCTTGCCTTATTCTATCCACACCCCGGATCGCTGCCGCTATGGCAGGTTCTGGGGGCAGCCCTTTTCCTGGTCGCCGTAACGTTCGGGGTTATCTGGAAAGCAAAAAGATCACCGTACCTGCCGGTTGGATGGTTCTGGTTTATAGGCACCCTTGCGCCGGTCATAGGGATAGTGCAGGTCGGTATTCAGGCCATGGCGGACCGCTACACCTATACTCCTTCGATCGGTCTATTCCTCATGGCGGCATGGGGCTTCCCGGAACTCCTCAAGAAAGGGCGCTACGGCAAAACCGTGCTTGCCGCATCCTCGGCGTTGTGTCTCCTGTGCCTTTTCATCCTCACGTGGACACAGGTCGGATACTGGCATGACAGTATCACATTGTACGATCATACCCTGAACGTCACGGAAAATAATTATACCATATCCAATAACCGGGGCAGGGCCTACCAGGACCTTGGGAACTACAAACGGGCAATCGCTGATTTCGATCTGACGATCCAAATCAATCCACGATATGCGCCGGCCTATAACAACCGTGGCGATGCCTGGAAAAGTCTTGGCGATTACGCTCGTGCTGTACAGGATTTCGATAGTGCTATCGAGATCAATCCTGCATACGCCGAGGCTTACAATAATCGGGGTGTCGCATACGATGGGATGGGCAATTACATTCGCGCTCTGGAGGATTTCAACAGGGCCATTCAAACCAATCCTCTTTATGCGAACGCTTATAATAATCGAGGCGTAGCCTATAACAACATGGGCAGTTACACGCAAGCTATTGACGATTTCAACAGGACAATTGAAATCGACTCAAAGAATGCGCTAGCCTATAGCAATAGGGCCGCTGCCTACATGGCAACCGGTGATCAAACGCATGCTATTGAGGATTTAAACAAGGCTCTCCAGACAGATCCTTACTGTGGAGATGCCTACTATAAACGAGGTATTTTTTATCAGAACATGGGAAAGCTCCGTCAAGCAATTAATGATTATGACAAAGCTATAGGAAATAGCACCAGCTACAAAGCAGATGCCTTCTGCAACCGTGGAATTGCATATGCCGGTGTAGGATCTGAAATGAATGCCATTGAAGATTATGGAAAGGCTATAGAGATTAACCCAAAACATGCCACTGCTTATTTTTATAGAGGTGTTACTTACGGGCAACTTGGCAATCAACCACGAGCGATCCAGGATTTAGATATGGCGCTTCAAATCAATGCGGAATATGCAGAGGCCTACTATTTAAGAGGTTTTATTCACGCCCTGCTTGGCAACGAAGATCAATCAGTGCGAGACATGGAAACTGCGGCAAAGCTAGGTTACCAGGGTGCCGCAGAGTTTTATAAATACCGGGGAATTGATTGAAGGCATCACGACCTGCAACCGGTATTTCCAAAAATCATGGGCACGGCTTCTTTATCTTTTAGAACCGGCCCGCATTTTTCAGAGAAGGATCGTATTCGTTCATGCCTAAGAACAGACAGATGCCAATGATCTACTTTTTTCTTATTGTGATCACCTTGTCAGCATACTGGCAAGTCGGAAGTCATGGCTTCGTCAATCTTGATGATGATGTCTATGTAACCGAAAATCACCACATCCAGAATGGGGTTACAATCCAGAGCCTGTACTGGACGTTCACTACCGGGTATTCGGCGAACTGGCATCCACTGACATGGATATCCCACATGCTGGATATCCAGTTTTTCGGGTTAAATCCGCGGGGGCATCATCTGACGAATCTTCTGTTTCACATTTCGAACGTTTTGCTCCTCTTTTTCCTCCTTTACCGTATGTCCAAAGCGCTCTGGCAGAGCGCATTCGTGGCGGCTTTGTTCGCGCTTCATCCACTCCACGTCGAATCGGTCGCATGGATTGCCGAACGAAAAGATGTCCTCTCCACTCTTTTTTGGATGCTCACCCTGGTTGCATATACCTATTATGCTCAAAGGCCGCGTTTGAGGAGTTACCTCCCTGTTTTTGCATTTTTTGCCCTGGGTTTGATGGCAAAACCGATGCTCGTAACCCTGCCCTTCGTGATGCTTCTGCTGGACTACTGGCCCCTCGAGCGGTTCAGGACAGGCAATCCGGCTCAGCAGGTCCGGAAAATCCCGGTTGCAATAGAGGAACCGGCGAACAATCGATTCCAATGGGCAGTGATCCGCCCCCTGCTTGTGGAAAAAATCCCCCTTTTGCTTTTGGCGGCACTCTCATGCGCAGCAACATACGCAGCTCAGAATAAAGCCGGCGCGGTTGCATCGATTGCGATCTATTCACCGGCCATACGCATGGGAAATGCTCTTGTTGCTTACACTACCTATATAGCCAAAGCGATCTGGCCGGATAATCTTGCCGTACTCTATCCACACCCCGGATTGTTGCCGCTATGGCATGTTCTGGGAGCAGCCCTGTTCCTGGTCGCTATTACTTGCGCCGTTCTCCGGATATCGAGAAGATCTCCATACCTGCCGCTTGGATGGCTGTGGTTTACAGGCACGCTTGTTCCCGTCATCGGGATAGTACAGGTGGGCGACCAGGCCATGGCGGACCGCTATACTTATATCCCATTGATCGGTCTGTTTATCATGGCGGCATGGGGTGTCCCGGAGATATTCCGGAAACACCGCTATGGGAAAGAACTGCTTGCGGCATCGTCAGCGTTGTGCCTCCTGTGCCTGGTTATCCTGACGCGCACTCAGGTCGGCTATTGGCATGACGGTATCACATTGTCCGATCATGCTCTGAGCGTCACGAAAGATAATTGCCATATGTATATTGTCCGCGGTCTCGCCGAGCACGGCGTTGGCAATTACAAGCGGGCAATCGAGGACTATGGTAGAGCTATCGAAATCTATCGTGAACATACAGAGGGGGGCAACGACTCGGGTTTCACCCGTAACGGCACGAACGACCACATGTATTCCCCGGATGATTTAAACAGGATGATCGAAATTAATCCTCTATACGCAGATGCTTACAACAACCGTGGTTGTGCTTACGAAAGCATGGGCAATCACTCTCGCGCTATTGAGGATTTCGACAGGGCAACTGAAATCGACCACGGGAATGCGCTTGCTTATGCCAATCGGGCTGCAGCCTACATTCAACTCGGTGATCGATCGCGGGCTATTGAGGATTTGAACAGGGCTATCCAGGTCGATCCTTGTTTTGGCGATGCCTACTACAAACGCGGAAGTGTCTATCATAATCTCGGCGATTTCCGGCAGGCCATTAATGATTACGATAAAGCTATTGAAAACGACACTGTTTACAAAGTAGATTGCTTCTACAATAGGGGAATTGCCTGTGCAGGTCTCGGGGATCAAAGGAAGGCCATAGAAAATTATGACAGGGCTATAGAGATAAATCCAGAATATACCAAGGCCTACTTTTATCGAGGCGTAGCGTATGAAGAACTTGGCGATCAACTTGATGCGATCCATAATCTCGACATGGCAATTCGCATCAACCCGGAATACGCGGAAGCCTATTATTGCAGAGGTTTCGTTTATGCACGCCTGGGTAATGAAAGTCGGTCGTTGGAAGACATGAAAAAAGCGGAGAAATTAGGTTACGAAGATGCTGTAAAATAGGATAGATACTAAAGTATTAACTGAGTTGCGATGCTAATTTTGCGTTCAAGGCTCCCCCCTTACCATTAAGGAAAGAGGGGGCTCATCAAGTATGGCATACATATTCTCAAAAGAAAGATCGGATGTCGTTCATGCCTAAGAACAGACAGATGCTCATAATCTACCTTTTTCTTTCTGTAACCACAGTATTGGCATATTGGCAGGTAGGAAACCATGAATTTGTCAGTTTTGATGATGACATCTATGTAAGCGAGAACCGCCAGGTTCAAAATGGCATTACCACCGAAGGATTATACTGGGCATTCACGACCGGCCATTCCGCAAACTGGCATCCTCTTACGTGGATATCCCACATGCTGGATATTCAATTCTTTGGGTTAGCCCCTCGTTGGCATCATCTGACGAATCTTCTGTTTCACATTGCAAACGTGCTGTTGCTTTTTTTCGTCCTTTCCCGGATGTCGGGAGCAATCTTGCAAAGCGCGTTCGTGTCGGCTTTGTTTGCGCTTCATCCTCTCCATGTGGAATCGGTCGCCTGGGTTGCAGAACGTAAGGATGTTCTTTCCACCTTTTTCTGGATGCTCACCCTGATTGCCTACAGCTATTACGTCAAGAGGCCGCGCTTAAAAGGCTACCTCTCTGTCCTCGCCTGTTTTGCTCTGGGTTTGATGGCAAAACCCATGCTCGTAACTTTGCCTTTCGTGCTTCTTCTGCTGGACTACTGGCCTCTTGAGCGGTTTGCAAAAAGCAAATCGGTTGAGCTGATTCAGACGGAACCGGAACCCAATAGTGCTGTTCAGGCGCACAGAAAAAAAGGAAAAAGTAAAAAGCAGACACCACAAAAAGCAGTTGCAACAGAAGAAACGGTAAATCCTGCATTCCAATGGGCATTGTTTCGTCCCCTGGTTGTGGAAAAAATCCCCCTCTTTATCCTGTCGGCACTCTCCTGTTTTGCAACATACATTGCTCAAAATAAAAGCGGAGCGATAGTATCCGTCGAGATTTATACACCGGCCGCACGAATGGGTAACGCCATTGTTTCCTGCCTCATGTATATCGCTAAAACGATCTGGCCTGATAATCTTGCCGTACTCTATCCACACCACGGGTCGTTGCCTCTGTGGCAGGTCCTGGGAGCTGCATTGTTCCTGGTGGCGGTAACGTTTGCGGTTTTCCGTTCGGCAAAGAGATTTCCCTATCTACCGGTCGGATGGCTCTGGTTTACAGGCACGCTCGTTCCGGTAATCGGGATAGTGCAGGTCGGCATTCAAGCCATGGCGGACCGCTACAGTTATATTCCCTCAATCGGTTTGTTCATCATGGCGGCATGGGGTATCCCGAAGATTTTCAAGAAATGGCGTCACGGAAAAGAGTTGCTTGCCGCATCCTCGGCGTTGTGCCTCACGGGCCTTCTTATCCTCACGTGGATACAGGTCGGTTACTGGCGAAACAGTATGACCCTGTACGACCATACCCTGAACGTAACCGAAAATAATTACACCATCTATAATAACAGGGCGAGGATTTACCAGGACCTCGGCGACTACGCACGGGCAATCGCGGACTTCGACCGGACGATCCAGATCAATCCAGGTTATGCACCGGCCTATAACAACCGTGGCAATGCCCGGAAAAGCCTCGGCAATTACACACAGGCTGTTGAGGACTTCGACCGGGCCGTTCAAATCAACCCTCTGTATGCGGATGCTTATGACAACCGTGGCGTCGCTTATAACGGTACTGGTAATTACCTTCGCGCTATAGAGGACTTCAACAAAGCAATTGAGATCAAATCCGGATTCGCGCAGTTCTATAATGATCGCGGCGTTTCCTACATGGCCCTGGGCAATACCGTGCGCGGTTTCGAGGATTTTAGCAGGGCTCTCGAGACCGACCCTCATTATCCGGAGGCTTACTTTAACCGTGGTATTTTCTACCAGAGTTCCGGCAAGTACCGGCAGGCCATTGACGATTATGACAAAGCGGTTGAAAACAATACTGTTTATAATATAGAGGCCTTGTGCAACCGGGGCACATCCTATTCTCACCTCGGGGAGCAAGTGAATGCGATTAAAGATTTTGACAAGGCAATTCAAATCAACCCCGGATGCGCGGAGGCATACTATAAGCGGGGGAAGGCGTATGCCGCGCTGGGCAGGCACGAGCAGAGCCTGGAAGATTCGAAAAAAGCGGCGAAGCTGGGTTATGAAGATGCCCGAATGTTTTTGAAAAGCCAGGGAATTGCCTGGTAGAGGCATCGGCATTCACAAATTATGAACACAGCTCCTCTTTCCGGAACCTTTTAAATGGCCGGAAAATGAGACGGGGTCTTTTTTATGCCTGAGAAAAAGCAGATCCTCATTATCTACCTCTTTCTTACCGTGACTACCCTGTTGGCATTCTGGCAGGTTGGAAATAATGAATTCATCAATTTTGACGACAATGTCTACGTGACGATGAACCGCCATGTTCGGAGTGGAATTACGGGTGAGGGATTACTCTGGGCATTCACGACCGGCGAAGCCGCAAACTGGCATCCGCTGACGTGGATATCCCATATGCTGGATGTTCAGATCTTCGGGTTAAACCCGCATTGGCATCATCTGATAAATCTCTTGTTTCACCTTGTAAACGTCTTGCTGCTCTTCTTCGTTCTCCACCGTATGACCAAAGCGCCCTGGCGGAGCGCGTTCGTGGCTGCTTTGTTCGCGTTTCATCCCCTCCACGTGGAATCGGTCGCCTGGGTTGCTGAAAGGAAAGATGTTCTTTCCACTTTCTTCTGGATGCTCACCCTGGTTGCCTACGCCCATTATGCCGGGAAGCCGCGCCTCAAAAGCTTCCTGGCCGTCGCAGCGCTTCTTGCCCTGGGTTTAATGGCAAAACCGATGCTCGTAACCCTGCCCTTCGTGCTGCTTTTGCTGGATTACTGGCCCCTTGGGCGGTTTGAACAAAAACAACCGGCTGAGGCAATTCAAAAAGAAACCAATAGCCCCCCTGCCGCGCGCAGGAAAAAAGGAAAACCGGGAAAGCAGGCCCCAAAAATCATCGTCGAAATGCAAAAACCGCCCGGTAATAAATCACTGTGGACCCTAGTTTGTCCCCTGATTTTGGAAAAAGCTCCTCTCTTTGTCCTGACGATACTCTCATGCGCCGCAACATATATCGCTCAGAAAACCGGCGGCGCCGTGGCGCCGACCGAGGTTTATACACTTGGTATACGCATCGGAAATGTCTTTTCTTCCTACCTCGGCTATATCACCAAAACGATCTGGCCGAATAATCTTGCCGTGCTTTACCCGCACCCCGGCCCGTTGCCGTTATGGCAGACCCTGGGGACAGCCCTGTTTCTGGTCGCGGTAACATTTGCGGTTATCCGGAAGGCAAGAAGATTCCCATTCCTGCCGGTTGGCTGGCTCTGGTTTACAGGAACGCTCATTCCCGTCATCGGGATAGTGCAGGTCGGCGGTCAGGCCATGGCGGACCGCTACGCGTATATCCCCTCGATTGGCCTGTTCATCATGGCGGCCTGGGGTTGCCCGGAACTCGTGAAAAAATGGAGCTACGGAAAAGAGGCGCTTGCCGCATCCTCCCTGCTGTGCCTCCTGTGTTTTTTCACCCTGACGTGGGTGCAGGTCGGGTATTGGCATGACTCCATCACCCTGACCGGCCATGCCGTGGAGGTCACTGTGGACAATCATCATATGTATAAACTCCGTGCTCTTGCCAACAATAGCCTCGGCAATCATGAACAGGCAATCGAGGATTACGGCAAAGCCGTCGAGATCAATCCCAATGACGCCGATGTCTTCAACGATCGGGGTTTCACCTATAACAGCATCGGCAAATACACCCTTGCCGTCGAGGATTTCAATAGAGCCATCGAAATGAACCCACGGTTCGCAAATGCCTACAATAACCGGGGTACCGCTTATAGCGCCATCGGCAATTACGCTCGTGCTGTTGAGGATTTCTCCCGGGCAATTGAAATCGAACCCAGACATTCTCTGGCCTATCTCAATCGCGCGCTGGCCTACACCGTGCTGAACAGGCGCGCACAGGCCTTGGCGGATCTTGACAGGGCTATCGAGACCAATTCTCACTATTCAGAGGCTTACTACAGGCGCGGGGTAGCCTATCAGAGCCAGGGCAACTACAAACAGGCCATAGATGATTTCAACAAGGCCATCGAGAACAACTATTTTGATAAAGTGGAAGTCTTCTGCAACCGTGGCGCTGCCTTTGGATATCTCGGCGAGCACGCTAAAGCGATCGAGGATTTTAACAGGGCCATAGAGATCAATCCGGAGCACGCCAAGGCTCATTTCAACCGTGGTGTGGAATATGGTCAAGCCGGCGATCACACTCGGGCGCTTCAGGATTTTGACAGAGCGATTCAAATCAAGCCTGATTTCCCGGAAGCCCTCTATTTCAGAGGAGTTATCCACGGCATCATGGGCAATGAAGATCAGGCAACCGAAGACATGAAAAAAGCGGCAAGGCTCGGTTATGAAGATGCCAAAAAATTCCTGGAACTCCAAGGCGAGTAGATGCCGGCTCGGTCTGCGCCGGCATTCTCAAATCATGGAACCGACTTTTCTTTCCCCGGGGAACCGGTTCGGTGGCCGGAATATATGAGATTGCATCCGTTTATGGCTAACAACAAGAATGTTCTGCTAATCGCTCTCTTTCTGATACTGGCCACCCTGGCGGCATTCTGGCAGGTCGGAAATAATGGGTTCCTCAATTTTGACGACGATGACTACCTGACGGCAAACCGCCATATTCAGAACGGAATTACAACCGAAGGGCTACGCTGGGCATTTACCACCCGTCATGCTGCAAACTGGCATCCTCTGACGTGGATTTCCCACATGCTGGATATTCAGCTCTTTGGGTTGAACCCGCGTTGGCACCATCTGACAAACCTCCTGTTTCACATTGCAAACGTGTTGCTGCTCTTCTTCGCTCTCAACCGGCTGACAAAAGCTCTCTGGCAGAGCGCCTTCGTGGCGGCTTTATTTGCCCTGCACCCGCTCCATGTGGAATCGGTTGCCTGGGTCGCCGAAAGAAAGGACGTTCTTTCCACCTTTTTCTGGATGCTCATTCTGCTTGCCTACAGCTATTACGCAACGAGGGCCCGCTTGAAGAGCTACCTCGTTGTGGTTGCGCTATTTTCCCTGGGTTTGATGGCAAAACCGATGCTGGTAACCCTGCCCTTCGTGCTGCTCCTCCTGGACTACTGGCCCCTTGAGCGGTTCGCGCAAAAGCAGGCCGCCCCGTCAATTCCAGCAGCGCTAAATAGCCCCGCCACCGTGCGCAAGAAAAAAGGAAAAGCGGCAAGACCGACTCGAAAAATCTCCGGCGAAAGGGAAAAACCGGCAGGCCAAAGAGTGTCATGGGCGGTGATTCGGCCTCTGGTTTTGGAAAAAATCCCTCTCTTTGTCCTGACGATACTCTCCTGCGCCGCGACATACATTGCCCAGGATACAGGCGGAGCCGTTGCATCAACTGAGACTTATACTGCGGGCATACGCCTGGGAAACGCTTTTGTTTCCTACATCCTCTATCTCGCTAAAACAATATGGCCGAATAACCTTGCCGTATTTTATCCGCATCCCGGATTGCTGCCGCTATGGCAGGTCCTGGGAGCGGTTCTGTTCCTGGCCACGGTAACATTTGCGGTTATCCGGACGTCGAAAAGATTTCCTTACCTGCCGGTTGGATGGCTGTGGTTCACGGGTACGCTCGTTCCCGTCATCGGGGTGGTACAGGTCGGCGGACAGGCCATGGCGGACCGCTACACGTATATCCCCTCCATCGGCCTGTTCATCATGGCGGCATGGGGTATCCCGGAGATATTCAAAAAACGTCGCTACTGGAAAGAGGTGCTTACCGCATCCTCGGCGCTGTGCATCCTATGCCTTTCCATGCTCACATGGAGACAGGTCGGGTACTGGCACGATAACATAACCATATCCGACCATGCCCTGAGCATTACAAAAAATAATTATCGTATGTATCTTAACCGTGGTCTGGCCACGTACCTCAACGGCGATTTCGGACAAGCCGTCGAGGATTATAACAGAGCCATCGAAATCAATCCCCGATACTTTAAAGCTTACACTAACCGAGGCACCGCTTACTATGACACGGGTAATTACACTCGCGCCATCGAGGATTTCGACAGGGCAATTCAATGCAACCCCAGGCATGCGATGGGCTATTACAATCTGGGCCTGGCCTATACGGCGCTCGGCGATCGCGCGCGGGCCATCGAGAATTACGGCAGGGCTGTCGCGATCGATCCTAACGATGAAGTGGCTTACTATAACCGTGGTACTCTTTACCAGGATTTAGGCAAGTACCGGCAAGCAATTGATGACTTCGACAAGGCCATCCAGGCCGGCTTCAATAAAGCGGAGGTGTACTGCAACCGTGGCGCCGCTTACGGCTATCTGGGCAACCACGCGAAAGCGATCGAGGATTACAACAGGTCAATAGAGATTAATCCCGAGTATGCGAATGCCTATTTCAACAGGGGTGTGGACTATGGTGAACAGGGCGATCACCAGCGAGCGCTTCAAGATTTCGACAGGGCGCTTCAAATCAACCCCGGGTATCCGGAAGCCCACTATTTCAGAGGGGTTGTTCATGCCATGCTGGGTGATGAAGACCAAGCGTTGGAAGACATGAAAGCAGCAGCAAAGCTCGGCCACCCGGAAGCGGCAAAATTCTTGAAAAAGGATGGGCTTGATTGATGGATAAAATTGTTCGCGCTGAACGCGAGCGTAATACCCATGGGGCTCCATTCGCTTTTTTGGGCTAAAATCGCAAATGACGGTAAAGGATCCGCGGTATGGACACTGTCCGTGAATGGCGTCCGCAGGTCAATCCCTGGCTTGTCGCGGTAACGATGGTTCTGCCGACTTTCATGGTGGCTTTGGATACCTCGGTCGCCAATGTTGCGCTTCCGCACGTCGCCGGAAGCCTGTCGGCAAGCGCCGACGAAGCCACCTGGGTACTCACCAGCTATCTGGTCGCCAACGCCATTGTGCTGCCCGCTTCGGGCTGGATCACCCAGTTTGTGGGCCGAAGCCGCTTTCTCACGATCAGCATAATCGCGTTCACCATTTCATCCCTTGCGAGCGGGGCAGCGGTTACCCTGAACATGATAATAATCGCCCGCGTAATTCAGGGCGCAAGCGGGGGCGCGCTGCTTCCCGTTTCCCAGGCCATCCTGCTGGAGAGCTTTCCGCCTGCGAAAAGAGGAGAAGCCATGGCGGTCTATGGGCTCGGAGTCATAGTGGCCCCCATTATCGGCCCAACTCTCGGCGGTTGGATTACGGACAATTATTCCTGGCGATGGATCTTCTATATCAACTTACCGGTTTGCCTGCTTGCCATTCTGCTGACAAGGTTTTTTATCGTGGACCCTCCCTATATACGGGGGAAGAGCCCGAAATCAATCGATTATATCGGTTTTTTTCTCATGGCCGTGGGGCTCGGAACCCTGCAGGTCGTTCTCGACAGGGGAGAAAGGGCTGACTGGTTTTCCTCGGCCTGGGTCTGGGCGGCCGCTTTCGCCTCCGGTGTCTGCCTGATTGCTTTTGTAATCTGGGAACTGAAGTCCCGCGAACCGATAGTCAACCTGCGCATTTTGTCGAACCGCAACTTTGCCGTTGGGACCTTTCTGGGTATGAGCTATGGGGTCGTTTTGTACGGAATGCTGGTAATGCTGCCACTTTTTCTGCAAAACCTGATGGGTTACACTGCGCTGGGAAGCGGACTCGCGATGACTCCACGGGGAATTGGCGCCCTCGTCGCAGTGACTCTGGCAGGTCGGTTTGTAAGGAAAATCGACGGCCGCGCCATGATCTGCGCCGGATTCATTCTCCTCGCTTTGGCCGGCTTTCTCCTGGGTGAAGTCAATCTTCAGATCTCTATCGGCAGTATCATCTGGCCGAATATCATCATGGGATTCGCGGTCGGAATGATCTTCGTTCCGCTTACCACTATCGCCATGGGAACTCTGCCGAATGAAATGATGGGAACCGCAACCGGCCTGTATAATCTCATGCGCGGTATGGGCGGGAGCATCGGCATCGCAGTGGTCACAACCCTGCTCACACGGCATACTCAACTGCACCAGTCGCTCATGATCTCTCACCTGACCCCGTATGATCCGGCCTTTCGTGAATCGCTCCACCGACTGACCGGGTTGTTCTCCTCTCAAAGCGATCCGGCAACAGCCGCGAAAAAAGCTTACCGGACCATCTATAATCTCCTGTTGGAACAGTCCTCGCTCTCCGCATATATAGACAACTTCAGGCTGCTCGGTTTCTTTTCCTTCATCGGAGTCCCCTTCGCACTGCTGTTAAAAGGCATCCCCTTCAAAAAAGCTCAACCGCCCTCCGCCTCGAAATGACACTATTTTGCGTTCAAGCCCAGCCGCCACGTCGCGGGACGCG
>Ga0364919_10033_pt1 | contig 81083 bp, 63 predicted proteins | sample SorcelJu500001C7_2_FD_206953 | JGI IMG/M metagenome (GOLD analysis project Ga0364919, IMG submission 206953) | Enriched cells from Trout Bog Lake Hypolimnion, Wisconsin, USA - BchlTB.June20.5000.01.C7 | ecosystem: Environmental > Aquatic > Freshwater > Lake > Hypolimnion/Profundal zone | place... | reverse complement strand
AGCGCGTACGGTTCTTCAATGCCGTCGATCTGGTCAATCAGTTGGAGCGGGAGAAGAGTCAGGGCAAAGTGGGGAATCTGGCAAAACAGCTCTGTCTGATGGACGGGGTCATTTTAGATGAACTGGGATATTTGCCATTTCCTGCTTCTGGCGGCGCATTGCTGTTTCATCTGATCAGTCATTTGTACGAGAAGACTTCACTCATCATTACCACCAATTTATCATTCGGCGAATGGGTGCAGGTGTTCGGCGACGCCAAAATGACTACGGCTTTACTTGATCGTGTTACGCACCATTGCGACATCTTGGAAACTGGGAACGATTCTTACCGATTTAAGCATAGTAAAAATCGTTCTGAACAAGCCGATAAAGTGGAAAAATTTGGGCGCTGACAGGTGGTAAATATTGGACGCTGTTTGACATCCAAACAGCATAATATTGATAAGTTGGTCTGGTTTGAACAACATGAATCGATTGAGGCAGCCATTGTGCGTGAAAAACAAATCAAAAAATGGAACCGTGCATGGAAAATCCGAATAATCGAAACTACCAATCCCTATTGGAATGATTTGTATTTGGAGTTGATGGTTTGACGACACTGGGTTCCCGCCAAAAGCATGCGGGAATGACGGGGATTTAGGGCATGCGGGAATGACGGGGATTTAGGGCATGACGGAATGATGGGGATTTAGGGCGTACGGGAATGACGGGGACTTAGGGTATGCGGGAATGACGGGAATTTAGGGCGTACGGGAATGACGGGGTAATTCATTCGGGTCAGAACTTAATTCACAACTTACTTCACCACTTACTTCACCGCTTAATTTACAGCTTACTTTCTTTATTCATCTTATCAATCACATCACGCCACAGGCGGACGGTGGTTGCTCCGCCTTTTCTGGTGGCGCCGTTCGGTAACCATAAGTCGTCATCATTGAAACTGTAGACCGGTACCAAGTCGGTTCTCGCTGAGGCGCGCTTGATTTCGGGGATGAGGTTGTCTAATATCCAAGGATCGGCATCGGGCGTTGGATAGTAAGCCAGTACCATGTGGGTTTCGCCGATGTTGATCGCTCTGACGTAAGTGATACGCATCCGGTCGATCGGTACGCCGAGTTCTTTTAATGTCATGTATTTGGCAATCGCGTAATCTTCACAATCACCACCTAAGGATGCTACTAGCTCAATCGGTGTGGCCCAGTAGTCTTCTACGCCCCAGTGTTCCATATCTGAAAAATATGGGATCTGATTATAAAAATCATTGGTTTTGCGTAAGGATGGCGTCTCTAATTGGATGTCTTTTGATTTGAGTAAATTGGCCGTAAAGTTCGGACCGACCGCCGCTTTCATTTGCCTTACCGTGACTTGCATCACTTGCATGTGGCCAATCGCAGCGGAACCAAAACGCTTGGCTTCGTAGTTCAATAATCCATTGGTGAAGTCAACTAACCCCGAAAACGCAGGCGAAATGTATAAGCAGCTCAGCGTTGCTGCATATATGACATAGCGTATTATTTTCGGAAAAACCATTGATGGAACGTCGCTCACGCAAAAATTGGGGGATTGATAAACTGGAATTACCGTTTTTTTGTGATCCGGAAATAATGACGGCAGGCAATTAGATATGATGCCATTAAATGCAGCACAAATGGCTTAATTCAGCGTCAAATAATCAGAAATAATCGGGGTCAGAGTCAATTAAATGTGCAATCGGAATGCATGTCAAATTCGAGTTGGCGCTGATGTTTAATTGAAAGTAAATAGTCAGCATCATCGGGAAACGTTCTAAATTTGGGATGACCGTCGCAAGTAATTCATCCAGTAAGCTATCGTAATGCGATTCAGCCTCATTTTCTATTAAAAACGCTAACAACTTTTCAAGATTTCGTTAGAAATACAAGAATGTAAAAAAGCGGTATCTGCTTTCACAGATACCGCTTTTTTCAGTACGCTACTAACGACTTATTATACTTCGCCGTCAATAATATCTTCTTCAACGTGCGTGGCAAACGCTGCTTTTTCTGCTTGCAACATCGCTGCACGTTCATCCGCTTCCCATGTTTCTTTCAACTTACGAGCACGGTGATACGCTAAACCTGTACCGGCTGGAATCAAACGTCCAACAATGACGTTTTCTTTCAGACCGCGCAAGCTATCGTGTTTGCCCATAATCGCTGCTTCTGTCAAGACCCGGGTTGTTTCCTGGAATGACGCGGCAGAGATGAAGGAATCGGTCGACAACGATGCTTTGGTAATACCTAACAGCACGTTTTCGTAGGTTGCTGGGATCTTGTCTTCAGCAATCACACGATCATTTTCATCCAGCAATTCAGAACGCTCAACCTGCTCACCAACGATGTAATTGGCATCGCCTGGATTCACTACGGTGACACGACGTAACATTTGACGCACAATCACTTCAATATGCTTGTCATTGATTTTCACGCCTTGCAGACGGTAAACGTCTTGAACTTCTTCTACGATGTAGCGTGCCAAGGCTTCGATACCCAACAAACGCAGAATGTCTTGTGGATCACGTGGACCGTCCACAATCATTTCGCCTTTGTTGACTACTTGACCGTCATGCACTAATACTTGTTTTTCTTTCGCGATCAGGAATTCGTGTTTTTCACCATCCAAATCGGTAATTTCTAAACGTTGTTTACCTTTGGTTTCTTTACCAAACGCAACCGTACCTGTCACTTCAGCCAAGACGCCAGCGTCTTTTGGTGAACGTGCTTCAAACAACTCGGCAACCCGTGGCAGACCCCCGGTAATATCCCGTGTTTTTTGCGATTCGGTCGGGATACGCGCCAGTACTTCACCAACGTGAACTTGTTGACCATCTTTGACCATCAACAATGCGCCCGGTTGGAAACTGATTGTTACCGCATGTTCTGTGCCGGCAATTTTCACTTCCTGACCTTGTTCGTTCAACAGTTTTACCTGTGGACGGACGGTTTTTGTTGCTGAACCACGACGTTTGGAATCGATTGCTACCAAGGTCGACAAGCCGGTTACATCATCAACTTGTTTTGCAACGGTAACGCCTTCTTCCACATTCTCAAAACGCACCTGACCGGTGTATTCGGTAATGATTGGACGGGTCAATGGATCCCATGTCGCTAAGATCGTACCAGCTTTGATTACCATACCATCGGTGACAATCATGGTCGCACCGTACGGTACTTTATGACGCTCACGCTCACGGCCATGGTCGTCGGTGATCAAGACTTCACCTGAACGGGAAATCACGATCAAATCGCCTTTGCCATTCGTGACATAACGCATCGTCGCGCTGAAACGAATGGTACCGTTCGATTTCGCTTCAATGGTCGAGGCAACAGCAGCACGTGACGCAGCACCACCAATATGGAAGGTACGCATAGTCAACTGTGTACCAGGCTCACCAATCGATTGCGCTGCAATCACACCAACCGCTTCACCAGCATTCACCATCGAACCACGACCCAAATCGCGGCCATAACACATGGCGCACAAACCGTAACGTGTATCGCAAGTTAATGGCGTACGTACTTTAACTTCATCAATACCCAGACGTTCGATTTCTTCTACTTCGTCTTCTGACAGCAATGTGCCAGCGGCATACAATGTTTCTTGTGTGTCTGGATTAACAACATCCAACGCAGTCACACGACCTAAAATCAGTTCGCGCAATGGTTCGATGACTTCACCACCTTCAACCAAGGCTTTCATTGAGGCACCGTTGACGGTTCCGCAATCATCTTGAATCACGACCAGATCTTGGGTCACGTCAACCAAACGACGTGTCAAGTAACCTGAGTTCGCTGTTTTCAAGGCCGTATCGGCCAGACCTTTACGTGCACCATGGGTGGAAATAAAGTACTGCAATACGTTCAGACCTTCGCGGAAGTTGGCCGTAATCGGTGTTTCGATAATCGAACCATCCGGTTTTGCCATCAGTCCCCGCATACCAGCTAACTGACGAATCTGTGCCGCAGAACCCCGTGCACCAGAATCGGCCATCATGTAAATCGCGTTAAACGATTCTTGCGTGCCATGTGTGCCGTCGCGCTTGATGACGTCTTCTACTTTCAGACGTTCCATCATGGCTTTACCGACGTCATCACCGGTTTTGCCCCAGATATCGACCACTTTATTGTAACGCTCACCGGCTGTTACCAGACCAGATGCATATTGCTGTTCAATCTGTTTCACTTCTTGTTCAGCAGCAGCAATCAACGTGACTTTTTGTGGCGGTACCAACATATCATCGATACAGATCGAGATACCAGCACGCGTCGCTAAACGGAAACCTGATTGCATCAATTTGTCGGCAAATACCACTGTCGCACGCAGACCGCACTTGCGGAATGAGGTGTTGATCAGTTTGGAAATTTCTTTTTTCTTCAGGGCGCGATTCAAGACGCTGAATGGCAAGCCTTTAGGCAAAATTTCCGACAAAATCGCACGACCAATGGTGGTTTCGTAACGTGTAATGGTTTTTTCGAATTCGCCGGTTTCCGCATTTTTTGGATACTCGGTAATACGAACAGTAATACGGGTGGTCAGTTCCACTTCTTTGTTGTCATAAGCACGAATCACTTCTGACACATCAGGGAACATCATACCTTCGTTCTTGCCGTTGATTTTTTCGCGGGTCGCGTAGTACAGACCCAACACGATATCCTGTGAAGGAACAATCGACGGTTCGCCATTCGATGGGAACAAGATGTTGTTTGAAGCGAGCATCAATGTGCGCGCTTCCATCTGTGCTTCAACGGACAACGGAACGTGAACAGCCATTTGATCGCCATCGAAATCGGCATTGAAGGCGGCGCAGACCAGTGGATGTAACTGAATCGCTTTACCTTCAATCAATACCGGTTCAAATGCTTGAATACCTAAACGATGCAATGTTGGCGCACGGTTCAACATCACCGGATGCTCTTTAATCACGTCTTCTAGAATATCCCAAACAACTGGTTCTTGAATTTCAACTAATTTTTTGGCGGCTTTAATGGTCGTGGCCAGTCCCATCAGTTCCAATTTATTGAAAATGAATGGTTTGAACAATTCCAAGGCCATCAATTTTGGCAAGCCGCATTGATGTAATTTCAGTTGCGGGCCAACGACGATAACGGAACGACCCGAATAATCGACACGTTTACCCAACAGATTTTGACGGAAACGGCCGCCTTTACCTTTGATCATTTCAGCTAATGATTTCAGCGGACGTTTGTTCGCGCCTGTCATTGCTTTACCACGACGACCGTTGTCCAGCAAGGAATCGACGGCTTCTTGCAACATCCGTTTTTCATTGCGGGTAATGATTTCCGGCGCGCGCAATTCCATCAACCGTTTCAGACGGTTGTTACGGTTAATCACACGGCGGTATAAATCATTCAGATCGGATGTCGCAAAACGACCACCATCCAATGGTACCAATGGACGCAATTCTGGCGGCAACACTGGCAACACTTCCATGATCATCCAATCCGGTTTGATACCGGAGCGCTGGAACGCTTCTAATACTTTGAGGCGTTTAGCGTATTTTTTGATCTTGGCTTCGGATTTTGATTCTTTCAGCTCAACACGTAAGGTTTCAGCATCGCGGTCGATATCGATCGAACGCAACAATTCACGAATACCTTCGGCGCCCATAAATGCCGTAAACTCATCGCCATGCTCTTCGTACTTGATGGCGTAGTCGTCTTCCGACATAATTTGGCATTTTTTCAACGGCGTCATGCCAGGGTCAGTCACGACATAGGCTTCAAAGTACAAAACCCGTTCGATGTCCCGCAATGTCATATCCAATACCATACCCAGACGGGATGGCAGTGATTTCAAGAACCAGATATGCGCAGTTGGTGAGGCCAGTTCAATATGACCCATGCGTTCACGACGCACTTTAGTCAAAGTCACTTCGACGCCACATTTTTCGCAAATAACACCGCGGTGTTTTAAGCGTTTGTATTTACCACACAAGCATTCGTAATCTTTGATAGGGCCAAAAATTTTGGCACAAAACAAACCGTCACGTTCCGGTTTAAATGTCCGATAGTTAATGGTTTCCGGTTTTTTAACTTCACCGTAGGACCAAGAACGAATTTTCTCGGGCGACGCAAGACCGATTTTAATCGCGTCGAATTGTTCATTTTGCTGAACTTGCTTGAATAAATCGAGCAGAGCTTTCATGTGTCACTCCAGGTTGGCGTGAAAAACTTCACTATTCTTACCGTGCAAACTGCGTTGAATCTACCGGAACCGGCGAAAACGGGACAGCATTTCCATGCCATCCCGCCTTACACCAATGCTTATTTGCGTTCCAGATCGATATCAATACCCAATGAGCGGATTTCTTTGACCAGCACGTTGAATGATTCTGGCATACCAGCATCAATCACATGATCGCCTTTAACGAGATTTTCGTACACTTTGGTACGTCCATTCACGTCATCCGATTTCACGGTAAGCATCTCTTGCAGCACATAGGCAGCGCCATACGCTTCCAGCGCCCAAACTTCCATCTCACCAAAACGTTGACCACCGAACTGCGCTTTACCACCCAATGGTTGTTGTGTAACCAGTGAGTAAGGACCAGTAGAGCGTGCATGCATTTTGTCATCAACCAAATGATGCAATTTGAGCATATGCATGTAGCCGACAGTGACGTTCCGTTCGAATGATTCACCAGTACGACCATCATACAAGGTCACTTGGTTTTTCGACGGTGTCATCCCCAATTGCTTGGCGATGTGATCAGGGTAAGCCAAGTCCAGCATGCGGCGAATTTCGCTCTCATGTGCACCATCAAATACTGGCGTTGCAAACGGCACGCCATGTTTCAGGTTATTCGCTAAGACCGTGATTTCTTCGTCAGTGAAGCTATCCAGATCTTCTTTTTTGCCTGATTCATTGTAGATGACAGCTAAGAATTGACGCAGTTCTTGCATGGCAGTATGTGCTTTTAACATTTCACCGATACGCAAGCCCAAGCCTTTTGCAGCCCAACCCAAATGCACTTCCAACACCTGACCCACGTTCATCCGTGACGGAACACCCAACGGGTTCAGTACGATGTCAGCAGGAGTGCCGTCGGCCATGTATGGCATGTCTTCAATTGGAACAATGCGTGAAACCACACCTTTGTTACCATGACGACCCGCCATTTTATCACCAGGTTGTAAACGACGTTTTACCGCCAGATACACCTTGACCATTTTTTGTACGCCTGGCGGTAATTCATCGCCTTGCGTCAATTTAGTACGTTTTTCTTCAAAAGCCAGATCGAACTGATGGCGTTTTTCGGCGATAGAATCTTTAATCGCTTCTAATGCAGTCGCTGCATCGTCATCGGCTGGACGAATATCAAACCAGTGATATTTTTCCACTTCGGCTAGGTATTCTTTCGAAATTACCACGCCTTTTGCGAGCTTTTGCGGGCCGCCGTTGGCTGTTTTACCAACCAACATACGTTCCAAACGCTCAAAGGCATCGCCTTCAACAATCCGCATCTGATCGTTCAGATCAAGGCGATAGCGTTTCAGTTCGTCATCAATAATTTGTTGCGCACGTTTATCGCGAGCAATACCTTCGCGGGTAAACACTTGAACATCGATAACGGTACCAACCATACCGGATGGAACGCGCAACGACGTGTCTTTAACATCGGATGCTTTTTCACCAAAAATGGCGCGCAGCAGTTTTTCTTCCGGTGTCAGTTGTGTTTCACCTTTTGGTGTTACTTTACCAACCAAAGTATCGCCAGCAGTCACTTCAGCACCGATGTAGACGATACCGGCTTCATCCAGGCGTGCCAATTGGTTTTCTGCTAAATTGGAAATATCACGGGTAATTTCTTCCGCGCCCAATTTGGTATCACGTGCTACAACAGACAATTCTTCAATGTGAATCGAGGTGTAACGATCATCTGCTACGACTTTTTCAGAAATCAGAATCGAATCTTCAAAGTTATACCCGTTCCATGGCATAAACGCGACCAGCATGTTTTGACCAAGAGCCAATTCACCCAAATCGGTTGACGCGCCATCGGCCAGTACGTCGCCTTTAGCAACACGGTCGCCAACTTTAACGATAGGACGTTGATTGATGTTGGTATTTTGATTTGAACGGGTGTATTTGATGAGGTTATAAATATCCACACCAACTTCACCAGCAGTCGCTTCGGCATCGTTCACACGAATAACGATACGACCTGCATCGATGTAATCAACTTTACCACCACGCAATGCTTGTACTGTCGTGCCAGAATCGACCGCAACGGTACGTTCAATACCGGTACCAACCAGTGCTTTTTCAGGACGCAGACATGGTACAGCTTGACGCTGCATGTTGGCACCCATCAAGGCCCGATTCGCATCATCGTGTTCCAAGAATGGAATCAACGAAGCCGCAACTGAGACAACTTGACCGGTCGCAACGTCCATGTATTGAACGCGTTCTGGTGATACCAGAATTGTTTCGCCCGCTTCACGGGAAGAGACCAATTCATCCGACAAACGACCATCCGCTTCAATCGTTGCATTCGCCTGAGCAATAATGTAACGACCTTCTTCAATCGCGGACAAGTAATCGATTTGTTGCGTGATTTTGCTGTCGACGACTTTGCGATACGGTGTTTCTAAGAATCCATACTCATTCAAACGCGCATACAGAGCCAGCGAGTTAATCAGACCAATGTTTGGTCCCTCTGGTGTCTCAATCGGGCATACGCGGCCATAATGGGTTGGATGTACGTCACGTACTTCAAAACCAGCACGTTCACGTGTCAGACCACCAGGGCCCAGAGCAGAAATACGGCGTTTATGCGTAATTTCGGACAATGGATTGGTTTGATCCATAAACTGCGACAATTGGGATGAACCAAAGAATTCGCGAATCGCAGCGGAGATCGGTTTGGAGTTAATCAGATCATGCGGCATCAGATTATCGGCTTCTGCCTGGCCCAAACGTTCTTTTACTGCGCGTTCTACCCGTACCAGACCGGCACGGAATTGATTCTCAGCTAATTCACCAACACAACGTACACGGCGATTACCCAAATGATCAATATCATCCACTTCGCCGCGACCATTGCGCAGTTCTACTAGAATCTTGATCACAGCCAATACGTCGTCGTTAGACAATGTCATCGCGCCAGTCAATTCTTCACGACCGATACGACGATTGAATTTCATACGACCAACCGCCGACAGATCATAACGATCTTCGTTGTAGAACAAACCGTTAAACAATGCTTCTACGGAATCTTCGGTTGGTGGTTCGCCAGGACGCATCATGCGATAGATAGCGACTTTGGCAGACATTTGGTCTGCTGTATCATCCGCACGCAAGGTCGTGGAGATATAACCACCTTGATCCAGATCATTGATATACAAGGTCTGAATGGTCGTGATGTTGGCAGAGCGCAAGCGTTCTAATGATTCTTCCGTCAATTCATCATTGGCGTTAACAATCACTTCACCAGTGTCTGTATCGACGATATTGCGCGCCAATACACGACCCAGCAAATAATCTTCAGGAACTGAAACAAATTTAATGCCAGCAGCTTCAATGTCACGAATATGACGTGCATTGATACGCTTATCTTTAGCAACAATGACTTTACCGTCTTTATCAGAAATGTCAAAACGTGCAACTTCACCGCGCAGGTGTTCGCTGACGAATTCCATCTCCGCACCTTCACGATGCAGCGTAAAATTATCAAATACAAAGAAATTAGCCAAAATTTGTTCGTTGCTCATGCCGATTGCTTTGAGCAAAATCGTTACCGGCATTTTCCGGCGACGATCCACGCGGAAGAACAAAATATCTTTTGGATCAAATTCAAAGTCCAGCCATGAACCACGGTACGGAATAATCCGTGCCGAGAACAATAATTTGCCGGACGAATGTGTCTTGCCGCGATCATGTTCAAAGAAAACACCAGGTGAACGGTGTAACTGGGACACAATCACGCGCTCTGTACCATTGACAACGAAGGAACCGGTTGTCGTCATGAGTGGTAATTCACCCATGTAGACTTCTTGTTCTTTCATTTCTTTGACAACAGGCTTAGTTGGCGATTCTTTATCCAAAATCACCAGACGTACCTTGGCACGTAATGGTGATGCAAAGGTTAAACCACGCTGTTGACATTCTTTAACGTCAAAAGCAGGATCACCTAACACATAGGATAAAAATTCTAAACGAGCGAAGCCATTATGCGACACAATCGGAAATATGGACGTGAAGGCCGACTGCAGACCTTCGTTTTTGCGTTGTGACGGTACACTGTCAGCTTGCAAAAAGCCCAAATATGATTCAAGCTGAGTAGCCAGCAAGAATGGAACGTTGTGAACGTTGGCGCGTTTCGCAAATGATTTACGAATACGCTTCTTCTCAGTAAATGAGTAGTGCATGAACACTCCGTGAGTGACAGGGAAAGATAGAGAACTCAAGTCTCAACGTACCGACACATTGCAACTGCACCAGTGAGAGCGGAAACTTCAAGTCTTTACCCTTCGAGCTGTATGTTAAATTTTATAACTAGGAACGACAAGCGGAATCCTCTCTTACAAGAGGATTCCAACTTTGCAACCCGGCGAATAAAACATTCACCAAAGCTAAACCAGCAATTACTTGATTTCAGCTTTCGCGCCAGCATCTTCCAATTTCTTTTTAGCTGCTTCAGCATCTGCTTTTGAAACGGCTTCTTTAACTGCTTTTGGTGCGCCATCAACAACGTCTTTAGCTTCTTTCAAGCCTAAACCAGTCAATTCACGAACTGCTTTAATCACGCCAACTTTGTTTGCGCCGATTTCAGTCAGAATTACGTTGAATTCTGTTTGTTCTTCTACAACTGCACCAGCAGCAGCTGGGCCAGCAACTGCCATTGCTGCAGCAGAAACACCAAATTTTTCTTCGAAAGCTTTAACTAAGTCGTTCAGATCCATTACGGACATCGCGCCTACTGCTTCCAAGATATCGTCTTTGCTAATTGCCATTTGAAACTCCTAATTTTTTTCAGTAATTACATCTATTCGGTATTTGACCCAAATCCGTTTATTCTGCTGCTGGTGCTTCAGCGGCTTCTGCAACTTCAGCGACTGGCGCTTCAGCTACAACAGCAACTGGTGCTTCTGATTCCAACTTGGCGGACAGAGCTGCCAAGCCACGAGCGAATCCAGAAACAGGTGCCAACATGACGCCCAACAACTGCGCCAACAGAACTTCACGACTTGGAATACTAGCTAATGCAGCAACACTTGCTTTATCAAGTGATTTACCTGCATAGTTACCAGCTTTAATAACTAATTTGTCGTTGGTTTTTGAGAAATCAAATGTTACTTTTGCAGCAGCAACAGCATCTTCTGAAATCGCATAAATCAACGGACCAGTCATTTCATTGGCAAGGCTAGCAAACACGGTACCTTCAACGGCGCGACGAGCTAATGTATTTTTCAATACACGCAGGTAAACACCTTGGTCACGTGCTTTGGCGCGTAATTGCGTCAAATGACCGACCTGGATGCCACGGTATTCGGCCACCACGATTGTCTGTGCTTTTGCTACTTTTGCAGAGACTTCAGCGACGACGGCCTTTTTGTCATTCAGATTGAGACTCACGGTCAACCTCCAATTATGATGCGCAGATTTTCTTTGCATCGTTTCGAACACGGCGTCCGAAGTTAGGAGTCCCAGACTGGTTTTTCAGCCATGTAACTACAAAACTTGTTCGGGCCCACCATCTGCGTTGGGCGCTTCAAAACAGGATGATTGCTGCGACTACAATTGCTGCTACCACACTGTTTTTCATCGATTACCTGATCCCTTGTGGGGGCCAGCCCAACGGTCTTTGATTGCCTGGATGCTTACGCACCCAGCCCAAAGATCTGCCGCGTGCCTAAAAGGCACACGGACTTAATTTTTTACGCTGCCAGATTGATATGATCAACGCGTACGCCAGCACCCATAGTGGATGACAAGGCAACACGACGTAAATACACACCTTTGCTCGTTGCTGGTTTTGCTTTATTCAGCGCTTCCAACAATGCAAGCAGATTTGATTTCAAATCTGCATCAGAGAATGATTTACGACCAATAGTCGAATGGATGATACCAGCTTTGTCAGTACGGTATTGTACTTGACCTGCTTTTGCGTTTTTAACCGCATTGGCGACGTCAGGAGTAACAGTACCTACTTTTGGATTTGGCATCAAACCACGTGGTCCAAGAATTTGACCTAATGTACCAACGATACGCATGGTGTCTGGAGATGCGATAACGATATCAAATGGCATGTCGCCAGCTTTGATGCGTTCTGCCAAATCTTCCATACCAACGATATCAGCACCAGCAGCTTTTGCTTGTTCCGCTTTTTCACCAGTAGCAAATACAGCAACACGTACTGTTTTACCTGTACCAGCTGGCAAAACAACCGAGCCACGTACTACTTGGTCAGATTTTTTTGGATCAACGCCCAATTGAATCGCTACGTCGAACGATTCATTGAATTTTGCTGTAGCGCATTCGCGCACGATAGCAACAGCGCCGTCAAATGGGTAGACTTTAGTACGATCTACTTTTGATTTGAGCAATTTAGCCCGTTTAGTTAACTTAGTCATTACAGACCCTCTACCGTGATACCCATCGAACGTGCTGAACCAGCGATAGTACGCACTGCTGCGTCCATATCAGCAGCGGTCAGATCTGCGCGTTTCAATGTAGCGATTTCTTCAGCTTGCGCACGTGTGAGCTTGCCTACTTTATCTGTGTGTGGTTTTGGTGAACCTTTAGTGATACCAGCTGCTTTTTTGATCAAATACGTTGCAGGAGGTGTTTTCATCACGAATGTGAATGATTTATCCGCAAACGCAGTAATCACAACAGGGATTGGCATACCTGGTTCAACACCTTGGGTCTGTGCATTAAATGCTTTACAGAATTCCATAATGTTCAAACCACGTTGACCCAATGCAGGTCCAATCGGTGGGGATGGATTTGCTTTACCAGCTGGTACTTGCAGCTTGATAAAACCTATAATTTTCTTTGCCATGATGGCTCCTTCTTAAGTTGAGTGTTAGCGCCCATTTGCTGTTTGTAATATTTGCTGTTTGTAATTCATGTCGTACTTTTCAGCACTACTTTTACTACGCCCATCAAACCGGCTCCTCCATTGAGTTGCATTCTTTTTTCAAAGCGCCACAACCAGCGTCCTTCTTTTTACTAAACTTTTTCTACTTGACCAAATTCCAGCTCTACCGGTGTTGCACGTCCGAAAATAGTCACGGTTACGCGCACTTTGGATTTCTCGTAGTTTACTTCTTCAACATTACCGTTAAAGTCAGTAAATGGACCATCTTTAATTCGTATCACTTCACCGACTTCATACAACACTTTAGGACGTGGTTTTTCCACCCCTTCTTGTACCTGCTGCATGATTTTTTCGACTTCATGCGGCGGAATCGGCGTTGGTTTATTGGATTTTCCACCAATAAATCCTGTGACTTTGCTGGTATTCTTTACTAAATGCCATGTATCATCCGTCATTTCCATTTCAACCAAGACATAGCCTGGGAAAAAGCGACGTTCTGTGACGGTTTTGTGGCCATTTTTTACTTCAATTACTTCTTCTGTCGGCACCAGTATTTGACCAAATTTTGTCTGCATACCGGCACGTTCAATCCGCTCAGTCAGTGCGCGCTGGACACTTTTCTCCATACCCGAATACGCATGCACGACATACCAACGCATATTCCCGACTGCCGCCACTGGCGCAACCGGGATAGTTTCATTCGAGATATTTTCAGTCATTTATTTTTTCCAACTTAGAATTAAGTCATATAAGACGAATTCCAGAATCTTATCGGTTCCCCACAGGAACAACGCCATAATCAATACAAAACCAAACACCACTGCCGTAATTTGACCCGCTTCTCTCCGCGTTGGCCATACTACTTTTTTGGTTTCACGTACTGATTCTTTTGCAAATGCAACAAAACCCTGACCGACATCTGACGTCCAGAGAATACCAATAGTCACTAACAAACCAACTATCAGCACAATTACGCGTGCGACAGGTTGATCTAACAGGACAAAAAAACCGACAACACCAGCAATTGCAGCAACCACTGCTAATGCGATTTTGACTTTATCATTTGATGTGCTGACGGTTTGCACAGGATGGTTTGACATACTTATTTTATCTTTCGATGCCCTGCGACCGCGATGGTGGCAGGGGCGGAGGGAATCGAACCCCCAACCTTCGGTTTTGGAGACCGACGCTCTGCCAATTGAGCTACACCCCTAAACTGAAACACTTTAAAGCATTCACTTTGTACACAAAATGATATGCTCACTTCTTACTACTCTACTACACTATCATTTCATCGCTTATTTCACTGATTTAACCAGAAAATAAGCGATGTCGCCATGTTTTTACACAAAGCCTCTAATTTAAGCGACTAAATTAGAGAATGATATTTAGGCCAGAATTGTTGCAACAACACCAGCACCAACAGTACGACCACCTTCACGAATCGCGAAACGGAGACCTTCTTCCATCGCGATCGGGTTGATCAGTTTTACTGTGATCGATACGTTATCACCAGGCATAACCATTTCTTTGTCTGCTGGCAATTCGATCGAACCAGTTACGTCCGTTGTACGGAAGTAGAACTGTGGACGGTAGTTGTTAAAGAATGGTGTATGACGACCACCTTCATCTTTAGACAATACGTAGATTTCGCCTGTGAAGTGCGCATGCGGTTTGATTGAACCCGGTTTTGCTAACACTTGACCACGTTGAACGTCTTCACGTTTTGTACCGCGCAACAACACACCAACGTTATCGCCTGCTTGACCTTGATCCAGCAATTTACGGAACATTTCAACGCCAGTACAGGTGGTTTTGACTGTATCGGTGATACCGATGATTTCAATCTCTTCACCAACTTTAACGATACCGCGTTCGATACGACCAGTTACCACTGTACCGCGACCTGAGATCGAGAATACATCTTCCACTGGCAACAGGAATGCGCCGTCTACTGCGCGTTCTGGTGTCGGGATATAGGTATCTAATGCGTGAGCCAATTTCATGATGGCTTCTTCGCCCAATGGACCTTTGTCGCCTTCAAGTGCCAGTTTAGCTGAACCTTGAATGATTGGCAGATCGTCGCCTGGGAAATCGTATTTTGAAAGTAATTCGCGTACTTCCATTTCGACCAGTTCTAACAATTCCGCATCATCAACCATGTCGCATTTGTTCAAGAATACGATGATGTATGGTACGCCAACTTGACGAGCCAACAAGATGTGTTCACGTGTTTGCGGCATTGGGCCGTCAGCTGCGGAACAAACCAGAATCGCGCCGTCCATTTGTGCCGCGCCGGTAATCATGTTTTTAACATAATCAGCATGGCCTGGGCAGTCAACGTGAGCGTAGTGACGCGCTTCAGTTTCGTATTCTACGTGGGATGTATTGATGGTAATACCGCGCGCTTTTTCTTCTGGCGCGTTATCAATTTGATCGTAGCCTTTTGCTTCGCCACCAAATTTTTTGGACAATACAGTCGCAATCGCGGCTGTTAATGTTGTTTTACCATGATCAACGTGGCCAATTGTTCCAACGTTGACGTGTGGCTTGGTCCGCTCAAACTTGCTTTTTGCCATTTTTGACTCCTAACGATTTTGATGAGAATGTCTAGACAAAGGCCAGACCGTCAAACTGAATTTAACTGAACATACTGAATGCAACAAATCAACGCAGTTACTTTTATAGTTACTTATACAGTTACTTATAATAAGAAACTAAAACTCACACATTGATTTTGAACCGCTTATTATCGTGCAATCAGATATACCATTGCTTGATCCTGCTTAACTTATCCAGCTTTCGCCAGGATTACTCAGCACTACTCAAACCCGGCCACTTTACTAATTAACACCATAATGTCATTATGGTGCTCTTGACGTGGATTGAACACGTGGCCTCTCCCTTACCAAGGGAGTGCTCTACCACTGAGCTACAAGAGCGATTTTACTTATTTTATACTGCTTTTCGCGCACTTGAATGTGGCCTGAAAACTGCAATCTCGGTAACCATTGAGCTACGTAGCAGCCACATACAACCAGTCGAAAAAATATGGAGCGGGTGAAGGGAATCGAACCCTCGTCATAAGCTTGGAAGGCTTCAGCTCTACCATTAAGCTACACCCGCAAGTGGACTTACGTCCTTACATCTCTGCTGCGCTTATTTGCACTAGTTACTGCATCACTGCTTCACATTACTGCATTGCACAACAACATCAACTTCAATTCTGCCTATGGTGGAGAGGGCTGGATTCGAACCAGCGTACTCAGAGAGAACAGATTTACAGTCTGTCGCCTTTAACCACTCGGCCACCTCTCCATAGGGAACCCCGAATTATAGACAAGTCATTTTGACTCGTCAAGCATCTCTGTCGGTTTTTTTCATTATTTTTTGTTTTTTCTTGCCACCGCCGTTAGTTAAGCCGTTTTTTGCTTATTTTAAGTGCAAACTGTGGTTAATCTACCCTCCTTCCGAGTCAGTTGCGTCTATTTCGTATCCGCATCTCCGCCAACTAGTTACCAGTGTACTATGCTGCACACACTACACTGGCTAATTACCACCTATTCCGCTTACTAGCTATTGCGCTATACGCTGAGCGGTTTGTAGCGAATTCGACGTGGCTTTGCACCCTCTTCACCCAAACGTTTTTTCTTGTCTGCTTCGTATTCTTGATAATTGCCGTCAAAGAATGCGACGTGGGAATCGCCTTCAAATGCCAGAATGTGCGTGGCGATGCGATCCAGGAACCAACGATCATGGGAAATAACCATGACACTACCCGCGAACTCCAGTAGCGCGTCTTCCAGTGCCCGTAATGTTTCTACGTCTAGATCATTTGATGGTTCATCCAGCAGCAACACGTTCCCACCCTGCAGCAAGGTTTTGGCCAAATGCAGACGACCGCGCTCACCTCCAGATAAATTTCCGACGATTTTTTGCTGATCCCCACCTTTAAAGTTGAAACGTCCAAGATACGCTCGTGATGCCATTTCAAACCGACCTACGGTGAGTATATCGGCACCGCCGCATACATCTTCAAATACCGTTTTGGTGTTGGTGAGATCTTCACGCGTTTGATCTACCAGCGATACGCGTGCTGTCTTACCAATCACGACTTCGCCGCTATCCGGTTGTTCGCGACCGACGATCATTTTAAACAAGGTGGATTTACCAGCACCGTTCGGCCCGATAATCCCGACAATGGCACCCGCTGGCAATGTAAAGCTGAGATCATCAATTAATAAACGATCGCCGAATGATTTGCTGACGTTTTTGAATTCGATCACATCATTACCCAGACGCTCTGCTACTGGAATAAAGATTTCTTGGGTTTCGTTGCGTTTTTGGTACTCGTGTTCGGACAATTCATTAAACCGCGCCAAACGCGCTTTACTTTTCGCTTGGCGAGCTTTGGGATTTTGACGTGACCATTCCAATTCTTTTTGCAGCGCCTTTTGGCGTGCCGACTCGGTGGCTTCTTCTTGTTTGAGGCGCGCTTGTTTTTGCTCTAACCAGGTACTGTAGTTGCCTTTCCACGGAATGCCGTGGCCGCGATCTAATTCCAATATCCATTCTGCTGCATTATCCAGGAAATACCTGTCATGGGTAATCGCCACGACGGTACCAGGGAAACGCAATAGGAATTGTTCCAGCCAATCGACGGACTCTGCATCCAAATGGTTGGTTGGCTCATCCAGCAGCAGCATGTCCGGTTTGGATAACAATAAACGGCATAGCGCGACACGCCGCTTTTCACCACCGGAAAGAACGCCCACTTTGGCATCCCATGCCGGCAAACGTAGTGCATCAGCGGCCATTTCTAGTTGTAATTCAACATTATCACCGGCCGAGGTGGAAATAATCGCTTCCAGACGCGCTTGCTCATTGGCGAGCGCGTCAAAATCCGCGTCTTCCTCTGCATAGGCAGCGTAGACAGCATCTAACTTGGCTTTGGCTTCAAATACTTCGCCTAGCGCACTCTCCACGACTTGCCGCACCGTTTGCTCTGGATCCAGTTGGGGTTCTTGCGGTAAATAGCCAATATTCAAATTCGGCATCGGCACTGCTTCACCTTGAATATCGGTGTCTAATCCCGCCATGATTTTTAGCAAAGTTGATTTGCCTGAACCATTCACACCTAATACCCCGATTTTGGCACCTGGAAAGAAAGAGAGGGAGATGTCTTTTAGAATTTGACGCTTAGGAGGAACAATTTTTCCTACCTTGTTCATGGTATAGACGTAATGTGCCATGGTTATTTCCTTATTTAGTATGTGCTAATGTACCGATGCCCAATTCCATAATCACCGTTGTACCTTGCTCGAATAGTTCCTCTTCGGGCGTAGAGAGCAAGGCTGGTGCGGCGTGTGCGGGATAATGTACGCCATTCGCTTCGATCAAGAAGAAATCCAGCGACTTTTCTATTGCCGCGATACCGCTATCAGGATGGCTGCGGCATTGATCTGCCAACGCTTCTACTGCTGCTAGCGGGTCGCGTATTTTTTTGGTCTGAGATAGCCGTTTGAAGATGCCGATGCCATTGTCATGTAGCGTGAGTTCTATGTGATCTGCATCTTGTTCAAGAATAACGTGCAGACTGGTGCCTTGTGAATGCAGTGCAGCGTTAGTGGCCATGGTGATGAAACCCGCTTTCACCGTATCCGCGTGCACGGACGACAAAGAAGGCGTTAACCAAGGCGCAAAATCCCGCTGCCAAACCGTCTCAGCATCCATGCCAGACAAACTGTAGCTATGCATTAAGGTCAGATTGGCACCCATCACAAACGTGGGGCGATTTTGCGGTCCAGTGCGCTGGATCAGACCTGCTTGCTCCAGTTTTTTGATGGCAGCTGCAGCGGCAGAGCGCCCTACTCCATAACGGTTTGCCAACGCCTGAGTCAACGCATGTGCGTGCTCCGTGAGTGCGGACGTTACCCAACTTTTCGCATCGTCAAAATCAATTTTCGCCATGCAATTCACCTTATCTGATCAATGCCAGCGATTGTAACGTTTTTTACTTGCCACTTGCTGAAGCGTGAATATAATAAATCGTTTTTTTGTTAAAACGCTGCAATCTGTTTACCTCTCTCCAATGCGCAGTACAATGGAAGATAATTATTGATTACGCGTTGGAGGACCTATGGAACTGCTTGATCCAATTGTACAATTTACACCTGAAATTCAAAAAATACGGCGTGATATCCATGCTCATCCGGAGTTGTGTTACGAAGAACTGCGCACTTCTGACCTTATCGCCGCTAAATTAACGGCATGGGGCATCCCGGTATTGCGCGGTTTGGGTGGTACCGGTGTGGTGGGTATTATTCAACGTGGCACCAGTAATCGTGGCCTTGGTTTGCGTGCTGATATGGATGCCTTGCCTATGCAGGAAGTGAATCACTTCGCCCATAAATCGACCCATCCCGGAAAAATGCATGCTTGTGGTCACGATGGACATACCGCCATGCTGCTAGGTGCGGCACATTATCTGGTGCAACATGGTGATTTTGACGGTACTGTTTATTTGATTTTTCAACCAGCAGAAGAAGGTGGTGCTGGTGCGCGACAAATGATTGCGGATGGTTTGTTTGAACAATGTCCGATGGAGGCGGTGTTTGGCATGCATAACTGGCCGGGTACGCCGATTGGTCATTTTGGCGTTGTCGCCGGGCCAATGATGGCATCGTCCAATGAATTTGAAGTGGTCGTCACCGGTAAAGGTGCGCATGCCGCTATGCCACATATGAGTATCGATCCAATTATGGTGGCGGTGCAAATTGCGCAAAGTTGGCAAACAATTCTTTCGCGCAACGTCAATCCCCTCGATACGGCAGTGTTGTCGATCACCCAGATACATGCCGGTAGCGCGACCAATGTTATCCCTGATGATGCGACGCTGATTGGGACTGTCAGAACATTTTCAACGACCGTCTTGGATCAGATTGAGGCAAGTATGCGACGGATTGCTTCACATACTGCGCACGCCTTTGATGCCCGTGTTGAAGTGCGATTTAAACGCAATTATCCGGCTTTAGTCAATCACCCGAAACAAACCGATTTCGCCATTGGGGTGATGCGTAGCATCGTCGGTGATGCTGCGGTCAATACCGCTGTTGTTCCTACTATGGGCGCTGAAGATTTTGCGTTTATGTTGCAGGAAAAACCAGGCTGCTATGTGTTTATCGGTAACGGTGAAGGCGATCACAGGGACGCGGGACATGGGCTTGGCCCCTGCAATTTGCATAATCCGAGTTATGATTTTAATGATACCTTATTGCCATTGGGTGCGACCTACTGGGTACGACTGACGGAACAATTTTTTAAAACGCCGCACGCCTGAAGTACCCTGATATCACGATAACACGTACGGCGTTTTGGGATTAGTCTTTGTCGTGATGTCCCCAATGGTGCGATTGCTGCATTTCATGGGCATGGTGGGCATCAAACATTTTCTTTTGTTCCGGAGTTAATTGCGCATAAAACGCCGTCAATACCGGTGCAAATTCCGTTAATCTGGCTTCCTGTTGTTTTAGCATCGCCAAATGCCGTGTGATTAACTCTGGTGCCGATGGAATGGCTGCTCCGTCTTTTTCGTCGTGGTGCATTGCCATACCATCATGCATCATTCCCGGCCGCATTTTTTTCATGCCGTCGACAAAGGATTTCCATGCGGGTTCTTGTTCTGCAGTGATTTTCAAATGATCGTGCAGTTTTTCCAATCGTTTTTCCTGCATTTTATCCATCTGTGCATGCATGCATTCTGCTCGGTTAGTCTTATCTTTACAGCCCCAACCTGTGTGTTCTTCTGCAGAGGCTAAAAATGAAACCGACATCAAACTGAGTACAGCACATCCTGTTATGACTAATTTTTTCATCTTTTTCATGATTTTCTCGCGATATATAATAGGTAAATTAACGCATGAGTGCTTTTGATGCGTGGCTCTACACTAATCCTGCGATGTGTCATCACAATGTCATTACAGGCTTCTTTTGTATCGCCTTGTATCGCTAATTCAGCACATTACAATCATACTGGGCATTTCCTTTTCCCGCACTTACATATTGATACAATCTCATTATCCTAATCAGCCGAAATTCTTCATAATGCGTATATGGATATCAATCAAATTTTAATCGTCGATGACGATCGTGAAATTCGCAACTTGCTTGCGGACTATTTGCAAACTAATGGCTATCGCTGCTTTATGGCTGCTGAAGGTCAGGCTATGTGGCGTATTTTGGATGAGTCGGAAATTGATCTGGTCGTACTCGATCTGAATCTTCCTGGCGATGATGGCTTGACCTTATGTCGCAATTTACGCGCTAAATCCTCTATACCCGTCATTATGCTGACTGCCCGTGGTGAACCGCTGGATCGTATTTTGGGTCTGGAAATGGGAGCCGACGACTATTTACCTAAACCATTTGAACCGCGCGAATTGTTGGCGCGGATTCGCAGCGTGTTACGACGCAGCCATAATTTAACTGTACCGCATGCAAATGATAAAGTGCATTTTTTACGCTTTGCAGGTTGGTCATTGGATTTAACAGCGCGTCATTTAATTAACCCAGAAGAAATGATCATCGTGCTATCCGGCGCTGAGTTTCGTATGCTAAAAATCTTTTTGGAACATCCAAACCGGGTATTGAACCGAGATCAGTTGCTGAATATGACGCAGGGGCGCGATGCCGATCCGTTCGATCGCTCTATCGATATCCAAATTAGTCGGATACGCCAGAAATTGGGCGAGGATGCACGTTCACCTCAAATCATTAAAACAGTACGTAATGGTGGGTATGTGCTGGCCGTCAATGTGGAGCCAGCGTGATCCGATCACTCTCCGGTAGAGTTTTTCTGGTGTTACTGATCGGCGTTATGGCTTCTGCTTGTTTAACGCTGTGGCTTACTTTGGGTGAGCGCCAACGTAGCTTAATTCAATATCGTGAAGCACATTTTTTAGAGCGTGCCGAACAATTAATTCTGGACATGGATGCCTTGCCTGTGGCGAATAGGGCGCGTTTGATTAAATTGGCGCCGCGTTTGGGATTAAAGATTGATGTTGTAACCGTTGACGGTACAGGTACAGATAAGTCAGCGACACCAATTCCCCTCCCTGAAAATAGCCCACATGTGGAGGCAATTGCTGATAAATTGGGGTCGGATTTTCATGTGGTTAGTCTGGCATCTATAGCCTGTCCACAGCCAGTCGGACGTGGAAATTCATTGATGTGTGAGGCCTTTGCTGTGACCTTACGGGATCAGTCCATGTTGACATTTAGCATATTGCCACCAAGAACTCCTGTGCCGCCCTTGAATGCCGATTTTTATTTATATTTAATTTTCTTTTTACTCAGCATTGCAGGACTCACTTATTTTGTCACGCGCATGACGATACGTCCGCTTCAGCAGCTATCACAAGCCGCAGTGAATTTGGGAAATGACATTAATCACCCCCCGCTGATTGTTTCTGGCGCTACTGAATTACGGCAAGCCAGCAATGCATTTAATGCCATGCAAGCACGTATTCGTCAGTATATTCAACAACGCACCCATATTTTGGCTGCCATCACCCATGACTTGCAAACACCGCTTACCCGCTTGCGCTTACGGCTTGAAAAAGTCGAGGATGTGACACTGCGAGACAGATTAATCGCTGATTTGTCTGCCATGCAGTCTATGGTACGCGAAGGCTTGTCTTTGGCGCGCAGCATGGATAGTAATGAAACCATGCAAACTGTTGACCTTGATTCCTTGTTGGATAGTGTCGTGAGCGATGCCTGTGATGCCGGTCAAAATGTCACCTTGGAAGGCACATCCCGAATGAGTATACGTGCGCAACCACAGGCACTGCTCAGATGCGTTAACAATTTGGTAGATAATGCATTGAAATACGGCCAATTTGCTAAGGTAACAGTGCGACAAGAAGCAGACCATACTGCGACTATTCGCATCCGTGATGGAGGTGTCGGCATTCCTGATGCGGAGCTGGAAAAAGTGTTTACACCATTCTATCGACTGGAAACTTCGCGCTCCAGAGAAAGTGGTGGAACGGGTTTGGGTCTGACGATTGCGCGTAATATCTGTGAGCAGCATGGCGGGACATTATCGTTACGAAACCATCCTGAAGGGGGACTCGAAGTGACGCTAAACCTACCAGGAAAAGCATTCGTGGCCTAATAATGTTGCGACCCTGGCTTGGCGGATCGATTTTCTTTATTTAGTCGCTCACTGGCTCTATAATTGGTTCTTTACGCCTTGCGATAAGTCCAACTCATGAATCCTCAACTTGGCAATATCAGCCAGATTATCCAATTGTCCGTTGCGCCGGTTTTTTTACTGGCGGCCGTAGGAAGCAACCTTCTGGTACTCACGAACCGACTGGGGCGTATCATTGACCGCACGCGCAATTTAAAAGATCACTTGAACCTGAATGATCAGGAGCAAGTGATTGAACTCAATGAACTCGATGTCAGATCCCATTTAATTAATAAAGCAATTACGCTCTCGACTGCATGTGCCTTTTTTATTTGCCTTGTCATCGCTTCCTTGTTTCTCAGCGATGCACTTGGTTTTAATTTGGAAAAATTAATTGCTTGCTTATTTGTTACCGGAATTTTTTCGCTGATTGGTAGTTTTACCTATTTTATCCGCGAAATTTTTGTGGCTACGAAAACACTGCAACGCCAGCGTTTTCAGGTGTAATTTTCTTTCGAATGAATCCGTATTATTCGCGTACTGTTAAGCGATATACTGTGGTCTGACGATACACGGCACCCGGACGCAGAACGACGGCTTCTGCGCTGCCGTCAGTCGCGTTGATTTGATTGGGCCAAGACTGCGCTTCAAGACAAAAACCAGCATGTGCGCTGTATGTTGTTGGCGGTAACTCTGCGCTCGGGTCGTGGCTTCGCCCCTGAATTCCTTCCAACCAATTTCCACTATAAAACTGCAAGCCGGTCGCCGTAGTCGCAACCGATAGCGCACGTCCAGAACCAGGATCGTAGACACTGGCTACATCGCGCAATTGAGGCGAGTCTGTTGCTGTTGGTTTTTGCAAACAATAACAATGATCAAAACCATGTGCCAATGCCAATTGCGGATCAGGCCACACCAACCGTGCGCCTATCGGCGCTGGCAAACGAAAATCAAATGCTGTGCCGCTGACCGATGTGATGCCTTGCGGAATCAGATGTTCGTCCACACGTAAATAATTATCTGCGTCAATCGATAATAGGTGGTCACCAACGTCAGTATGACCACCATTCAAATTAAAGTAGGCGTGCGATGTGAGGTTAATCGGCGTGGCGGCATCCGTTCTGGCTTCGTACTCAATATAGAGTGACCCATCGTCTTCTAAACGATAACACACCTGCACCTGAAGATTACCGGGAAAGCCACCTTCGCCCGCTACAGACAAGTAGTTCAGTCGCACCTCTTGCGCTGTCACTGTCGTCGTATGCCAATGCGCTTGATGAAAACCATTAGCACCGCCATGTAGCTGATTAGGTCCGTCATTTTGATCCAAACGATATTCCACACCATCCAGCGAAAATCGGCCTCCGGCGATGCGATTGGCCCAGCGCCCGACCACTGCGCCAAAATAAGCCGGATTTTGGCGATAGGCGGTGTCATCGGCATAGCCTAACAACACATCAGCAAGATGGCCGTAACGGTCTGGTCCTAGCCATGAAATCAGGGTTGCGCCTTGCTCGCTGACGACGACTTCCATGCCTTGTGCGTTGCGCAAGGTATACCTGCGGGTATAACTGCTGGTATGGCCCGTATCTGGATTGTTGCTTATCTTCATGGTGTAGTGAATAGTGAAAAATATTAGGGGTCAATCAATAGGATAAACGCTGAGATTTTTTGTTCTCAATGCTGCATACGTCCTAATAACGTACGTTCCCGGTATTCACCTGGTGTACAACTCAGCTCGCGTTTAAAAACTGCGTGCATATACTGAATGGAAGTAAAACCACAGCTAATGGCGATATCTGCAATCGTGCGCGATTCTCGCTCCAACATGGTTTTAGCGGCGTGCAGCTTAACATGCAATATCTCATCGTGAATACTGTGCTCCAGTTCTTGCCGAAAATGGGATTCCAGTGCTGACCGAGAGATCCCGACATAATCAATCACCTGCCCGGTTTTGATACCTTGACATGCATACTGACGGATGAAATGTCGCGCTTGCATCACATACGGGTCGCTTAACGATTCGTGCCGACTGGATTCCAACACATTGATGCCGGCCGGAGGCACTAATATGCGGGTTCCAGACAAACGCATCCCACCTAGCATTTGGTGTAAAAGATGTGCGGCAGTACGTCCCATTTCTTCAGCACCCTGCATCACGGAACTGAGCGGCACCCGAGTCAACATGCGCGCTAATGGGTCATTGTCGATACCAATTAATGCCACCTGTTCTGGCACGGCAATCCCAGCGATCATGCACGCTTGCAGCAATAACCGAGCACGTGCATCGCTAACGGCAATAATACCTATCGGTTTGGGCAAATGATGGAGCCAATTAATCTGTTGCTCAACTGCTTCATTCCACGAGGGTGCACTGGTGGTTTGCCCACGAAAAATTTCCACTTGTAGCTTATCGCGTCGCATCAGGCCTGCATACGCATTCTCACGTTCCTGCGCCCATCGGTTAACTGCCGCTTCCGGCAAACTAAAACAGGCAAAACGCTGTAACCCCGACTCAATTAAATGGTCATAGGCCAGCTTCACCAGCTTGAAATTATCGGTGGCGACATACGGAATGTGCGGCGGATAGTCCGCTTCGTTTTCATAGGAACCACCGACAGCCACCACTGGAACCGTGCTGCGGGATAGTGCCTCACATACAGCAGGATCATCAAAATCAGCGATGATGCCGTCGCCTTGCCAACGTTCAATGCCTGGCAAACGGCAACGAAAATCCTCTTCCAAAAAAAGATCCCACTGCACCCGCGTACTACGTAAATACGCCGCAATCCCCGAAATAATTTCGCGATCGTAGATCTTATTCGCATTGAATAACAGCGCAATCCGGTGTGCTGTGGGCATTTTCATTTTCAGACTAATTCCAGCAAGTAATCAAAAATTAACATCGAAAAAAAAATTAACGTCGGCCCGAACGTGTCATCACATCTACCCAAACGGCTAATGTCAGGATTCCGCCTTTGACAATCATCTGCCAGTACGTATCCACATCTAGCATCGACATGCCGTTATCAAGGCTCGCCATCACGAGCGCACCGATGAGTGCACCGTGTACCGTACCCGATCCACCGCGCATAGAGGTTCCACCGATGAAACAGGCAGCAATAGCGTCAAGCTCACTAATGGTGCCGGCTGACGGTGATCCTGCTGCAAGGCGCCCCGTGTTCACCACCCCTGCCAGCGCGCACATTAATCCCATCAAGCCAAAAATCCATAATTTGACCGATTGCACATTCACACCAGATAACCGTGTTGCTTCCATATTACTACCTACCGCATAAATACGTCGACCAAAGACCGTTTGTGTGGTGATGTAGCTAAAGATCCCAAGTAGTACCAATAACAATAGCACCGGAAGTGGAATACCTTCGTAGTCATTGAGTGTTCGAATAAAGGCAAAGAGTATTCCACCGATCATGACTATGCGTAAACCATCGCGCCATAACGGCGCAACGGGCAAGCCGTAATGCGTGTTACTACTACGCTTTTTCCATAGCAAAAATACAGATAATCCCATCAATACCATGCCGAGCAACATCCCAATCTGGACTGGCAAATAGCCTTGCCCCAGGTAGACCAGACCTGACGATACCGGTGCAATCGTAATCCCGCCGGTAACGCCTAACAACATGCCACGATATGCCAGCATCCCCCCCAAACCCACGATGAACGACGGAATGCGTAAATACGCCGTTAGAAATCCATTGAACAAGCCAAAGAGTAAACCACATCCCAGTACCACGGCCAGATTCAATGCTAATGGCAACGGATAACTGACATTGAGCACGGCAGCGATGCCACCCAAAAGACCGAGTAATGAACCAACCGATAAATCAATTTCACCACCAATAATAACCAGCGCCATACCACACGCTAAAATCCCAGTGACAGACATCTGGCGCAATAGGTTGGACAGATTCCGTGGCGTTAAAAATCCGCCATCGGTTTGCCAATTAAAGAATATCCAAATGAGGGCGATCGATAACATCAACGCCAACATTTTGTATTGTGAAAAAAGGTGCTTGAGCGACGTACCCGAAACCATGGTCGTCATTTTAGTTGTAGTGATCATGCGAGATTCCTGTTGATCGATGCGATATCTGGCTTCGCGGCAGTCTGATTAGCAGATTGATTGACAGCGCCTGAACCGATAGCTGCGGCCAGTACCATTTCTTGTGTTAATAATTTATTGATGAAGTTGCCGCGTATTTTTCCTTCGCCCATGACCAGAACACGATCGGCGATACCAAGCACTTCATCCAGTTCGGATGACACCATGATGATCGCGACACCCTGTTTGACCAGAGTAAATATTAATTTGTAGATTTCGACCTTGGCACCGACATCAACACCCCGCGTTGGCTCATCCAGTATCAATACCTTGGGTTGCGTGAGCAGCATTTTGGACAGTACCGCTTTTTGCTGATTACCACCGGACAGACTGGTAATCGGCAAACGGGGGCTGGCTGTTTTCAGTCCAAGCTTGGTAATTTCAGACCGAATGACATTGAGCTCAGCACCCTGATCAATTTTGCCGTATTGCGAAAATTGCTGTAGCACTGCCAATGTCATATTTTGGCCAACATCCAGATCCGCGACAATGCCGTGATGCTTTCGGTCTTCCGGTACCATGGCTAAGCCTTGCCGGATCGATTTCAATGGCGAACTGGTATCCACAACGGCACCATGTAACCTGACTTCACCATCACTTTTTCCGTGATAAGCACCGAATACCGCAGAGACTAATTCGGTACGACCCGCGCCGACTAAACCGGCAATTCCCAGGATTTCGCCCTTGCGGACGGAAAACGATACATTATCGACGCGCTTACGTTCTGGATTATCACTATCAAAACACGTGATATTGCGCGCTTCTAGAACAAGCTCACCAATCACGTGTTCTTCTTTGGGATACAAGGTGGCCATTTCACGCCCAACCATTTGCGCAATAATCCGATCAAGCTGCAACGCGTGCATCGGTGTCGTGGCGATATGTTCTCCATCACGAATGACCACCACGGTGTCGCAGATCGCCGCAACTTCTTCCAGTTTGTGCGAAATATAGACACATGCCACCCCTTTCGCTTTTAATTGTCGAATCAGGTTAAGCAATACCGCGATTTCAGAACTCGTCAGTGAGGAGGATGGTTCATCCAGTATCAGCAGTTTTGCATTTTTATTCAGCGCTTTGGCGATTTCCACTAGCTGTTGATGACCACCGCCATAATGCATGATGGGCAGTGCCACGTTCATTTCTGGAATGGATAATTCACGCAACAATTGTTCGGCGCGCTGATGCATCGCTGCATAATTCATGCGCCCACCAAACAGGGTCAACTCATGCCCCATAAAGATGTTCTCAACCACAGATAGTTCCGGCACCAGCATCAACTCTTGGTGAATAATAACGATCCCGGCAGCTTCCGTGTCACGGATGGAGTGCGCCTGTAAGGGCTGACCTTCCCAAATTATTTCGCCTTCCCAGCTACCATACGGATACACTGCGGACAACACCTTCATTAAGGTGGATTTTCCCGCACCATTTTCACCACACAAGCCGATGCATTCACCAGCTTTGATCTTGATATCGATGCCATTAAGTGCGCGTACACCACCAAATTGCTTGCCGATACCCTTCATTTCAAGCAGATAATCAAACATACTTACTTTCACGACGTTGTGAATCATTACCATGGTGCCGACGCTGAATTTCGCCAGCATGTTAGCCGGCACCATTGGACGATACGTGTTGCGAGGATGGCGTGTTAGTTACCGTAGATTTGTGCTTTGGTGTAAAAAGCATCTTCCACCAAAAGATTCACATTGGCTTTGGTCAGCGGAGTCGGCTTGAGTAATAAGGTATTGACTTGTTTTAAGCCATTGTCATACTGCGAGTTATAGTTTGGTTTTTCATTCCGCACGAGTTCTACCGCTAATTTTGCTGCTTCGGACGCAATGACGCGCAAGGGTTTATACACCGTCATCGTCTGTGTTCCGGCGATAACCCGTTTGATCGCAGCAATATCTGCATCCTGACCAGAGACTGGCACTTTTCCACTTAATTTTTGTGCAGCAAGTGCTTGAATTGCGCCGCCAGCAGTGCCATCGTTCGAGGCAACAATCGCATCAATTTTATTGTTATTCGAGGTCAAGGCATTTTCGACAATCGATAACGCTTCGGATGGATTCCATTCTTTCACCCATTGCTGGCCAACGATGTGGATATCGCCTTTATCAATTAAGGGTTGTAATACTTTCATTTGACCTTCACGCAACACCTTGGCGTTATTATCAGTCGGCGCACCGCCTAACAAGTAGTAATTGCCCTTCGGTTGTGCTTTAACTACGCCTTCGGCCTGCATTTCACCGACTTTTTCATTGTCGAATGAAATATAGGCATCAATGTCCGCATTCAAAATCAAGCGATCGTAAGAGATCACTTTGATCCCGGCTTTTTTCGCTTCTCGAATGGTATTCGTCAATACGGTCGCGTTGAATGGCACAATGACGAGGACATCTACGCCACGGGCAATCAAATTTTCAATTTGTGAAATTTGACGTTGTTCATTTGCATCCGCAGACTGCACAAACACTTTCGCCCCCATTTTCGTCGCTGCTGCCACGAAAAAATCACGATCGCGCGTCCAGCGTTCCAAGCGTAAATCATCAATCGAAAAGCCGATTTTTGGGTTTTTTGCATCAGCAAATGCGGCACTACTGGCGAGTACCAGCATGGCGCTGACGATGGCTGTTTTTACTAATTTTTTCATTGCTTTGTCTCCAAATGGATTAATTTTTTTACTGTTTTGTTTTTACCTACGCTTCACTGCTACCACTAACGTGGTCTTTACTACCGTACTTCCGAACCAGTCCTTCTCTCTGCACTACAACAACTTAGTGATTGTGACGTGGCAAATCGTTCGCCACACCACGGTACTTCACCGCCAACTCCATACATGCCCCTGAATCAAGCTGTCCGACCGTTGCACGGTAAATCTCTTGCCATGGTGTTTGACTGGCGCGAATCGGCGGTATACCGCGCGCTTTACGCCGTTGTAACTCGTCATCGCTAATTAACATATCGCACCGCCCAGTATTCAGGTCGACCCGAATCATGTCGCCGGTATGCACAAATGCCAGACCGCCACCGACGGCACTTTCAGGTGCGGCATTGAGTATCGAGGGGCTATCTGACGTGCCCGACTGACGTCCATCGCCCAAGGTTGGCAAGGTCGTAATTCCGCGTTTTAGTAACGCGTCAGGTGGCTGCATATTCACCACTTCGGCGGCTCCGGGCCAACCCACCGGACCTGCTCCGCGCATCACTAGCATGCTGTTTTCCGTAATGTCCAGTGCCGGATCATTAATCCTGGCGTGATAATCATCAGAACCATCGAACACCACGGCCTTACAGGTAAAACTATTCTCACTGCCGGGTGTTTTAAGATAGCGCTGACGAAACTCTTCGGAGATGACACTGGTTTTCATGATGGCAAAATCAAATAAATTTCCCGCCAATACCATGAAGCCAGCTTGCTGACGCAGCGGTGCACTGTAGCGAGAGATCATTTCACGGTCAGTGCTTTCACGCCCCACCAGATTTTGTGCCATGGTGTTCCCTGTCACCGTCAAGCGTTCACTCCGTAATTGCCCTGCCTGTGCTAACTCCCACATCACGGCAGGAACGCCACCGGCACGATGAAATCGTTCACCCAGATAGCGTCCGGCTGGCTGCATGTTTAGTAATAATGGAACCTCATAGCCAGCCTCCATCCAATCACTGGCCTGTAATTCAACACCGGCATGGCGTGCCATTGCCATCAAATGGGGTTGCGCATTCGTGGAGCCTCCAATCGCTGAATTCACGACGATGGCATCCAAAAAAGCGTCGCGGGTCAATATAGCGGAAGGACGTAAATCAGCGTATGCCATTGCCACGATCCGTCGTCCGGTTTCATACGCTATCTGGCCACGTTCACGGTAGGGCGCTGGAATTGCCGCACATCCGGTCAGAGACAGCCCTAGCGCTTCCGCTAGCGCATTCATGGTTGATGCTGTTCCCATGGTATTGCAATGACCGGCAGAGGGTGCTGATGCGGCGGCTAATTGCAAGAATTTTTCCTCGTTAATTTCACCAGCGGCTAATTGCCGCCGCCCTTTCCAGATTGCCGCCCCCGAACCCACCAGTTCACCATCCAGCCAACCATCCATCATGGGGCCACCCGAAAGCACAATGGCGGGAATATCCACTGTCGATGCCGCCATAATTTGTGCTGGCGTGGTCTTATCACATCCCGTCGTCAGTACGACGGCATCAATGGGATAACCATGCAAAATCTCGACCAAACCAAGATAAGCCAGATTGCGGTCAAGTGCCGCTGTCGGGCGACGGCAATTTTCAAATACCGGATGCAATGGAAACTCCATCGGGATTCCCCCTGCATCACGAATACCATCCCGTACCCGACTTGCCAATTGCAAATGAATCCGGTTGCAGGGACTGATATCGCTACCACTTTGCGCGATACCGATAATTGGACGCCCCGAACGCAGCTCATCCGGCGTAATGCCATAATTCATAAAGCGTTCCAAATACAACGCGGTCATATCGATATGGTCCGGATTATCAAACCAGTCTTGTGAGCGAAATCGACGAAGTGGAGAAGTGATCGAGTTCATGCGCCGTACCATCCTGCATCAACAAAATAATCCCGTCCTGTGCAACAAGCGGCATTGTCCGATGCCAAAAATAACGCCAATGCAGCCACGTCTTCTGGTTCGATGCGTTGATGCAGACATTGTGCTGCCAGCGTTTTAGCTTCCTCTTCTGGCCCTTGCCATAGCAGCGTTTGCCGCAGTGTGCGCACTGCCCCGGGAACAATGGTATTGACGCGAATGCCGAAGCCTCCCAAATCGCGCGCAAGTCCACGCGTTAGTCCTTCGATCGCGGCTTTCGCTGTCATGTAAAGCGACAGGTTCGGCAATGCCAGATGCCATGAAATCGACCCCAGATTTAAAATAACACCACACCCTGCTGACTGCATGCCGGGTACAACTGCCTGCGCACAAAAAAACTGGTGGCGCAAATTGACTTCCATGCGCTGATCCCAATACGCTGGACTCACTGTTGCAACATCATGACGATCATCATTGGCTGCATTATTAATCAAAATATCCACTGTGCCGGCATCCTGAGCAATCTGTGCGAAGGTCGCCGACAAGGCATCCAGATCGCGTAAATCACAATGGAAAAATCGCGGAGGGTAGGGCATAGCAATGAGCGATGTTGCGAGCTGCTGTGATGCGTCATCCGCAATATCCAAAAAAAACACCTGCGCACCTTGTTGAGCAAAGGCCGCAACCATTGCGGCACCTATCCCCGTACCACCGCCCGTGATGACAACGCGCTTGTGCGCCAAATCGGGGTAGCTGGCATGATGGGATAACCGTGTTGTCTCAACTGGTGTGCAGGTTAAGGGGGGAGCAGAAATAGGAGCCGCAGTGAAGGAAGAGCCTGACGCAAGCAAACCACGCTGCATCAAATTATGGTACAAGGCACGAACACCGAAAGTCCAAGGTGGAATCGCATCAGAACGTTGCACCTGATTTACTAACGCTCCCAGACATTCGGTTGAAATCGTCACTCGATCCCCAAGGTGATGGGTAAAACCGGCACCCACAGCATCTCTGTCTTTGATTGGTGAAAACATGGTTCCCAAAAAGAGCATAAATCCATCTGGGTATTGATGATGACGACCACTGACTTGCCGTACCAACTCCAGTGGATCGCGACTGATCTCACGCATGAAGCTGACACCATCTAGACGAAAATCATCGTCCTGCCCTTCTATCAGCAAATTTACTTGCGTAGCACGAATCGTATCGAGCGTAAATTCATCGTCAAATAACCGGATAAAAGGCCCAATGGCACAAGAGCCATTATTGTCTTTGGCTTTACCCAGCAACAATGCGCTGCGCCCTTCAATATCACGCAGGTTGACATCATTGCCGAGAGTTGCACCCACCACGGTGGTCGCACTATTGATAGCAAGGACAATTTCAGGCTCTGGATTATTCCAGAGAGAATCTGGATGGAGGCCGACATCCGCGCCAAACCCCACGGCTGACATCGGCTGTGATTTGGAAAATACTTCGGCGTCAGGGCCGATACCCACTTCCATATACATGGACCAAGCACCACGTGCAATCAATGCTTGTTTCAGCTGCATGGCCGCCGGCGAACCGGGACGAATAGCAGATAAATCATGGCCAATACCGGCGCCCAAACTCGCTCCGAGAGCGGCACGTAATTCAAGCGCACGCGCCGCATTACCTCCGGCTTGCTCTTCGATCACCCGTTCCAGCAAACTCACTGCAAACGTCACGCCACACGCTTTAATGGCTTGTACATCACACGGTGCCAGCAAGCGGATCGACTCCCCACTCGGCAATGACGTTCCATGTAACACTGCTTCCATCAGCGCATGCACCGAACCCAGCGCCTCCCCTTGTGCATAACGCACCAGATCCAGCATATCGTCACGATCAAACAAATCGGCGACAGTCGGAACAACAGTACTAATATCCACAACTTGACCTTGACGCACAACGACGACACAAGGACCAGCAATCTTATTTCCAGCACCATACCCATTCGTGTGTCCATCACGCCAGACACGACCAACAAGTAAGGCACGGGATACATCTAGGGGTAAAACAGAAGCGGCAGTAATCGGTTGCATACCATTCTCAACGGGGAAAGTGAACCCAGAGAATGCGCGCTACCGTCCTGTTCCGCAATTATGAAAATCACCAAACGTAATCATGATTCTGACCACATGCTCAGCAAATACGAGGTAATTGCTCACCAGATAGCCAATCTACCATGCGTCGCCCGCCAAATCGCGTGCGCATCTGTACGAAACCATGTGGATCATCGGTGACCGTGCCGATGCGCGCTGCATTGATCCCCAGTGGATGCGAGCGCATTGTCGACAACAATAGCTCGGCACTTTCCGGAGCGCAGATTGCCATCAGCTTACCTTCGTTCGCCACATACAATGGATCAAGTCCAAGGAATTCACACGCAGCATCGACTTGCGACGCAATCGGAATCGCAGCCTCGTCCAGCTCCATACCAACACCAGACTGTTTGGCAATTTCATTAAGTGTCGTAGCCAGCCCGCCACGCGTTGGATCACGCAACACATGTATCGCTGGCACCGCAGCCAACATATGCGCCACTAAACCATGCAATGCCGCCGTATCGGACCGAATTTCCGTTTCGAATGTCAACGATTCGCGTTTGGACATGATTGCTACACCATGATCCCCGACCGTACCGGAAACGAAAATTGCATCGCCGGGTCGGGCACCAGCACCATCAATCACAATACCCGGCGGGATCACGCCAACGCCAGTAGTTGTGATAAACACGCCATCGCCTTTACCACGTTCTACCACTTTGGTATCGCCGGTAATAATTGGCACTCCCGCTGCACGCGAGGCCTGCGCCATTGAGTCAACGATACGTTTCAATTCCGACAGAGGAAAGCCTTCTTCGATAATGAAACTAGCGGATAAATACAGTGGTTGGGCGCCGGACATCGCCACATCATTGATCGTTCCATGCACCGACAAACACCCAATATCCCCTCCCGGAAAAAATAAGGGTGACACCACGTGGGCATCGGTCGCCATCACCATCCGACCAAGAGGGGCGGCAAAACTGGCTTGATCGTTCCCTTGGCGCAGCCATTCGTTATCGAAAGCGGCAAGAAATAATTCTTCAATCAGTTGTGCAGAAGCACGTCCACCAGCACCGTGTCCCATGTCGATACATCCATTTTTAACATCAAGGGAACGAATGTAATTTTTTTTAATCATATTGCTCACGCTATCACCACGGCACTATCTTTGAATCGGCCATAGGAGTAATGCGCTGCACAAGCACCTTCGCTTGATACCATACACGACCCCATTGGGTTTTCAGGTGTGCAGACTGTGCCAAATATCTTGCAATCAGTTGGTTTCTTCACGCCGCGCAAAATAGCACCACATTCACACGCTTTGTTATCAGGAACAGGCTTGTAAACTAAGTCATAGCGCCGTTCCGCATCGAAGCGTGCAAACATCGGGCGAATGCGCAATGCACTATAGGGTACTTCACCCAAGCCGCGCCATTCGAAGCTTGGACGCAATTCAAACACCTCCGACACCAACGCCTGCGCAGTCACGTTGCCATGCGCAGTCACCGCACGCGCAAATTCATTTTCTACATCACTCCGGCCTTCATTCACCTGACGAATCAACATCAAAATCGCCTGCATCACATCCAGCGGCTCAAAGCCAGCAATCACCACCGGCTTGCGATATTGTTCAACAAACTGTACATAAGGTTGAGAACCAATCACGATACTGACATGCGCAGGACCGATAAAACCGTCAATCGGTATCGTGCCGTACTCACGTACTTCTGGTGATTCAAAAATATGGGTGATAGCCGATGGCGTCAACACATGACAGCAAAGCACGCTGAAATTAGCAAGACCGCATGCCTGTGCGTTACGAATCACCAATGCCGTCGGCGGCGTCGTAGTTTCAAAACCGATAGCGAAAAAAACCACTTCTCGGTCCGGATTTTCTTGTGCAATCCGCAGCGCATCACTAGCTGAATAGACCATGCGGATATCACCGCCACGCGCCTTGGCCTTGATGAGAGACATACCGCCAGAAGCAGGTACTCGCATCGTGTCGCCATAGGTACAGACAATCACATTACGTTCCAGTGCCAGCGTCAGTGCATGGTCAATACGACCGATTGGCAGCACACAAACAGGGCAACCCGGACCGTGAATCATACGCACGTTTGCTGGTAATAACTCACTTACACCATAACGCGCAATAGCATGGGTGTGACCACCACAAAACTCCATAAAACTATACTGACGTGCTGGATCGACTTCAGCACAGATACGGTCGGCGATTTTTTGTGCGATATTACTATCGCGGAATTCATCAATATATTTCATGGTGAAATAGTGTCAATCATTGCCAGCTCACCAAATAAGGCCAGCGTACGCAGCGCCTCCTCCGTATCCAACTTGCCGATCGCGTAACCGACATGCAGGATCACATAATCACCGACCTGCACGGTATCAAGCAATGCGGTGGAAATTTCCTTACGCACGCCCGCCAAATCAATGATGGCTTGCTGGTTGGGAAGCACTTCTATCACTTGGACTGGAATTGCCAAACACATAAGATAACCTCATAAAAATTGTATTAAGCTGCACACCTAGGTTCAGCCTGTGATTGTTGGCGCGCTACCCAAGCCTGACCGAGTGCCAAACCACTGTCACCGCACGCTGTTTTTTGTGGCAATACGACGCGCAACCCTCGTTGTTCCAATATTATTTGGAGGCGTCCACGCAAGATTCGATTCAAAAAACAACCACCGCCAAGTGCAATCGTACGCGTCTCATGTCGTTTAGCCGCCTGATCGACCCATTCCACCAAAGCATCCACTAATGTAGTATGAAATAATGCGGCACCGAGCGCGATAGAGTGCGGATCACCGCGATCAGCCAGCGTAAATAAGGTTGTCAATAAAGGGCGTAAATCCAGCGTGCCATTGGGATGCACTATATACTCAGGCTCACCACGCTCATTCTGTTGTCGTGGTTCACCATAGCGCGCTAAATAGCCTTCTGCCATGCTTTCCAACGCGATTGCTGCCTCGGCTTCAAACCCCTGTTTGATACTAATACCGAGTGCCCCCGCCGCCGCATCAAACCAACGGCCTGCGCCGGTGGTCAGCGGACAATTTATCCCGCGATTCAGCATTGCCTGAACGGTCTGCGCCGCCATGTGACCAACGCGCTCTGAAAACCGTTGAGTTACCTCATCACTGCGTCCCAACCCATGCAAGACTGCAGCAGCCATGCGCCATGGCTCACGCGCTGCGATATCACCACCAGGCAATGCTAAGGTCTGCAAATGCCCAAGACGCTGCCATGCACCCGCTTTGACCCATAGTAGTTCACCACCCCAAGCAAGACCATCCGTGCCAAGTCCAATGCCATCCAACGCCAGACCAATCACCGATTCTTCCTCCAGCCCATACTCTGCCATTACGACGCCAATATGTGCATGATGGTGTTGCACCGCGATTGCCGGAACACCTAACTGGTCAGCTACCCGCAGTGCCAGACGAGTACTAAAAAAATCTGGGTGCAAATCATGGGCTACGGCCGTAATGGCTCCATTGGCCTGTGCCACCAACTGTTCTACCGAATGTTCCAGTGCAATACAGTTAGCCGGATCGCCCAAATCACCATGCAAAGGCGACCAATGAACTTCATCCTCCATGAGCAAACACGCTGCATTTTTAAGCCATGCACCACAAGCTAATATCGTCGGCATTAGCCCCCACCAATCTGTGCTTTACGCTGTGCTAAAATCCAGTCTAGCCATGCTGTCATACCGTCTCCGCTCGTGGCAGACAATTGCACCACCTCAATACTGGGATTAACGCGTCGTGCATACGCAATGCAGCTCGCCACATCAAATTGCAGGTATGGCAATAAATCGGTTTTATTCAACACCATCAGACGCGCCGCCGCAAACATATCAGGGTATTTAAGCGGTTTATCCTCACCTTCCGTGACGGATAGAATCACCACCTTAGCAGACTCGCCTAAATCCCACATGGCTGGGCACACCAGATTTCCCACATTTTCAATAAACAAGACACCACCTTGATCGCCATCGCCGACATGATAATGCGGTGGCAAGCGTGAAAACGCATCTCCGACCATTTTTGCATCCAAATGACAGCCTTTACCCGTATTAATCTGGATTGCCGGCGCACCTGTGGCGCGAATGCGGTCGGCGTCATTGCTAGTCTGTTGGTCACCTTCAATCACGGCAATCGGCAAGCTACTCGCGCGCTGTTTCAATGCTTCTATCGTGGCACACAGCAGCGTCGTCTTGCCCGATCCGGGACTGGAAACAAGATTGAGTGCCAACATGCTGTGTTCGGCAAAGTACGTACGATTATCGGCGGCATAACGATTGTTTTCGCCCAGCACATCTTGCTCTAGACGGATAGCACGCGCCTGACTCATTCCGGGGACCGACACATTAGCCGGACCCGCGCCGTAATGCAGGTCGCCACTTGTCACATCAACTGCAACATGATCATGTGAGCCATGCTCGTGCACACGCACGTAGTTATGCGCGTGATGTACCTCCTGAGGTACGTTTACTTTTCTGGTGATTTTTCCATTACCACATCCGCATACCACACACATCATTCATCTCCCTTTTTCACAGCGCATTTATCCTATTCATCTTCCACCAGTATCTCCGTTACCCGCAACTCCAACCCACTAGTCGGCTGTAACTGGTAATTTCCACACTGCTGACAAGGCTCGCCACGCGCCATGATCGTCACCGTCATGTGACATTGCACGCACCAAGCCTGACCCGGCGGCGTAGCGATTTCAATGATGGCATTGTGCAAACAGGTACCTTTCGCCATGACATCCAATGCAAAACGTAATGCGCTCACCTCTACGCCGGACAACGCCCCGGCCTCTAGTCGCAACAGCGTAACGCGTGCAAATTTTTCACGCTTTTCCGCCGCCTCGACGATCTGTAAAATATCACCAGCAAGACTGACTTCGTGCATAGCATCACTCTATATGGGCAAGGGGGGACATGTGACTGGCGGCCAGCGACAAATTATGCTTAGCTTGTTCTGTCAACCCGAGCTGCAATTCCCATTCATAACCTCTAATGGCCAACACATACACTTCTGGAACCCTCCCAAAACATTGACCACACGTTGCCATAATCGTTTCTATAGACATAGCATGGGAAGTAAAACTAAAATCCATTTTTGGCTCGGCTTTGTACAAACGAAAATGCGCCATCGTGCTGTCCTTGGAGGCATCCACAAACAACACCCGTTGCTTATGACTGATTAAATCGGCGTCTTCCAAATTGAGCTGATAAAATTTTACTTTTTCAGCCTTTGTACAGGCAGATACTGTCTCCAGCCAATCAATGAATTCCCACCCTAAGCCATCATCCTGGCGCCCAATATTTCCTATGCCATAGATCAGGGATGCATCATTATCAAAATAATCCAGCGTAAGATTACTTGCGGCGTTTATCAAGTTGGTTTCCTTCCGCATCTAACAGCGTCACTTCCAAAGGCATTTCACCAAGTGCATGGGTCGCACAACTCAAACAAGGATCAAATGCGCGAATACCCACTTCGATCGCATTCATCATGCCTTCGGTGATTTCGGCTTTCCCCCCCAGATAGTCTTCCGCCACACTACGAATGGTACGGTTGATGACCTGATTATTTTGTGTCGTTGCCACCACCAAATTGGCAAAGGTAATACTGCCTTCTTTATTGGCACGATAATGGTGCAGTAATGTGCCACGTGGCGCCTCTACCACACCGACGCCCTCTCCTGTCCACATTGCCTCTGTTGCGGTGACAATCAGCTGGTCTTTTTGTAGATCAGGATCACGCAGTAACACGCTAATCAGTTCGGCAGAATGTAGTATTTCTATGGCTCTAGCCCAGTTGGTATGCAATGCTTTACTACTTGCTTTTCCCTTGTTATAGGCTTGGAATTTTTCTAGCGCAGCTTGCGCCAGTGGCGTTGAATAGGATTTGGTCACATTCACCCGCGCTAAAGGACCAACGCGTACTGACCCTTTTTCCCTACCGAGTTCCTTCAAGAAGGGGAACTTCATATAACTCCATGCTTCTGTTGCTTCAGAAAAATGGCCAAGATAATCGTGATAATCTAATTCACGCACGATGTTTTTTTCATGATCAATGATACGCATCTTACCGTGATAATAATCGACATCGCCGTTATCATCCACAAGACACATATCCAAGGCCGGAGCATTACCGAAATGGTCCACCATAGCGCGGTTTTTTTCATGAAAGTCATAGAATAACTCCAGACCTTCCATTGCATAATCCAGCATTTGAGCAATACTCGGAATAGTAGCGTCACCGTTGATAAATCTGTCGCGCACTTCCGCAGTCAGATTATTATTCACCCCACCAGGCACAGAGCTAATCCCATGCATTCTTTTTCCGAGCACGGCCTGAATCAGCTCTTGTCCCCATTTACGTAGCATCACTACCCGTTTAATCAATTCAGGATTTGCTGTTGCCAAGCCGAGCACATTACGCATTTCAGGGGCGGCATCCATGCCCATCATCATTTCTGGCACGATGCAGTAAAAATACGCCGTTGCATGTGATTGCAATTGCTGCGCATAATGGCCTAAGCGACGCATTTTCTCTGCCGTCGGCGTAATCAAGTTATGAGTGGAATAACCGACACCAACCATATCGTCGAGTGCTTTGGCTCCGCACAAATGATGACTCACAAAACAAATACCGCAGATACGTTGCAACAGCATCGGCGCTTCCCAGTAAGGGTGCCCTTGAATAAATTTTTCAAAACCACGAAATTCCACCACCAGCAGTTTCGCATCAATCACTTTATTGTTGTCATCCAATTGAATGATAACTTTGCCGTGACCTTCAATACGCGTAATGGGGTCAATAACCAATTTTCTGCTCATAATCATTTTCTTTTTTAGGACTTACGCAACATTAATCGTAACGGTTCATTGAGGTAGGCAAATCCACCGGTCGACCATTCACGAGATCATCCAGCACCTTATAAATGGCATCGCCATCAGGAGGGCATCCTGGGATAAAATAGTCCATCTTGACCACCTCATGGCATGGATAGACTTTCGTCGTTACTTTGGTCAGATCAGGATGATTCGGAATAATAGGGATAACACCGGCTACCGCAGTAGGAGAATTGATATAGGCTTCTTCAAGACATTCCGTGAGTGACACCATATTTCGCATAGAGGGTACACCACCCCAGACTGCGCAGGCACCGACCGAAATAAGGATGTCGCAATTTTCGCGGTAATGTTCCAATGTCTCAATATTTTCTTCACTGGCCACACCGCCTTCCACAAAACCAATGGCGCACCGTTCTGGAATACGCTTAATATCCGTTAAGGATGAACGCAAAATGGTGACTTTATCGAGCAACGATAAAATGCGTTCGTCCATATCAAGAAATGACAATGTGCATCCCCAGCATCCCACCAACGCAATCATGGATATCTTGATTTTTCCTTCCTGACTTGTGAGAAATTTTGCATCCGCAGGGGTTTTTGGTAAATCATGACTAAAGATGACATTGCCCTCGGAATGAGGGTCTTTCACAGAATGATGACTCATTTCTCATCTCCTTCTAAAGCACGTTCTCGAATAGATTTTATATCGAATTTTCGCTTACCGATCGGATCATTAAAGCCCACTTTTTTTTCAATAATGGTGCCGACTGGACAAAGATGAGCGGCATACGTTACCTGTTCTGCCGTCATTTTATTCGCTAGCTCTACATTAATTTCAATCCGTGCACGTGCTCCCCGCCCACTAATACTAAAAATCTTTTGTCCCGTTTCTTCATCGCGAATAAATTCTACACAACGCTGACAAAAAATACACCGATCCCGTTCAAGTAGAATTTTTTCAGACGCATAATCGCGTTGTCGCGGGGTAAATCGATAGTCAAAACGTGACACCATCATACCCACTTCATAGCCCACGGCCTGTAAATCACAACGACCACTCTTTTCACAGCTTGGACAATTATGCGTGCCTTCAACAAACAAGCTTTCAACCAATGCTTTGCGCATATCCGTCACTTCTGGCTCACTCACCTCGACCACCATGCCATGCGCAACAGGAACAGTGCACGCGGCAGTCACGACACCACCTACTTTCACCGAACACACCCGACAGGTACCCAAACATGGCTTACCTTTGACATAACAAAGTGTCGGAATATACACGCCATTTTCTGCCGCGACATCGACTAAATTCTCACCGTTACGCGCGTTGATCTCTTTTCCGTCTAGGGTGATTTGGATCATAAAATTCTCCTATCATTCAATGTCGCGATCGCGTCCAGATAGCCTCTACGGCTTTCGTTCAAATCGAATGAAGGCAGTAACGGGCCATCTTGTTTTACCAATTTTTCCTGATAAAGTTCTGGAAATTTTTCTAATGTAGTGAGTATCGGTTTCGGCGACGTCGCACCCAAGCCACAACGGCTGGTTTTGCGCACCAATTTACCCCAAGCCACGACCTCATCCAGATCGTTTTGACAGGCTTTTCCATCCACAACGCGCGTTATTTTTTTGAGTAAATCGACATTACCGGAACGGCATGGAACGCAGATTCCACAGGATTCATTCACAAAAAATTGCATAAAATGCTGAACAACCCCCAATAGATCACGCGTGCGATTAAATATCATGAGGGAGCCGTTACACGATAGATCTTCGAATGCAATAGCTCTGTAACCATCTTTTTCTATTGAAACACAATCCCCAGACGGGCCACTGACTTGCACAGCCCAGGCATCCGTTGCACCTGCTTTTTTCACTACCTCGTTCAGTGTTACGCCCCACGCAATTTCATAAATACCCGGCGCAGCGCAATCCCCTGAAATACTCAATAACCGTGTTCCAGCTGACTGAGCGGTTCCCATCCCTTTAAACCAGGATGGCCCTTTATGCATAATCTGCGTCACCGAAACGAAGGTTTCGACATTATTAACACAAGTGGGTTTGCCCAGATATCCCCTATTGACGGGATAAGGCGGCTTAACACGCGGTGTCCCGCGCTTGCCCTCCAAGGATTCAATCAACGCCGTTTCATCACCACAAATATAGGCACCGGCACCCAGTTGAATACGGATATCAAAATTGAATTCCAACTTTCCTGCAATATGCTGACCGAGTAAGCCCTCCGCACGACAATCCGCCAATTGTTTTTCAAGGTAAGCCTTGAGATACCCATACTCCGAACGCAGATAGATAATCCCTTGCTGCGCACCGATTGCATACGCCGCTGTGATCATCCCAAAAATCACATCTTTGGGCGATTCCATCAACAATACTCGGTCTTTGAATGTACCCGGTTCACCCTCATCCGCATTACAAATAACGTATCTGGTTTTTTCTTCATTATCGGCACATAAATGCCATTTCAATCCGGTAGAAAACCCAGCGCCACCACGCCCGCGCAGACCCGAGTCAGCCACCGTCTTCACTACGCTCTCTGAAGGCATGCTGACCAACTGATGCAACAAGGCGTTAAAATCGGTGTCATTCTGAAAGAAAACAGCTCCTTTGGAGCGTATATCGGATTCCACCATTGTATGCACATACGCCAGCGTGTCGTTTGCCAACCCATGGGGATTCACGATCGCATCAGGCGATTCTCCAGCGTTCAAACGATAAATAATTTGTGTGATTTTTTCAGGAGTTAAGCGCGTAAACACCACGTTACCAATCAGCATCGCAGGTTCCTGATCGCTCAGCCCGATACAAGGCGTTGTTTCAAGGCCAAACATGCCTGTGGCATCTTTTCCACCAAAATGGCACCCCGTTTCTTTCTCCAGAGCGTCATAAACAGCCTGATACCCGTGCATGTTGGCGATAACGGTGTCACTAAGATAAATCTGATGTGTTGCCGATGGCTTGCCACGAAAGAAATGATAAAAAGAATAGGTTTCTTGTATGTCCAACACCGTCAAGCCGAGTCTATCAGCCATTTCTGGCAAGATTGCCTCAGGAATATAGCCCCACTGGTGCTGTATATCCCAAAGAATATCCAGTAAACGTGCTCTGTCTGCGTTGTAATGATCAAGTATTTCGCGGATAGTTTTCATAACCTGTTCGTTCCATCTCATAAAGTTGGTCACAAGTAAAGCGGGAAAAGATGAGGAATATCCGATATAGACTACATTATAAAGCAGCTAGATACCCTGTTTTAACACAGAATGATTGCATATTTAGTTGGATCAGTAAGATATAGAATCCGGCATTGTCCACACTGAGATAATCCAAAAATCACGGGATATGATTTCCGACTACACAATATTACGCATTGATTACGCATTTAAGGCTCTAGTAACGCCTATTAAAACAACAAAAAAACATACCAAAATATATAACAAAATTACGCTATAAGACTGATTCTGTTGCAAAAAATGAGGTTTTTTATTGTAACGATGCCCAAATAGTGTCTGATCATGACATCTTCTCTGGCGCAGCTTTTGCAAAGGGAATCGCCATGTCGAATCACATATCAACAACATCCATTTTGCATGGGACACCCAGCGCTGCAAAGGATCTCTCTACAGGGGATTTGGGATAGATTAACTGCCAATCAGCACTTTTTTGTCGCCTATGCCCAGCGACTCCGAGACCATGTCAAACCGGAAGTGCAAGGTCAGGAACCAAGTATGAGAATGCGGGCTAACATCAGCCTCAACACCAACCCGCATCAACGATAAATTCTTGTGACGTACACATCACACTATCGTCTGCCGCCAAAAACAAGACCATGGAAGCAATGTGCTCTGGCATCAGCTTGCCTGGTAGACATTGATTTTTGTGAATTTCGACTTCCGCCTCCGGATTCACCCACAAATCCAACTGGCGCTGTGTCATGACCCAACCTGGCGTCACGGTATTGATACGAATGCCATGTGCACCAAGATCCCGCGCCAAACCACGAGTCAACCCAACCACCGCAGCCTTAGAAGTCGCATAGACAGGATATCCCCCCCCCTTGACATGCCATGAAATCGAGCTGACATTGATGATGGAACCACCACCGTTACGCTTCATCCCCGGCACCACCGATTGACAGGCAAAAAACATAGGACGCTGATTGATGGCGATACGTTCATTCCAGTACTCCAGCGTCACCTCTTCCAATTGATGGCGCTGATCGTTGGCGGCATTATTGACCAACACGTCAAAATCACCGATTTTTTCAGCAAAATTTGCCATGACACCCTGCAAAGCAGGAATATCGCTAATATCACAATGCGCAAACAAGGGCACCGGCAAACCTGCATCCGCCAACTTCAGACACAGCGCCTCACTCGCTGCAACGGCAATATCCACAAATGCCACCTGCGCACCCTGAGCAGCAAATGCGGTCACTAACGCTTCCCCAATGCCAGAGCCACCCCCAGTAATAAAGACACGTTTGCCTTTCAAGCTGCCATATACCGTAGCGACCGTAGCGGATTGGTGTGGTTGATTCATACTATCTCTTTCCGTTTTATCTGGATTGCTTAGTTGTATTACTTAGTTACAGCGTTTATTTATATTCATCACCTGCCTCAACCGCGCATCACTCTTTGGTTAATTGACCATCACGACGATGCCAACTAGATGCAAGCGCATCATCACGCAATGCCGAAGGCAACAAAGCTTCTGGCAAATTTTGGTACGAAACCGGACGTAAAAATCGCTGAATCGCCGCCGTTCCAACTGATGTTGTACGGCTATCGGATGTCGCTGGGAAAGGACCACCGTGCACCATGGCTGTCGCCACCTCAACACCCGTTGAAAAACCATTAACTAAAATACGTCCCGCTTTACGTTCCAAAATAGGTAACAAGCGCTGCGCCAAGATCAGATCAGACAACTCCATTTGCAGGGTCGCGGTAAGCTGCCCTTCAAGCTGTTCAGTCAGTGCCAATAATTGCGCCACATCATCACAACTCACCAATAACGAGGCGGGGCCAAAAATTTCTTCCACCAATTCGGGATCCGCCAATAATGCAGCCGCCGTGGTATGGAACAACGCAGGTACTACCTTGGATGGTGTCGCTGCGGTGGTGGTGACTGAAGCAGTAACATCGGCAGTAATATCAACATTAACATCAGCATGGTGTGTCAGTCGCTGCACCCCACGGCGATAATTTGCTGCAATCCCAGGCGTCAACATTGCGGCTGGTGCCACACCACTCAATGCCGCCGCCGCAGCGTGATAAAAGTGCTCAAAATCCGCCCCTTTCAATCCGACTACTAGACCCGGATTAGTACAAAATTGCCCTACTCCCATGGTCAACGACGCAGCAAATCCCTGAGCCAACTCTGCACCCCGATTCGCCAACGCCTGCGGCAATAAAAACATCGGATTAATACTACTCATTTCAGCATACACCGGAATCGGCACAGCTCGTCCAGCGGCAATAGCCATTAGTGCCACTCCACCCTGACGCGAACCGGTAAATCCAACCGCCTGTATCGCTGGATGTCGCACTAATGTTTCACCAATGCTGTTTCCTGCCCCGGTCAATAAGGCAAACACACCGACTGGCAATTGACACAATGCCACCGCTTGCAAAATTGCCTTCCCGACTAATTCGGAGGTTCCTGGATGCGCCGGATGGCCTTTCACCACCACTGGGCAACCTGCTGCCAGTGCCGATGCCGTATCACCGCCTGCGACCGAGAAAGCTAATGGAAAATTACTAGCACCAAATACCGCGACTGGACCAATACCAATTAACTGCATACGTAATTCCGGTCGGGGTGGCTGCCGTTGCGGCAACGCGCTATCGATCCGGACATCACGCCAAGAACCTTCCTGCAACAAATCAGCAAACAAAGTCAGTTGCGCAACAGTTCGACCACGCTCGCCTTCCAACCGTGCACGCGGCAAGCCACTTTCCGCCATCGCACGCACAATCAAGGCATCACCCAAGGCCATAATTTGTTGTGCAATTGTCCGTAAAAAATCGCTACGCTGTTGATCATTGGTCGCACGATACGGATCAAATGCCGCCTTCGCCAACAGACACGCGCGGTCGATCTGCGCTGCATCCACAGCATAAAATGGCGGTTGTAATGATTGTTCTTGTACCGGGTCATACGCGAAAAAGGTATCCACTGCATGTTCGGCCACATAGCCTAATTCACTCGCTCCGCCAATCAATGCATACCCTTGTAAGGTCGTTGTTTTTTCAGTCATATGCTCAATCATAAAAATGTAACTACAGAGATGTAATAACGGGATGCGCCAACACCTGAACAGCCAATTTATTCCGTAATGGTGGGCCAAAAAGTGGGACGTCTATTTCAAAAAATTCACCCGGCAGCACGCGAATACCATCAGAAAAACTTAATGTTGCGGTGCCAAAAAAATGAATATGAACATCGCCCACGCGATTAAATAGAGGATATTTAAAGTGATGGTATTCCAAGTTATCAATGGTGTGCGACATATTATGCTCGCCGCTGACGAATGGTTTTTCCCAGCGCACCACCTGATTTTCATCCAAAATACGTGAAAATCCTTCGACATGTGGTGGCAATTCACCGACCAAGATAGCCGAACTCAAGGCACAGGCACGCAACTTAGAATGTGCCAGATACAAATAGTTCTCACGTTCAGTCAAATGATCTGAAAACTCATTACCAATCGCAAAACCAACCCGATATGGCCGTGCATCATCGCCGATGACATACAAGCCAGCAACCTCCGGCTCTTCACCACCATCCAGTGCAAAATCAGGCATCGTCAATGGCTGACCATTGGCACACACAATGCTGCCATCGCCCTTATAAAACCACTCCGGCTGCACACCAGGCTGACCTTTGGGTGGTTTACCGCCTTCGACACCCAAGCGAAACATTTTCATGCTATCGGTTAATTCATCCATAGCACCGGCAATTTTGCTATGCATGGCATTCCGGCCATCAGCGCTCCCCAAATGCGTCAACCCTGTTCCCGTCACAACACAATGTGCCGCATCGGGATGATCCAGCGGCACCAGTATTTTTCCTTGACTTAACAATGTCGGATAATCAAACTCCGTAAGCGCATCATCACAACCAGATGAAAATCCAGCAGCCACCAAGGTCGCTAATCCGCATTGTTTCCGAATTGCCGCTTGTGCCAGTTCATAGGTTGAACCATAACCAGGAATAGCGCGTATAGTCAGATGCTCTAGCACCCCGACCCGACGCTGATCAGCGTCATCAATAAATTGGACCAGCAACATAAGGTTCCTTTTTTTAATGCAATGTTATGCTTAGTGTTAATGGTTAGTGTGAATGCTTAGTGTGAATGCTTAGGCACGGCCGACCCACGACTCCCCACTAAAAAATCAAAATCGCAGCCTTCATCTGCCTGCAATACCCGATCAATATAGAGTTGCTGATACCCACCGGCACCGGTCGGCGCCGGATTCGCTTGCGCTGCAATACCAGCCGCAGCGGCAAGACGAGTCACCCGATCCGTTAAACGTTGCTGCATTTCCACGTCACTAATTTCCAAATGCAAACTTCCATTAGCACAATCCAGCGCTACCCAATCGCCATCCTGAACAATCCCCAACGGCCCACCGGCTGCAGCTTCCGGCGCCACATGCAGCACCACAGTGCCATACGCCGTACCACTCATGCGCGCATCGGAAATCCGCACCATATCAGTAATACCCTGTGCCAATAACTTAGGTGGCAATCCCATGTTTCCCACTTCCGCCATGCCCGGGTACCCCTTCGGCCCACAGTTTTTCATCACCAATACCGAATTCGCATCGACCTCCAGTTCTGGGTCCAAGATCCGTACTTTGTAATGTGCAAAATCTTCAAAGACCACGGCACGTCCACGATGTTGCATTAAATGCGGACTCGCTGCTGACGGTTTCAGCACAGCACCACGTGGTGCCAAATTACCGCGCAAAATACAGATCCCACCATCGCTGACTAAGGGATTGTCCAATTGACGAATGACTTCATCGTTATGTACCGGTGCTTCCTGACAATTTTCCCATAAGCTCTTGCCATTGACGGTCAAGGCATCCTTATGCGGCACCAAATCAGCCTCGCCCAATCGACGTATCACCGCAGGCAAACCACCGGCATAATAAAACTCTTCCATCAAAAACCGCCCTGACGGCATCAAATCAACGATAGTCGGTGTTCCGCGCCCGATAGTGGTCCAATCTTCCAACTCCAGCGGCACACCAATACGACCGGCAATGGCTTTTAAATGGATCACCGCATTGGTCGAACCGCCAATTGCGGCATTCACCCGAATGGCATTTTCGAATGCTTCACGTGTCAACACTTTGGACAAACGTAAATCTTCCCATACCATCTCAACAATCCGGATACCCGACATGTGCGCCAATACATAACGACGTGCATCCACAGCAGGAATCGCTGCATTGTGTGGTAACGATGTACCCAATGCTTCGGCCATACACGCCATCGTCGATGCCGTACCCATCGTATTGCAGGTACCGGCAGAACGTGACATCCCTGACTCAGCCGATAAAAAATCATGCATCGAAATTGACCCCGCTCTAACGGCTTCATGCAATTGCCATACGGCCGTGCCGGAACCAATATCTTTGCCTTTAAATTTACCATTCAGCATAGGTCCACCGCTCACCACGATAGTCGGAATATCGCAACTAGCTGCACCCATCAATAGCGCAGGTGTGGTCTTATCACAGCCCACTAGCAACACCACAGCATCCATTGGATTGCCGCGAATAGATTCTTCTACATCGATACTCGCCAAATTTCGGGTCAACATAGCAGTCGGGCGTAAATTCGATTCTCCGCTAGAAAACACTGGAAATTCAACCGGAAATCCACCTGCTTCCAAAATTCCGCTTTTAACATGCTCCGCCAATTTACGAAAATGGGCATTACAAGGTGTTAATTCCGACCACGTATTGCAAATTCCAATAATCGGTTTACCTTGAAATTCATGATCTGGAATACCCTGATTTTTCATCCAACTACGGTACATAAATCCATTTTTATCTTGTGTGCCAAACCATTCTGCTGAACGAAGGGCAACTTTTTTTGTTGTAGACATAGCCTGGTATCCTTGCTGTATATTTTATAAGCCGCGCATCATTATTACGGCGATAAAACGGATTGGTGTTGAGTTACGGAATGATATGGCGCGTTGCGATAACTATCTAATCAATTAAAATAAGATAGTGATATTTAATCTGATATCAATTTTTCGCATATATCCTGTAGATCACTCTCCCCCAATGGGGCTGCCAGATAATTTTTGTGCAATTCAGCTAAAATGCCACGTTGATATCAAGCACGATGCACCACATCGCTGTATTATCCCCCTCCACTTTTTTCGACATTTTCCTCATGCTCTCACTCACACTACTCTGCCTGTTTGCCTACGCTGCCGGATTAATCGATGCTGCAGTTGGCGGAGGAGGACTCATCCAATTACCAGCACTATTTAACTTACTACCCGGCATTCCCTCGACAGCGCTACTCGGCACCAACAAATTAGTAAGTGCATGTGGTACGGCATTCGCGGCGAAATCATTCGCGGGAAAAGTACAGTTACCCTGGAAGTTAATCCTACCCGCGGCAGTCAGTGCTTTTGTGATGGCATTTTTTGGCGCCGCGGCAGTATCATTGGTGCCGCAACACGTAATCCGCCCCGTCGTACTGATACTGCTGGTAGTCATGGCGGTGTATACGTTTTTCAAAAAAGAGTTTGGTGCAATTCAGCGCCCACGCGAAATCACCGGACGCGAACGGATGTTAGCGCTCGTGATCGGTGGTGCAATCGGATTTTATGATGGCTTATTCGGACCAGGTACAGGCAGTTTCCTGATTTTTTTGTTTATTCGATTTTTTGCCTTCGATTTCGTCATGGCATCCGCCAGTGCCAAAATCGTCAACATCGCCACTAATGTCGCGGCATTACTCTTTTTTATTCCCGCCGGAAAAGTCATCTATACCATCGCTGCCCCCATGGCGGTATGTAATATTTTAGGAGCCCTTACCGGCAGTTGGATTGCCGTACACAAGGGAGCTGCATTTGTACGCATCCTCTTTTTAGTGCTATTGGTTACACTCATTGCCAAACTCACGTGGGACTTAGTGATGTAATACCGCGACGTGTATTCGTCACTCTCATTCGTCACCCCAACGTCGTATTTCAGTCTGCCCTCACCTGAGTGATAACAGTTTCGGTATCAAACTCTGCATTTAAATCATTAGAAAGATATCTTTCGAGAATTTACACTCATATCATCGTCAATTAAACACATAAATAACCAAACTAAAATGGTAATTACGTGTCCAAGGCGAGTGTCAAGTTAGCGTGAAGCGGTATTCGAGTGTCAATCGTATACTACGCCCTGATTGTGTTCGGGCAAATTGGACGCAAATTGGACGCAGATTGATGCATACGCAATTCGCTCACATCCATAATAATTCAGGAGACCAAGAATGAAAATTAGTAAATTACTCGTAGTCGGACTCATGCTGTGCAGTGTCGGTTTAGTACACGTCGCGAGCGCACAAGAAAAAGGCCCAGTCGGTATCTCCATGCCAACCAAATCATCAGCACGCTGGATTGCTGACGGCCAAAACATGTCCAAAGACTTCAAGGAAAAAGGCTACAAGATCGATTTACAATATGCCGATGACGACATTCCAAATCAACTGGCACAAGTTGAAAATATGATCACAAAAGGCGCTAAAGTATTGGTTATTGCAGCTATTGATGGAACAACACTCTCCAACGTACTGCAAAAAGCAGCAGATAAGGGAATCAAAGTCATCGCCTATGATCGCTTGATTCGTGGCTCAAAAAATGTCGATTACTACGCGACATTCGACAATTTCCAAGTTGGTGTATTGCAAGCCTCCTACATTGAAAAAGCACTGGATTTACGTGCTGGCAAAGGCCCGTTCAATATCGAATTGTTCGGTGGTTCAGCCGATGATAATAATGCCCACTTTTTCTATAATGGCGCTATGTCCGTCTTAAAACCCTATATCGACAAAGGCAAACTGGTTGTTCGTAGTAAACAAATGGGGATGGAAAAAGTCGCCACATTACGCTGGGATGGCGCAGTTGCTCAGGCACGTATGGATAATTTGCTGAGTGCTTATTACACCAAAGACCGTGTCGATGCCGTTTTATCTCCTTATGATGGCTTAAGTATCGGGATCATTTCTTCCCTCAAAGGCGTCGGCTATGGCACACCAAAATTGCCAATGCCGGTTGTGACTGGTCAAGATGCTGAAATTCCGTCGGTCAAATCCATTTTGCGTGGTGAACAACGTTCAACCGTGTTCAAAGACACACGCGAACTCGCGAAAGTCACTGTTGGTATGGTTGATGCGCTTTTAGCTGGTAAAACACCGGTAACAAACGACAATAAAACATACAACAATGGCGTTAAAGTCATTCCATCATTTTTGTTAAAACCAGTGATCGTTGATGCTAGCAATTGGAAAGAAATTCTGGTAACAGGTAGTGGTTATTATACTGAAGCACAAATTAAATAAGCGTTGTCCTGATCGTACTCACGTTGGTACGGTCAGTTTTTTCATCAAGGACTGACCGTAACAACGTACTGAAGCACACTGCGACTGTCCTATTCAATTAATAATAATGGACGGAGTATGAAGTACAGGGAGATGTACCGCTACGCACGACTGAGGCCGAATTTACGCCGAGCTTGAGCACGCCTTAAGCAAAAGGAACACAACCTAAACGTAAAAAATCGCTACCACTTCCATCATACCCGGCTAAAAAGAGGCTAACAATGAAAACTATCCTGGAAATGCGCAGGATAAGAAAGACATTCCCTGGGGTCGTTGCACTCGACAATGTCAACTTACAGGTAAAAAGTGGTGAAATCCACGCCATCGTAGGAGAAAATGGCGCAGGGAAATCGACCCTGATGAAAGTGCTCAGTGGTGTCTACCCCCACGGTTCCTACTCTGGCGAAATTGAATTCGAAGGAAAAATCCGCGAATTTCGGACTATTCGCGATAGTGAAAAAACCGGCATCATCATTATTCACCAAGAACTGGCCTTAGTGCCGCTGCTTTCTATTGCAGAAAATATTTTCTTGGGCAATGAGCCAACGTCATGGGGCATCGTCGACTGGGAACTAGCACAACGTAAAACCCGTGAGCTACTCAAAAAGGTTGGTCTATCTGAATCCCCAGAAACACTGATTACGAATCTCGGCGTAGGTAAACAACAATTAATCGAAATTGCGAAAGCACTATGCAAAGACGTTAAATTATTGATCCTAGATGAACCTACTGCCAGTCTGAATGAAAGTGACAGCGACGCTTTATTAACGCTCCTGTTGGGACTGAAACAACAAGGTATTTCCTCAATTCTGATTTCACACAAACTCAATGAAATCTCACGTGTAGCGGACACCATCACCATTCTGCGCGATGGTACCACCGTAGATAGTTTCGATTGTCGTATTGAACCGATCAGTGAAGACCGCATTATCGAAAATATGGTTGGACGTGAAATGGCAGATCGCTATCCACGCCGCACCCCAGAAATTGGCGATACTATTTTTGAAGTAAAAGATTGGCGCGTATTCCACCCCGAGCATGCTACCCGAGAGATTATCAAAGGAATTAATTTTCATGCCAAAAAAGGAGAAATCATTGGCATTGCCGGCTTAATGGGTTCGGGTCGTACTGAACTAGCCATGAGTATTTTTGGACGATCCTATGGCCAGCGCATTAGTGGCCGGGTCATCAAAAATGGTATGGATATTGATGTCAGCACCATCAGCAAAGCCATCCATCACGGCATCGCCTACGTCACGGAAGACCGTAAAAGTTTGGGCTTGTTACTAGAAGAAGATATTCAAACAAACATTAGCCTTGCCAATTTGAACGGTGTATCGCGACATTTAGTGATTGATGAAGGGCGTGAATATGATGTGGCCAGCGACTATCGCAAAAAACTTAAGATCCGCTGCTCTGGCATTGACCAAAAAGTAGTGAATCTCTCTGGCGGTAATCAACAAAAAGTTGTGCTAGCAAAATGGTTATTTTCCAAACCAGACATCCTGATTTTAGATGAGCCAAGTCGCGGTATTGATGTCGGTGCTAAGTATGAAATTTATAGCATCATCAGCGATCTCGCCAGCCAAAACAAATGCATCATCATGATCTCATCGGAAATGCCCGAACTATTGGGGATGTGTGACCGGATTTATGTGATGAATGAGGGAAGTTTCGCCGCCGAATTCAGCAAAACCGATGCCACTCAAGAAAAAATTATGCGCGCGATCGTGTCCCATGGCGAAATGCCTGATCAGACTAATGCACACAATGCACAAACAGCACAAACAGCCCATCACGGAGAATACTATGGAAGCTAACCGCACCCACGCTGTGCCAGCGAGCCAGCAACACGCTGCTCCAAACCCAATTGCAAGCCCTGCCGCCAACAGCGACAAAAATTCCAGTGGGTTTATCAAAACGGCCCTACGCGACTACGGCATGATGCTGTCATTGATCGCCATCATGTTTTTTTTCCAGTACATGACAGATGGAACGCTGTTACAACCACTGAATATTACCAATCTTATTCTACAAAACAGTTATATCGTGATTATGGCGCTCGGCATGCTGATGGTCATCGTTGCAGGACACATTGACCTGTCAGTCGGGTCCGTTGTCGGTTTTATCGGCGCCTTAGCCGCCGTATTAATTGTCAACTTTCACCTTAATTTCATCCTCGCCAGCATCATTTGCCTAGTTGCCGGCGCCATCATTGGTGCTGCCCAAGGCTATTTTGTTGCTTTTTTCAAAATACCATCATTCATTGTTACCCTCGCTGGGATGCTGATATTTAAGGGGCTCACGCTAGCATTGCTGGAAGGTCAATCGGTCGGCCCATTCCCAGATACGTTCCAAATGCTCAGTTCCGGTTTTTTACCCGATCCATTCGGGAACGCTGACATCCGACTGCTATCCTTAATCATTGGCATCATTGCAGCAGCAGCACTCGTCCTTTCCAAGCTACTCCAGCGCATCCGCCATGCCAGACATGGAATTCATGCTGAACCGTTTTATTTTTTCATCGCTAAAAATGGCGCTTTTGCTGGGATCATCATCTACTTCAGTTTCTTGTTAGCCTCCTACAAAGGCATGCCGAATGTACTGGCTGTCATGTCAGTATTGATCATAGCTTACACGTTTATTACCAACCGCACCGTACTTGGGCGACGTGTCTATGCCGTTGGTGGGAATGAAAAAGCAGCCCGATTATCTGGCATCAAAACCGCACGGGTCAGTTTCGCCACTTTCGTTAACATGGGTATGTTGGCAGCATTAGCTGGTCTGATTTTCGCGGCGCGCCTTAACACCGCCACACCCAAAGCCGGTAGTGGTTTTGAACTCGACGTGATTGCGGCCTGCTTCATCGGTGGTGCATCCGCTTCTGGTGGCGTAGGTAAAGTCATGGGTGCCGTGATTGGTGCATTTATCATGGGCGTCATGAACAACGGCATGTCCATCATGGGTATTGGCATCGACTACCAGCAAGTCATCAAAGGACTGGTTTTACTCGCGGCTGTATTTATTGATGTGTTAAACAAAAATAAAGCGCTATAACGTAGTTCAGCCCTAAGCTTAGCCCCCATACACTTCCACTGCAATGTCCCTGACCGCTGCCAGTAATAACTCAGCGGCAGGTGACAACAAGCGGTTACGTTTAGTGATAATGCCGAACGAATCCATTTTACATGGCAGATCAATTGGCAAGATACTCAACATCGTCATGGACTCATAATAGCGTGCCACTTCAATAGGCATCACATGCAAGGAATCCGTCTGTTGTAGCAACGATGTAATCACGATAGAAGATGTTGTATCAACCACATTTAGCGGAGGAATCAATTCAGCCGAGCGAAACATCGCATCACAGCGGTAACGCAACACACTCCCTTGTGGCGGTAAAATCCAAGCGAGAGGGGCAATATCCTCAATAGACAAATCTTTCTTTGTATATAAGGGATGTCCTACACGCCCGACCAGACAAATTTCCTCATCCGATAATTCTTCGTAACGCAGGTCTGACTTCCCTTCTTTCTCAAGAATGCGCCCAATCACAAAGTCCAGCGTACCGCGTTCCAACTGTTCCAGCAAAATATTACTGGTTTCCATTTGTACGCCAATACGCATTAACGGCGATTGCTGCTTCACCACCGAAATAGCACGCGGCAATAAAGACATCCCCGGCGCCATAATGATACCGACCTCCACCTGCCCAGCCATCCCAGATTTTAATGCCACAATATCTTCATGTGCTAACGACAGGCTAGTCAATGCCATGCGTGCATGACGAATCATGGAAGTACCATAAATCGTTGGCTCCATCCCGCGTGGCAAGCGCGTAAATAACTGCACCTCCAGCATATCTTCCAAATCCTTCAACTGCTTGGATGCTGCTGGCTGGGTCATACACAACTCTTCCGCTGCACGATGAATATTCCGCTGCTCATCCAACGCAATTAACAATAATAACTGCCGTGTTTTGAGACGTGCACGTAAAAACCAGTTTGGGTTAGGTACGGAGGTCGTTTTTATAGGTAAAAGAGGAGGTGTCATGCAGGTAATCATATCAGAAATGGTATCAGAAAAGCCGAATTAGTGATTTGCGAGATATCTTCTGGCCATTTAAACTTCTAAATCACATTGGCTCAATCCAAAAAATATCCATGACATATCTAACCATTGATGCCGGCACCACCAATACCCGAACCACATTGTGGCAAAACGGTGCCCCCATCGCCCGAGCTCAATGCGAAATCGGCGTACGCAATACGGCGATTGACGGACATAATCAGGCACTTAAAAATGCAGTCAGTAGCACCATTGAATCCGTTCTGAAAGCCACCAACCTGCCAGCGGACTCAGTAACTTTGGCACTTGCCAGTGGCATGATCACATCCTCCATGGGATTAAAAGAAGTACCCCATCTGACAGCACCTTCCGGCCTTTCCCACTTTGCCGCAGGGATGCAGCGACTGGATGATCCCCATCTGGCGCCAGGAATTCATTTACCACTGTGGTTAGTTCCCGGCGTACGCAATCGCATCAAGCCTGTTAGCTTACACAATGTAGAAGCCATGGACATGATGCGTGGTGAAGAAACCGAAGCGATTGGTCTGATAGCACGACTGACACTGACAGGCCCTGTTATGTTTATCATGCCAGGATCACACACCAAACTGGTTAGTATCGATGCGGAAGGCTGCATCACGGGTTGTGCTACGACACTTGCTGGCGAACTACTTCAAGTCATTACTCAAAACACGCTCATCAGCCAGTCACTAGATGCTGATTTTGCCGACGATTTTTTACCTGACATGGTTCTGGAAGGGGCGTCAGCGGCACAAAAAACCGGACTTGCGCGAGCCTGTTTTTCGGTACGAACATTAGCGTTATTCACGGAATCTCAACGTAATGAACGCGCCAATTATCTGCTCGGCGCGGTATTAAGTGGTGACCTGTTAGCCCTGAAAAATAGTAGCGCCATCCAGATGCAGCCAGATACACCCATCATCATTACCGGAAAATCGTTGTTACGCCAGGCACTGGCACTATTGATCGAAAAACAAGGATTTTTTTATGGAAAACGTACCATCGTTACAGATGAACAACAAGCTGACTTAGCAGGCTTTGGCGCCCTGACCATTGCCAAAGCACGCGGCCTCATCACGTAATGACGGCGACAGCATTGTGCAACGCCAGAAACCACTATCTACCTTAACAACAAAAATAGAAAAAGACACGCACCATGACACAATCATCTAATTTTCCTAAAAAACCAGCTCACACCCTACGTTCACATGCTTGGTTCGGCGGCGATGACAAAGATAGCTTCATCCACCGTAGCTGGATGAAAAATCAAGGCTATCCAAGTGATGCCTTTGATGGCCGTCCAGTTATCGGCATTTGCAATACGTGGTCAGAGCTGACCCCGTGCAATGGCCACTTCCGCGATTTGGCCGAAGCGGTCAAACGTGGCGTGCTGGAAGCCGGTGGATTTCCGGTCGAATTTCCTGTGATGTCGCTGGGCGAATCCAATTTACGTCCAACCGCCATGCTGTTTCGCAATCTAGCCAGCATGGATGTTGAAGAATCCATTCGCGCTAATCCCATCGATGGGGTCGTGTTACTCACCGGATGCGACAAAACCACCCCCGCGCTGTTGATGGGTGCCGCCAGCGTTGATCTACCGACTATCGTCTTATCCGGCGGCCCGATGTTAAACGGAAATTACCGAGGAAAGCCTATCGGCTCTGGCACCGATGTCTGGAAATTTTCTGAAGATTTACGCGGCGGACGCATGACGCTGACCGAGTTTAAACAAGCTGAATCCTGTATGTCACGTTCTACCGGCCATTGCATGACCATGGGTACAGCATCGACCATGGCGAGTATGGTCGAAGCCTTAGGTGTCGCCTTACCTGGCAATGCCGCAATCCCCGCTGTTGATTCTCGTCGTAAATTACAGGCACAACTCACCGGACGCCGCATCGTCGATATGGTACATGAGGATTTGACCCTATCAAAAATTCTGACGCGTGATGCGTTTGAAAATGCCATTATGGTGAATGGTGCCATCGGTGGTTCAACCAATGCCGTTGTTCACTTGATTGCGATTGCGGGGCGCATTGGCGTCAATATGACGCTCGCCGATTGGGATCGTTTAGGTCGTGATGTTCCCTGCCTACTCAATCTGATGCCATCAGGTCAATATCTCATGGAAGATTTTTATTACGCTGGTGGTCTGCCAGTAATTTTGCGTGAATTGCTGGGTAAACTGCATGGTGAAGCACTAACCGTCACGGGTACTTCCATGGCAAGTAATGTGTTGGACGCAGAAAACTTCAATCCTGACGTCATCCGTCCCTTAGTGACCCCCTTCAAAGAAGAAGGCGGCATTGCCGTATTAACCGGTAATCTGGCACCTCGCGGCGCCATTATCAAACCCTCGGCTGCCACGCCGGAACTAATGCAGCACCGTGGTCGTGCCGTAGTATTTAACAGCATCGAACATTACAAAGAGCGTTGTGACGATCCTGATTTGGACATCGATGCCACCTGCATTATGGTATTGCAAAATTGCGGTCCTAAAGGCTATCCCGGCATGGCGGAAGTCGGCAATATGGGTTTACCTAAAAAATTACTGGAACAAGGCGTACGCGACATGGTACGTATTTCTGATGCCCGCATGAGTGGTACGGCGTATGGCACCGTGGTACTGCATGTTGCACCCGAAGCCGCGATGGGTGGCGCACTGGCACTAGTCCGTGACGGCGATATGATTACCTTAGATGTTGCTGGACGACGACTGCACCTCGAAGTCAGCGATGCCGAGCTAGCACAACGATTAAGTGAATGGCGTGCACCGGAACCAGCGATGCAAGGCGGTTATCAATCCATGTATATTAACCATGTACTGCAAGCGGATCAAGGTGTGGATCTGGACTTTTTAGTCGGCTGTCGTGGTTCTGCGGTACCGCGCGAATCGCATTAATAGTAACTAACATGGTATTTGCGTCATAACGAATTTCCACCAGTTCAACATTAAAGCACAAGCATAATGACCGCACAGATAATCGGACAAACGCCTATTCTACCAAGCTCCACAGCAACCCTAGCGGTTGACAGCCACAATACGCTAGGCGAAGGCGTGCTGTGGTGTGAGCGCAGCCATCGCTTATTCTGGACAGACATTCATGAGCAGCGTCTGCACAGCCTGCACCCTCAAACCGGCTTACAGCACGAATGGCAACTTCCGGAACGCTTGGCGTGTTTTGCCTTTACCCATGACGAGCATGTACTGTTATTGGGGCTAGCCAGCAAACTGGCATGGTTCGATTTACGCACGAAAACCATCACGCCCATTTGCGATGTGGAATCCGACTTACCCACGACTCGCCTCAACGATGGCCGTTGTGACCGTCAAGGACGCTTTGTGTTTGGCACTCTGGATGAAAGCAACAATAGACAGGCGATTGCCAGTTTTTATCGACTCAATCCGGATTTAACCCTAGAGCGACTCCCCTTACCCCACATCGCTATCGCCAACAGCATTTGTTTTAGTCCAGATGGCGACAGCATGTATTTTTGCGATTCTCTCAGTCACCGGATTCATCGCTGGGATGGCTATCTGACGGCATCGACATCGGCACCGGCCATGATTTCACTGTTTGCCGAGCTTCCATCGACAGCAGCACCAGATGGTGCAACGATTGATGCTGATGGTTATTTGTGGAGTGCGCAATGGGGCGGAAGTCAGGTAGTGCGTTACGCGCCGGACGGTCATACTGACCACATCTTCACACTGCCCGTCACACAGCCGAGTTGCGTTTGTCTGGGTGGAGGAGTCTTGACTACGCTCTATATCACCACAGCACAAGAATCATTATCCGAGTTCGAACTGGCTGCGCAACCCCTCGCTGGCGGTCTGTTTCATGCTTCAACCGGATCAATCCATGGCTTGCCTGAAATCCGATTTGCCGGATCACACCACGCACGTTAGAGCACATTAGAGCAGCCATCACACATTGGACACAACGACCAAGAAAGTAAACGCATCATGTTAAAACACGAAATTTTTCAAGCGATTCTGGCACGCCCACTGGTTGCCATCATCCGCGCTGACACCCCAGAAGCGGCATTGCAACTGGCTGAAGCCTGTATCGCTGGTGGTATCACTACGCTGGAAGTCGCCTTTACTACGCCGGATACAATCGATGTTATCCAGACACTCATTCAGCGTCATGGCGATCAAATTTTGATCGGTGCTGGCACGGTGCTCGATCCAGAAACCGCTCGGCTCGCCATCTTAGCGGGTTGCCGTTTCATTATTTCCCCGGGCGTCAATCCAGAGACGATTCGATTATGCCAACGCTATCAAGTGCTTTCTATGCCCGGCGTAATGACCCCGACCGAAATTATCACCGCACTCGAAGCTGGTGCCGACATCATCAAAATTTTCCCAGCAGAAGTGTTCGGACCGGCGTACATTAAAGCCTTACGCGCACCCTTACCACAAGCGCCACTGATGCCAACAGGTGGCGTCAGTCTGGATAATCTATCAAGCTGGTTTGCCAACGGGGCGATTGCCGTCGGCATTGGCAGCAGCCTGACCGGCCCGGCTAGTAATGGCGACTATCACGCGGTCACGACCCGTGCGCGCGAGTTTGTGGAACGTATGGCACAGATAAAAGCAGTGACCAAGGTATAACACGTGTAACTGCTACAACATATTCACAATGAGCATAAGGTATTTTGAGTATCCGGAGATAGTGATTGACATCCTATATTTACATTGCTGATTTAATGCAGAATATAAGCTTGAATTTGTTTTTCTAATGAATTATTTTCATTAACTATTTCCGTCTGCACGTTATGGAGTAAACAGCCGTGGCCCCACAATTATCCCAGCAAGGAATGAGCTTAGCTTGGATTTCAATAAGAAGCTCGATGAGTACAAAAGCGTTTCAACCTTAAGGTATATTTTATTGGTTGAACAAGATACTCCTCGTGTTCATGTATTTAAACACGAGAAGGATGGGCAATGGATCAACACCGTTGCAGAAGGACTTGAAGCGACGGTCATCATGCCCGAATTAACACTATCGTTATCGCTTGCCATTCTTTACGAACGAATTCAGTTTCCATTCCGCCCTACACTGGTTGAACCAGACTCAGATCAACACGATAGCCCTTAGCCAAGCGCCAACCGTTTTTTAACAATCAATCCCAGCAGTATTGCAAAGAAAAAACATACTCATAAATAAATTCGATTGGGTATCGTCGACAAAGCATCACAGCGGCCCACCTGTTTATGGATACTACGACTGGCATCGCAATAAATATAACAGCGTGGTCAATTGGAGACCTCATGAGCATCAGTAAAAAAGCGTTATCTCAGCAGCATTGAGCACACTTTAACTGGGTTAGACGAACGCAGCTCTCGCTCACTGTTGTCGCGTTTACTTTTCAGTGAGCTACTTGTGAGTGACACTGCGTTGGGAAGTGATTTGAAGCGCTCTATGATCGCCTCGACCAAAACGCGTTGTGCTTACTTGGCATCAGATAAACTCAGTATAATTGAGGCCACATCGTACCCACCAACCGCTTTTCGAGTTCGAAGTGCACCAACGCCGCATTTCAAGCGATGAGCTATTTCCTAGAAAAATCGAGACAGCTCAATTTTACCAGCATCAAATTTGAAAATGCTAACCACTCCAGATAACTTCGCGGCTTGTTCTTGCATCGATTGAGCCGCCGCAGCCGCTTCTTCTACCAAAGCAGCATTTTGTTGCGTGATTTCGTCCATCTGTATGATTGCATGATTAATTTGCTCGATACCCACACGTTGCTCTTGGCTGGCTGAGCTAATATCTGAAACGATTTCAGTAACACGTTTCACACTATTGACAACCTCATTCATTGTTTTTCCAGCCTGCTCGACTAATTGGCTTCCTCCATTGATCTGCATTACCGAATTATCAATTAATGTTTTTATTTCTTTTGCCGCTACCGCAGAGCGTTGCGCTAAAGCGCGCACTTCAATGGCGACCACAGCAAAACCACGGCCTTGTTCACCTGCGCGAGCTGCTTCCACAGCGGCATTCAATGCGAGAATATTGGTCTGAAAAGCAATACCATCAATCACACTGATAATATCCACAATTTTGCGCGATGAATCATTGATTGCATACATAGTATCGACAACTTGCTCGACTACATTGCCTCCAGTGATCGCCATTTCTGATGCGGAAACAGCCAATTTTTTGGCACTATAGGCATTGTCAGCATTCTGTCTAACCGTAGATGTAAATTTTTCCATCGCAGATGCTGTTTCTTCTAAGGAACTTGCTTGCTGCTCCGTTCGTGAGGACATATCCATATTGCCGCTAGCAATTTCACAGGAAGCCGTGGCGATGCTGTTGGTGCCCATCCTAACTTGGCTAACGATGTGTACCAAATCATTATTCATGTCTTTCAATGCTTGCAAGAGCTGACCAGTCTCATCCCTACTCATCACACTAATATCACTATTAAGATCCCCAGATGCAACTGTTCTTGCGATATGAACTGCTTTTTTGAGCGGACGAGTAATACCCACAGTCAGCCACCAAGCCGCAATTACTCCTAACGCTATTCCCGATACGCCGATAACGATTATTAAATTCCGGCTGGCGTCATAAATTGCTACGATATTTCGACCAGTAGCATCGATATTGGCACGTTGTATATCAAGAAGTTTTTGCATCAGTTGTTGATAGGCCTGAGCACTGGGAATAAATGTTTTTTCAAAAACACGCTTTGCTTCTTCTACTTGGCCATTAGCCTTTGCTTTCATGACAACATCTCTTGACAAAGAAAATCGCTTACGCTGCTCGCCAATTTCGCTAAACAATTTTTTCTCTTCGACACTTATTAACAACTGTTCAATCTGCTTAGCCAGATTAATCGCAGATTGAGTCGATACTTTGGCATCTTCCTCAAAATAAACTGCCAATGTTGGGTCGGTGCTTTTCGCAACGGCGATCGTGCGGCGAATGCCTGACTGCAGCGTTTTATTCCAGTCGCTTATGAGTCGTTCTTTTATTAGTGGTTGCTGCATCATGTCCTGTGTTGCTTGGGAAATTACGTGCAAACGCCAGATTCCGACAATACTCATCATTGCCATTAACGTCATAACAAGACCGAATCCAATACCCAGCCTTATACCAATTCTAATGTTGCCCATATTTTCCTCAAATTGCATTACCCATCGTGCTTATAAGAGAACAATCTATTTGCTCAACTATTCTGCAGGGAAGGGTTTGAGTTGAGAAAAACTATCGATCCCTTCCTGCATTTTCCATTTAGAAGGTATGACGCATCCCAACGACATAACTATTTCCAACTGAATTTGCTGTCAATTTATCGTAAAGATATGTGCAATATATATCAGTCCTTTTCGATAAAAAATAATCATATCCAAGTGCTGCAGTATTTCTTGTAGTGTCATTTTTATGCGGCTGCGCAATCGTAGTAGTAGCCCATGACAGGAGAATACTCGACATAACGGTGACCGGTACTGATCCACCTAATTGATATGTTTTCGACTGGACTTCGCTTACATCGCGTTGAGTCGTCTGCGCAGAAGCAAAAATCTTGACTAGCCCAAGGTCGTATGATGCACCAGCCAAAATGGAGTTTTGTGCGGCGGATGGTACGTCACTCACAAGTTTGACGCGCTGTGCTGCGAACGTTGTTGAAAATGGGCCTTGGTCATAGCGTACATGCAACCCATTATTCGCGATGGAATCAGAGCCAGCGACTTCTCCGAAAGAGTGCTGTATATTTGCGGTAAAACCAGATATCTCAGGAGAGGAGTACTGGATCGTATTGTCCCAAACGGTATCTCCTTGTATGGTGGCGCCATAATTAGCAACGAAAGATTGTAAAACCAAAGGAGAAAATGCTGTTGAACCTTGAAACGGATTGACCTCGCTCATGGCAACGTAATATTGGTTGGTGTGACGCCCGACAGTGAACTTCCCAAAATTACCACTCAGGCCAACCCAAGCATTGCGCGAAAACGCTACAGGGTCGGTACTACTGCGACCGGACGCGCCGGTATCAGGTTGGAAAAAATTTTCTAACTGGAATATAGCCTTCAATCCATTACCCATATCTTCAGTTCCACGAAAACCGATGTATGAGGTGGTCATCCCACCTTGCCCTTCTTGTATCGTAGGTGCCGCCACACCGCTGCGTTCCGTACTCCCAGCGTAGAGCCCTATTAGCCCATATACCTCGACGCGGCTTTGTGCTTGAACCAGAATCGGCGTAGTCAATACGCCCAATACAACTCCTGTAGATACGACTCGTAAAATATTTTTTGTTTTCATCACTGTCCCCTATTATTTTATATAATTGCGTTATGTTGCTAAAATCCAGTCAACCAAAAATTGGTAACGAAATTTCTTTGTAAAAATAATGCCGTCATCCTCCTTAATTATTCTTGCATGCCTATGCATTCAGTCTGACCATTGAGTACTCGATCAAGCTTGTCCTGGTCTAGTGCATTTTCCCATTTCGAAATAACGATGGTCGCGACAGCATTACCAATTAAATTAGTTGGAACCAACCCTTCAGCTAACAGACGGTGAACGCCCAATACCAAGGCCACACTTGCGACTGGAATTCCTCCTACCGTGGAGAGTGTCGCGGCTAAGACTACGAACGCGGCACCGGCAACACCTGCAGCGCCTTTGGATGTTAGTAACAGCACTGCGAGGAGTTCAATCTGCTGGTATATATCTAATGGCGTATTGGTAGCTTGAGCAAGAAATACACAGGCAGTTCCCAAATAGAGGCATGTACCGTCGAGATTAAAAGAATAGCCTGCTGGAATAACAAGCCCCACGACACTCGACTTACAACCAAGGTTTTCCATTTTTTTTAACATGCGTGGAAGAACAACTTCTGAGGATGTCGTCGCGAAGCAAATCAGAATTTCCTCACGTATGTAGTACAGTAATTTTAAAAAGCTGAAGCCGCAGATTTTCGATATGGGAGCCAGTACTAGGAAGACAAAGGTCAGACATGTCACGTAAAAACAGAGCAAAAGATTTCCTAGTGACACGAGAGTGCCTGCGCCGTATTTTCCAACAGTAAAAGCAATAGCAGCGAAGGCCCCAATTGGTGCAGCCCACATCACAATGGCGATAGATTTGAACAAAACTTTAGAGATAACCTCAAGAATACTGATTAACGGTTTTCCATGCTCGCCTAGTGCAATCAATGCACTTCCGAAGATCACCGAAATAAAAAGCACTTGTAGAATATTTCCTTCTGCAAGCGAGCCCACTACGGTAGATGGAATGATATTCATCAAAAAGGCAATTGCGCCATGCGTATGCGTCTGGGCGACATATTCTTTTACAGCCCCAACATCAAGCGAGGACATTTGTATATTCATACCTGCACCAGGTTTCCAAAAATTAACAATAATGAGCGCAACTATCAAAGCGATTGACGTCATTACTTCAAAGTAGATAAGCGATTTAATTGCAACTCTTCCCACTTTTGACATGTCATCCATATTTGCAATTCCGAGGATAACGGTGCAAAAGATGACCGGTGCAATCAGCATGCGGATCAACTTGATGAAAGCATCACCTAGCGGCTGCATATTTTGACCAACGGACGGGTAATAGTGCCCGACGATGATTCCGATTGCCATTGCCATAAGTACTTGAACCCAAAGTTGTTTGTACCAACTTCGTCGTCCTTTTCCTGGAAGGTCGCATAGAGGTAATTTATTTGTATTCATTTGATTCTCCTGTTTTATTTTAGTTCTACCCAGCAACTATATCTGTCACCTGCTTTATAGCATTTACCGATCAGCTTTCGATGAGTTAATTGAGAAAATGATCCACATTGAAACCAGCGTAAGTTAACCAGTACCTTCATAACTATTTTTATAATTTATGCGTGATTTCCCTGGATGCTCCAATACAGCCGATTGGGGTTATCGACCAACAGCTTTCTCTGTAACTCAGCAGTCGCAGCTACGTGCGGCAAGTAATCCACCAATAAACCATCATCTGGCATGTGGTTAATGAGATTCGGATGAGGCCAGTCTGTACCCCACAACACGCGATCAGGAAAAGTCTCAACTAACTTTTTCGCAAAAGGCACTACATCGCGGTAGGCGCATTGCTCACCATCTAGTGCTTTTGGTCCAGAAACACTCAACCGCTCTGGGCAACTCACTTTCGCCCAGATATTCAAATTTTCCCGCATAAACTTGATGAATAATTCAAATTCGGGACCATCTATTGGCTTAGTCACATCGGGGCGCCCCATATGATCCACCACCACAATAGTTGGTAGGGTGGTGAAAAAATTCCACAACTCGGGCAAGTCAATTGCCTCAAAATAGATGACCACATGCCAGCCCAATGGAGCAATACGGTTAGCAAGTTCCAAGAGATCTTCCTGCGGGGTGAAATCTACCAGTCGCTTCACAAAGTTGAAACGAATACCGCGCACGCCCGCATCATGCATTTCCTGCAACTCTGTGTCGCTAATTAGTCGATTAATTGTCGCGACTCCCCTCGCTCGTCCCTGTGAATGTTTGAGCGCATCAATCATTGCTCGATTATCACTACCGTGACAGGTGGCTTGGACGATCACATTTTTATCAAAACCTAAGTAGTCTCGCAAAGCGAATAACTGCGTTTTTGATGCATCGCAGGGCGTGTATTTTCGTTCTGCCGCATAGGGAAATTCCTCCCCTGGACCAAACACGTGACAGTGAGCATCAACCGCACCAGGTGGTAACGTGAAAAGGGGTTTTGATGGTGCAGGATAAAATGGCAACCACCCTGGAGTAATTTCAAATTTCATGGCGTTCCAGACTTGGAAAAATTGTTCAAGGTTTTAGAATATTTTTTAGTCCAGGTATTTCAATCCAGCCTTTTCCAACGGCCCGCGCATGTTATAGATGTCCAAGCCCAATACACCTGCAGCCATCTTGTTACGCTTTTCCACTTCATGCGCTTCCCGCGCCTCAGCCGCATCGGCCACTTGTTGCGCAATAGCAGCGGGGACAATGACGACACCGTCATCATCAGCAATGACCACATCACCAGGATTAACCAGTGCTCCGGCACACACCACTGGAATGTTCACCGAGCCCAAAGTTGCCTTGATAGTTCCTTTGGCATTAATCGCTTTGGAGAACACTGGAAACTGCATTGATGTCAATTCCTTGACATCACGTACACCGCCATCAATAACCAAACCAATGGCGCCACGCGCACGAAATGACGTGGCCAAAAGGTCGCCAAAAAAACCATCGATATTGTCAGTGGTTACTGCCGCAACAACTACGTCTCCAGGCTGTATTTGCTCCGCCGCCACATGCATCATCCAGTTGTCGCCGGGCTGCAACAACACCGTAATAGCTGTCCCACATAGGTATGCCCCTGAATAAACGGGACGTATAACTGATTTCATTAAGCCCATACGCCCCATAGCTTCGTGAATAGTGGCAACGCCAAAATGCGACAACTTTTTGACCGCAGCCGGATCGGCACGCATGATGTGACATTTGACCACGCCTAAAGTATTCGCCAAATTATGGTTATTCATGTGATTGCTTTCTCGCATTTAATGCCTCGTTTAATCGGGGGAATACACGGCGTGCATTTCCTTCATAGATCTTGTAGCGATCTTCATCACTCAGTTGAGTTGATGCTTCAATGTAGCGCTTGGTATCATCAAAATAGTGGTCGGTTTCGGGATCGATGCCACGCACGGCACCGATCATCTCGGATCCAAATAAAATGTTTTCGACCGGAATAACTTTAGTCAAAAGATCAATGCCAGGCTGGTGGTAAACGCATGTATCAAAGAAAATATTATTGAGTAAGTGCTCCTGCAACAAAGGTTTTTTCAATTCCTGTGCCAAACCACGGAAACGTCCCCAATGGTAAGGAACGGCACCACCACCATGTGGAATGAGAAATTTTAGCGTTGGAAAATCGTTAAACAAATCCGAGGTCAGACACTGCATGAAGGCTGTTGTATCGGCATTCAAGTAGTGCGCACCAGTAGTATGAAAGCAGGCATTACAACTGGTAGAAACATGAATCATGGCCGGAATGTCGTATTCCACCATTTTTTCGTAAATCGGATACCAGTGACGATCACTTAATGATGGCGAAGTCCAATGACCGCCTGAAGGATCTGGATTCAGGTTGATACCGACGCAACCGAATTGCTGTATGCTTTTTTCCAACTCAGGAATACAGCTTGCGGGATCGACTCCCGGTGACTGCGGCAACATGGCGGCACCAATAAAATTATCTGGAAATAGTTGCGCGACGCGATAACAAAGTTCGTTACAGATAGCAGCCCAGGTTGAGGACACGTTAAAGTCGCCGATGTGATGTGCCATGAAGCTGGCGCGAGGAGAAAAAATAGTAAGATCGCTTCCGCGTTGCTTCATCAGCCTAAGCTGATTACTTTCAATCGATTCACGTAACTCATCGTCGCTGATTTTTAATTCCGCTACTTTCGGCATAGAAGAGGGAGCATTAATGCTGTCAATTTGCCGTTTACGCCAATCTTCCAATGCTTTTGGTGCTGTGGTGTAATGGCCGTGACAATCAATGATTATGGGTTTTTGCATTTAGTGTACCTCCTTATATTTTCTTAATTTTTGACCAAAACACATTCAGGAATCATCACCTCACCACGCATAATCAAGCGTGCTGTACGCAATAGTGCTGCGCGCGTTACGCTTTGCGGATTCAAGGGATCAAGACCTAGCTCAACGCTGAATTCTCCGGTGGGGTGCTCCACCGACACCGTTTTACAGTCACCGTCGGCAATAACTGTGATACCTTGCGTCACAGCGCCGTCGAGTATGCAAGCGGTGGCAACTGTGACGGCCGCCAGTACACCAATAGCATCGTGACAGACATGCGGAATGAAACAACGCGTTGTAATACTGCCGCCATTTTTTGGTGGCGCAATCAAGCACATTTTGGGATATGATTTTTTACTGACGTCGCCGAGACCCATCAGCAGCCCAGTCTTCAAGCGTATAATTTCCAGTCGATTTTTTAACACAACATCAGCATTCAACTCATTGACTGTTTCATAACCAGTGCAACCTAAATCATTGGCACGCATCAGCACCATAGGCATTCCATTGTCAATACAGGTCAGTTGCAGCGCGACCGGCATCCGACCATCACATTCAACTATTACTTCATCCAAAACCTTGCCAGTAGGAAGTAATCCACTACAAACCGAACCAGCAGTATCTAAAAAATTGATCGTAATTGGTGCCGATGTTCCGGGTACACCGTCAATTTTCGCATCACCGTAATAAGACACCTGACCATTTGGAGTCTGCACGGTGATATCACATTGCATACCAGTATTGAGGGTCAACACCCGCACCGTAGTGTTACTACCCTGCGCGTGAATCAGACCGCACTCAAGCGCAAACGGCACCACAGCCGCCAACATGTTGCCGCAATTTGGTGTTATATCGACAATATCGCTATCCGGCTGTAATTGAACGAAAAGAAAATCCAAAACAACACCGGGGGTACTGCTTTTACTAACGACACCAACTTTGCTGGTCAGAGGATGCGCGCCACCTAGCCCATCAATCTGTCGTTTATCGGGAGAGCCGATGACGGCCAGGAGCACGCTGTCACGAAGCGCGGTATCGACTGGTAGGTCGGAGGCGAGGAAAAATGGGCCGCGCGACGTGCCTCCACGCATGAGCATTGTTGGGATTGGAATTTGCATGGATCAAATTCTAGAGCCGTGAGAGGTAAAAATAAATAGTATAATTAATCTATCTAATATAACGAATTGTTATACCTTATGGATTTGAAACAATTAGAATATTTCGTGTGTGTTGCCGAGCAGAGTAGCTTTACACGAGCATCGATTTTGCTTGATATTGCCCAGCCAGCATTGAGTCGCCACGTTCGATTGCTAGAGGTTGAACTACGACAAAATTTACTAATCCGCCATGGGCGTGGTGTTACCTTGACTGAGGCAGGAAGCCTATTATTAAGCCATGGAAGGGGAATATTGCATCAGTTCGAACGTGCACGCGAAGAGTTAAGCAAAATAGGCGGCACCTTGGCTGGGCGAGTTTCGTTAGGGCTGCCACCAAGTATTGCAAGGTTGTTGACTGTTCCATTCATCCGAGAATGTCACAATCGTCTCCCCAACGCCGCCGTTTCAATCACCGAAGGATTATCTATATCGATACGCGAAGCTTTAGTGCGCGGCAGACTTGATATTGCCTTGCTTTACAACCCGACCCCCGACAAAGATATTGAGATCACCCCAATACTTGAGGAAGATTTGTTTCTCGTCACGCCCAAATCAGCGTCAGATACCGCTAGTGGACTATCCGATCCAATTTCTTTACGAGAGGTCGCAAAACTTCCACTGATTATTCCTAACATGCCTAATGCACTAAGAATGCTGGTTGAAACGCAAATCGCTTTTATTGGTGCCAAACCCAATATTGCTTTTGAGATCGACGGCGTTGCAGCAATTCTTGATTTGGTAGCAGATCTCGCTGGCTATGCCATTTTGCCAAAACACGCAGTAGCGACTTCAGGTAAAATGGATAACTTCATAGTGCGCCCCATTATCGAACCCCGCATCACAAGTTTACTTGCGATTGCCATTTCGGCACATCGTCCAGCAACAGATACCCAAAAGGCTGTGATGGCTATGATTCCAGAAATCCTCGCAAAAAGGGTCACGCCATTCTCATAACAGATGTGCGTAGGGAAGTTACAATTGATTTTACCGAGCGCCCGCACAACAGCGCTCACGTGGATTTGCGACTCAGCAAACCGAGGTTACCATCAGCGTGGCAGTTTTGAATCGGATGCTTCCAGCTAGATGCCAAAGGTATCCGAACTATGTATTAGTGACGATGAGTTGCGCGAATACATTGAAATGAATTGGACATGAAGCCCCTGCATGTCGCCCACAGTTACCAAGCAGGAGATGTGGCATCAACACGACCTTATTTCAACACAATCGAAAAGCTCACTGGTGCGGCACCAGATAACACATTCAAACCCACCACGTCACGCAAGGCTTCCACACCCGCTTGCAGACCGAAATCATTCGCATTAACGATAAAAGGTGCCCGTGTTTCAACTAATAATGCATTGCCGCTCAATTTGACGATGCGCAATTTTGCCAAGACCGGTCTAGTTTGTCCGCATAGCGTGATGGTTCCGTTCAGATCCAGGTCTTTGCTGGCCCCAGTTGTTAACTTCCTGATGAGACCAATGTCGACCTGACCAACAAACGTCGCTTTTGGTGTAACGCCCACAGCAAACAATAAATCTTTGATGCGCTGATCTCGAACAGCAACACCGGTCTCCACACTCGCCAGATCAACACTGACTTCAATATTGCCGTTATCATTGACTTTGCCGCTAATGTCTTTAAAGGCCTGTACTTCCTGAACTGCCAACACGCCCGGCTTACCTGCTTTTGTGGTCACGAAATGGAACTCCGATGCGCTATTTTCGATCTGCCAGTCAGCCATGGCTGGACCTGCCAGCAATAACGAACAAAACGGCAAAATAGCAAACTTCGCAAAAGAAAAGGGAGCATTTTTCATTGAGTTATCCTTGATAAAAAGTTAAATTTAACATTAGAAAGCTTACCTAGTGTCGAAAGACGGAACATCACAATGCGTTTCCGCTAGGTTTAGTATACGTTAATTTCCCTTTCGTCTAATGTCACCCAATAAAATGCCAATCAACGCGCAGGAGCATGAGTCAATCCCCCTCCCAATGCCGGCGCCACAAATAAAAAACCCACAACCGATCACGGCTGCGGGTTTCTTTTGTCTCCTCACCTTCAGGCAATGGATTTTTTCTAAGACCGATAATGCGTCAATTTGACGCAAATGTCATTGTGCACTGCATCAACTGTTGTTTTATGGAACAATTAAAAAAAACTTCTTTAGAACATGACAAACTAAGCTTATTCGTGTAGGGCATAACACGCCCCCACTTTTTCAGTGCACAACAATGCTATCGACGTGATGACATCAATGTGGCAAAACACCTGTAAATACATAGGCCTGCAGCATAGTAATCACCCCTACGAAAGAAGCAAAGATTAAACTATGTTTGACAGTGAAACGGAACAAATCCGCTTCTTTGCCAATCAGACCTACCGCGGCGCAGGCAACGGCGATCGATTGTGGTGAAATCATTTTTGCCGTAACGCCACCTGTGGTATTGGCTGCTACTAACAAAATGTCGGAGAGGCCAAGTTGCTGTGCTGTGGTTGCCTGGAGTGCGCAAAACAAAGCATTAGCAGACGTATCGGAACCCGTCAGGAAGACACCCACCCAACCTAAGAACGGTGAAAAGAACGGAAACATCGTGCCGGTACCCGCCAACACCAACGCCAGAGTCGACGACAAACCCGAATAATTCGCCACGAAAGCAAATGCCAACACCATCCCAATCGAATAAATTGGACGAATTAACTCGACCACGGTTTCTTTGAATACTTTCACACCTTCGACCGGTTTCATCCGTAATACCCACATACTGACTATCGCTGCCAGCAAAATCGCCGTCCCCGTAGCCGCAATAATATCCAACTTATAAATGGCATCATACGGTTTCATCGCAGTCACAATCGGCGGCATTTTTTCCACCAATTTATGCAGCATCGGCACAGGGAATGCTAAGACTGTCGATTCCAGTGCGCCGCCATGCGTAAATAAGGCTTTAAATGGTTTTAAACTCCACACCGTCACCATCGCAGTCAAAATCATAAACGGTGACCATGCACGTAAAATTTGTCCGGCGGTATAGTGGGCTTCATCCGCATTTCGGACATGCTGCTTACCTTCAAAACGGAAAATATTAGTTGGTTTCCAAAATTTCAGAAATGTCGCCAAACACACCAAGCTAACCAGTGCCGACGTAATATCCGGCAATTCTGGTCCAATAAAATTAGAAGTAAAAAACTGGGTCACCGCAAAACTCACACCCGCCACCAAAATCGCAGGCCACGTCTCACGCACACCGCGCACGCCATCCATAATCAACACCAACCAAAACGGTACCAGCACCGACAATATCGGCAACTGACGACCGGCCATTTCACCAATTTTGAATGGATCAATACCAGTAACTTGACCGGCCACCAAAATCGGAATCCCCATCGCGCCAAACGCCACTGGTGCGGTATTCGCAATCAGACATAAACCCGCTGCATATAGTGGATTAAATCCCAATCCCACCAACAACGCGGCCGTAATCGCCACAGGAGCACCAAAACCTGCAGCCCCTTCAAGAAACGCACCAAAAGCAAAACCAACCAACAGCATTTGCAAACGCTGATCTTCCGTAATCGACACCACCGACGCGCGGATAATCTCGAACTGTCCTGTCACCACCGTAATTTTATACAAAAATACGGCTGCGACGATAATCCATGCAATTGGCCACACCCCGTACATAAAGCCATACCCTGCCGACGCTAACGCCATTGATACTGGCATGTGATAAAACAAAATTGCCACTGCCAAGGCGAGAATAACGGTAATCGTACTAGCGACATGTCCTTTCAATCGCAGCACGGTAAGTGCGACGAAAAAGAAAATAATCGGTATTGCCGCAATTAATGCCGACAGCATCAAATTATTGGCGGGGTCGTACACTTGCATCCAGGTTTGCATAACTATCTCTTTTCTTTATATGTGCTAGTTTTGTGAAAAAAACCAACATTGCTATTAAGCAATTTTAGTTGTGATTTTCAGCTATTTTCAGCTGTTTTTTACTAAGACTACGTGTTGTAGCGGCAGGCAAAACACCACTACAGGGTTACAACAACAGTACAACATCCACTACTGTCATTTAATTTCGTTCGGAGGACGACTACACAATTCCAGTAACCACGCAACTGACCTGTATGGTCGACCAGACTCTGCCGATAAACCAATTTCACAGGTGCGATTGGTCGACACACCACAAGCACACCCCGATGGCAGTTCTGCTTCGATCTTCCGTAACGCATGTTGGTTCAGCTCTGGCACAGCAAAACCCCGATCGCCGCCGAAACCACAACAGCCCACACTGGCGGGTTGAATAATCTGCTCAACACAGGCAGCCATCACGGCCTGCAATTTCGTTGTACCGCTCTTTTGTGCAGAACAATTAAGGTGTAAAGCAATCGGTCCGGCCTGTTTCGTCAGCGCCAGTCGGGGCAATAAGGCATCATAGGCAAAATCATGAAAATCCTGGACGGGCAAACGCGCTCCCATTTGCTGTTGCATACGCAAACCACAAGCACTGGCATCGGTCACAATCCGATAACGGCCATGTTCAGATGCCTCCGCCAATGCCTGTTCCAATCGTTGGCTACTTGCATCCGCTTGTTCCGACAATCCCTTACTTGCCAACATCTGACCGCAACACAATTGCGCCAAATCGCGCGGGAGACGCGGTGTATATCCGGCCCGCAGCAACAGCGTTTGTATAACATCCGGCAATGCTGCCTCGCCATCCTTCTCAGTGCCAAAAATTCGGCTACCGCATGTAGGAAAATACACGACTATTTCAGCATCTTGCGCCGCACTACCTTTTCCATTACTCTCTACCTTAGTAGTGTCTGCTTTATTTGTGACCACCGAAGCTGGACGCGGCATATGACGTCGCCAAGCGCCGCCTGACACGGCCGTCAATGCCCGTTCACCCACTATATTTTTTGCCAGATGCCCCACCCCTAATCCCAGACGTGAAACTGCCGCTACCGTAGAAAAATGTTCTCCAGTCCACTGTCCAATACGACGGCTTAAGGCAGTGTGTTGCTCACCGCGCAATTCACGCACCAACGCACCCGTATCAATACCAACTGGACACGCGGTCGAACACAGCCCACAACCAGCACAGGTATCAAGTCCCATATAAAGATAGGCATCCGTCATCTTGCTCTTGGGAGATGCATTAATGTCCGAATTTGCCGACATGTCACGCCAAGCGATAATGCGCTGACGCGGTGACAGCGTGAGCTGATGCGATGGACATTTTGGTTCACAAAATCCGCACTCAATGCATTTGTCGACCAACTTATTTGCCATCGGCATCGGTTTTAGATTTTCCAAATGCGCCTGCGGATTTGCATTCAAAATAACACCCGGGTTGAGCATGCAAGCAGGATCAAACAGCTGTTTTATACGCCGCATCAAATCCGTCGCCTCACGTCCCCATTCCAACTCAACAAACGGTGCCATATTCCGCCCGGTACCGTGTTCCGCTTTCAGTGAGCCCTGGTATTTACCGACCACCAGTTCACACACGCCATCCATCAATCTGCTGTACCGCTGCACTTCCTGCTCATGACCAAAATCCTGTGTAAACACAAAATGCAGATTACCCTCAAGTGCATGACCAAAAATAATCGCTTCGTGGTAGCCATGTTGATGTAGCAGTGCTTGTAAATCCAGCGTCGCTTGCGCCAACGATTCCAAGGGAAAAGCCACATCTTCGATAATCACCGTGGTACCGGCTGCACGCATCGCACCGACACTAGGGAACGTTCCTTTACGCACATTCCAATACATTTCACACTGTGCCGTGTCAGTTGAAAAATGGGCTGGCTCGACTGTTTCAAACCCATCCAATGCCGTCAATGCCGCAGCAATACCCGATGTTAACGCCAGAGCATCAGCACCCCGCACCTCGATCAATAACGCTGCAGCCCCCGCACCCAATTGCCGAATAATCGGTGGCAAACCTGCTTTATTTTCCACTGAACGTAAGGCAGCACGATCCAGCAATTCCACCGCTGATACCGCTAGTGGTTTTAGCGCCAGTACAGCATCACAGGCAGAACCAATATCAGGAAAAAAAACTAAGGCACTGGCTTTATGCACATACTCTGGAACAGTGTCATAAGTAATACTCGAAATGAACCCGAGAGTACCTTCAGAACCAATCATCAAGTGACATAACATGTCCACAGGATCACTGAAATCGACTAAGGCATTCAGGCTGTAACCCGTGGTATTTTTAATTTTATATTTGCGCCGAATTAAGGCTGACAATGTTGGATTAGCACGTATATCACGCCCCATTTGCGCCAGTGCCGACAACACCATGCCGTGGCTTTTCTGAAACGCAGCAATACTGAATGGATCTGCACTATCAAGCAAGGCCCCATCCGCCAGCATCACGCGCATCGACTTCAGAGTACGGTAACTGTTTTGTGAGGTACCACAACACATTCCTGAGGCATTATTCGCGGCAATCCCACCAATTTTACATGTCGCAATCGATGCCGGATCTGGGCCGATTTTACGCCCCAATGGTGCCAGACGACGATTCACTTCTGCGCCGATCATGCTAGGCCCCAAACGGACACTCAAGCCATCCGGTTCCATCGCATACGTCGCAAAACCATCTCCCAACAGTACTAAGATACCATCCGTCACGGCCTGACCGGACAAGCTAGTACCGGCGGCGCGAAAAGTCAAATGCATATGATGAGTGCGTGCAACGGCCAATACATGCGCCACCTCCGCTTCGTCCTCCACCACCGTGACGACTTGTGGGAGCATACGATAAAAGCTGGCATCACTCCCCCAAGTAAGCCGACGCAAAGGATCTGTGATAACGCGCACTTCGGGCAGACGTGTTCGTAGCGCGGCAATCAATACCGGGCTTGCCACTACCGAGGATGAAGTCGATGAGGTCATACCTGTCTCCAATTTTATTGTTTTTCAGCCTACAAAATATAAATAACAATTTTGCGGCAACTAATGTGGTGACACGTATATTCGCTGGGGTTAGAATGAACGTCAAATTGGTCAGACCAATTTTGATCAACGTAATGGATCGCACTAATTGAAATAGGACTTATGGCACAACAGAGTGTAGTCGATCGGGTGCAGCGAGCGCTGGAAGTGTATTTTCTTGATGGTTCGTGGACCGTCGGAATGCGCTTACCGTGCGAACGTGAATTGGCGGAAAAATTTTGTGTTTCACGCACCTCCTTGCGTGAAGCGATATCACGCTTAAAGGCACGTGGCATGCTTGAAAGCCGGCCCGGCAACGGTGTATTTGTCACGGATCGCTTGCAAGCGAGCATCGCATCGCCGTGGAATCAACTCATGGTCGAACATCCAGATTTACGTTGGGACATGCTGGAATTCCGACGAGAACTGGAAGGAGCAGCGGCACGCTATGCGGCAATGCGTGCCACCCAAGCCGATCTGGACAAAATCGACAGCGTATTTCAACGCTTGTGCGCAGCCTACGACAACAACGATATCCGCGCCGAGCATCGTGCCGATGCGGATTTTCATGAAGCGATTGCCGAGGCATCCCACAACAGCATGTTTCGCTTTCTACACGCCGGTATCGTGCGCATGGTACGCGAACATATTTCACTGAATTTGACCAGAATGGAAGCAGTAAAAAAACAATTACGTGAGCAACATACAGCAATATGGGATGCTATCCGACTACAACAACCCGACACTGCCCAGCAAGCCATGCTCACCCATATTGATTTCACATGGTCAGAGCTCAAGCGCCGCGCGGAGATATGATACTACTGGGAGATACTTCATCCGTCGGATATGCTTGCCGAGCGTGAAGTACGCTTACGACTTCGGTCCGTTCGTAAATTCATTCGTAATCAATGTCAATTATTTCACCCCAGCATGACCATACACAACATTATTTATCCTGCAACGCCAACAACAATCCCCGCGTAGAACTATCGTACTCTTCTTGCACTGCAGCGGGATCAAGGCTGAGTAATTGTTGCGCCAGCGATTTACCCAGTTCCACACCCCATTGGTCGAAGGCATTGATATCCCAGATAATCGATTGCACTAATACTTTATGCTCGTAAAGAGCCAGCAGAGAACCCAACGTTTTCGGTGTCAATGCATCCAACAACAAGGTGGAACTCGGCCTATTCCCTTCGAATACCCGATGCGGTAATAATTCAGCCGGCGCATCCGGCAACTCTGCCCGTACCTGCTCCAGATCCTTGCCCATCGCCATGGCCTTGGATTGCGCCAAACAGTTCGCTAACAAGGCCTGATTGTGCTCAGGCAAACCCGCATCATCCTGAGCCACGGCAATAAAATCCACTGGAATAATTGCCGTACCCTGATGCAGTAATTGAAAATATGCATGCTGTCCATTGGTACCTGCTTCACCAAATAAAATCGGTGCAGTAGCATAGTCAGCCCGTGTACCGTCGCGTCGCACTGATTTACCGTTACTTTCCATTTCTAATTGCTGCAGATATGCAGGCAAGCGCGTCAACCGTTGATGGTAGGGTGCAATCGAAAGAGCTTGCGCGCCCAAGAAATTACCATTCCAAACACCCATCATTGCCATTAACACTGGCAGATTCTGCTCTAACGGCGCTGCTTTAAAATGTGTATCCATGGCATGCGCACCTGCCAAGAATTGTTCAAAATTATCAGCACCAATATACAATGCAACCGATAAACCAATCGCACTCCAGACCGAATAACGACCACCAGCCCAGTTCCAAAACGGAAAGACGTTTTCTGGTGCAATACCAAACTGACTAGCAGCCTCAACATTGGTACTTACGGCGACAAAATGCTGACAAATTTGCGCTGCCGGGCAGCCTTGATCCAGCATCCACTGACGCGCCGTTTTAGCATTCATCAGCGTTTCCATGGTACCAAAAGTTTTGGATGCAACCACAAATAACGTCGTTTCCGGATTGGCATTTTTTAGTGCATCAGTAAGATGACGTCCATCCACATTTGAAACAAAATGCAACTCCATCCCTTTTTGCGCCCATGGTGATAATGCCATACACACCATTAACGGCCCCAGATCCGAACCACCAATACCAATGTTCACGATAGTGCGAATAGGTTTACCGGTATACCCCAACCAACTACCATCACGCACCCGATCACTAAACGCACGTATTCGATCCAGCACTTGCTGTATAGCGACGTTAATATCCTCACCCTGATACGTCAACGTTTGACCTTTTGGCAAACGCAGTGCGGTATGCAGGACTGCCCGATCTTCCGTGTGATTAATCGCTTCACCGGCAAACATCGCATCACGCCATGTTTCGACGTTTTGCTGACACGCCAACGCTAATAGATTCAACCGTACCGTGTCATCAATGCGCTGTTTTGAGTAATCCAGCAATATGCCGCACGCTGAAGCAGAAAAATGTGTGAATCGCTCCTTATCAGCACAAAACAGTGCTTTTAAAGAAGGAATTTCAATAGCATTTTGCTCAAGCAGATGCCACAGCGGGGTGTGCGAAACAGAAGTTGACATGATGAATTCAAGACACGTTAAGGGATGAAAAATTAAAAAAATAGCAGAATAAAAACGTGACAATGCAGTTCAACACGGGTAATCACACCAAGCTCACTACCATCGTATTAACCCATTGTCACCACAGTCAGTATTGACTTTTTCCGCGCTGTTTATTGTTGAGCAGCCTTTGCTGCTACAGCTGCCAATTGACCAATCGCATTCCAATCATTAGCCTCAATCAAACCAGCCGGACACATCCACGAACCACCCACGCACAATATGTTCGATTGTGCTAATAACTGTGGCGCTGATTCCAACGTGACACCGCCGGTAAGGCAGAAACGCACCTCTGGAAACGGACCGCCGAGTGCTTTCGCCATCTTGATACCGCCAACTAAATCCGACGGAAATAATTTAACCACGTTGAAGCCATGTTCTAGCGCCAACATCAAATCACTGGCGCCGCCAACACCTGGGAAATACGGCAAAGCGGAGTCGGCTGCTGCACGTGCCAATACCGGAGTAATACCAGGGCTGATACCAAATGCCGCGCCGGTATCCTGCACCTCTTGTAACTGACGTGGCGTTAAAATCGTACCCGCACCAACACATACGTCTGGACACGCTTTCACCACTGCCGCCAGAACTTGCATGGCATTGGGGGTACGTAAGGTAATTTCGACTGCAGTTAAACCATACTGTGCCAGCGTTGAAACACACGTAATTGCTTGCTGAACATCATCTGCCACTAAAATCGGCAACACACGTAATTGCTGGAGTTGCGCGATAATCTGATTCAAGGCAGCGGTTTTTACTGGATTTGCGGCAGCACTCAATGCCGCATTAATTGCTGCGCTGACTGTCGCTGTTACGGATGGATGTTGTGCTTGATTCATAGTTATTCTCATTCAAAAAGAGTAGATGCACCCTGCTCTGGTGCAGTAACAAAACGGCGCTGGTTGACGAATAATTCGCGGCCAAAATCTGCCGTATCATCGACACTAGCCGGACGTAAAACACGCAATGACCGCGCTGCAAATTCATCTCCCGGCACCAACACCCGCAACACACCGCCGGACACATCCAATTCAATCATATCGCCATCACGAACACGGGCGAGTGGCCCACCCTGTGCTGCTTCCGGACT